>Ga0213875_10000727_pt1 | contig 25103 bp, 17 predicted proteins | sample BarmaccomBMRX_R8_FD_160105 | JGI IMG/M metagenome (GOLD analysis project Ga0213875, IMG submission 160105) | Root-associated microbial communities from Barbacenia macrantha in rupestrian grasslands, the National Park of Serra do Cipo, Brazil - RX_R8 | ecosystem: Host-associated > Plants > Roots... | reverse complement strand
TCCACCCCCCATGCTGCTTTGTACGCGTACCGACGAGTAGCTGTCCCGATATGCCCCGATTCGTCCCCACGGAACACGTACAAAGCCGGGATCTAGACGATCATGGAGCGGGGATCGCGCCGCCGGCCCGTGCCTGTCTCCGGGGCGCCGCGGCGCCCCGGAGACAGGGGCGATCAGCCGGCCAGCGCGGCGGCCTCGCCGAGGAGGCGGTAGCCGGCCGCGATGAGTTCGCGGGCCTCGCGTTGGTCGAGCCGGTGGCCGTGCAGCGTCGCGCCGAGCAGCAGGCTGCTCATCCGCGCGGCGAGCCGGTCCCGCGCGCCGCCGAGCCGCCGCAGCGCGTTCTCGATGCGCGTGTAGGTCGCGTCGCCGGGGGAGTCGCTGGCCAGCGCCCGGGTGGACGCCTTCAGCGTGTCCAGCCCGAACGCGCCGACCGGGGCGTTGATCTGGCTGTACACGTCGCCGAGCGGCCGCAGCGCGCCGCGGGCGCCGGCGTCCTGGTCGACGATCCGGTCGCCGTGGCCGAGCACCTCGACCAGGACCCGGCCCTGCGGCGCGTAGTCCAGGCGCAGGCCGAGCAGCGCCGCCAACGTCGGCACGATGTCGGTGTGGTCGGACCAGGTGGTGTCGTCGACGCCCCGGTGAACGACGCCGGGGCCGGCCAGGCCGAGCCAGGTCGTGTTGATCTCGGGTGCCACGTCACCGTGGTTCCACGCGTCACCGCCGGACGGCTCGCACACGGTGACGCCCTTGCCGCAGATCGTCTGGTCCGCGTTCAGCCAGAAGTCGGTGTTGCCGAACAGCGCCACCGTCGCCGTGCGTTTCGGGTCGCCGGTGATCATGTGCAGCAGCCTCATCTCCACCGGGTCGGCCATGTACCTGGTGACCTTCACCGTCTTCCCGGCGGCCAGGTCCCTGGCGGTGAGGGTCGCCGCGGCCCGCTCGAGCCTCCGCACCGGCGCATTCGTCCGCACCGGCTGGCCGCGGGAGTAGATGACCGGCGCGGAGTCCGCCTCCACGTCGAACGGCGTGGTGACTCCCCTGGCGGCGAACATGGCGGGCAGGTACCCGTCGACCTCGCCGACCCGCTTGTATCGGCAGGTAATCGTGACGCCGTTGCAGTTCGACGGCGAGGGCGCGCTGCCCACGAAGTGGTCGCCCTCGTCGGCGGTGACCACGAACAGCGTGTTCTGCTTGGTGATGCCGTGCGCGGCGAGGTCCGCGAAGAACCTTCCGAACTCGGCGTTCTCGGCCCTGAGCTGTGCCTCGTAGACCGGGTCGCCCGGGCCGAGGCCGCCGCCCTGCGTTCGCGAGTCGTGCAGGTCGGTCAGGTACGTGAACGTGACCGGGACGCCGTGCGTCTGCATGTCGAGGGTGTAGGCGAGCGCGTTGGCGCCGGTCATGCCGTCGTATCCGGGGAACCCGATGTTGCCGTTCGAGTCCTTGATCACCCGGCCGTCCAGGTTGCGCACCGGACCGGACGGGCTGAGCAGCGGATCGATGTACCTGGCGCCGAACAGCGCGCGGTACCCGTGATAGCCGCCCGGCTCGTCCGGCAGCAGGTCGGCCACCCAGTGGTGGGCGGCGCAGACCGCCGAGCCCTTCGCGCAGTGCACCGACAGGCCCTCGTAGTCGGCGACCGCCTTGGCCTGCGCGGTGGGGTTGTGGTTCTCGGCTTCCCTGGCGTCGGGTGAGTTCGGGCCGAACACCAGCGGCACGTCCGGCGTGGTGTTCTCCAGCTCCGTGTCGGCCGCCGCCACCGAGCCGAAGTCGCACCCCACCCGGGTGTAGGACACCCACGGCGCGGGCGGCGTCTTGCCGCTCTGCCCGACGAGGGTGGTGGTGTGGTCGCCGGCCGGAGCCCCGGACGACGTGCTGTAGTCGACGATCGGGTCCTGCCAGTAGGCGAAGGACCCGGCGGTGTCGGTGCCGCCGGAGGGCGTGTAGTAGTTGTACTCGTTGGCGACCGGCATTCCGTGCCTGTCGCCGTACAGGCCGCTCTCCGACGTGACGATGTCGTCGGCGGTGTGCGCGATCAGCGGGGTGTGCTCGTGTGAGATCAGCGTGCCGTTCCCGGTGATGAAGCGCAGCAGGTTAGGCATCTGCTCGAGGTCGCTCGGGACGTGGGGGTTGTCCCGGCTGAAGTGCGTGTTGTCAAACTGCAGGTAGATGACGTGCTTGACGTTCCGGTCCGCGCCGAGCGCACATGCCCGGCCGTTCCCCGCGCTCGCGGCGCGCGGCCCGGCGCCCGCCGCACGGGCTGCCGTCGCGGCGGCGGGTGCCGCCAGCAGTCCGAGGGCGAGCGCGCCGCCGGCGACCGCGGCGAGCGGTTTCGTGGCGCCCATCTGATGTCTCCCCACCACTCGGCAGCCGCCGCCGGCCGTAAGAGCCTGTCCAGACAGCCTCCCGGTGCACCGGCCCCGCGGCTGCGACCCGGCCACTAACGGACGAGAGCCAAGCCTGGCCAGGCAAACAGAAGGTGAACAGGGCATGGAATCGAGGTAAACGTCCCGGTGCGAATCTCAGGGTCCCACGGGATTTGGTGCACTTACCCCCGGAACGCGACGGTTTGTGACCCCCGGAACGCGGCCGGTCGCGCACCCGACCCCGCCGCAACGGCCTGCCGCCCCGGTCGCATAGCCGGTGCATAGCCCGCGCATACGCTCGCGCGCCGGCTGCGACGCAGCGCGGTGAAGCGCGTACGCCACGTGGCGCTGCGCTGCGTGGCAGTATGTTTCCGCGATGTAAATTGACGATATTCACGCCGGGACTCCGGCCGGAATCCGGTCAGAGCGGCATCAAAACGGCATGAGCAGTATATCAGGTGCGCTTTGACGGCGGCGCGGCCGACCCGGAACAGGAGGAGAGCCGCCAGCGCGACCGGACCGGCGACTGGCGGCATCGTGGCTGGTCGCGGGGCGTTCACAGGCTCTTGCCGAACCCTTTCGCACCCCTAACGGACCCATGCCAGAACGACACTCATTTGTTAGCATAAGGATATTCGATGATGCAAATTGTTTTCCTGTCAGGGCCTAAGATGCGCAAAGCACGGCGGCCTCCGGCGGCACCGCGCTGTTCCCCGACGTACATGTCAGGTGACGCGTGCGTCATTGTTTGCATTTATTTCTGGACTGTGCCCAAATAGACCTCGTGGCCGGCGCAGGATTCGGGGGCCGCGGCTCGCCGGGAGCCAGCGGCGTGCGCGAGCCTGCCCTCGATCCCGTGCCCGGCGCGCCCGGGGAACCCGTGCCCGCCGCGCCTGGGGAAGGGGAAGCGGTAGCGGAACCCGCCGGCGCGGAACCCGCCGGCGCAAGCGTCGCGGCGGAGGTCTCCCTCGCGGTGGCGGCGAAGGCGTCCGGGGAGAACTTCCCGGTGGCGCTTCGCGCCCTGCCGCGCAGGTACCGCCGGCACCTGACCGCGCTGTACGGCTTCGCGCGGCTGGCCGACGACATCGGCGACGAGCCGCTGCCCGGCGTCGCGCCCGGCGACACGCCGGCCCGGCTGCGCGTCCTCGACGCGCTGCGGGCCGACCTCGCCCGCGCCTACGCGCCGGCGGGCGAGCCGCCCGCGGGCCAGGAACCGGCCGCGGGCCAGGAACCGGCCGCGGGCCAGGAACCGGCCGCGGGCCAGGAACCGGCCGCGGGCCAGGAACCGGCCGCGAGCGAACCGCGCCTGCCGGCCATCCGCGCGCTGGCCGCCACCGCGCGCGAGTGCGGCATCCCGCGGCAGCCCTTCGACGACCTCATCCAGGCCAACCGCCAGGACCAGCAGGTCAAGCGGTACCGGACGATCGAGGAGCTCATAAGGTACTGCGAGCTGTCCGCGAACCCGGTCGGGCTGGCCGTCCTGCATATCTTCGGCGTCGCCACCACCGAACGCGTGCGGCTCTCCGATAACATCTGCACTGCCCTTCAGCTTGTCGAGCACTGGCAGGACGTGGCGGAGGACCTGGCGAACGGCCGGATCTACCTGCCGCTGGAGGACATGGAGCGGTTCGGCTGCGGCGAGGCCGACCTCGCGCGGGCCGCGGCGGGCGAGAACGTGAAGGAACTGATCGCCTTCGAGGCCGGCCGGGCCGCCCGGATGCTGGACGAGGGAGCGGCGCTGACCGGCACGCTGCGCGGCGCGGCCCGGCTCGCGGTCGCCGGCTACGTCGCGGGCGGTCGCGCGGCGCTGGCCGCAATCGCGCGAAGCGGGTACGACGTGCTCCGCCAGACGCCCAAACCGGGCAAGGCCAGGACGCTGGCCGAACTCATCCGCTGTTACGTCACGGGGAGGTGAGCGTGGACACGGCGCAGGCATACCGCGAGTGCGAGCGGATCACCTGGTCGCAGGCGCGGAACTTCGCGTACGGCATCAGGCTGCTGCCGCCCGCCAAGCGGCACGCGCTCGCCGCCGTCTACGCGTTCGCGCGGCGGATCGACGACATCGGCGACGGCGCGCTGCCGGCCGAGCAGAAGATCCGCGACCTCGAGAAGGCCCGCGAGGCCGTGGGATGCCTTTCGGGCGCGACCGCGGACACCACGAGCATCGACAACGCCGACCCGGTGCTGACCGCGCTGACCGACGTGGCGAAGCGGTTCGCGGTGCCGATGGCCGCGTTCGGCGAGCTGATCGACGGCTGCATCGCCGACGTGCGCGGCACGGCCTACGAGACGCTCGACGACCTGCTGTACTACTGCCAGTGCGTGGCGGGCTCGGTCGGCCGCCTGTCGCTGGGGATCTTCCGGGGGGACCGGGGGGTCGCCCCCCCGGGCTGGCAGAGCGGCGCGACTGATCCGGAGATCCAGGAGAAGCTGGCCAACGAGCTCGGCCTCGCGCTGCAGCTCACGAACATCCTGCGGGACGTCCGCGAGGACTACCAGCGAGGCCGGGTCTACCTGCCGGCCGAGGACCTGGCCACGTTCGGCTGCGAGCTCGATCCGGCCGCGGGCGGCGAGCCGTTTCCCGGCCCGGCCCAGCGGGCGCGGTTCGCGGCCCTGGTGGAGTTCGAGGCCGAACGCGCCCGTGAGCGGTACGCGACGGGGATGCGGCTGCTGCCGACCCTGGACCGGCGCAGCGCGGCGTGTACCGGGGCGATGGCGGGCATCTACCGCCGCCTGCTCGAGCGCATCGCCGGGCGGCCGTCCGCCGTGCTGGAGGGCAGGGTGTCGCTGTCGGCCGCGGAGAAGGCGCTGGTCGCCGCCCACGCACTGGCCGGGATGCGGCATCGCCCGCGCCGCCCACGCCAACCGCGAGATGGGGGTGACGCGTGAGGGTCGTGGTGATCGGCGGCGGCCTGGCCGGGATCACCGCCGCTATAGCGCTGGCCGAGTCGGGTAACGATGTCACCCTGCTGGAGGCGAGGCCCCGCCTGGGCGGCGCCACCACCTCGTTCAGCCGCGACGGCCTGGTGGTGGACACCGGCCAGCACGTCTTCCTGCGCTGCTGCACCGCCTACCGCGGGCTGCTGGACAAGCTCGGCATGACCGCCCATGCGCCGCTGCAGCCCCGGTTCGATGTCACCGTCCTCACCCCGCAGGGCGCCCCCGCGCAAGGCCCCGCCGTCAAAACCGGGCGGAGCGCGCGGCTGCGGCGGGCGCGCCTGCCGGGGCCCCTGCATATGCTGCCGGCCCTCGCCCGCTACCCTCTCCTGAGTTTTTCCGAACGAGCGCTGGTATCCCGTGCGGCGCTCGCGTTTCGCCGTGTCGACCCGGCGGACCCGGCCACCGACGAGATCCGGCTCGGCGACTGGCTCGCCGCCCGCGGCCAGGACGAGCGGGCGCGCCGCGCGCTCTGGGACCTGTTCACCGTGTCGTCGCTGAACATCCCCGGCGATGACGCCTCGCTCGCCCTCGCCGCGACGGTGGTGCGCACCGCGCTGCTGGGCGCGGCCGGCGCCGCGGACATCGGGGTGCCCGCGCTGCCGCTCGGCGAGCTGCACGGCGAGGCCGCGCTGCGGCTGCTCGGCCGCCTCGGCGCCGGCGTCCGGCTGGGTGCGAAGGCCGCCGCGATCGAAGCTGCGCCGGCCGAAAGCGTGACCTCCGGCGAGCCGCGGTTCCGGGTCCGCCTCGCCCGGCCGGACAAGGGCGGCGCGGAGGACGGCGGTACGGGCGCTGACGACGCCCCCGGCGCCGATGCTCGCGGCGGCGCCAGGGACGGCGCCGACGACGGCGTGCCCGCGTCCGGCGGCGTCATCGACGCGGACGGCGTGGTGCTCGCGGTGCCGCACGACGCGGCGGCGCGGCTCGTCCCGCCCGGCGCGGTGCCCGGCGCCGGGCCGGGCACCGCCGGCTGGGCGGAGCTGGGCGCGGCGCCGATCGTCAACGTGCACGTCATCTACGACAGGAAGGTGACGGCGCTGCCGTTCGCGGCCGCCGTCGACTCGCCCGTCCAGTGGGTGTTCGACCGCACTCTCATCTCCGGCATGGAGGTGAGCGCCGATCGCGGGCAGTACCTTGCGATCTCGCTGTCGGCGGCGGCTCCGTACGTGGACGTGCCCGCGGCGGTGATCCGTGAGGAGTTCGTGCCCGCGCTGGCGGATCTGTTCCCGGCCGCGCGCGACGCCCGCGTCACGGAGTTCTTCGTCACCAGGGAACGCCGGGCGACGTTCCGCCAGGTGCCGGGCAGCGGGCGGCTGCGGCCGCCCGCGCGTACCGCGCTGCCGGGCCTTGTGCTGGCCGGCGCGTGGACCGGCACCGGCTGGCCGGACACCATGGAGGGCGCCGTGCGCAGCGGCCTGAACGCCGCGATCGCACTGCGCGACAGCGCCGGGCCGGCGGGGCGCGGCGGGGCACGGGCCCCGGTGGCGGCCGGCACCGGAATTAATCCGTGCCCGCCGGAAATTGTCAACGGAAGTGACCCAGCACGGCCCGCGGGGCCGGTGCAGCAATTGCGCAACCCAGAAAACCCAGAATCTGACGTCAACTCTTCTGCCTCTGCAAGGGAGGTGCGCTCGTGACCGTCGTGATGCCAGCGGGTGTCGCCGTAGCGCGTGACCTGGTCGGACCCGCGATGGAGGCCGCGATAGCGCGGCTGAGCCCCGACGTCCGCACGGTCGCGGCCTACCACCTCGGGATGTCGGACGCGGACGGCAACCCAAGGCGCGAGGGCAGCGGCAAGGCGCTGCGTCCCGCGCTGGCGCTGTTGTCCGCCCGCGCGGCCGGCGCGCCGCCCGAACGGGGGGTCACCGCGGCCGTGGCCGTCGAGCTCGTGCACAACTTCTCGCTGCTGCACGACGACATCATGGACGGTGACACCGAGCGCAGGCACCGGCCGACGGCGTGGACGGTGTTCGGCGTCGGCGCCGCGATCCTGGCCGGGGACGCGCTGCTCGCGCTCGCCAGCGACCTGCTGCTCGAGTCGCAGGGCGAGCCGTGGGCCGCGCGCTGCCTCTCGGCGGCGGTGCAGCGGCTGATCGCCGGGCAGGGCGCCGACCTCGCGTTCGAGAAGCGCGGCGACGTGACGCTCGCCGAATGCCTGGACATGGCCGGCGACAAGACCGCCGCGCTGATGGCCTGCGCCTGCACGATCGGCGCGGTGCACGTCGGCGCGCCGCCGGAGCTCGCGATGGGCCTCGCTGGGTTCGGCGGGCACGTGGGCCTGGCGTTCCAGCTCACCGACGACCTGCTGGGCATCTGGGGCGCGCCGGACGTGACCGGCAAGCCGGTCCGCGCCGACCTGCGCGCCCGCAAGAAGTCGCTGCCGGTCGTGGCGGCGCTCGGCAGCGGCACCGCGGCGGGCGATGAGCTCGCGGCGCTGCTCGCGCGGCCCGAGCCGCTGGACGAGGACCACCTGCTGCACGCCGCGGACCTGGTGGTGGCCGCGGGCGGCAGGCAGTGGGCGGAGAACGAGGCGGACAAGCAGCTCGCCGCGGCGAACCAGTGCCTGGCCGACGTGTCGCTGCCCGCGGACGTCCACGGCGAGTTCACCGCGATCGCCGAGTTCATCACGGCGCGGCAGTGGTAGGGCCGCCGGAGGCGTCGGGGGAAGACGGATGACGGTAACCGAGGATCGCGCGCTGCGGGCCGAGGCGGCCACCGCACTAGAGCGTGCCCGCGACCACCTGCTGAGCCTGCAGAACGCCGGCGGCTGGTGGCAGGGCGAGCTCGAGACCAACGTGACCATGGACGCCGAAGACCTGCTGCTGCGCCATTTCCTCGGCGCGCTCACGCCCGAGCTGGCGGCGGCGTCGGCGAACTGGATCCGTTCCCAGCAGCGCCGCGACGGCACCTGGGCCAACTTCTACGGCGGTCCCGGTGACCTGTCCACGACGGTCGAGGCGTACGTGGCGCTGCGGCTGGCCGGCGACGAGCCGGACGCGCCGCACATGCGGCAGGCGGCCACCTGGATCACCGAGCGCGGCGGCGTGGCGGCGACCCGGGTGTTCACCCGGCTCTGGCTGGCGCTGTGCGGCCGGTGGTCCTGGGACGACCTGCCGGTGATCCCGCCGGAGCTGATCTACCTGCCGTCCTGGTTCCCGCTGAACATCTACGACTGGGGCTGCTGGGCCCGGCAGACGATCGTCGCCCTCGCGGTCGTGCAGTCGTTCCGCCCCTCCCGCCCGCTGCCCTTCACGATCGGCGAGCTCGTCGTTGATGGAGCCAGTCCCGCGCCAAAGCGGGCGCGGGACCCGTGGGCCGCGGTCTTCGGCGCCCTGGACAAGGCCCTGCACCGGTTCTCGCACCGCATACCGGCCAGGGCGCGGCGGGCGGCGCTGCGCCGGTGCGCGGAGTGGATCATCGCGCGGCAGGAGGCGGACGGCTGCTGGGGCGGCATCCAGCCGCCCTGGGTGTACTCGCTGATGGCGCTGAACCTGCTCGGCTACGGGCTGGACCACCCGGTGCTGCGGCGCGGCCTGCGGGGCCTGGACCGGTTCACGATCACCGAGCCGACGCCGGACGGCCCGTCCCGGCGGCTGGAGGCGTGCCAGTCCCCGGTCTGGGACACCGTGCTGATCATGACCGCGCTCGCCGACGCGGGCCTGCCGCCCGACCACCCGGCGCTGACCAGCAGCGCCGGGTGGATCGCCGGCGAGGAGATCCGCGGCCCCGGCGACTGGCAGGTCCGCAGGCCGAACGTCGAGCCGGGCGGCTGGGCGTTCGAGTTCGACAACGACAACTACCCGGACACCGACGACACCGCCGAGGTGATCCTCGCGCTGCGCAGGGTGGCCGGCTTCGCCGGGCACCCGTCGATCGCCCGCGGGCTGCGCTGGCTGGAGGGCATGCAGTCCAAGGATGGCGGCTGGGGCGCGTTCGACGCCGACAACACCCGGACTCTGGTGAACAAGCTGCCGTTCTGCGACTTCGGCGCGGTGATCGACCCGCCGTCGGCGGATGTGACGGCGCATATCGTGGAGGCCTTCGCCGCGGAGGGGCTGGCCGCCTCCGCCGCCTGCCGGCGCGGGGTCGTCTGGCTGCTGCGCGCACAGGAGCCTGACGGCTCGTGGTTCGGCCGCTGGGGCGCGAACTACGTCTACGGCACCGGCGCCGTGGTCCCCGCGCTGATCGCGGCCGGGGTGCCGCCGTCCAAGCCGGTCATCCGGCGGGCGGTCGCCTGGCTGGAGGCGCACCAGAACCCCGACGGCGGCTGGGGCGAGGACCTGCGGTCCTACGACGACCCGGCCCTGGCCGGCCAGGGCACCTCCACCGCGTCGCAGACCGCGTGGGCTCTGCTGGCTTTGCTCGCCGCCGGCGAGCGGGATGGGGCGGCGGTCTCCAGGGGGATCAGCTGGCTGGTCCGTACCCAGGAGCCACGAGGCTCCTGGAGAGAACCCCAGTACACGGGCACCGGGTTCCCCGGTGACTTCTACATCAACTACCACCTGTACCGGCTGGCCTTCCCGGTCAGCGCGCTTGGGCGGTACCTGCGGGGGGCTACGACAGAGGCCGGGAGTAGCACATGACCGTTCCGAGACCCCGTGCCACTCAGGCACCTGGTGACGGCCGGGCACCGGGCGACGCTGGGGATGGCCTGCTGGTCTGCGCCCCGCTGTGGGTCGAGGCCCGCGCCGTGCGGCGCGGGCTGCGTGATCCCGGCGCGGCCGTGACCCGGACCGGCTACGGCCCCGCCCGGGCGGAGCGCGCGGCCGCCGAGGTGAGCCAGCGCTCGTTCGGCACACTGATGATCATGGGCGTCGGCGGGGGGCTGACCCCGGACCTCAGCCCGGGAGACCTGGTCGTCGGCACCGAAGTCAGCGACGGTACGCGCATCGTGACCCTGCCGTCCGCGCCGCTGCTGGCCGGCGAGCTGCGGCGGGCGGGGCTGCGGGCACGCGCCGGGAAGCTCGCCACCATGCCGCATCTGGTGACGGAGAAGGAACGGGCGCGGCTCGCCGCCGAGCGCACGCTGGCCGTCGACATGGAGTCGGCGCCGCTCGCGGGCGCCGCCGGCGGCCGGCCCGCCGCCGTGATCCGCGCGGTGTCCGACAACCGCGGCGTGCTGCGGCCGGGGACCGTGACCGGCGGGCTCGCCGCGCTTCGGTCGCTGCGCGCGGCCGCGCCCGTCGCCGAGCGGTGGGCCGCGGCCTGCGGGCCGCGCACCGTGCTGCTGGCCGGGCCGCGGTCGTTCTGCGCCGGGGTGGAGCGGGCGATCGAGATCGTCGAGCGCGCGCTCGAGCAGCGCGGCGCGCCCGTCTACGTGCGCAAGCAGATCGTGCACAACACCCGCGTGGTGTCCGATCTCGAGGAGCGCGGCGCGGTGTTCGTGGACGAGCTCGACGAGGTGCCGGACGGCGCCACGGTGGTGTTCTCCGCGCACGGCGTGTCGCCGGCGGTGCGGCAGGCCGCCGCCGGGCGCGGGCTGTCGGTGATCGACGCGACCTGCCCGCTGGTGTCCAAGGTGCACGCGGAGGCGCGGCGGTTCGCCCGTGAGGGCTACACGGTGGCGCTGATCGGGCACGAGGGCCACGAGGAGGTCGAGGGCACGCTCGGCGAGGCGCCCGGCTCGACGGTGCTCGTGCAGACCGCCGCGGACGTCGCGGCCCTGCGGCCACGGGACTCCTCGCGGGTCGCCTACCTGATGCAGACCACGCTGGCCGTCGACGAGGCGGCGGACGTGGCGGCGGCGCTGCGCGAGCGGTTTCCCGCGGTGCGCGCGCCGGGCAGCGACGACATCTGCTACGCCACCACCAACCGGCAGGCGGCGGTGCGTTCCGTCGCGGCCGATGCCGACCTGGTGCTCGTCGCCGGCTCGTCCAACTCGTCCAACTCGGTGCGCCTGGTGGAGACCTCCCGCCGGGCGGGGACGCCCGCCTACCTCATCGACGGGGCGTCCGACATCGAGCTCTCGTGGCTTTCCGGGGTCTCGGTGATCGGGCTGACCGCGGGCGCGTCCGCGCCGCCGGCGGTGGTCAGCGAGATCATCGCCGCGCTTTCCGGCCTCGGGCCGGTATCCGTGTCCGAGCGTGTCACGACAACCGAATCAGTGCAGTTCGGCCTGCCCAGGGAGGTAAGGCGCTAATGTCCATGCCGCTACGTGTCAGCATGCGCATCGGGACGTACCTGATGAAGCAGAAGCTGGCTGGCAATAAGAAGTTCCCGCTGATCGTCGAGCTGGAGCCGCTGTTCGCGTGCAACCTCAAGTGCGCGGGCTGCGGCAAGATCCAGCACCCGGCGTCGGTGCTCAAGCAGCGAATGCCGGTGGAGCAGGCGATCGAGGCGGTCGAGGAGTGCGGCGCGCCGATGGTGTCGATCGCCGGCGGCGAGCCGCTGATGCACCCGCAGATCGACGTGATCGTGCAGGAGCTGATCAAGCGGAAGAAGTTCGTGTTCCTGTGCACGAACGCGCTGCTCATGCCGAAGAAGCTGGACAAGTTCAAGCCGTCGCCGTACTTCCGCTGGGTCGTGCACATCGACGGGCTGCGCGAGCGGCACGACGAGTCGGTCTGCAAGGAGGGCGTGTTCGACGACGCGGTCGCGGCGATTCGCGAGGCGAAGTCGCGCGGGTTCAAGGTGAACACCAACACCACCTTCTTCAACACCGATACCCCGCAGACCGTCATCGACGTGCTCAACTACCTCAACGACGACCTCGAGATCGATGACATGCAGATCTCGCCGGCGTACGCCTACGAGAAGGCCCCCGACCAGGAGCACTTCCTCGGCGTCGAGGAGACCCGCGAGCTGTTCCGCAAGGCGTTCGGGGACGGCCGCCGCAAGAAGTGGCGGCTCATGCACACGCCGCTGTTCCTCGACTTCCTCGAGGGCAAGGCCGACTACAGCTGCACGGCGTGGGGCATCCCGTCCTACTCCCTGTTCGGCTGGCAGCGGCCGTGCTACCTGATGTCCGACGGCTACACCAAGACGTACAAAGAACTGATCGAGACGACCGACTGGGACAAGTACGGCCGCGGCAGGGACCCGCGCTGCGCCAACTGCATGGCGCACTGCGGCTACGAGCCCTCCGCCGTCCTCGCCACCATGGGCTCCCTCAAGGAAGGCCTGCGCGCCCTGCGCGAAAGCTGACCCCCCGCCAAACCACCCTCCTCCGAGACCACCCTCCTCCGCTTCCACCGCCGCGGGCATCCGGCCAACCCCGGGTGCCCGCGGCTTTGCCATCGGCGCCTCCTCCCCCGCCTCACCCCCGCTCCACCCGCCGGCATTTAGACACATGATCATGGCCGCCTCCCCGGGGAGGGGCGCCTTTCCGGCTGTGGGGGGGTTCGGAGTTCCGGCTCAGGGGCCGTTCAGGAAGGGCCGCCAGGATTTTGACTGGCGCGGGATCGCTGCCCGGGGCGAGATTCCGCGCCGCCAATGTGAGCCGCGATCGCGGCTCACTCCGCGCCACCACCGTCCGTGCGCGGCTACGTCAAACCGCCTCGCGGCGGAGCGACGCGGGCAGGTCCGTCGGCACATGCAGGTCAGAGCAGGAAATCGCCAACGTACCCGGCAAACCGCGGATCGCTTGTCGCCGGGGCGTCGTCGTCCTCCAGGAACGTGGCCTCTGCTTTGGGCATGCGCGTAACCAGGACCTCCGCGTCCAGGCGGTGGCGGGTGCTGGCGATGATCAGGGTCTGCGCTGACACGGCTTCAGGTAGCAGGCGGACGCCGGGAGCGGGGAGCAGGGCGGCCATGCCGTGATGAACGCACGGGACGCGAAGGTCGAGTTCCGCCAGAGTCGGCATATCAGGTACGTCGAGGACCAGCGGCCCGTTGAACCAGGCGCCCTCGGGCTCGGCTAGGACCAGCCGCCGCACCCGGTCGTCATTGGCGGCTGTGACGATCGCCGGGACGGTTCCGCTTTCCGCGGCGACAAGGTCTACTTCGGGTTGCCCTACTTCATCGATGGCATCGGAGAGCATTTCGGCGAGCAGCAGGGTCGGGTCGTGACCGAAGGCGTGTGCGTCGCTGGCCTCGCGCAGGAAGTGCTCGGCGATGAGCACTGTCTTCCGCCCGTCGCCCGCCAGGCGGCTGATCACGTCCGACCGGTACCACAGTGTGTTGAAATTGATAAGGAATCCATGGTGGAGGAGCACCGGGATCCCGGTGCCGGCGCCGTGACGCTCCAGTCTGGGCTTGCTCAGCCGTATACCTGCAGCCGTCCACGGGCGCGGAGTGCTCAACCGGACCACCGGCCGCCACCGGGACGCACGATCAGGCGCCCGTCCCGGCGCGGGAGCAGCAGTAGCATCATCTCATTATCGCGGGGCGTCCGGGGCAGGCAACGAGGTCGGGAGGGGCCAATGGTGGTGGTGCTCGTCGGCTTCATGGGGGCCGGCAAGACCACGGTCGGGCACATCATCGCCGAACGGCTCGGCCACCCCTTCGTGGACAGCGACGTGCTGATCGAGCAGCGCCTGGGCCGTAACATCCGCGACATCTTCCTCACCGAGGGAGAGGGCTACTTCCGCGAGCTCGAGCATGCCACGGTTGCGGACCTGGTCCGGGGTGAGGACGCGGTGATCTCCCTGGGCGGCGGCGCGGTCGAGGAGCCGCGGACCCGCGCGGTCCTGCGAAACGCCCGGGTGGTTTACCTGCGGGTCAGTTACGACGAGGCGATGTCCCGTGTCCAGGGCGATGAATACCGGCCGATGTTGCACCGCCCCGATCTCAACGAGGTGTACAAGCGGCGGCTGCCGGTCTATGAGGACCTGTCGGCTCTCACGATCGACACCGACGGCCGCCGGCCGGACGCGATCGCGCGCGAAGCGCTCGCCGAGCTCACCCGCCTGCCCTCTCTGCCGCCGGACAGTTCGAGCGTGTTCGTCTCCCCGGTCGGCGGCACCTACTACGCGCACATCGGGCTGGGCCTGACCGATCACGTCGATACACTGCTGCCCGAATTGTCCGAGGTTGAGCGGGGCATGATCATCGAGGCCGCCGAAGACCAGGGTGTCGCGGACCGCGTGGCCGTGCGGTTCGCCGCAGCGGGCATTCCCGTTCATCGCGTGGCTCTGCCCGATTCCGAGGCGTCGAAGACGTTCCGGTCCGCCGAGTACCTGTCGAACGCGTTCGCCGATCACGCCATCCACCGGGACGACCTGGTGATCGCCGTCGGAGGGGAGGCCATCTGCGACATCGCCGGGTTCGTAGCCGCGACGTTCAACCGCGGAATGCGGCTGTGCCTGGTGCCGACCACGCTCGTGGCGCAGGCCGACTCCGCCGTCGGCGGGAAGAACGCGATCAACCTGGGCCACGGACGCAACCTGGTGGGCACCATTCACCAGCCCGTCGTCGTCATCAGCGACATCGAGATCGCCTGCGCCAACGCCGGGCGGGGATTCAAGGGCGGCCTGGCGGAGATCGCCAAGCATGCCCTGATCAGCCGATCGGACCTGCTCGGGCACCTGCGGACCGGGCTGGGAGCGGTCGTGTCGCGCGACCCCGGTGCCGTACGGTCGGCCGTCACCCGCAGCATCGAGATCAAGGCGGACATCGTCAGCCGCGACGAACGGGAGCAGGGTGACCGCCTGTTCCTTAACTACGGCCACACGTTCGCACACGCCATCGAGCTCGTGCGCGGCGTCACCGCCGACGATCAGGGGGAAGCGGTCGGGCTGGGGATGATGGCGGCGGCATACCTCGCCTACCGTCAGGGCCGCATCCCGGCGGCCGTGGTCGAGCAGCACGAGCAGATCATCGCCGGGTTCGGCCTCCCGGTGCGCGGCGAATTCAAGCTCCACGAGATGAGGCAGGCGTGGGTGCGGGATAAGAAGTACCGCCACGGGACCAGGTTCGTAGTGCTGAACGGGCTCGGCCGCCCGGAAAGCGGAGTCACCGCCGATGATGCCACGCTGGAGGGTGTGCTGAGTGACCTGGCCGGCCGCTGGGAGACCTCCCCGGAAGCAGCCTGGTGACCACGATCAAACCGTCTAAGTGGCCGCGAATGTTCCGTCCAGGTGACCACCAAGTAGCCGGCTAAGTGACCACAACCTCGTGTTCTTAGGGCAGACTTGAGGCATGAATACCCCGGCCTGACCTGGTCCCTCGGCATGCGCAAGGCCTCGTGTCCGAGGCGTTTGAGGACACCCGCGTGATGCTCGTCAATGGTGCCCGTCAGGCTGGCAAGAGCACGCTCACGAGGCTGACGGCGCAGCGGCTGCCCGGCACGGTGGTGCGCCTTCTCGATGACGCTGCCACCTTGCGAGCTGCGCAGGACGACCCGACGGGGTTCGTGGAGCACGACGGGCTGATGGTCATCGACGAGATCCAGCTCGCGCCCGAGCTGCTGAGGGCGATCAAAGTGCTGGTCGACTTGGACCCGAGGCCAGGACGGTTCCTTCCGACCGGGTCGTCGCGAGTCCTTGCCCTGCGCAGCCTTCCGGACGCGCTGCCGGGCCGCATGGAGGTCATCGAACTCTGGCCGTTCTCCCAGGGAGAGATGAGCGGCGGTCCCGATCTGGGAGCAAAAGGTCGGCTCAGGGCTGGTCCTGCAGGAACTTGTGCTGGGTGAAGCTGTACCAGTTGCCCGAGTCGTCGCGCATGACCGCCTCGACGCCGTAGGGCCGTTCGGCCGGCTCCTGGGTGAACTCGACGCCGCGCCCGGCCAGCGTGCTGTGATCGCCCTTACAGTCCGAGGTCGCCATCACGCCCGGCGACAGCGCCCCCTTGGCGACCAGGGCCCGCACCTGCTGCCCGGTCTCCTCATCAAGCATGGAGTGCAGCGGATCCATCAGCAGCAGTTCCTGGCTCTCGCTGCCGGACGGCCGCACAGTCAGCCACCGCATGCCGTTGTCCAGCTTGAGATCGTTGGTGACGGTGAAGCCCAGCTTGCCCTCGTAGAATTCCTTGGCCGAGTCTTGGTCGAGCACCCAAACCGACACGATGGAGATGCCTTTGATCATGCGACGACCCTACGGTCGGGCCGCCGATCCGGGCTTCTCGGGAAGTGACGTGTTTTGCGTCGGCAGGCCGGTCCGCCACATCAGCACGAAGCAGCCGGGGATGGGCGCCGGGCCGCCTCGTTCGGCCGCCTGCCGCCGGTACGCGGTTGGGGACATGCCGGTGATCTCGGCGAACCGGGCGCTGAACGTGCCGAGGCTGGTGAAGCCGACCAGATGGCAGATCTCGGTCACGGTCAGGTTGGCCGAGTGGAGCAGTTCGCAGGCACGCTCGACGCGCCGCCTAGTCCGGTAGTGCCCCGGGGTCTCGCCGTAGGCCGAGCGGAACGCGCGGATGAAGTGCTCCCGCGAGTAGCCGGCCCCCTCGGCCAGTGCCGCTATGCCGATCCGGTCGGCGTAGTCGCGGTCGATCCGGTCTCTGGCCTTGCGCAGCGCCCGCAGCGACGCCACATCGGCTGTCCTCACGGCTGCTGTCGCAGTAGCCGGGCGGCGATCTGGTCGAGAGAGCGTTCGACGGCCTGGAAGACGCCGGCGTTGCGCAGCGAAGTGTAGAACTGCTCGTTGATACCGCCCGTGGTGGCGTACGCCTCGGCTAGTGTCATCAGATCGGCTGGCGGGGTGCTGAGGGTCTCGGCGAGCGACGCGAAGGTCGCTGCGACATAGCGTGCCGCGTCAGCTTTGCGGATGCCCTGGGCGGTGAGCCAGCGGCTGACCGTTGCCAGGTAGGCGAAGTGGGCGGCGATCGTGGCGGTTGAGGCTGAAAGCGCTTCCAAGGCTTCCTCGTCTTCGACGGTGATCGTGCTGCCCAGACGGTCGAACAGTGCCTGGGCCTCGTGCCCAGCCGGGTAGATCGCGGTGAGGCCCTGGCGGCTGGCGACCGCAGGGAGCGGGATCACGCGCGCCAGCCTGGAGGATGGTGCGGCGAGTTCGCACAGCCGTGCAACCGGGACGCCGGCCATGGCGCTGATGACGGCTTGCCCGGGAGAGAAGACGATGTCGCGGAGTGCGGCGGCCGCATCTTGGGGACGCATCGTCAGGAGGATGACGTTGGACTGATGGACAACCGACTGGTTGTCCTCGGCGACGCGGACGGAGGGGTAGCGAGACGCAATTGCCCGTGACCGGGAACGACTCCGAGGCGAGAGCAGGATGGACGGCGCGGTGCCGTGTTCTTCGCACAGGCCCGTGATAATCGCCTCCGCAAGCGAACCCACTCCGATGACGCCAAGGTCAACGCTGCTCTCGATGTCGGCCATTGCACCCTCTGCGGCAGGCTTGCTGGTTCATCCACACGAACAGTCTTCCAACCGCGGCCGGGAAGCTGCCCAGCCCGCCGCGCATCCCCCTGACGCCTCTCATTGTCCGCGGGCCGCCAGTAAACCTCAGGTCGATGCCGAGCGCCAATATTCGTTTGCCTGCGGCTGTCTCCCGATGGGATATTGCGGATCGAATCAGGTTTGGTGCCGACTCCAGCGAGGCTGATCCGCTTCCGCCCGGAGCCGGCCGTGTGGAAGGGAGGCGTCTGTGATGTCTGTGCCCGTTGCGGGCTTTCCCAGCCCTGCCCTGACCACCACCCACCTGAGGAGCACCACCCATGCGCGACAGCGCGGACTCCGACGACCACGACTACGGAGCCACCCGCCGGGGTGAAAAGCGCGGCAAGTTCCACGACGAGCCGGCCTACGCCAAGCGCGACCGCCACCGGCCAAGGCTCGAAGCAGAAGACGCCAACGACAGCACTGATGGCCTCAAAGAAGGCGACCGCTGGTCGACCTGGGATCAGTCGGAAAATCTAGTTTCCAACGTGTGAACCTGCAGGTCGGGACACATATGCCGACCTACGTGCCCGACTTGGCTGGCTGCCTGCTCTTGACCGCTACCAGAGCCGGTCTGCCGCAGGGGAGCCGCACTCCCGTAGCGACCCCAGCCGTCCACCCGAGCCAGTCGCCTACCGCAACCATCTTTTTCGATTTTCGGCTAGTTAGCTGGCGCCTGATGGGAACTGCACATTGCCTACTATGTCTCGGTGATCGGAAGCAATGATCACTGAGCCGTCCGCTCGTTACTAATTCGTGACCATTGTTTCGTGACCTTCGCCTGACGGCCACGCGTCTACCCTGTAAGGGTTGTTCAAGGTTCGCGGGGCTACTACGGTTATGCCGCAAGGGAAGTGGCTTGGGGGATAGGGCGATGTATGCGAAGGTGCCGCTGGAGAGTGGCGGGGAATTTTTAATCCAGACTGAGGTCGCGGGCGACGGGGTCGTGCGAGCGACGCGGGCTGATGAGACTGTCAAGTCGTCTGCTGAGACCTTTGAGACCAGCCTCAACTGCGTGCGTAGCGTTGCCGAGGCGATCATCGGCAAGCTGTCGGGGTTCCCGACAGCTCCGGACCATATTCGCGCTGAGTTCGGCATCAGCCTCGGGGCGCAAGCGGCCGTGGTGGTCGTTAAGGGAACCGCGGAAGCGCACTTCGTCATTGAGCTGGAATGGTCGGGCAAGCCCGCGGGATAGCCGGACCGCTTGATGCGACCGGCTGGGAACGAGCCACTGCTCGGATCCTTGATCGCACCGGCGCGCCCGCCGGTGCCGCTTTCCTGATGCCGGGGAACCTGATACTGACGTGCGCGCATGTGGTTTCGGCCGTGACCGGCGGCCCACCGACCACGACGCTGCCAACTGGCACGGAAGTCATGATCGACTTTCCGCTGGCCACACAGGCCCCTCGGACATCTGCCCGACTGGTGTTCAGCATGCCCGTGGCAGAGGACAATACCGGTGATATCGCGGTGCTGCGCTTGGCGCGAACCGCCCCGGTCGACGCCGTGCCGTTGCGAGTGGTCGAGGCTGACGACCTAGCGGGCCACCGGTGGCGGGCGTTCGGATTCCCGTGGTATGGCCCGGCCAGCCAGCCGAAAAATGCGGGCATCTGGACGTCGGGTACCATCCGGGGCCGTGAGGGAACCGGCTGGTGGCAGCTAGCTGTCGATCCTGAAGAGGCATTCTCTCTAGCCGAAGGCTTCAGTGGGGCAGCGGTCTGGGATGACGAGTACGGCGGCGTCGTCGGGGTGATCGTCGCGGTGGAATCCAATCCGGCGCGGCGGACCGGCTATGCACTCACGGTGGAAGCGGTGGCCCGCGAATGGCCCGAGCTACGCACCCACATCCTGGCTGGGTGTCCCTACCGTGGGCTGCGTCCCTTCACCGAATCCGACACCGGGGTGTTCTTCGGTCGGCATGGTGAGGCTGAAAGGCTAGTCGAGCTGGTGAGCGTCGATAGCGAGCCGATCGTCCCAGTGCTCGGGCCGTCCGGGGTGGGAAAGTCGTCTCTGGTAGGGGCGGGCCTGCTGGCACGGCTGACTCAAGAGGGCGGCTATGTCGTCGCGCATGTCCCTCATGGCGTCCGCCGCTCAGCGGACGAGTTGTTGGCGTGGGCGCTGGCCGCCGGGGGACAGGCCGTTCCACAGCGGGCATCTTGGCGCGACGAATGGCGGGCGCTCGCATCGAGCATCAGCACCGGGGGCGGCCTCGCCGAAGCAGCTGATCAGGTTCTCGGCCGCCAGCCTCAGGGGACGCGCCTGCTTATTGTCGTTGACCAGTTTGAAGAGCTGGTGTCGGCCGTCCCCGCAGTGGCGCGCGAGCTCGACACGATGCTGGGGTCGCTTACCCGCCGTTGGCCCGACGGCACACGCCGCGTCCAGGCCGTCGTGGTAGCACGCATCGACTTCCTACAGCAACTTGAGACTTTCCCGCATATCGCCCGTGCATGGAAGACCACTCAGGTCCTCGTCGCCCCGCTGCACCGCGAAGCACTACGGCAGGTCATCAGCGCACCGCTGAACGGCCTGAAAGGGATACGGTTCGCGGCAGGTCTGGCCGAGCAGATACTCCATGACACGCCAACCGGGCCGGGTGCCCTCCCGCTGCTTGAGTACACCCTCACCGAGCTATGGAATCGGCAGGAACGAGGAGTCCTCTCCACTTCGGCATATGTCGACCTTGGAGGCGTGGCGGGCGCACTGGCGCAGAACGCCGAACGCGCTTTGTGGGCCAGGGCCGATGCCAGCGAACGTCCGGCAATGGAACGTGTGTTCATCCAGATGGTCCGCCCCGGCGAACAGCTCGACGCCGGACACCGGGCTCCGGACACTCGCCGGGTCGCTGATCGCGACGAATTCAACGATGCCGACTGGAACCTGATCCACCGGCTGGCCAGCACCCGGCTCGTGGTCATCACGCGCCAGCCGGCGGGGCCAGATACAGCAGAACTGGCCCACGAGGCTCTCATCGGCGCTTGGCCGCGGCTGGCTTCCTGGATCGATGACAACCGGGAGTTCCGCACCTGGCAGGAGAACCTGCGCCGGTCTATGCGCCTGTGGCACGACCACGACCAACAGCCGAGGTTTCTCCTCGACGGCCCGGTCATGATCGAGGCCCGCGGCTGGGCACAACAAAGACAGGCCGATCTCACCCTCGCCGAGAAGAGCTTCATCGACTCCAGCAACAGCGCGGCCGCCCGGCGCCGACGACGGCGCCGGTATCTCTACGCGGCAGCAGTGATCGTGATCGTCCTAGCTGTGACCGCGGGCCTCATCGCCGTGCTGAACGGCAACACCGCGAACATACGGCAGCAGATGGCCCTCTCCGAAAACCTCGCCGCCGACTCGGATAATGCGGTGGCGACGAATCTGGCCTCCGCTGATCTCTATGCGCTCGCTGCGTGGCAGGCCTACCCCACCGAGCAGGCACGTAGCAGCCTGCTCAGCCGGGCTGCGGACCCGTACCTCGGCTCATTCGTCGAGCCCCCTCAGTTCGTCGTGGCAACCTTGGCGGTCAGCCCGGACGGGCGGCTACTGGCTGTCGGAGGAACACCAGGCCCGCAGTTTGCTGGGCAAAGCAGCGTCCAGTTGTGGGACATCGCGACGCGCAGGCTGCTCGCCACGTTTTCCGCAGCCGAACCGGTCCGCTCGGTCGCCTTCAGCCCCGATGGTGGCACGCTGGTCGCGACACCGGCGACCAAGAGCGGGAACCTGCGGATGTGGTCGGTAGCCACGCACCGGCAACTGCCGCTCCCGGTCACCGAGACAGGCGTGGCGACCTCGGTGGCCTACAGCCCCGACGGGCGACTGCTGGCCATCGGTGAACTGCTTCCCACCGGGCCGCCAGGACAGAAGGTAAACCTCGCCCAGGTACCTGCCGTAGTCGATCTGTGGGATCTCGCCACGCACCATCTGGTCCACCGGCTGGGGGGCCTGGCCGGACCGGTCTGGTCCCTGGACTTCAGCACCGACGGGCTGCGGCTGGCCAGCGGCGGTTACGACGGCACAGCACGGCTCTGGGACCCTGCCGCCGACCGTGAACTTAAAGTGCTCACCGGCGCCGACAGCCAGGTCCAGACCGTCCGGTTCCAGCCATACAGCGACTCTGTTCTCGCCACTGGCGGGACCGACGGTAAGGTGCGGCTCTGGATCGCCAGTACCGGCGCTGAGTACCTCCTTCGAGTTCCGGCCAGCAGCACCCCGGCTGCACCCTTCGCGTTCAGCGTCGGCGAGCCGTATCTGTACACGGACCTCGACTTCAACGATGTGTCCCGTATCGACACTATTACCGGGAACGTAGCCGGCCAGCCTATCCGCCTGCAGCAGCCGGTGACCCAGATGGTGTTCAGCCCGGACGGGCGCACCCTGATCCTGGGTGGTCCTCGAGGGAGCCTGTCCGCACTTGCCGTCCAAGGGAGCACGTTCTATAACTCCACCAGCGCTCCCCTGGGCGCCGTGGCTGTGGACCGCGGCAGCCATCTCGCGGCTACCGGCGCGGCGGACGGGACTGTACAAGTGTGGTACGTCGACGACCCAGTCGGCCCGGTTGTCTTCCACGTCGGACAGGACGCGGTGGATGCCGCATTCAGCCCGGACGGCTGGCGCCTGGCCGCCGCAGATTCCAGCTGTCACGTCAGGATCTGGAATTTTCATGGCGCCAAGCGCCTGCTGGACTTGAATAACGCACGGCAGGTCGCGGACCTTGACGCTCCGGGCACGAGCGGCGGTCCCAGGTTGCTCTATATGGCGTTCAGCCAAGACGGCCGCACGCTAGCCACTTACTGCGCCAATAACCCCAACCCCGGCTCAGCCCTCCTGATGCTTTGGGATGCCAGAACCTTCAAGCGGCTGGCCCAGTACAAACCTCCCGGTGCACTTGACGCCGGAGGCATGGCAGAAAGCCCGGACGGAGACACGATCGCGCTCGATACCGGCACCGGTCGCATCCTGTTCTGGAACACACGCGTACACCGGCTGACCGGCCAAATCACCGTTACGCCGGGTACCGTTCACGCACTGGCGTTCAGTCCGAACGGCCAGCTGCTCGCCATCACGACCGCAGACGACACCGTGCAGCTGTGGAACGTGTCCAGCCGTCACCTCGTCGCTTCAACCCCCCGGAACAACTCGCTGTTCCACTACCTTGCTTTCAGTCCCGATGGCTCGACCCTGGCTGCCACGGCCCAGGATTCGATCGTGCGCATCTGGCAGGTTCCAGGCTTGCATCTCTCCGCCACCCTCTCACCGCCAACCCCGCCATTGGCCACAGGCACGACACCAGTGGCTTACAACGGGCTGGCTTACACCCCGGATGGGAAGTCGCTAGTGACGGCGAGCAGCGACAGCACAGCCCAGGTGTGGGACCTCAGTCTCAGTGATCAGATCCGCAACCTCTGCGATGCGGTGCGCGGCCCGCAGCTTGCGAGCCAATGGAAACAACTAACCCCCAGCCCCGGGACCGACCCATGCCCGCCGTAAAGAAGCGATGCCGTTGATCATCGATCCGCGCCCCCATAAGCAGGCCGCCGTTCGCCGGGGACGGGACTGTAAATACAACTTGACAGACCCAGGGGACAAGCTAACGAGCTGAACTCGCGCTGATCCTCGGCATGAATTCATATTGTGATATCGAGCAGTGCCTTGACGATGGCGTCGATATCTTGCGCGATGCCGTCGCGTTCGAGTGCGTCGCGGACGTGTTTCCGCTGGCGCTCGAACCGGACACGCGGCAGCGTGGTTGTGGCGGCTATACGCGCCGCACGCTCGGCGAGAACAACAAGCCGTGCGTGGGCGGCGTCGGCGGGATCATATCGCGGGATGGCGAGTTGGAAGACGTACTTGTCGAAGTGCCGAGGGTTGTGCTCTCCGCGCGTCTGCATCGGGCGGACAGCTATGGTCAGGGCGCTGGAGTTCAAGATGGCAGTGAGGTATCTAGCCTCGTCGAGGCTGGCGGTCGCGGCCCAGTAAAGTCTGTGCTCGATGATTGCAGATGAATCTTCAATAATGGTGGCTGCCAGGTATGTGCCGCTTGCACCGTAGACGACGCGATGCTTCGCGATGGGGAATTGCTGGGTAACACCGCGTCGGTAGTCCAGCCGTTCGGTAAGGCTGAGCCGTTCGCTGCTGCGATGCTGCATCCAGGCGGTTTCGGCTTTGTGGAGCCAGTCAGCGAGTCCGGGGTGGCGGCCCAAGCCAAGGTCGCCGTCGCGCAGCAGGCGGTGTCCGTCCCAAGGAATGACGGCTTGCAGCGGCGGCAGGCACAGGAATGGCAGGACAGATTCGCCGGTGTAGACGGGCCTGATGAATTCGGTTTCAACGGCTCCGGTCAGATCATCGAGCAGTTTCCACGGACTTTTCTCCGTTGGGCTACGTCGGCTGCGGACAGGCCGCTGGCCAGCGACGGTTCCGAGTGGGTTTACCGTGCCGGGGTTGACCAAGAAGAGGACGCGCGGCACGATTGTGGCGCCTTGCGTGAATCTGGAAGCATAGGGAGACTGCCGCGTAGTGGAGCCTAGAGGTTCTGCGTCAAGGATCGAAATGTGCGGTGCCGCTTCGGCCCAGGTGGCGTGCTCGGTATCGAATCGCCCTGCCCATGAATTGGCCCGTTCGGGTAGGGGGATGGCAATGTCGCTCGCCTGCTGACGGTGGCCCAGAACAACGCATGCCTTCAATGGGAAGAACGCTGGCTTGATATCCTTCAGGTCCCAGGTCTTTGTGAAGGCCACCTTGACAGTGCCGCCGCTTTTTATCGTATAAGTACCCTTTCGGAATCCGGAGTGCGGTCGCCGGGCATCTTGACCCGGTCTAGGCAGGACTGCCCAGGGCATGACGAAGCCGAATCGGCCCTCTGGCTGCAGGTATCGCTCGATGCACCGGGCGACGAACAGGGCAGAAAGATCCTGATTGGTGGCTGCCCCGCCGCCAGACCACAGGCCGCGCTCCTCGCACATCCGCTTGAAGGAGCCCTGCTGCCGTCGGGTCATGTGCCGGAAGTACAGCCACGGTGGGTTGCCGACTAGAGCATCCACCCGGTTGGCTGGCCTGGCCAGCCAGGCAGGACGGGCAAGGTTGCGGACGTAATATCCCCAAATGTGGTCCTCGTCATTGTCGCGCAGCTTGCACATTCTCTCGAATGTTTGCTTTAGAATCGACTGGTCTCCTGTACGAATATCAAATAGTTCGAAGGTTTCTTCTAGTGGGGGGCAGGGATCGTCCCGCTGGCGTCTGGTTGCCATGTCAGCAAGCTTGGAGACGAGTTGATCGAAGCGGTTGGCGTCCGCCGCCACGCGGTCGGGAAAATTAAGCTGCATGTCGAATTCAGGTTGGCTGGGTGCTGCGGACCCGGTGACGAAGGACTCGGGATCTAGCCGCGTGGAAACGGCTAGGCCTTCATAGTCATATGTCAGCAGGTCGATGTCATGTCCGACGTCATGTCCCCAGCGCATGGAATCCCCGAGGAAGACGGGCACCGCGAATTCCTGCCGGTGACGCTGGAGACGGTGGGTACCGATTGCCAGTAGGTAGGTAAC
>Ga0213875_10000726_pt1 | contig 25181 bp, 24 predicted proteins | sample BarmaccomBMRX_R8_FD_160105 | JGI IMG/M metagenome (GOLD analysis project Ga0213875, IMG submission 160105) | Root-associated microbial communities from Barbacenia macrantha in rupestrian grasslands, the National Park of Serra do Cipo, Brazil - RX_R8 | ecosystem: Host-associated > Plants > Roots... | reverse complement strand
CGGTTCGGGTCGATGCCTCCGGTCTCAGCGGCCCGGCAGGCCGGGTGGGCCAGGACAACCGGATTCATCTGCCATGAACTGGTCAGTTCCGGTATCACCGAGGTCAGCCCGCTGATGGCCCAGGAGCTGACCCGGCTGGCAGCCGCCGCCCTGCTGGAGACATTCCCCAACACCACGATGGCCGTCGCCTACACCGAGGGCCCGGGCTGGGTGTCGCCCGCTGCGGTGCGCCGGGCCGTGGCGTTTATCGACGCCCACGCGGACCAGCCGATCACGCTGGCCGACATCGCCGCGGCGGCGGGCACGACGGGCCGGGCGGTGCAGCACGCGTTCCGCTATTACGGCATGACCGCGACCCGGTATCTACGCCGGGTCCGGCTCGCGCGCGCCCACCAGCAACTGCGGGTCGCCGACCCGGCCAGCGGGGTGACGGTTGCCGGTGTGGCCCGCCAGTGGGGCTGGGCCAGCCCGAGCCAGTTCAGCGCCGCCTACCGGCGCCAGTTCGGCTTGCCGCCCAGCCAGACCCTGCGCAGCTGACCGGCTAACGTTGGCTCCCTCTTACTCCTTCGGGGCCGGGTCTGGCCGCCTCGAACTTCGATGGGCCCGGGCCGGGATTGTCCTGCATCCCTATTGCCGCATGGTTGGCGCCTTCGGTGTCGTCGTAGCCGGACCGATGGCACCACCCACCAAGCCCCCGGCCAGAAATCAGCCGCACCCGGACGCATCGCTCTCGTGATCCCACGCTTTCCAGGCGGCGGCAGCGGCATCGTCGCCGCCTTCGATGTCGCTGGCCAGCGCGGCCCGGCCACGCCGAGCCCGCCATAAGTGATAACAGCAAGAAGTTAAAAGGCCCCCCCCCGTCCACTCGACGCTGATAACAGCAAGAAGCGCCAGCGTCGCCACCCGTCAGCCCTGCGGCCCCGGCAGCGCTGCGAACCTGTCGGCGTCACGCTCTGCCCGCCCATCGCTTCGCCCGTGTCCGCCTCCCTTCTGGGCAAACCTTTTCTTTCATGATTTGATCTCTGCTGTTGGTGATACTGAGTCGGGAGGTAATAGGGCGTGCGCAGGCAGTATCTGAGCCGGGAGGGTGACCGGCTGGTCCGGCGCCAGGGTGGCGAGATCGTGTGGATCGAGCCGTGGGGTGAGCACAGCCTGCGGGTCCGGGCCACCCGGCAGCGGGCGATCGACACCAGCCAGGACTGGGCGCTGGAGCCGCCCGCGCCTGCCACCCCGGACATCACGATCGGGGAGGGTGAGGCCCGGATCAGCAACGGCCGGATCACCGCCACCATCGACCGGTACGGCATCGTCGAGTTCACCAACCAGGATGGACAGCGGCTGCTGCGCGAGTACTGGCAGGTGCTCGACATCGGGCCCGAGACCAGCTCGATCGCGATTCCCGGCCGCGCCTACCAGCCGGTGCTGGGCAGCGACGACTGCGAGCTGACGGTCAGCTTCCAGCCCCAGCCGGGGGAGAAGATCTACGGCCTCGGCCAGCGGCAGATCGCCGAGCTGGACCTGAAGGGCTGCACGCTCGAGCTGGCCCACCGCAACTCCCAGGCCAGCATCCCGTTCGCGCTGTCCAGCCGGGGCTACGGGTTCTTGTGGAACAATCCGGCCATCGGGCGGGTCACGTTCGGCAAGAACGTCACCGAGTGGTACGCGGCCCGCACCGGCCAGCTCGACTACTGGATCACCGCCGGCGACACTCCCGCTCAGGTCGAGGAGGCCTACGCCGGCGCCACCGGCAAGACGCCGATGATGCCGGACTGGGCGACCGGCTTCTGGCAGTGCAAGCTCCGCTACAAAACCCAGGACGAGCTGCTGGCCGTGGCCCGCGAGTACAAGCGCCGGGAGCTGCCGATCTCGGTCATCGTGGCCGACTTCTTCCACTGGCCGCAGCAGGGCGAGTGGAAGTTCGACCCGCAGTTCTGGCCCGACCCCGACGCGATGATCGCCGAACTGCGCGAGCTGGGCATCGAGCTGATGGTGTCGATCTGGCCGACCGTCGACGTGAACTCCGAGAACTACGACGAGATGGAGGACCGGGGCCTGCTGGTCCGCACCGACCGGGGCGCCGGCACCCAGATGGAGTTCATGGGCAACGAGGTGTTCTTCGACGCCACCAACCCCGAAGCCCAGGCGTTCGTGTGGGCCCGGGCCAAGGAAAACTACTTCGACAAGGGCGTGCGGGTGTTCTGGCTCGACGAAGCCGAGCCCGAGCTGGTCACCCACTCCGGCCAGTACGACTGGGACGTGATCCGCTACCAGGCCGGGCCCGCGCTCAAGGTCGGCAACCTGTACCCGGTCGGCTACGCCCGCGCCTTCTACGAGGGCCAGCAGGCGGCCGGCCAGGCCGGCATCTGCAACCTGATCCGCTGCTGCTGGGCGGGCAGCCAGAAGTACGCGACGCTGCTGTGGTCGGGCGACGTGCACTCCACCTTCGCCTCGTTCCGGATGCAGTACGCGGCCGGGCTGAACGCCGGGCTGTCCGGCATCCCCTGGTGGACGACCGACATCGGCGGGTTCACCGGCGGCAACGGTGAGGATCCGGAGTTCCGCGAGCTGCTGGTGCGCTGGTTCCAGTGGGGGGTGTTCTGCCCGGTGACCCGGCTGCACGGGTTCCGCGAGCCGCAGGAGTTCACCGGCGAGGCCACCTGGCGCACGTTCAACGAGGTGCTCGGCTCGGGCGCCGCCAACGAGGTGTGGAGCTACGGTGAGGACGTCTACCAGATCCTGGCCGGCTGCCTGCGCACCCGGGAGGCGCTGCGCCCGTACGTGCGCGAGCAGATGACGGCCGCCCACCAGCGCGGCACGCCGGTGATGCGCCCGCTGTTCTACGACTTCCCGGCCGACCCCACCGCCTGGGAGGTCGAGGACCAGTACCTGTTCGGGCCGGACGTGCTGGTGGCGCCGATCCTGGCCTATCAGCAGCGCGAGCGGGCGGTCTACCTGCCGCCCGGCCGGACCTGGGTCGAGGTGGCGACCGGGACCGAGCACGCGGGTGGGCAGACGGTCACCGTCGCCGCTCCGCTGGAGCTGACTCCGGTCTTCGCGGCGGCCGGGTCGGCCGTGCTCGAGGTGCTCAGCGGGCGCGGATGACCTCGGAGCTGAGCAGGCCGGACAGCGCCTGGCAGAACGAGTCGCGCTGGTCGCCGGGCACGTGGGCGGCGATCGCGTCGGCCGCGGTCGGGTAGTCGCCCAGCGTCTCGACCACCTTGACCAGGGCGGGGGCCTTGAGGAAGACCAGCCGCCGGTTCCCGTAGTGGTAGGCCAGGGCGCCGAAGCTCTCCGGGCGGATCGCCACCTGCGGGTGCATCTCGTACGGCTGCCCGGCGTCGAACGGCGCCTGCTCCGGGTCGTCGCTGGTCATGCCTCTATGGTGACATCCATGGCAGCAACCGGCGCGCCCGAGGTGACGGCCGGGCTGGGACCACCCGGCCCGGCCGCGGCGGGCCTGCGGCTGCGGCCGGTGCCCGGCCTGCGGTCGCTGAACGGCGGCACCGTGCTGCTGGGCGGCTACCCGTACCGGATGCTGCGGCTCGGGCCGGCCGGGGCCGCCCACGTGGCCCGCTGGTGGGCGGGGGAGCCGGTGGCCACCTCCCCCGGCGCCCAGACGCTGGCCCGGCGGCTGCTGGAGACCGGGATCGCGCTGCCGGTGCCGTCCGGCGGCCCCGGCCCGGAGCAGGTCACGGTGGTGATCCCGGTCCGCGACCGCACCGCCGAGCTGGCCCTGTGCCTGGACGGGCTGCGCGCCCCGCAGCCCGCACCGCGGGTGCTGGTGGTCGACGACGGATCGCGCGACCCGGCCGCGGTGGCGGCGGTGGCGGCCGCGGCGGGCGCGGCCTGCCTGCACCGGCCGGTCAACGGCGGCCCGGCCGCCGCCCGCAACACCGGGCTGGCCGCGGTCGACACCCCGCTGGTGGCGTTCCTGGATTCGGACTGCGTACCCGGCCCGGGCTGGCTGGACGGGCTGCTGCCGCACTTCGCCGACCCGGTGGTGGCCGGGGTCGCGCCGCGGATCGTGCCGTACGAACCCAGCGATCGTACGGAAATTAAAGGGCTGCTGCGCGGCTGGCTGCCCCGGTACGAGGGGGTCAGCTCGACCCTGGACATGGGAGCGGTCCCCAGCATCGTGCGCCCGGGCGCGAAGGTGTCCTACGTGCCCGGCGCCGCCCTGGTGCTGCGGGCCGGCCCGGCCCGGGCGGCGGGCGGGTTCGCCGAGCACATGCCGGTGGGGGAGGACGTCGACTTCGTGTGGCGGCTGGCCGGGAGCGGCTGGCAGCTGCGCTACGAGCCGGCCGCTACCGTCGCCCACCAGCACCGGGTCCGGCTCGGCGGCTGGTTCGCGCGCCGGATGGACTACGGCACCTCGGCCGCGCCGCTGGAGCTGCGGCACCCGGGCACGCTGCCCGCGGTGGCGATGTCGGGCTGGACCGCGGCCGCCTGGGCGGCGGCCGCCATCGGCCCGGCCCCGGCCGGCCCGGCCGGGGGCCTGGCCATCACCACGGCCGCGACCGCGCTGCTGGCCCGGCGGCTGGCCCCGCTGACCGGCGACCAGACGTGGCCGGTCGCCATCCGGCTGGCGGCGGGCGGCACCGGGGCGGCCGGGCGGCTGCTGGGCAGCACCCTGACCCGGGCCTGGTGGCCGCTGGCGGTGCCGGTCGCGGTGGCGGTACCGCGGCTGCGGCTTCCGCTGGCCGCGCTGGCGCTGGCCCCGCCGGTGCTGGGCTGGGCCGAGCGGCGGCCGCCGATGGACCCGGTCCGCTACGCCGGCGCCCGGCTGCTGGACGACGTGGCCTACAGCCTCGGGGTGTGGCGCGGGTGCCTGCGGCACCGCACCGCCCGGCCGCTGCTGCCCAAGCTGACCTGGCGGGCGCCCGCAGGGGCAGGTGGGCCCGCCAGGCCAGCCGCTTCCGACCCTAGCGGCGGTTCCTGAGGGCCAGCAGGGCGAAGATGCCGCCCTGGACCGGCCGGGCGTGGAATCCGGTCTGGGTGCCGGCGATCGTGTCGTACAGGTCGCTGAACGGCACCCGCTGCGGGGTGGTGTTGGCGTAGGTGTACACCTGCTCGATGAGCTGCTTGCTGACCGGGTAGGCCGACAGCCAGGCCGCCGTCCAGCACTCCCAGTCCGACTTGGCGTAGCTGTGCGGCACCTGCAGCGGCAGCCCGAACAGGTTGCTGACCTTCGGGTACCAGGCGGCCTGCTCGGCCAGCACCGAGGCCGGCACCAGGCCGGTGCCCAGCAGCCGGTCGGCGAACCCGTTGTAGGTGGTGCCCCAGGTGCCGTTGCCGCCGTCGTCGCCGTTGTAGGTCAGATCCAAATGGGCGGCGCTGGGATCCTGGGCGTGGGTGGTCCAGTAGCCGATGAACGTCTTGGCCTGGGCCGCGTAGCTGGCCGCGTCGGCGCTGTGGCCGGCCGCGGTGGCGAGCTGCGCGAACGCCGCGACCGCGATGATGCCCTTGAGGGCCAGGTTGACGCTGTGCGCGATCTGGCCGGCGAAGTCGTCGGTCTGGTTCTGGAACCCCGGGTCGGGCAGGTTGGCGACCAGGTAGTCGGCCCACTGCTTGAAGATCTTGTAGTGCGCGGTCGCGTACGCCTTGGCCGCCGACGGGGTCTGCTGGATGTAGGCGGCCGCCATGATCAGCATGTTGCCGGTCTCCTCGACCGGCATGTTCTCCCCGCCGCCGTCGTTGTGGCCGTCGGCCACCGGGTAGGCGGCGCCGAGGTCGTGCGGGGCGAACTGCTCGGGCCACTTCCCGGACTCGGCGTAGGCCAGCAGCGGCGCCAGCAGCAGGGCCAGGTAGCCGGGGTCGGCGTAGACCCACACCGGTGAGGCCGGGAACAGCACGTCGACGGTGGACACGTTGCCGTCGCTGGAGATCTCCTTCAGGAACGCCCACGGCGACGACCCGTCCGGGCCCACCACCAGCTCGGTGCCGCCGTAGGCCTGGCGCAGCGCGATCGCGCACAGCCCGGCGTAGGCGGTGCCCGCGGCCGCGGTCGCGTCGCCGGTGATCTTGCTGTCCAGCGTGGTCGCCCGGCGCTGGGCGGCGGCCAGGTCGCCGTGGAAGAAGCCGAGCATGTCCGGCCAGGACGAGAACTCCTTGCTCCACCACGGGTTCAGGTTCTGGCCCTGGTAGCTGACGGCCGGGGTGCGGGCCAGCCCGATCGACAGCGGCACCGTCCGGGCGGCCCCGCCCAGCTGGCCGAGGTCGGCGCAGAACGCGAACACCGGCCAGTTGTTGTTGATGGCCCGGTAGTTGGTGTCGTTGCTGTCGGCCAGCTTGCCGTTATTGACGAATTGCGCCCGGACCACCACGTCCTGCCCGGACTGGTAGGTCAGGCCGCTGGTGCTGGGGGTGGCCCACACCGTGCTGCCCCAGGCCGCCTGCTGGTCCTGCTCGGTCAGCGGCTGCTGGCTGGCCAGCTCGACCGACCACACCTGCAGGGTGCCGCCCGGGTAGCTGACCTGCGACGGGGCCCAGGTGATCTGCTGGCTGTCGTCGCCGCTGGCCCATTCGCCGCTGATGTCGGCGTACAGCTGCACGTCGTGGGTCTTGCCGTCGATGCTGCGGGCGGTCAGGTTCAGGTAGCTGAACGGGATCGACTGGCGCTTGGTGTCGCCCGGCTCCACCGGGGACAGGAACTCGGCCACCAGCTCGATCCCGCCGCCCTCGAGCGTGAACGTGGACCGGGTCGGGGTGACCTCGAGCTTGGTCTGCTGCAGGGCTTGCTCGAAGCCCTGGACGGTCGTGGGGGTGCCGTAGTTGCCGTTGGGGACGGTGAGAATGATCCCCGGGTCACCCATGAACATGTAAGCGACGCCGTCGACGCGGGCGATGCCGCCCATCGCGGTGGTGTGCCCGGCCCAGAACTCCGGCCAGGTGGCGGGCAGCGCGGTGGCCGCAGCCAGGTGCTCACGTACGGGCCGCGGACGGCCAGCGGCGGCGCGGGCGGCCGGATCGGGGTGGCGGTCAGCGTCCCGTCGGCGGCCGCGTAACCGGCCGACGGGGTGGCCCCGGCCTGGGCGGCGGCCGTCCGGGCCGCCCGGGTGGTGGTGGCCCCGGCCGGGGCGGCGCCGAGCAGGCCCGCGCCGCCCAGGGTGCCGGCCGCGACGGCCGCACCGCCCGAGTAGCGCAGAAAGTCCCGCCGCCGTGGCCGCCCGGCCCCGGCGCCGGCGCGGGCAGAACTGACGTCGTGGTCCCGATCGGGCATGGCGCCTCCTCCATGAGTCAGCCCGGAGGCAGCGGCGAGTCCCGCCACCTTGAACCCTTTTATTCATGAGGATTTTCACTCGTTAGTGTGTGAACCTGTCAAGACCTGTGGGGAAAGTGTGACCTTTAGTTGCGGCTATGGCCAGCAGAGCCGACGATCTTGTCTTCCGGCCGGGTGCGGTTAAGTTAACGATCAGTGTTTGTTGCGCGAACGGCGCTCGGCCACGGGAGGGCACGATGGCGAAGGCGAACGGCACCAAGCTCAACGGCAAGGCCGGCCGCCCGGCGGGCGGCCAGCGCGCCAAGCCGGAGAAACTGCCCCGCGCCCTGTACGAGCAGGAGCTGTACCGGCTGCAGGGCGAACTGGTCAAGATGCAGGAATGGGTGCGGGCCGAGGGCGCCCGCATCGTGGTGATCTTCGAGGGGCGCGACGCGGCCGGCAAGGGCGGCACCATCCAGCGGGTGGCGCAGTACCTCAACCCCCGCGTCGTCCGCATCACCGCGCTGCCGGCCCCAACCGAGCGCGAGCAGACCGAGTGGTACTTCCAGCGCTACGTCGAGCACCTGCCCGCGGCCGGGGAGATCTGCCTGTTCGACCGCAGCTGGTACAACCGGGCCGGGGTCGAGCACGTGATGGGGTTCTGCACCAAGGAGCAGTACAGCCGGTTCATGAGCCAGTGCCCGATCTTCGAGCGGCTGCTGGTCGAGGGCGGGATCCGGCTGCGCAAGTACTGGTTCTCGGTCAGCGACGAGGAGCAGCAGCGCCGGTTCGAGTCACGGCTTGACGACCCGCTGCGGCGCTGGAAGCTGTCGCCGATGGACCTGCAGTCGATCCTGCACTGGGAGGACTACTCACGGGCCAAGGATGAGATGTTCGTGCACACCGACATCCCCGAGGCGCCCTGGCATGTGGTCGAGAGCGACGACAAGCGGCGGGCGCGCATCAACATGATCGCCCACCTGCTCAGCTCGGTGCCGTACCACCAGGTCAAGCTGCCCGAGCTGCGCCTGCCGCCCCGGCCGCCCTCCACCGGCTACCAGCGCACCCCCCGCGAGCTGCAGAACTTCGTGCCCGACCACGCGGCCGAGCTCCTGGCCCGCCAGGACGCCCGCCACCGCTGAGAAAAGCTCAGCGGGCCAGGTCGCGGGTGAAGTACAGGGCCATCTCGCCCGGCAGCAGCTGCGGGTCGTCGGGCTGGTAGAGGGTCTCGTCCAGGCCGCACAGCCGGAAGCCCATTTTCAGGTAGAACTGCACGGCCGGGTAGTTGACGTTCTGGGTTTCCAGCCACAGGCAGCGGGCGCCGGGCTGGTGGGTGGCCTGCTCGGCCAGCGCTTCGATCAGCCGCCCGCCGACGCCCTGGCCGCGGGCGGACCGGGACACGAAGATGGACTCGATCCGGACCCGGCCGGTCCCCGGCTCGGGCCGCAGCTCGCCGTAGCCCACGATCTCCCCGTCCTGGCAGGCCACGAACAGCCCGTCCGACAGGGTGCGGGCCGGCCGCAGGTCGGCCTTTTCCACCGGCAGCTCGAACCGCTCTTCTTCCAGCCAGAACGCCATATTGTTGCGCCGGACCCGGTAGATCCGGTCGGTGGAGTAGGACACGTCGACGGCGTCGATCCCCGTCAGGTCGGCCTGCGATTCCGCAGGCCGCACCACGATCGATCCAGCCGTCATGCCGATCAACGTAGCGTGCCGGCGGGCAGGACGGCGTGCACCCCCCACACATCGTTGGCCACTTGGGTGACCCGCAGGTCCACGGTGGGCCCGGCCAGCGCCAGCGCCGCCGTCCGGGTCAGCCCGTACATCCCTTGCATCCAGGTCAGCATGGCGTCCAGGGCGTCGCCCATCGCCTCGTCCAGGTCGTGGCTGAACCCGAACGTGATCCGCCCGGCCGGGGTCTCGGCGTGGACGCCGGGTACCGGCGGCCCGGCCACCAGGTCCACCACCACCTCGGTGGTCATCGCGCACTCGATGGCGGTGCCGCTGACCTCGCCGTCGCCCTGGGCGGCGTGCCCGTCGCCCAGGCACAGCAGCGCGTCCGGCACCGTCACCGGCAGGTACAGGGTCGAGCCGGCCACCAGCTCCCGGCAGTCGATGTTGCCGCCGCCCTGGGGCCGGGGCGGGATCGTGGAGTGCTCGCCGGGCTCGGCCGGCGGCATCCCCACCACCCCCAGGAACGGCGCGATGGGGACCGTGTAGCCGGTGTCGCTGTAGGCCTGGCCGCCGTCGGCGTCGATCTCCCACAGCAGCCAGGACGGCGGGCCGCCCTCGACCCCGAGACGGCGGGTGAGCCGGTCGTCGCGGGAGGCGGCCTTGGTCCAGCCCCAGTCGGCCGGCCGCAGTGAGACGAACCGGACCGACAGCGTGCCGCCCGGCTGCGCCCCGGTCACCGCGATCGGCCCGGTCAGGCAGTGCCCGCGGCCGGCGCTGAGCATCCGCGGCCGGGCATCACCAGGCCAGCGCTGCCGGTTCAGGTAGCCGGAGGCGTCCAGCGACCCGGCCACCACCGTGTCACCGGGGTCGATGGTCAGCACCGGCGGCCGGTCCCGGCTGAACACGTCGGTCACGGTGCCCGGGGTGGGCAGCAGGCTGTGGCGCCTCATGCGGCCGCTACCGCTTCCACCGGGCGGCCGTTCTCCAGGTAGATGGTGGTGCGGGCGCCGGTGGCGGCCCGGACCCGGCGGCGGACCGGTTTGGACAGCAACGGCAGGGCTTCGGCCAGCGGCAGCAGCCGGCTGGCGGAGATCTCCTCGGCCTGCAGTGTGACCGCGGCCAGCGCCGCTGGCCCGAACGGCCCGCAGTCGAACAGGAACCGCAGCCCGCCGGGGCGGCCGGGCTTGGGCGGGCGGAAGTCGACGGCGGCCAGCCGGCCGCGCTCCACGGTCAGGCCGCACTCCTCGCGCACCTCACGCTGGCACGCCTGCCAGGGGGTTTCCCCGCCGGCTTCCATCACCCCGCCGGGGATCGTCCAGCCGCCCTTGTAGGTCGGCTTGAGGATCAGCAGCCGGCTGTCGCGGTCGAAGATCAGCGCCCCGGCCGACGCCGGGATGGCCGGCAGCGGTACGTCGTCAGTCACGTCCAGCCACGTTACCGGCCGTGGCGGCCGCGTCGCCCCGGGGTGATGGGGACCCGCGTTTGCTGGTAGAGGTATATCCCGAGAAAATAACGGCCGTCCTGCTGCGGGCCAAGACGGCCAGCCTGACCGTTACCGTGTATGACAGCGCGGGGGCGCCGCCCGGCGCCCGTAAGACCTGCAGGTGGAAAAGGAGTCCGGTGGGGCTGCTGAGAGCGTCGGTGTCGGTCCCGGAAACCGCCGGGGCGACGTACTCCGTGGTAGTGCTGGCTGGCGAAGTCGACGCGACGAACAGCGACGAGCTTTACGGCGTGCTCGACTCGGTGGTGACCCAGCAGCCGCGGCTGCTGATCGTCGACATGTCCGAGCTGAGCTTCATGGATTCCACCGGCCTGCGGATGCTGCTGCGATCCAGCCGGTCCCTGGACCAGCAGGGCGGCGTGCTGGCGCTGGCCGCGCCCCAGATCTCGGTGGCCCGGGTGCTGCAGCTGACCCGGGCCGACCAGCTGATCCCGGTCTACGAGAGCGTCGCCGACGCTATCGCCGACGCCTGAGCGGCCGGCCGGGGCGGCGTCAGGCGTCCTCGGCGTGGCCGAGCAGGTGGCGCAGGGCGGGCTCCAGCCGGGTGTAGCGGAACGGCTGCCCGGCCGTCAGCAGCGCGTCGGGCCGCACCCGCTGGCTGGCTTCGGCCAGCTCGCGGGCGCCTTCGGCGCCGACGATCAGCCGCGGCCCGAACCCCGGGACCGGGATCAGCGTCGGCCGCCGCAGCACCCGGCCGAGCGTGGCCGTGTAGTCGGCGTTGCGCACCGGGTCGGGGGCGACCGCGTTGACCGGGCCGGACAGGGCCGGGTCGACCAGCGCCCGCAGGTAGACGTCGATCAGGTCGTCGATTCCGATCCACGACAGCCACTGGCGGCCGTCGCCGAGCTTGCCGCCCAGGCCGGCCTCGAACAGCGGGTAGAAGATCCGCAGGGTGCCGCCCTTGGGGCTCTGCACGATCCCGGTCCGGACCAGGACGGTCCGCAGGCCCGCGTCGGCCGCGGGCCGGGTGGCGGCCTCCCAGTCGGCGACCACGTCGGCCAGGAACCCGGTGCCGCGCGGGCTGTCCTCGGTGAGCACCTCATCGCCCCGGTCGGCGCCGTAGAGGCCGATCGCCGAGGCGCTGATGAACGTCAGGCCACCGGTCCGGGCGGCCAGCTCGGCCAGGCGGCGGGTGGGCTCGATCCGGCTGTCGCGGATCTGCTGCTTGTGGGCGGCGGTGAACCGGCCGGCGATGCTCGCCCCGGCCAGGTGCACCAGCGCGTCGACCCCGTTCAGCAGGTCGGGGGCGGGGGAGCGGGGGTCCCACTGGCGCTCGTCGGCCGTGCCCGCCGCGACCGGGTGACGCACCAGCTTGATCACCCGGTGGCCACCGGTGGTGAGCAGCGCGGTCAGCTCGGTGCCGATCATGCCGCTGGACCCGGTGACCGCGACCGTGAGCGGCCCGGGCTGCTTGGCCCGGGCCCACCGCTGGGCCTTGAGGTCGGCCGCGAGCTGGCGGTGCCGGTAACCGAACATCTGCCGGAGCGCCAGTTCGGGCACCGTGGTCTGCACGTCGTCGCTGACCCGGGTGGCGCCGCCGCCGGTCTCGTGGAAGCCGTGCACGTGCCGCCAGGACAGCACCCGGGCCAGGGCGGTCGAGGTGAGGCCGCCGGCCACCAGCTGGTCGACGAACTGGCGGGGCGGGTCGTACCCGTCGGCCTGGTGCTGCGCCACCCAGCGGGCCCCGCCCGGCAGCAGCAGGACCGCACGCCCGTCCTTGAGTGAGGTGGCCTCCTGGCCGACCCGGACCGGCTGCCAGGGCGGCGCCAGCCGGGTCAGCGCGCCCGCCCGGCCGTGCCACGCGAACACCTCGTCGATCGGCGCGTCCACGACGCTCGAGTAGCTGATGCTCATCGCCTGCTGGTTCTCCCACCCATAGCTGTTACTTCGTGCGCGGACCGTCTTCGGTTGCCTCACTGCCCGGGTGCAGTGGCAATATCCGTCAGCCGGGCCAGCGACTTCTCGATCCCGCGGCGGTTGCGCCGGGGAAACGGGGTGAGGGTCAGCAGCAGCGGGAACCGGGTGGTCGACCAGTCGAACGTCTCGGTGACCTCGGTGCGGCCGTCCCCGAGCGGCTCGAGCCGCCAGCGCCAGCGGTGCCCGTAGAAGTGACGCCAGGCGATCAGCCGGTCCTGATCGTATTCGACCACCGTGTTCAGGATCTTGTACGGCGCGCCGATCTTCATGTTCATGCCGAACCTCGAGCCCAGCCGCAGTTGCTCGGGGCCGCCGTCCTGCACGCTGAGCACGCTGCCGGTCCCGTCGATGCTCGGGTGCATGGCCGGATCGGTCAGCAGCGCGAAGATCCGCTCGGGCGGGGCGGCGATGACCGCGGTGGCCGACACCTGCGAGGTGGGCATGATCAAACCGTAGGGGGCGGCGTTCAGCCCGGTTCAGCCAGGGTGCGGGCGTAGGCGGCGAAGGCGTCGAGGGAATCCGGGTTGGCCATCGCGTCGCGGTTGGCGGCCTGGTCGGGCGGGACCCCGGCCAGTATGCGCCGCGCCGGCACCTCCATCTTCTTGCCGGTGAGGGTGACCGGGATGGCCGGCACCGCGATGATCGCGTCCGGCACGTGCCGCGGCGAGTACTGACGGCGCAGCTGGTCGCTGATCTCGGCCCGCAGCGCCTCGTCGAGGTCCTGGCCGTCGGCCAGGGTGACGAACAGCGGCATGAAGGACCCGCCGCCGGGCCGGTCCAGGTTGACCACCAGCCCGCCGGTCACCCCAGGGACCGACTCCAGCGCGGCGTAGACCTCGGCGGTGCCGATCCGCACCCCGTCGCGGTTGAGGGTGGCATCGGACCGGCCGAGCACGAAACAGCCGCCGCGCTCATTGATCTTGAAAAAGTCTCCCTGGCGCCAGCGTCCCGGGAATTCACCGAAGTAGGTCTGGTGGTAGCGGCGGCCGTCCTCATCACCCCAGAACCGGATCGGCATCGACGGCATCGGCTCGGTGATGACCAGCTCGCCGACCTGGCCGGTGACCGGCTGGCCGTCGGGGTTGACCGCGTAGGCGGCCACGCCCAGGTGGCGGGCCTGGATCTCGCCCGCGTAGACCGGCAGCGTGGGGGTGCCGCCGACCAGCCCGCAGCAGGTGTCGGTGCCGCCGCTGCCGGTCGCCAGCCACAGGTCGGGTTTGACGTTGCGGTAGAACCAGGCGCTGCACTCGGCCGAGACCGGGGAACCGGCCAGCATCACCGCCTGCAGCCGGTCCAGGTCCACGAGCTGGCCGGGGGCCACGCCGGCCCGGCTGAGCGCGTCGACGTAGGCGGGGGAGGCGCCGAAGAACGTGACCCCCGCCTGCGCGGCCAGCCGCCACAGCACGTCCGGGCCCGGCCAGGCCGGGTTCCCGTCGTACAGCACCGGCTGGACACCGAGCAGCAGCGAGCTGACCAGGAAGTTCCACATCATCCAGCCGGTCGTGGTGTAGAACAGCATCCGGTCGCCGGGCCGCAGGTCCATGTGGAATGTCTGCAGTTTGAGCTGCTCGATGAGGATGCCGCCGTGGCTGTGGGTGATCGCCTTGGGCAACCCGGTGGTGCCGGAAGAGAACAGGACCCACAGCGGATGACCGAACGGGACCTGCTCGCAGGAGAAGGCGCCCGGCGGCGGGGCGGGCCCGCGCATGATCTCGTCCCAGCTGGTGGTGCCGGCCGGGGCGTCGGGGCCGTCGGGGCGCAGGAGGCTGACGCCGATGATCGTGTGCAGGGTCGGCAGCCCGGCCGCGATCCGGGCGGCCTCGTCGCGCCGGTCGTAGGCCCGGCCGCCGTAGTGGTAGCCGTCGGTACAGATCAGCACCACGGGCGTGAGCTGGCGGAACCGGTCCAGCACGCCGCGCCAGCCGAAGTCGGGGGAGCAGCTGGTCCAGACGGCGCCGATGCTGGCCGCAGCCAGCATCGCGACCACGGTCTGGGGCACGTTGGGCAGGTAGCCGGCCACCCGCTGGCCGGGCTGGACACCGCGGGCGCGCAGGTAGGTCGCCAGCGTCCGGACCTGGGCCGCCAGCGTCTCCGCGGGCAGCGCCTGCAGCGGGACGGTCTCCCCGGCGAACAGCAGCGCGTCGCCGCTGGTCTGGCGGCGCAGGATGTGCTCGGCGTAGTTGAGGCGGGCACCCGGGAACCACTGCGCGCCCGGCATCGTGCGGCGGCCGAGGACCGCGGTGGCCGGGGCCGAGGCCTGGATCCCGCAGAAGTCCCAGACCGCCTGCCAGAACCCGTCCAGGTCGGTGACCGACCAGCGCCACAGCTCGCCGTAGTCGCCGAATTCCCGCTGGCGTTCGCTGGCCAGCCAGCGGGTGAACCGGGTGATGTTGGCCCGCGCCACCCGGTCCGGGCCCGGCTCCCACAGCAGGTCTCCCTCGCGGACGCTCACACTGGCCGACCCTGGCACAGCGGCGCGGCCGGGGCAATGGCGGGCGATGGCGCAGGTTCGGACCCGTGCCTCTCGACCTCGACCTGCTCAAGCTGGGCGCCGGACCGCCCGCAGCACCGCGTCGTGGATGGTGAGGGTCTCGCCGTCGGGGAAGGTGGCCTCGCGCCCGGGCGCGCTGGTCTCGATGTCCCAGGCCCGGGGGTCGAGCACGACCGCCATCTGCTCGGCGGTGGCGAACATCTCCGGCAGCTGCGGCCGGTGCCCGGTGTGCAGGTCGGACGGATGGTGGCTGACCACCAGCAGCGTGCCGCCGGGCCGGACCGCGGCCGCCAGGCGCCGGTGCAGCGCCTCCCGCTCGGCCGCCGGCAGGTGCACGAACTGGGCCGAGACCAGGTCGAAGTGGCCTTCCGGGGGCGGCCAGCGGAGCAGGTCGGCCTGCTGCCAGGTGATCCGGGCGGCCACGTCCGGGCCGGCCTGGGCGGCGAACCCGGCCGCCCGCCGCAGGGCGACCGGGGAGATGTCGGCGCCGGTAACGGTCCAGCCCCGGGTGGCGAGCCAGATCACGTCGGCCCCTTCGCCGCTGCCCACGTCGAGCGCGGTGCCGGGAGTCAGCTCGGCCGCGTAGCGGGCCAGCAGCGGGTTGGGCTGGCCGGACCAGATCGGCTCGGCGCCGTACCGGTCATCCCAGTACTCCTGGCTGAACAGCTCCCGCGGGTCGGTTTCCATGCGCTCACTGTGCCGCCTGCCCGCCCGCCCTGGCCAGTCCGGTTGCCGGATCGGCAACGCCGGCCGCGTCAGCCGGCCAGCCGGAACACCAGCCGGGTCTCCCACTTGGCCGGGTCGGGCTGCTCGGCCGGGTTGGTCTCGTAGACCTCCAGCCGGCCGCCCCACCGCTGACCGCCCGCGGTGTCCTGCTTGTCCCAGGTCAGGCCCGCACCGGCGGCCCAGTCGAGCAGAGCGGCGACCGCGGGCACCAGCTGGTCGTAGGGGCCGACGTGGGTGACGGCCGCGTACCGGCCGCCGGGCAGCACCCCCGCCTGGACCCGGCCGTCGCCCGCGACCGGCGCCGCGACCGGGACACCGGCTTCGACCTGCAGCTCACGTTCCATGTCGATCACGTTGTACTTGAGGAACGGCGCGCCGGCGGGCGCCGCCCGGTGGGCGGCCAGCCATCCGAACAGGCCGGGGATTTCGTCGGCGGCCGCGGGCAGGCTGGCCATGGTCACCGTGCGGGGGATGAATACGTAGGGCTGGCTGGGCCGCTCGATCACGGCCGGGACAGAGGGATCCATGTCCGGCAGACGACACCGGCAGCCCGGAATCATCGCACTCCACCGGCTGGGGCGGCTCCGGTCCGGTCAGCCTTCGCCACGGGTCAGGCTTTGCCGCGGGTCAGGGCGATCAGCCGGTCCAGCACCTTGCCGTCGCTGACTCGCACCCCGTCGTGCTCGTATTCGCTGGTCACCCAGGACCGCAGCCCGCCGATGGTGGCGGCCGCGCGCAGCGAGTCGTCGCGGTCGACGTACATGTCGTTGAAGTAGATCGCGGCGGCCACCGGGACCTGGTTGGCCCCCAGCCGGATCGGGTCGTACAGCGGCGGCCAGCCGTCCCGGGCGGCCAGCAGGTCAGCGGCCTCGCGCAGCGGCTGCAGGACCGGGTCCTGCTCGGTCATCCACGGGTAGATCATCTCGCCGGTGAACATGGCCGGCTCGTCACCGTCGGCCGCCGCCGCCGGGCTGAACGCCGGGAACTCGGCCCGGACCCGCTGGGCCGACCAGTTGGTGGCCTCCCCCTGGGCGTAGCAGGCCTCGTGCAGCAGCGCGTAGAGCGGGGCGCCCGCGTACGACAGCAAAGGCTGAGCGCGGTAGCGGAACTCGTCGCTCAGCTCGCCCGCCGTGAACGGGTCCTCGAGCAGGTAGTGCAGGTCGTGGCTGCCGCTGCTGCCGCCCAGCAGGTGCCCCAGGGCCTGGAAGTTCTGCACCGTCAGGGGCATCCCCGACGGCAGCCGCACGTCGTGGGCGGCCAGGTGGCGGGCGATCCGCCGGGCCTGGGCGGCGTCGTCCGGGTAGCGCTCGTAGTGCTGGCTGACCTTGGCCGCGACCCGCGGATAGGCGACCCGGTAGACGTCGTCGGCGGTGACGTCGAGGCCGGGCAGGCCGCCGGTGATGAACGCCTCTTTCAGCCCCTCCGGCGCCATCGAAAGGTAGGTGACCGTGCAGAACCCGCCGAAGCTCTGGCCCAGCACGCTCCAGGGCGCGCCGCCGGTCAGCTCGCGGCGGATCCGCTCGGCGTCCCGGACGATGTTGTCGGCCCGGAAGTGGGCCAGGTAATCGGCCTGGGCCTGCGGGCTGCCCAGCCGGGCCAGCGACAGCCGGTCGGCCGGGGTGGACCGGCCGGTGCCGCGCTGGTCCAGCAGCAGCACCCGGAACTCGCGCAGCGCCCGGTCCAGCCAGGCGTCCCGCCCGACCGGCCGGGGCGACCGCATGCCCGGGCCGCCCTGCAGGAACAACAGCCAGGGCAGCTGGCCGGCCTGATCGGCCTGGCCGGCCGCGACGACCTCGCGGGCGTAGAGGTCGATCTGCTCCCCGTCCGGCTGCCCGTAGTCGAGCGGGACGCGGAACGTGTGATCGGTGAGCACGGTGCCGGGCTGGCGGAAGCTGGTCACGGTGCGACCGTATCGGTTAGCGTCACGACCATGAGCAGGGTGCACGACGTGGGCGGGCAGACCGGCTTCGGGCCGGTCGAGCCCGGCGATCCGGCCGAGCCCGCCGCCTTCGCGGCCGACTGGGAGGCGCGGGTGTTCGCGGTGCAGCGGGTCCTGCTGCGCCGCGGGGTTTTCACCGGCGACGAGCTGCGCGACGCGATCGAGTCGCTGCCGCCCGGGCAGTACCTGAGCGCGCCGTACTTCGAGCGCTGGCTGGACGCGATCGAGACACTGCTCGACCGCAAGGGCGTGGCGTGAAGTTCCCGCCCGGCAGCCGGGTCCGGGCCCGCACCACCGACCCCGGCCACCACACCCGGCTGCCCCGCTACCTGCGCGGGCACACCGGCGAGGTGGTGGCGGTGGCCACCCCCGAGCCGCTACCCGACGACGTCGCCCGCGGGGTGCCCGAGCCGCGGGTCGAGCCCGTGTACGCGGTCCGCTTCCACGGCGCCGACCTGTGGGGATGCGAGACGGGGGGACACCGTCACGGCTGACCTGTGGGAGTGCTACCTGGAGGAGGCCCCGTGACCGAGCCTGCCGAGCCCCACGCGCACCAGCACGAGAGCTTGCCGGTCGCGGCCCGGGTCCGCCGCCTGGAAGAACGGGTGATCGCGGCCGGCCTGACCACCGACGCGGAGATCGACGAGCTGCTGACCCGGTTCTACGCGGACGCCGCCCCGGTCAACGGGGCCCGCATCGTCGCCCGGGCCTGGACCGACGAGGAGTACCGCGACCGCCTGCTGGCCGACGGCTCGGCCGCCGCCGCCGAGCTCGGGTTCGGCCCGCAGACCAGCGGCTTCCAGCTGCGGGCGGTGGCCAACACCCCCGGCCGGCACAACGTGATCGTCTGCACCCTGTGCTCCTGCTACCCGCTGTCGCTGCTGGGCCCGTCCCCGAGCTGGTACCGGAGCCTGGCCTACCGATCGCAGGCGGTCCGCGAGCCGCGGGCGGTGCTGGCCGGGTTCGGCCTCGACCTGCCCGCCACCACCCGCATCGACGTGTGGGATTCGACGTCGGAGATCCGCTACCTGGTCGTCCCCGTGCGCCCGGCCGGCACCGACGGCCTCCGCCCGGACGAACTGGCCGCCCTGGTCACCCGCAACGGCCTGATCGGCACCGCCGCCGTCTGATAGCGGCCGCGCTGCTGGGCCGCCAGGTCCGCGGCAAGGCCGTCCTCGACCTGGACTGACCCCTACGACCTGGACTGGCGCCCACCCGGGGGATAACCCCCGGCCCAACCCGGGGGTCAGCCACGTTCTTTCCCGGGGCGCCCGTTTCTAGCGTGATGGAGCGAGCTAAGCCATCCGCTGGACAACGGGAGATTGCCATGATCGAGGTTCGAGGCCTCACTAAACGCTACGGCCCGACGACGGCCGTGGACGGGCTGACCTTCGAGGTCGCGCCGGGCACGGTGACCGGGTTCCTGGGCCCCAACGGCTCCGGCAAGTCCACCACCATGCGCATGATCATCGGGCTGGACCGCCCCGACGCCGGGCAGGCCCGGATCGGCGGCCGCGGCTACCGCGAGCTCGGCTGGCCGCTGCGCCGGGTCGGCTCGCTGCTGGACGCCCGGTCGTTCCAGCCCGGCCGGTCCGGGCGCGCGCACCTGGCCGCGCTGGCCGCCAGCAACCGGCTGCCCGCCCGCCGGGTGGACGAGGTGCTCGACATCGTCGGCCTGACGCAGGCGGCGGGCCGCCGGGCCGGCAAGTACTCGCTCGGCATGGCCCAGCGGCTCGGCATCGCCACCGCCCTGCTGGGCGACCCCGAGGTGCTGATCCTCGACGAGCCGGTCAACGGGCTCGACCCGGAGGGCATCCGCTGGCTGCGGTCGCTGCTGCGGTCGCTGGCCGCCGAAGGCCGCACGGTGTTCATCTCCAGCCACCTGATCGCCGAGATGGCGCTGACCGCGACCGACCTGATCGTGATCGGCCAGGGCCGCCTGCTGGCCCAGACCACGGTGGCCGAGCTGTCGGCCCAGTCAACCTCGCTGGAGGAGGCGTTCCTGGCCCTGACCTCCGGGGTCACCGACTACGAGAGCCACGCCCGCGAACACGGGCACCACTACCTGGGGAGCGCGTCATGACCGCCGCCACTGCCGTGGCCGAGACCCGGACCCGTAGCCTGCGGGGGCATTACGGGTTCGCCGACCTGGCCCGGATGGAATGGATCAAGCTGCGCAGCGTGCGCTCGACCAGCTGGGGCCTGGCCATCTTCACCGTCAGCCTGATCGGCTCCGCGCTACTGTTCAACGGCCTGACCTCGGCGGCTTGGGGGCACATGCCGGCCGCCGACCGGGCCAGCTGGGATCCCACCAACCTGAGCTTCACCGGCCTGATCATCGGCCAGCTGGTCACCGCGGTGCTGGGCGTGCTGTTCATCACCAGCGAGTACTCCTCGGGCCTGATCCGCTCCACGTTCGCGGCGGCCCCCCGGCGCCCGCTGGTGCTGGCGGCCAAGACCGCCGTGTTCGGCGGGCTGGCGCTGCTGGTGGGCGAGGTGCTGGCGTTCGCCAGCTTCTTCGCGGGTGAGCTGATCATGCGCAGCGACGTCCCGCACGCCTCCCTGGCCACCCCCACGGTGCTGCGGGCGGTGCTGATGGCCGGGGCCTACGCCGCCCTGACGGGCCTGTTCGGGCTGGGCCTGGGCGCGCTCATCCGCCGCACGGCGGGCGGCCTCGCGGCCGCCGCCGGGGTCATCTTCGTGCTGCCGTTCCTGACGCTGCCGCTGCCCGACTCGATCCGCAACGACGTCACCAAGTTCCTGCCCGAGCCGATCGCGGCCAGCTCGATCAGCGCCGTCCGGCCCGAAGCGCACGCGCTGTCCCCGTGGCTCGGGTTCGCCCTGCTCTGCCTGTACGCGGCCGTCCTGCTCGCAGCGGGAACGTTCGCGCTGGCCCGGCGAGATGTTTGACAATGAGGTTATGAGCGAGCCGTATCAGGCGGGAACCGCCCCGGCCCGGGGAGTGATCACCCGGGCCGGGGCGGCCGTGCTGGCGCGCACCACCCTGCAGGCCGCCTTTCAGGCCCCGCTGACCACGCAGGCTCGGCGCAACGTGCTCTACTGCCTGATCTCGATGCCGCTCGGCCTGGCCACGTTCATGATCGTGGTGGTCCTGCTGCCGGCCGGCCTGCTGATCTCCGGCTCGGTGCTGGGCACCGTGGTCGGGCTGATGATGCTGGTGCTCAACCAGCGGCTGGCCCGCCGGTTCGGCGGCTGGCACCGCCGCCTGGCCGACCGGTTCCTGAACGCCCGGGTCATGCCGCCGACCCCGTTCCGGCGCCCGGCCGGCAGCGTCATCGTCCGGCTCGACGCGCGGCTGCGCGACGGGACCGGCTGGCGGGCGACCGGGTACCTGCTGCTCAAGCTGCCGGTCCTCACCCTCCAGTACTTCGCGCTCGGGTTCTGGGCCTGCGGCCTGTACGACCTGGGGTTCCCGCTGTGGTGGCTGCTGTTCCGCAACCACCCGGCCGCCACCACGCTGCGGCCGCTGCCGACCGCGACCCCGCCCCCGTTCAACAGCGTGCTGCACATCAGCACCTGGGCCGCCACGTTGTGGGCGGCCCTGTTCGGGGTGGCGCTGCTGCTGGCCGCGCCCTGGCTGACCCGCGGCGCGGTGGCGGTCGACCGCTGGCTGATCCGGTCGCTGCTGGGGCCCGGCACCCTGGCCCAGCGGGTCCGTGACCTGGAGCTGGCCCGCTCGAGGGCGGTCGACGACTCGGCCGCGCTGCTGCGCCAGGTGGAACGGGACCTGCACGACGGCGCCCAGGTCCGGCTGGCGGCGATGGCGATGAACCTGGGCATGGCCAAGGAGAAGCTCGGTCACCAGGGCGTCCCCGACGACATCGGGCGGATCCGCGAGCTGGTCGACGCCGCCCACCTGAACGCCAAGGAAGCCCTGGTCGAACTGCGCGAGCTGGTCCGCGGCATCCACCCGCCGGTCCTCGATACCGGCCTCGGGGAGGCGCTGGCCACGCTGGCGGCGGGCAGCGCGATCCCGGTCACGGTCAGCGCCGAGGTCACCGAGCGCCCCTCGCCCGCGATCGAGACGATCGCCTACTTCTGCGCGGCCGAGCTGCTGACCAACGCGATCAAGTACAGCCAAGCCAACAAGATCGACATCGCGGCCGCCCTCGCCGACGGCGACCGCGGCCAGACCCTGCGGCTGCAGGTCAGCGACGACGGGATCGGCGGCGCCGACCCCGAGGGGGGCAGCGGGCTGGCCGGCCTGCGGCGGCGGGTGGGCACGGTGGACGGGGACCTCCGGGTGGACAGCCCGCCCGGCGGCCCGACCGAGATCGTTGTTGAATTGCCGATGACGGCCTGACGCGGCGCGGGCCCGCCGACACGGCCACGAAGTGATAACAGCAAGAAGCGGTGAAGGGGAGCCCATGCGAGTGGTGATCGCGGAGGACGCGGTGGTGCTGCGGGAGGGGCTGACCCGCCTGCTCGATGACCACGGGCACCAGGTGTGCGCGGCCGTCGCCGACGGGGACGCGCTGGTGACCGCGGTCGCCGAGCAGAAGCCGGACGTGGCCGTGGTCGACATCCGGATGCCGCCCACCCACACCGACGAGGGCCTGCGGGCGGCCCTGCAGATCCGCCAGGACCACCGCGACGTCGGCGTGCTGATGTTCTCCCAGTACGTGGAGACCCGCTACGCCTCCCGGCTGCTGGCCGGCAACGCGGCCGGGGTCGGTTACCTGCTCAAGGACCGGGTGGCCGACGTCGCCGACTTCGTGGCGGCGCTCGAGCGGGTGGCCGACGGCGGTACCGCACTGGACCCCGAGGTGGTCAGCCAGCTGTTCCGGGCCAGCCGCCGGACCGAGGGCCTGAACACGCTGACCCGGCGCGAACGGGACGTGCTCGGGCTGATGGCCGAGGGCCGGTCCAACGCCGGCATCAGCGCCGCCCTGTTCATCTCCGGCGGCGCGGTGGAAAAGCACGTGGCCAGCATCTTCGGCAAGCTCGGGCTGCCTCCGTCCGAGGGCGACAACCGCCGGGTGCTGGCGGTGCTGCGCTACCTGGGCACGGGGGAGTAGAGCCGGGCGGTGGCCAGCCGTTCCTCGCCATCGGTCAGCCAGGCGAACACCTCACGGTCGACGTTCCCGTGGTCGCCGTTCCCGTGGTCACCGGCCTGGACCAGCAGCCGCGGCCGGCAGCCGGGCAGCATCGGCCGGTGGTACTCCACCTCGGCCAGCGCCGGTAGCCAGTCCAGGTCGGCCAGCACGTCCTCGGCCGCCGCCCAGGCGATCGCGTTGTTGACGTGCCCGGCCGTGTCGAAGTCGGCCGCCCGCAACGGCCAGTCCCGCGCGGCGCCGGCCGCGGCCGGCCCGGGCTTGGGGAGAGACAGCCGGGCGGAGGCCTTCCGGCCTTGGGTGGCCTCCCCGTACCAGCGGAAGAAATCGTCCCCGAGGGGCGCCGGCGCGCCGGTGTTCAGGTCGACCGCGGCCCAGATCGCCACCGACTGCTGCTGGGGGCCGTCCGGGCCGGCCACGGTGGTGGTGCGCTGCGCCCAGCGCGGCCCGGTCGCCGAGCAGAACGTGCGAAGGCGCAGTTCGTCCCCGTAACGGGGATACTCATGCACGGTCACCGTGCACCGCCGCAGCAGCCAGGCGTACGGCGCCCGCCACCCCGTGCCGATGACGTCGTCGGTGGCCACGTCCTGCAACGCCCGGGCCAGCGCGTCGAACCGGAACCGCCCATCAGGCCGTACGTCCGTACTGCGGACGAGGCGAGTGCCTTCGTACACCCGGCCGCTCGGCGGCTCGGGGGAGAACGGCAGCTGGGAGGCGATGAGGGTCCGGGGCATGGTTTTTCATTTTTAACAAACGTCCCGCCGGTCCGCGCAACGGGCCGGGCCCGTAAGCTGCTCGGCCGGCGTCCCGGCTTTCCCGCGCACCGGGCCGAGCACGGAGCTCGCTCGCCCTGGCCACCTTCCGCCGCTGACCCGGTGCGGCCTGGGCCCGGACCGATAACAGCAAGAAGCGTCGTGAAGGCGCCGCGGGGGCATGACTGGGTGTGTACTTTGCGTGTTCCGCGCAATCTCTCAGGTCACAGGGGTCACAGGCCAGGTTTGGCTGGAGCAAAGTCAGGGATTATCGCGGCAAACGCTCCATCGAAGGCGGGCCGCAGTCCGCATCGTCGCCTCTGGCGCCCCCTGTGCCTCTGGCGTCTCAGGGAACCCCTGACTCCGTGTGCAATTGGCCGGCTTTCGCGCCGCACCCGCTATCCGTCTCCCGAGCCGCAGCTCCTCAGTGATAACAGCAAGAAGCGTTCCGCCCGCTACCTACCGGCGAAACGATCAGTAGCGGCGACGATCAGGTCAGGGGCGCTGACCCCGCCGCCGTGGCCCGCCTCGTCGATGATCGTCAGCTCGGCGTCCGGCCAGGCCTGGGCCAGCTGCCAGGGGATGTCGGCCGGGCTGCTGATGTCGAGGCGGCCGTGGATCAGCGCGCCGGGGATGCCTGCCAGCCGGGGTGCCTGCCGGAGCAGCGTCCCATCGTCCAGCCAGGCGTGGTGAGCCCAGTAGTGCGTGACGATCCGCGCGAAGCACAGCCGGAACCGCGGGTCGTCGTAGCGTGAGCTTGGCTCGAAGCCCGGGTGGGTGGCGACGTGGGTGTCCTCCCAGGCACACCAGTCGCGGGCCGCCTGCTCACTGGCGGCCCGGTCCGGGCCCTCCAGCAGCCGGTGGTAGGCGGCCGCCAGGTTGCCGTCCCGCTCGGCTGGGGGCACGCCGTCGCGGAACCGGGCCCACTCGGCCGGGAACACCCGGCCCATGTCCCGGGTGATCCATTCGATCTCGCGGGCGGTGGTGGTCGAGGTGCTGAGCAGGATCAGCTCACTGACCCGGTCCGGGTGGCGCTCGGCGTAGGCGAGGGCCAAGGTGGTGCCCCAGGACTGGCCGTAGACCAGCCACCGGCCGATGCCGAGGTGCTGGCGCAGCCGTTCCAGGTCGGCCAGCAGGTGGCCGGTGGTGTTGGCGGCCAGCGAGGTGCCGGGGTCGCCCGCCGAGGGGAGGCTGCGGCCCGCGCCGCGCTGGTCGAACAGGACGATCCGGTAGGCGGCCGGGTCGAAGTAACGGCGCAGGCCCGGCGAGCAGCCCGAGCCGGGGCCGCCGTGCAGGACGACCGCCGGTTTGCCGTCCGCCTGGCCGCAGGTCTCCCAGTAGAGGCGCTGCCCGTCGCCGACGTCGAGCAGGCCGTGGTCGTAAGGGCCGATGGCCGGGTAACGGGCCGACATGCCGGCAGGTCCTTCCCTGTGCAGGAGCCAGGTAAGTGACTTGGTACCGTGTGAAATCCCGGGGGTAGGAACTTGGCTGTGATTTCCATCGTGCTGGCGTTGCTGACGTCCGCCAGCAACGCTACCGCGTCGGTGCTGCAGCGCCGGGCCGCGTCGCAGGCCCAGACCGCCCATGGCCTGTCGCTGATCGCCGACCTGGTCCGGCGGCGGGTCTGGCTGGCCGGCATCGCCATGGTCGTGGTGGCTTCACTGCTGCAGGCGGGGGCGCTGGCGACCGGCCCGATCGCGCTGGTCCAGCCGATCTTCATCGTCGAGCTGCCGCTGACGCTGCTGCTGTCGAGCTGGGTCTGGCACCGCAAGCTGTCCGGCCGGACCTGGGGCGCGGTCGCGCTGGTGACCGTCAGCCTCGGCACCGGGCTGGCCGCGGCCCAGCCCAGCGGCGGCCGGGACTCCGCCCCGACCAGCATCTGGGTGCTGACGCTGATCACCACCGTCG
>Ga0213875_10000725_pt1 | contig 25208 bp, 22 predicted proteins | sample BarmaccomBMRX_R8_FD_160105 | JGI IMG/M metagenome (GOLD analysis project Ga0213875, IMG submission 160105) | Root-associated microbial communities from Barbacenia macrantha in rupestrian grasslands, the National Park of Serra do Cipo, Brazil - RX_R8 | ecosystem: Host-associated > Plants > Roots... | reverse complement strand
GAGGTGTTCACCGCACCAGCCCTGCGCGATGTCTCAACCTGGCCCGATATCCCGAAACCCCAAATCCCTGCCGGCCTCTGGAACATCGACTTCAGCACGGCACCGCTCAACGATTTGCAACGCGCGATAGTGGCTGGTGCCGCCGCGGTCGCCGGCGTTCCCGCGCCGCAGCCGCAGACACAAGGCGAGGCGATCACGGCCCTGCGCGAGCTGGGCCGGCGCAAGAGCCTGCCTGGCCAGAACCCGCGCCCAAGAGGCAACCCTTACCGGTGATACAAGAAGGCTTGTTTGACGATGGCCCAGCCATCCAGCAACAGCACAAACGCCCACCGTGATCATTTGATGTCGGAAACAATAGCCGGTTGCAAGGTCGCGTCGCCCGGCTCAGCCAGTTGCGACCAACGCACCGGTGGTTGCCGCCAGCACGACGACCGCGGTGACAAAGCCAGTTGCCGCGAAGGTGCGCCAGCAGATCTGTACGCCGGCTGCACGGCAGCGCTCGTACCACAGCAGCGTCGCGAGCGACGCCCACGGTGTCACGATAGGGCCGACGTTCGTCCCGACCAGCAGTCCAAGCAGCTGGTTGTGGTTGGCGACCGGGATCACCGCCTCGATCGTGGCATACGCCGGCAGATTGTTGATCACGTTGGACATTCCCGCGCCGATGCCGGCGGCGCGGAAGATCCCGGTCGGCCCCGGGTCGGTGCCGGCCACCGCGGCGGCGACGCCGGCTAATCCGTGCAAGCTCACGGTGTCGATCACCAGGAAAAGGCCGACAACGAAGACCAGCAGACGCCATGGGAACAGTCGCAGGTTCAGCTCGGCGCGGGCCCGCACTGCGAACGCGACCAGCACAGCCGCCGCACACGCCGCCGACGCGAACTCGATTTCCACATTGGCGAACAGGCAGCCCACGAACGTCAGGCAAGCCAGACCGGCCACCCAGAACAGCACGCGATCCCGCGGGGTGTGCCGAGCCGGTGGCGTGTAACACCGCGCCCCGCGCCGGCCGCGCCGCCAGTAGAGCACCCACAAGCACACCATCGTGGCGGCCACCGAGGCCAGCTGGGGGCCGATCATCCTGGCGGCAAAGGCCACCGGTGCCAGCCGGACGCGGTCGGCGGCCAGCAGGTTGGTCAGGTTCGACACCGGTAGCAGCAGGCTCGCGGTGTTCGCCAGCCAGACCGTCGCCATCGCCAGCGGCATCGCCGAGATACCGGCGCGCACCGCCGTGGCCAGCATCACCGGTGTGAGCAGCACCGCGGTGGTGTCCAGGTTGAGGAACGCGGTGGTACCGGCGGCGAAGAGCACACACAGCCCGAAAAGCAGCCAGTAACGACCCCGCCCGGCGATGGCTACCCGAGCCGCGATCACGTCGAACACCTCCGCCTTGGCGGTGAGCTCGGCGAGGATCACCACGGTGGCCAGGAACAGCAGCAGCGGCAGCAGCCGGCGGACTGTTGCCTCCGCCTGGCCGGCCGGCAGCAGGCCAGTGGCCAGTGCGGCGAGTCCGGCCGCGAGCAGGATCACGGCGATCCAGTCCAGCCCGCTGAACCGCGCACCCTGCTGCTCAACCGATTGCTCGGTCACCCATCAGCCCCCGCGTTGTCGGGCCCGCGTCGTTGAGCCGCCGGGCGGCCGCCAGGGCACTGTGGCCACGACCCTAGCAATTGCCTCGGAGATGCCGTTCCCGCATGCCACGATGGCTGCAGACGACGCCGGCCACCGCTGGGAGCTGGAATGGCGCGGGAGATCGAGACCGAGGCGCAGGGGCCGGTCTGGGCGTTGGCCACCGTGCCGACCGGTGATGGTGAGCTGCTGGTGCGCGGCGGCGCCGACGGGATGGTGCGGCTGATCGACGCCGGCAGCGGCGAGACCGTGCGATCGCTGTCCGGCCATGCTGGACCGGTGCGCTCGCTGGCGGTGATCCCTGCCAATGGCGGACCCGGCGTGCTCGCCAGTGGTGGAGTTGATGGCACTGTGCGGATCTGGTCGCTAGGCGACTACGAGCTGCGTCACGAGGTGCGATTCCTGGACGGTGAGGTGTGGGCGCTGGTGCCGCTGCGCTGGGACGAGCGGATGTGCCTGGCCGGGACCGGATCCGGTTCGCTGATCCAGCTGTGGGACCCGGCCTCAGGCCAGCAGCTACGCACCCTCGGCGAGACCGGCGGGCGAATCTGGGCCTTGACCCAGGTCGCAGTGAACGGCCGCGACTTGCTGGTCAGTGGTGCGGCAGACGGCACGATCCGGTTCTGGGATCCGCGCAGCGGCCAGGCAGTGCAGAAGACCAAGGCGCATGAGTCGACGGTGTGGGCCCTGGCCGCGGTCCCCAGCTCAGGCGGTGAACTGCTGGCGAGCGGTGGCGCGGACGGCGTCGTGCGACTCTGGCGTCCCGGCTCGGCGCGCCCCGTCCGAACCTTCGCCGGGCACGCCAGTACGGTCCGGACGCTGGCGGTGGTCCCCACCGGTGACGGCGAGGTGCTGGCCAGCGGGAGCGCCGACTCCACAGTGCGGCTGTGGCGGCTCGACGGGTCCGACTCCGCCCCCGCGCACACCTTCAGCGGCCACTTCGGCGAGGTCTGGGCGCTTGCGCCGGTGCGGGTGACCGGCAAGATGCTCCTGGCCAGCGGCGGGGTCGACGGCACCATCCAGCTGGTCGACCCGACGACCTACCGGACCGAGAGCTTGTTGCTGGCCGGAGCCAGCACCGTGTGGGCACTGTCCTCGGTAACGCTGCCTGATCGGACACTTCTGGCCAGCGGCGGTGTGGACGGCACTATGCAGCTGACCAACCTGGACACCCGCATCGTCGAGCGGAACCTGCACGGGCACACCTCGACCATCCGCGCGCTGACCACGGTGCCGGCCGCCACCGGGTCCAGCTCCGCGGAATCGCCATTGGTGGCCAGCGGCGGCGCCGACGGCACCATCAGGGTGTGGCCGGTGGATGGCGACGACGCGAAGCGGGTGTTCACCGGCCACCGCGGCGAGGTGTGGGCGCTGGCGTCGACCGTGGTGGGCGACGGCCGCTGGCTGGTCAGCGGCGGCGCCGACGGTACCGTCCGGCTCTGGCCGGTGGACTCCGACGGCGTAGGCGTCGTGCTTGGCCACCACGAGGGGGAAGTGGGCGCGCTGGTCACGTTGGCCGGGCGCCATGTCGTGGCCAGCGGTGGCACGGACGGCAGGGTGCTGCTGTGGGAAACCGCCGTGCCGACGACCGGGGACAGCGGGCGGCTGGCGCAGCTGGAGCACACCGGCCGCGGCGGCGTCACCGCGCTCGCGGCCGTACCGTTCCCCACCGGGGTCCGGCTGGCGTGCGCACTGTCCAGCGGTGGTGTGACGCTGTGGGATCCGGATCGCGGGGAGCTGCTGGGTGAGCTGGCCGGCTCTCGCCGCCAGCAGGCACGGGCGCTGACCGCGATCCGCGTCGGCAAGCAGGTGCTGGTGGCCGCCGGCGCCCAGGACGGCGTGGTCCGGCTGTGGGATCCGCTCAGCCGGGAGTGCGTCGGCGAGCTGCGCGGCCACCAGGGCACGGTGCGCGCGCTCGCCTGGGCTGAGCTGACCGGCCGGCCGGTGCTGACCAGCGCGAGCGACGACGGAGAGGTCCGGCTGTGGGATCTGTCGACCCGCAGCTACATCTCGACGGTGTCCAGCGGTGCGCGGCCGAGCACCCATATCGTCTCCGACCGGCCGAGCACCGCCGACACGCTCGGCAGGCGCGCGATGGTCGATGCGCTGCAGGACTTCCTCACCGACCCCGACACCGCGCCGCCGATCGTCGTCGGCGTGCACGGGCCGTGGGGCTACGGCAAGACCAGCGTGCTCACCCAGCTCCGGGCCCGGCTGGACCCCGACCAGCCCGACGTCGGCTGGACGGAGCCGCGACGGCCGACCCACGAACTGGTCTGGGACGACCCCAAAGACCGCGGCCGGCTCACGGCACGGGAAGCCTGGCGGCGCTTCGAGCGACGCAAGGCGCCGATGACCGACAGGCTGGGCTGCCGGCTCAAGGAGCTCGACCTCGACCGGCCACGCGAGCGCACCCGCATCTCGGTCTGGTTCAGCCCGTGGATGTATCCCACCAGAGAGGAGCTGTGGGCCGGGTTGGCCCGGGAACTGCTCACCAGCATCACCCACCGGCTGCCGCCGGAGGACCGCGAGAAGCTCTGGTTTGACCTCAACCTGCGGCGTACCGACCCGGAGGTGATGCGCCGGCGGATTTTGAAGTCGTACATCCCGCGGTCACCGGCGGGGATCGCGGTGGCAGTGCTGGCCCTAGCGGTCGTCGTCGCCGCGCTGGTCGGGGAGGCGTATCTGCTGTGGAGCCAAGCCCTGCAACCGGTGCTCGCCGGGCTGCTGGTCGGCTTCCCGCTGATTGGCCTGCTCGCCAAGGTGGCGTGGACGGCGTTACGCGGCACGGTCAAGCACGTGCTACCTCCCGAGGTGCTCAGCGGCCCGGCCGGGGCGCCCTCGCACGACCGCAAACGTTCCTCCGAGGCTCGCGATCCGCTGTACGAAAGCGAGGCCGGCTACCTCTATCTGATCCAGCACGACGTCCGGCACATCGTGCGGCTGGCCACCGCGGAAGAACCGATCGTGGTGTTCATCGACGACCTGGATCGCTGCTCCTCGGAGATCGTCAGCTCGACCATCGAAGCGATCAACCTGTTCATGAACAATGCGTTCGGGGAGTGCATCTTCGTCGTCGCCCTCGACCCGGCCACTATCGCGGCACACCTGGAGGTCAGCCACGATGCCATCCGTCGCCGGATCGAGGAGCGACCGGTCACCTACGCTCACCTCGGCGACATCGGCTGGCGGTTTATGGAGAAGATCGTTGATCTGCCGATCCGGCTGCCGCGACTTCCCGACGAGGCCGTGAGCGCGTACGCCGCCGCGCTGGTCACCCCGGCCCCTGCACCCCGGCGCAACGGCACACCGACCACCGCAGCGCAACCGGCGGTGCCGTCGCCGGCTCGGGAGCGGGCCACCGCGGCGCAGCCACCGAACGTGTCGCCGCCGCCCGGTGCGGCGGCGCTGCCGGAGCCGTCCCCGTCCCCCACCGGCAGCACTGCGGCCAGCACGGTGACGGCGGCGTGGCCGCCGTCACCGGTCGAGGCGATCACCATTGCAACTACGGCCGCCGTGGCGGACACCGTCGAGCGGATCGAGACGATCAGGGACGTGTCCGACGCACTGCGCGACGCCATGCTGGAGCTCCCCCGGCGCAACCCACGGGAGATGAAGCGCTTCCTGAACCTGTGGCGGTTTTACCTGGGCGTGGAAAGCCGCGCTGACCAGCTACCGTCCGACGTCGAGGGCATGGTGGTACACGGCAAGTCGGTCGCCCGATTGGTGCAGATCATGCTGCGCTGGCCGAAGTACCTGGACCGGCTGGGTGAGCTGCACGCCGGCCGGACCGTACTGGCTGATCTGCTGGCCGCTGCCGACGACCCCGAATCGTGGCGCGTGGCACTCCATCAGGCAGGCATGGCCTCGGCTGAGGCCGAGCTGACCTCCCTGCGGGAGCTACTCGCCGGCAGCGACCCAGAGCTGGCGGAGCTGTCCAAGCGCTACCTGTAGGCCGCGGCGATGGCCGCTGTCTATAACGGTCAGTGCAGGCCCACGAGGGGAATGCGCGATAGGCCAGCTCGCCCTAGGTATGCGGGATTTACTGATCTGCAGGCGTAGGCCGGTGATTACGCGGTATCCAGCGCCGCAGCAACAGCAGTGCCAGCACGACAAGCACGATCGCTGCCGCGGGAGCGGGCCGTTGCCGTACTACCTGCGTCAGCTGGCCAACACGCCCTGCGACTGGTTCAGGGACCTGTGCCCGGGCCTGTTCGGTCAGCTCCCTCGCCTGCCGCGTCAGCCCGCTGGCGCTGTCCTGCACGGCTTCCGTACCGTCGTGCAGCTGCCGCGTCATGTGTCCAATCTTGTCTTGCACGGTGTCCTTGGTGCCTGACCACGCATCCTTGACGGCGGCGGGCACCTTCGCTTTGTGCGCAACCGCCTCCACCTTGCCGGCGAGCCGCTCACGACCATGGGCAATACCTTCACGGATTCCCCGCGACGCGTTGCTCAGAGACGTTCCGACGGCAGCTGAACGGGTGACCTCAGGCGACGAAGTAGACATGGTGAACTCCCCTCCTTGAATCGCGGTCATCATGCTGTTAACACTCAGTTACCCGTCTTCACCGTCCGTAAAACACAGATCCGACAAACTTCTGTGCGGGCCGAGGACAGAGCGACTGGACACACCTACGGCTGCCGGCAAGCGCGCCGTTAAGGCCACGGACCTGCACACAGCGGTGACGGCCGGACGCGGGGGAGGTCGGCCCGGCCGTCACGCTAGCGGTGATGAAACGCGACTCGTCACCTTTGGGCGGCCCGTGTTGGCTACGGTGATCGCCGCAGCGCGTCTGGTGGAGTGGATGACGCACCGAGGACGCATTCGCTAGAACCATATGATGGGGCAATTCCAGCCCACCTGGACCGTCGCTGCGCCGATCGGTCCCACTTGACCGGCAAGCGGCACGAACTGATCAGCCGCGCCGATACCCCTTGCCGAGGTGCGCTTTATTGACGACACGCGCGGGCCTATGCTTCTGGCGGCGAGATGGCTAAACCTGATGGCCCAAGTCACGCTCTCGGACCGGTTGATTAAACAACAACTCCATATGAGCCTGCGGCGCAGCGATTTAATTTTCTCGCTGCGCCATTTTCCCGCAATGCAAACCTACGTTCACTCACATGGCTGCGTGCTCATGGACAACCCAATCAATACTCCGATTGAACAGGCAGCGGCGGCGCTGGCCAACGCGGCAACCCTGCCGATGACGGTGACGGACGAAGAGACGTTGACGCTGGTCCGTGACCTCGCTCGGATCGCCCGCCACCTCGGCGAGCTCACCGCGGCTGCCCGCGACCGTTGGGCAGACTGGGGAACAGTAACTCCGCACCTGCAGCAGGCCGAAGCACTCGCAGCCGACACCACTCGATGTTTGAGCCACGCCGCGGGTACTTACGCCTTCCACATCGTCCGGCTAGCCCCCACGTGACGGCCTGGTTTCGGTAACTACTCCCGCGGCATACATTCGGTACAGGCCCACAGCCGAACCGCGAGGAAACCAACAACCACAATCATCAACCGCGGGCCGATGCCTTTTTCGACTTCATCGCTCATTCCGCAACCTGCACAGCTCGGGTGCTCGGGCGCCACGAGTAGGTAGGTACATTCCTCGCACACCACCAAGTCCGGTAGCCACAAAGCCATGTGCACTGGCGCTGGTCGCTCTGCGGTGGGGTTGTGTGGGCAGGTACGCGCGTGGCCATCCAGCCAGCGAGCGGCAGCCATCATGATCCCGAGTCGCAGCCAGCCAGGCTGCTCAGCAAACCCTAGGTTCCGATGATCGACCCCCGGTGCCTGCAGCAGTCCACCGATCAGATCGTCCCGCGCCGCATCGAGTTGGTCTTCCCGCCCGACCGGAATGTCGAGATCGGCCAGCAATTCGGCTTCCCGGCCCTCGGTGATGGCCTCATCGATCCGGAGTATCAGATCGGTCAAGTTTGGTTCGGGTGAGTCCATGATCGTTTCTCCTGGACTGGGATCTCGTCCTCGTATAGACCCGCCGGCTGTTCGTATGTCGGTGAAGTACCCCCTGATGCTTACACCTGATCGTCAGGTGCCGTGCCACCGGTAACACCGCACTGGCTGTGGGCAACATGCTGATTGGGCTTACGCAAGCGCTGCGCTGCGGCAATCAGTAAGGGCAGATACAGTGTCAGCCCGGTGATCATGTCGAATATCTGTTCAGCTCATCGTCGACCATGTCTGCGTTCGCCGTCGGTGACCTGGCCGTTGGCCACGGGTCGTGGAGCCCGCAGGCGGCCGGCGCGGGAACCTAAGTGAAGGACAGCGGCCCGCTGGGACGTGCCGAGCTCTGTTCCGAGCGCGACGCAGTGCGATGGTCCGGCCGTCCGGAGAAGTGCTGGCCTATTACATGCAGGGTGTGCGGTGGAGGGAGAAGAACTGTGGGATTAACCAAAATCTGGATAAGGACGCTCAGCGACGGCTTGATCCGGGCTGACCACATCGTCGGGATCGACGCCCACCCCACTCCACCGCTGGCAGGCAAGCACGCTCACTGGCTGCTCGACGCCATCCTGCCGACTCCGGTAGGAAGCGGCCGCGGTCCCACATGGGATCTGTCCGCGCTGCACCGGACCCTGCTGCAGACTTCTGAGGAACCAATGGACGGACCGGTGTCCTTGGCCCGCCTGCTCGCCCAACTCGACAGTGCGGACGCCGCCGGCGTGATCATCCCCAGCATGGCTCCAGCTCCGGGGGACCCGTCGAGGAAGTTTCCGCAGTTCTCGTTCGTGCCGTTCGCGACGGCCAGCGACCCAAGCCCTTAGCCGTCCGGAAGGGAAAACCGCGGTTTATTCGCGGTTATCCAGCGGGCCGTGATCTTGGGGCCAGCGGAGCCGAAGATCCGCTGGCCCCGCAACGGCGACGATCGCGAAATGAGAGATCACGCGGTGATCTGCTTGTCCAGGTGCTCGGCCCATCACCCTGCTGAGTCACTTCCTCCAACGCTCGCTATAGATTGTCTATTCCAGCTACCACCAATTCATTGTGGACCACGGGCGCGCAGGGGGGCCGGAAGAGTGTTGAGTAGAAGCTACCCACGGGGTAAACGACCTCGCGCGCAGCGGGCCACCGAGCGAGACGGCTGTTTACCTTGGGCCTGACCCGGATCCCCAAGGAGGCGCTCCTCGGGCGATGCTGTGACTGCAGCGGCATACTCACTGCGCTTGAGACTTGACACAAGCTCACTCTGAAGCTATAAGAAGGCACTAACTCGCGAGCTGTTCGGATAGGCACCTACTCGGGATCCAGACTCGACCCGAGACGATGAGCTACCGGGAGTGATCGAGGATGGCGGACATGACGCCCCCGACATCGGCGGCGCCGGAGTTCGTGGACCTGATTTGCGCCGACCAGGCTTTGCTCCATGCCGAGTTCGAGGCGATTGTGGCTGCGAACTTCACGCCCTCTCCACCAGGTGACCGCTTGCCAGGTGGCGAGTCCAATGCGTTCAATAATGTCCCGATCGGCTTCGGCTGGTCCCGGGCGAGTAACCGTGCCCCCAGCATTTCCAGGCACGCGCTCAGCACTTTGTATCGGCAACGCTCTCCTCCGGCACCGGCGTTACCAGTGGAATTTAATTCGGATTGGACCCGACAGACAAAAGGCAGGTGATGTACCGATCACCCGACATGGAGACATATCGGGTCGATAGGTGGCTATAAATCCCGGATATGTCTCCATGTCGGGCGTAGAACCAGCGGAATCAGGACTGGGTGAGGAAGGCGGTGGCGGTGCTGCGAGCCATGAGGCTGCTGGACTGGGTGGAGTGGCCTGCTCCGGGAATGATCACGAGGCGGCCACGGGGCGCATGCGCGGTTTCTTGCTGAGCCCATGGCAGCGGCGTCGACAGGTCGTGGTCGCCAGCCAGCAGCAGCACCGGAACCGCGGGTAGGTCACGGCCCGCAGGGAAGGCGACCACCGGCGTCGACGGCCACTGCTCGCACGTCACCGCGATGCCATTGCTGGCGGCAGTGGTGCGATCATACGGAAAGAATGCTGCATCCGGCAATGCGGCGACCGCGCGTTGGGTGGCGGCCTCCCGGCTGGGCACCGGCGTGGCCGCGTCACCCCACGGCCCGCGCAGGTCTTCGCACAACGTGCTGGCATGCAGCCCCTGGCTGAGTTCGTCAGCCGTGGCAGCCTGGTCCCGGTGCTCGGCGGCCACGATGGCGTCCAACGGCGAGTGATCACCGCGCACCGCGGCGTGCAACGCAGCGGGGACATCGGCCAAGTTTGGCGTGCCGATGGTCAGCGCGGTGAGCGTGTCGAGCAGCTCCGGGCCATCATGGCGGGCCTGGACCACGGTAGACAGCTCTTGCGCCGGATCCGTCGGGCACCCGTTCTCCTGGCACACCATCCGTAGCACTTCCGCGGTGCGGCTGAGACTGGCCAGCTCCAACGGGTCGAGGTTGTCGTGCGGTACCACCGAGTCCAGCACCAAGCGCGACACCCGGTCCGGGTGAATGACCGCGTAGCGTGCGGCGACGAACGTGCCGTAGGACACGCCGTCGATGGTCAGCTTCTCCACGCCCAGAGCCTGGCGTAGCGCGTCCAGGTCGGCGACCGTGTCCTCGGTGGTGAAGAACTGCCGGTCCGGGCCGATGGCCTGGGCGCATGCCCCCACCACGCCGGCCGGTGGCACGGTCAGGTCGGAACTGCCCATCACCTCTTGCAGTTGCGGGCATTGCAGTGCCCCCGCGCCGGTGCCGCGCTGGTCGATAAAGACCAGGCGGTAGTCACGCACCACGGGAGGCTCGAACATCAGGTTGGCCACACTCGATGCGAAAGGCAGCCCAGGCTGCCCGGGGCCGCCGGTGAGGAACACCAGCACTCCGCGCGGAGCCGCCGCGTTATCGGTCATCGCCACCTGCAACGCCAGCTGACCATCACGGTGCGGACCCGGATGCAGCCCGGCATGATCTAGCGGCACGGTCAACGTCGCGCAGCTGAACGTGACAGAACCGGCGTCAGGCGCAGTGGTGCCAGATGCGGGCGAGATGCAAGGGTGAGCACTGCTCAGCACCGCAGGCGGGTCCGCTTCTGGTACCGGAGGTTGGTCGGCCGCTGGTCGCGACGGCCGACTCGCACATCCGACGAGACCGATGCACAAACAGACCGCAAGCACAAGCACAACCCTTGCCATTACCCCGACACGGAGACGTATCGGGGTGAGACAGCGATGTGAAATCCCCGTATGTCTCCATGTCGGAGTATGGGAACTGGGGAGATCCGGCGGCGCTATTGAGGTCGGCATCACACGGATGCTAGGACATCGTCCCTGGTGAGTTGGCCCCTGCACGAGAGACTATGGACGTAGCCGAGGGATTGGGAGGGGATCATGAAGGTCGAGGAGATCCTGAAGTCAAAGGGCCGATCAGTCGAAACCATCGAGGCTGACGCGACCATCGCTGAGGCAATAGGCCGGCTCAATGGACCCCCACAAATCGGGTCGCTCATCGTTCCCGACGAGATGGGGCAACACCCGTTCGCCGGCCTGCTTACCGAGCGCGACATCATCCGGAGCCTCGGCAAGTACAGTTCCAAGTTGTTGACCATGCGCGTCGGCGACGTGATGTCACGCAACGTTCCCACCTGCTCCCCGCAGGACAACATCGCTCGGCTGATGCAGCAGATGACCGCCTCCCGCTACCGCCACCTGCCGGTGGTCGAACGGGGACAGCTTGTCGGCCTGGTCAGCATCGGCGACGTGGTGAAGGGCCGCATCCAGGAGATGGAGCTGGAGACGAACCTGCTGCGAGACCTCTACATCGCGCGCAGCTGATGCCCTTTTGAGGAACATGCTTTTAGCCAGCGCCGGTAAAGGTGAACGCAAGGATGGCGCCCGGATTGGCGAGCTTCTCCGTCGGTGGACCGAATTTCGGACCGGACAGGCCGTTGGCATCGGTGGCGATGTAGACAGTTCGATAATCCGGGCTCAGCGCCAGGTCCCGGTAGCGGTTGGTGGTCTTGAATAATTGGGTGATGTCGCCCTGGACCGAACCGCCGTCCTGGGTCAGCCGCAAGCAGTACAGCGCCCCGTTTTTCAGGCTGGTCACCAGCAGGGAGTTGCGCCAGCCATCGAAGATGCCCTCGTTGGCTGGCACGTAGTCGATGCTGGAGGGCGCGATCGAGGGCCAGCAGATGTATGCCTGGTCACCGCACGCCGGATCCTGAAAGTTGTATCCGTTGGGCACGGTGTACAGCGTCTTTAAGGGCTCCACATAGTCGGGGCTGTTCCACGCCGTCTCCGGTTGCTGGGGGACCGACGGGGGGATCACAAAATTGTTGTAGTGCAGGCTGGAACACGGCGGGTTAGTCGATGCGGACCAATTCGCATAGACATACGACTCACCGTCCCGGAAACCAGACACGTAGGGCCAACCGTAGTTCTTACCGGGCTGGATGAGGTTGATCTCATCGTCGGCCTTGGGGCCGTGTTCGGAGGAGTACAACCGCCCTTCCGGCCCAAAGACCAGACCCTGCAGGTTGCGGTGTCCGTAGGAGTAGATGTGGCTGCGCACTCCATTGATCACCGGATTGTCCGGCGGCACGCTGCCGTCAAGGTTCAAGCGCAGCGTCTTGCCGACATAGGTCGCCCAGTTGCGCGTACGAACATCGTCAGCAGTAGGTATGTCTTGCGCCCGTATCGGGTTGCAGAAACGCTGGAACTGGTTATTTCCCTGATCCCCGATCGAATAGTAGAGCTTCTGATCAGGACCGACCAGCAGGCGCCCGGAGTTGTGGTCGGTGCTCGCCGGTAGACCCGTGATCAAATCCGTTGGTTTGTTCAGGGTGCGCGCTGCCGGATCGAAGGTGAACCGGACTATCTTGGCCCTCCGATCGACCCCCGGATCGGGGACGGCGTTATACGTGTAGGCAAGGTAGACGTCATTGCTGCCATGCAGGAAATTCGCCGGAAACGCCATGCCGAGTAAGCCGTCCTGGCTTTCGGTGGAATACACGTCGGAGATCGTGGCCACGGTGCTCTTCGACCCGTCCGACGGGTTTACCCGGGTCACGCGCTTGCCCGTCTTTTCGGTGACCCAGAGAAAACCGTCGGCTCCCCAGGTCAACTCGTAAGGATCGGCCAAGCCGGTGGCCAGCACGCGGAAGCTGAACGGTTCACCCGCCGGCACCGATCCTGACGGCTGCGCCGGGGACGCGGTACATCCGGTTACCGACAACGCGGACAGGGCTGCGACGGCCAAGGATCGTTGCACGCGCACCGGCTCATCGTGCCTGATGCAGTAGCCAGTCCATTACTCAGGGTCGCCGGCTGGTAGCAGCCGAGTCGGCTCCTGAATCGGTAGGGGCTAATAGGGGTAGGGCGCGACCCGCTCGCGGCGACCTTCGCTGCCGCGGATGACCAAGGCCACCACGACCCCGGTCAGAAAGCCCAGCACGTGGGCCAGGTAAGCGACCGACCCTGCCTGGGAGACCGCGTAGCCGGAGGTGTAGACCCACTGCAACAAAAACCACAGGCCAAGCACGAACCAGGCTGGCAGTCGCAGCGGTATGAAGAGCAAAAACGGCACCAGGCTCCACACCCGCGCCCGTGGATACAGGATCAGGTACGCGCCCAGCACGCCCGCGATGGCGCCGGAAGCACCGATGAGCGCATCGGTCGATCCCGGGTTGGCAATCGCGAAGCCGTAGGTGGCCAGCATCCCGCACCCCAGGTAGAACAGCAGGTACCGCAGGCGCCCGAACCGGTCCTCGACGTTATTGCCGAAGATCCACAAGAACAACATGTTCCCGAGGATGTGCAGCCAGCCGCCGTGCAGGAACATCGAGGTCAGCGCCGAGACTAACGGGCTTTTGTGGTAGCTCGGCGGGGTCAGGATGCAGGCGGGTCCGCGCGGGCCGTCCCCGACCTCGCCGTCGGCCACCACGGGCAGCTGCTGGTTGTGGACCAACTCAGCGGGAATCGCCGCGTACTGGTCGAAGAAGGCCTCCTGCTGGCAGGTCTGCGCCAAGCTGTCCGCACCAGTCACCGTGATCGACGCAGCGGGGGTGAGCAGGAAGACCACGAAGTTGACCGCGATCAGCGTGTAGGTGACCCACGGGGTGCGCTGCACCGGGTTGACGTCACGGACCGGGATGACCACCTCACTAGCTTGCCCGTCACCGACCGCGAACGTGATGACTGCGGCCCGAGAGTTTCTGGATTGGATCCGAGGCGGCCTTCGCCTCGGCGATCACTCGGGCTGGGTGGCGACGACCCACCACCACCATCGTGACGACGGGAACAGAGAGCAGGCGGTGAGCTTGCGACACTGTTGATCACTTTAGTGAGGGGCAAGCTACTATTTCCCCACTGTTCTGGGAGACGCGGTGGGCTATAGCCTCGGGGTAGACCTCGGCACGACTTTCGTCGCGGCCGCGGTCAGTGCCGCCAACCGCGTCAAGATGATCATCTTGGGTGACTATGCGGTGGTCGTGCCGGCCGCCGTCTACCTCCGTGACGACGGCGTCCTGATCGCCGGAGACGCTGCTGGCGCGCGTGCTGTCAACAGTCCAGAACGCGTCGCCCGCGATATCAAACGCCGGCTGGGCAACCCGACACCAGTGATTCTCGGCGGCCAGCACTACGGCGTGACCGAATTGCTCGGCGTGCTGCTGCACCATGCCGTCGAGAAAGTAGTCGAGGTCCAGGGTGAACGACCCGAACGAGTTTTGTTGACACATCCGGCCAACTGGGGTCCGTTCCGGCGGGTGCTGTTTGAGGAAGTGCCCCAGCATGCGGGCCTGGACCACCCGTCGCTGGTGACCGAGTCGGAAGCAGCCGCAGCGAACTACGCCGCCTCCCGGAAACTGGCCGAAGGCCAGGTCGTGGCGGTCTATGACCTCGGCGGGGGCACCTTCGACGCCACCATCTTGCGCAAGCAAGGCGGCGGGGTGGAGATCCTGGGCACTCCCGAGGGCATCGAGCGCATGGGCGGGGTGGACTTCGATGATGCAATCCGGTCCTATGTGGATTACGCCGCGAACGGGGTGCTGAGCGAACTGGATTTGGCCGACCCGCAGACTTCGGTGGCGCTGGCCCGGCTACACCAAGACTGCGTGGCGGCCAAAGAGGCGCTGTCGGTGAGCGGCGAGACGGTGGTCCCGGTCTTTTTACCCGACCGCCATCTCGAGGTGCGCATCACCCGCGCCGAGTTCGAAGACCTGATTCGCGCGTCGATCGAGTCCACTATCAGCGCTCTATCCCGGACACTGGCATCAGCGCAGGTCGACCCGGTTCAGCTCAGCGCCGTGCTGCTGGTGGGCGGATCGTCGCGTATCCCACTGGTCGCGCGGATGGTGTCTGCGGCACTGGGATGCCGCACGGTCGTCGACGCTCACCCGACACACGCGGTAGCCCTCGGCGCCGCCACGCTGGCCGCGCAGGCTCCAATGCCGGCGACGGGCACCATCTTCAGCACCCGAGTTCAGCGCAGGGCGGTCGGCACGCGCGCACCGGCCGGCACCCTGCCCGAGATCGTCATGCCGCCTCCTCCACCAACTCCGCAGGCCGCTCCCAAGCCCAAGCCACCACCAGGCCGCCCCACGTCGTCCCCACCCACCGGCTCGGCATCACCTGCCGCCCACCGGCCACGCCGACCATGGCTGGTATTGGGCACCATCGCCGCTCTTGTCGCCGCGACCGCCGCCGCGGCTTTCGTCTTACTGAAGCCGGCGTCCCCGGTGCCGCAGCTCACGCTGTCCACCTGCCAGGTCAGGATCGGCGAAACATACGTAGCCACCGCCTCGGGATTCTCCCCTGGCGAGAACGTGCGGTTTTCCTGGACCGGACCGACCAATGGAGTGATGGGTGCATTCCCCGCCGACCAGACCGGCACCAGGGTGCACGGCGGAATCCTGGAAAAGGACCCACCCGGCACGTACGCCATCTTCGCCACCGGCATGACGTCCGGGCATACCAGCACTGCAGGGCTGGTAGTGACAGACACCGGCACCGCGCGGCTCGCGCTGTCGAGCTGCCAGGTCCCGACCGGCCAGACGTACTCAGTCAGCGCATCGGGTTTCGCACCCGGAGAAAACGTGCGGATTACCTGGACTGGTGCCAGGGACGGACTGATCGGCACCTTTCCCGCCGATGCGGCAGGAGCCTGCTCGCACCAAAGGATTCCCCAGAACGACCCTCCGGGGACTTATACCGTGACCGCAACCGGGCTGGCGTCGGGCCGCACCACCTCGGCTGGGCTACAAGTGCTCCCCACCAGCGGCAGGTAGGCCGCGCGAGCTCGGAGCTCTGAATCCGGGGCTCAACCAATTTGTCGGGCATGGGCCCGGAAAACTTCCGCCGTCGCATCCGATGACCGCAACCGCCGCCTTCGCGACCATGGTCGAGACCGTGCCAGATATGGGCTCGATGGTGACCTTCAATGGCGAACAAGGAGGTGGACCCATTGAAGATGCTGCCGTTCGCAGACCTGGATCTGCCACCCGGACGCGTCATCGAGTGGATGGTAAGACCTTCTTCAAAACACCATCCGACAATGACCGTGCTGGAGCACACCAAACGCCCGTCCTTTAGCCAGGAACTTTATTATCATCTGATCGATTGGCAATCTCGTTTGCATCCCGGCCGGCTTGCCGTCTGGATCGCAGCAACGTTCGAAATCCCCGGAAGGGTCGATCTGGACGGCCTGAGGGATGCGTTTCGCCAGCTTCTTGTGCGCCATGAAGTGCTGCGGACGGAGTTTCGGATGCAGCCTGACGCCGAGGATACCCACGGAATTTTTGGACTTCTTCAGTGCGATGTGCTGGATCCCGATGGCGTGGTCCTGGAAGAGAGCGAGGTCGGGATATTCAACCGGGTCGAGTCGCTGCGCGAGGCGTTGATCGAACGGATCGACAAGACGATCGACACCAACAACGGTCCGGTGATCTTGATGGGGGTCGTGTTCGGCGCGCAACGGTCGGTCGGGTACATCGTGTGTGATCACCTCGTGACCGATGGGTTCTCGTGCGCCATCAAGGCTCATGAACTTGCCGTGATCTACGAGGCCACGGTGACCGGCGCGCCGGTGGAATTACCAGAGGTCGGCAGCTACCTGGACTACGGACGGCAGGAATACGTCGAGACCGAAACTGTCCAGCCAAACGATCCGCGCATCGAACTGTGGCGCGGGTTCGTGGCCCGCAACGGCCATGTGTTCACCGAGTTTCCGATCGAATTGAACACGAAGAAGGGTGAATGGCACCCGGCAACGGTCGACGTCGTGCAACTGTTGAACGCTTCCCAGGCTGAGGAGTTCGAGCGGCTGTGTTGCGCGCGCAACGCCCGTGTGGTGTCCGGGCTGCTGGCGGTCAACAGCATCGCGCTGCACGAGATTGGGGGACGCGGCGTGCTGCGCACCGTGATGCCGGTCGCGCAGCGCCGAGCGCCGCAGTGGCGCAACGCCGTTGGCTGGTTCGTAAGTCTCGTCCCGCTAGAAGTGCCTATGGCCGGTATCGACAAGTTTGCCGATGTGCTGGCCAGCGCCCATGCATCGTTTCGCAGCGCACTGGCGGCGGCCGACTTACCGCTCGCCGCGCTGTTCCTGCACCTGGGCACGCAATACCTGCCAATCAACGGATTCTTCGATCTCAAGCCGCAGACCCACTTTTCGTATATCGACTACCGGAAGCTCCCTGGCGCCCAGGACGAGAAAAAGCGACAGACCACCGCCCTTCGCGTCACGAATACCTGCGATGCCCGCACCTGGTATTTCCGCACCCATGAGGGGGTCTTCATGTTCAACAATTTCATCGACACCCCCGCGCCCGCGAAGTAGTCGTTGCATACGAGGCCAGCGTCGAGCGTGTGCTGACTGAACTGCTGAGCTGCAACCCGGCGCGGCGCGCGCCGGAAGCGCCGGGTGCCACGTTCCGTGCGGCGTGAGGCGGTCCGCCAACGGCCGATTCACCTGTTCTAGCGGTTAGGTGCGGTAGCGCTGCTACAGAACGTTAGTTCTGTACGGTAATCACTCTCCAGCACAAGCAGTCGGGATACTGACGCCCGTGCCCCGAGAGATGTGCGATGACCGTAACCGTTGTCAAGCTCGACGGTTCCCCGCAATCACTGCCCGACGCCGCGGTCGATGACCTGCGCGCCCAGTTGCGCGGGCAGCTCGCGGTGTCAGCGGCCTCAGATGAGGCCCACACCGATCCGCGACCAGTATGGAATCCGATGCATGCCGACCGTCCGGCCATCACGGTTCGATGCGCCGGCACGGCCGACGTGGTGGACGCGATGAATTTCGCCCGCGACCACGGGCTGCTGGTGGCGGTGCGCGGCGGCGGCCATTCTGTGGCCGGCCTGTCAACCGTCCGCGACGGCATGCTCATCGATCTGTCCGCCATGCGCGGCGTGCGCGTCGATCCAGGGCGGCGGCTGGCCCGGGTGCAGGGTGGCGCGGTACTGGGTGACGTGGACCGGGAGACGCAGGTTTTCGGGCTTGCCACCCCATTGGGCCGAGTGTCCGATACCGGGGTCGCTGGCCCTGCCCCTCGGAGGCGGGTACGGGCACCTGGGTGGCAAGTACGGGCTGTCGTGCGACAACGTGGTCGAGGCCGAGGTGGTCTGCGCAGACGGACAGGTGCGCACGGCATCGGCTGATAGTCACCCGGATCTGTACTAGGCGATCCGCGGTGGCGGCGGGAATTTCGGCGTCGTGACGTCGTTCACGTTCCGCCTACACCCAGTCGGTCCGATCGTGGGCTTTGCCGGGGTGTTCTCCCCGCTGGATCTTTCTCAACTTCACTGGACTCGCCGACGAGTCGCTGCTGTCCCACGTGGACAAAGCCTTCGGGCGCAATTTGCGTCGGCTCGGCCAGATCAAAGCAACCTACGACCCCGGCAACCTGTTCCGGATCAACAACAACATCATTCCCGCGCCTTGACCGGCTAGCTCTAGCTCATCCGGTGCGCGGAGAGGGCTACGCCGTCATTCAGCGGGCTTGGCGAAACCCGCTGCGGCAGACCAGTCGAGCGCTACGCAAGCCTCGTCACCGACAATCCACGCGTCGTGACCGGGCGAGATGACGAACGCGTCGCCAGGTCCGAGATCGCCCTCAGTACCATCGTCCATCGTGACGTGCATCCGGCCGGAAATGATGTAACCGGTGTGGGACGCCTCGCAGGACTCAGTGCCAGCGATCGGCTTAATATCGTTGGACCACCGCCAGCCCGGCTGGAAGACAACTCTACCCACAATCGTTCCGGCCAACGTCACTACACCCAATTCACCGTTTGTGAACTTGCGCATTTCATCCGGCTTGTCGAGATTCCGGGACGCGAAAGCCATGGTTCCTCCTCACGGTAACACCAGCCACAGCGAGCCCGACCCCGGTATGCGCCGTCAGGCACCCAGGCTGCCCACAAGGCTGATGAGCAGACACAGACGTGTGAAGATTACGTTTGCTGGGGAGGAATACGACAGGGCCATCTGAGTGGCCAGCCACCCGAACGTGGTGCTCCTGCCCGAAGACGTCGCTCAGCACTCACAACTTGTGAGCAACGTTCGCAGAATTCTCCCGCACTGCTGAAATGGAGACCTATCGGGACCCGCGACCGCATCATGACGACTGGCAGCCGAGGATCAGCGGGAAGGATGATCGCCTCAAGGAAGGCTGCACGCCGAGCGGTAGCGGGTGATCGAGACATAAAAATGGGCCGTGTTCCCTGGTGAACAGAGAACACGGCCCATCGTCGCCCTTTCCTGCCTCAACGGCAGCGGACTATTCGGACGCGCCCCCGCTGAGCAGGCCGCCACCGATGAACAGGCCCGTAATCGCGAGTATGAGGTGCAGAATGTTGTTCCCATTAATCCCGGCCGAGATGGAGAGCAAACCCCAGTAGCCCAAAAATCCCAGCACGGCAAGGAGCAGCAACACGCCAGCGAGTGCGATGTTCAACCCCTGATTGCCGGCGGGTGTGAGCGTGAACGCCCCGAGCAGCCACATCAACCCTGCGAGGATGTACACGGTGTTATGGAAGCCGTTGGTCTGCAGAAGCCCGAGAATGTAATGATCCGTCATCTCGGTGTAGTTGGTGAACCCGGTCTGGATGAATCCGATAATGCCCAACACTATCGCGATGATGCCGACAAGCAGGGAGTACTTCTGGTCAGCCGACCGCGCTCCCGGATTTCGGTACCTGATCCCAAACTTCTCTTCTGGTGTAAGAGTCGCCACCTTTCTCCCCTTCCACTTGACGTTGCTGTATCCAGCGCCCACCGACGCCGGTGGAACACATCCGAGCTGAATGCCCAGCTGAGTAACCGCTCATGCCGACCCTGCCTCGCTCATCGGGACGGCGGGCATGTCACGCAGCGCGAGCAATCGCCCCAAACCACTGCGGTCGCGACCGTGTTGCAGGGCGTGCACGGCGCGGGCGCGGCCCTCCAGGGTCAGCCGGTAGTAGCGCCGTGGTGGCCGACCTGCGGTATGCGCCGGCCCGGGGTCTTCCCATCGGTCGCGAACCCAGCCCACAGCGCGGAGTCGTTGCAGGATCGGGTAGATCGTGCCCGGCTCCAGCCCACTGGCACGCACGATTTCCAACCCATACAACTCGGTGTCGGGTCGATGAAGCAGTGCTCCCAGCACCGCCAGAACACCGACCGTCATCCGCAAACCCGCCATAGCTACTAACTCTACATAGCTCGAATAAGGGTGTCGAGTTCACCAGCCCGCAGTCTGGATGCAGACTGCTGTTGTGAGGCGGGCTTTTTCAGCAGTCTGCATCCAGACTGCGCGGTGAGCGGAATCCAGGCTCAGACGGGCCACAGCGGGGGTCGGGGCAGGGGGCGGCTGCGCAGCACGACAGTAGTTCCGTCGGCGGTGTGATCGATGATGACCTCGTCGGCGCACGCCCGCATGAGCGTCATGCCATGGCCACGTTTGTCACCGAGCACGGTTGGTGGCGTCCAGCGACCGTAATCCCGGATCGTAAACTCGGCCCGCCGGACGCCGTCACGGTTAGTAATGACCTGCCCGTAGAGCTCGATGGTGTCCGACGGCGTAGCCAAGGCTGCGCTGATGGCGTTGCCGGCGCAGACGCCGTAGCCGTGTTCGACACTGTTGCTGACCGCTTCACTGATAGCCAGAACCAGATCCTGCCGGTGGGCCGGAGACCACCGGTGCGCGGTCAACCACAGCCGTACCCGGTCGCGGGCGATCGAAGGAGCCACCCAGTCAGCAGGGAGAACAGCTTCCATCGTCGCGGCAGGCAACGTTGCAGGGATATCAGCTGCCGCCGCGTCCGGTCGCCAGGGCCGGTTGTCTTGATTGGAAGGTGGGGCCACGCGTGTATGGTTCCATCCCTCAGCTAGCAATGCAGGTCGTCGCCAGCTAGCGCATCAGCAACGCTGTGGTACAGCGCGAGGATTTGATCCAGCCCGACGATCTCAATCGGCCTGATGGCTGGGCGAGTCTCGTCGACCACGAGGCGCAGCGGTGGCAAACCACGACGGTGCACCGCTTCTTCAGCGCTATCTCGCAAGATACGCAAGCCGGGCGAGCCCAGCAGCGTCACCTGGGTCAGATCAACCACCAGCAACCGGCCGCTGAGCCGGTCAAACGCTTCGGCGATCGCCATGCGTAGCCGTGGCGCTGTCAGTCCGTCGATGTCACCGTGAACCGTAATGATGGTCGCGTCGCCCTGATCGGACCACCGCACCGTCATCAGTTGCTCGCGATCGGGTCGCCCACCGACGTGCCCACCCCCGTGCGGCGTCTGCTCATCATGGGCAGGTTTCACAGCAGCGCACAGTACTGGCACCGAACCCCTCACTATCAGCCTGGTGACCTGCGCTGTCGGTCAAGGTCTCCTCCCTTCGACAATCTCGGGGAAGTCACCAGCCGCTGGAGGCGATCGGTTGACAACGGATCCATTACGCGTCAGCAGACGTGGCCATGTGACTGTTTGCTGCCATGCAGGCCGGGTAACGCTAAGAGATAAATGAGGAGGAGGTGGGCACGGTCGGCAGCGACGAGCGCACCGCGCTAGAGCGGACCCTGGTCCGGGTATGCACGACATTGCGGGCTGCGGGTTTGCCATACGCCCTCACCGGAGGCAGCGGAATCTATGCCCGTGGTGGCCCGCTGTCCGAGCACGATATCGACGTCTTGGTGCGCCCCAGCGATGCCGACGACGCGGTGCGTGCACTGGTGTCCGCGGGCATGCGCGCCACCGACGCGCCTGAGGACTGGCTACGGAAAGTCTATGACGATGCGGTACCGGTGGACCTCATCTACCGGCCCGCCGAGTATCCGGTCACCGACGACACGCTTGCCGCAGCGGAGGAGCTTTCGGTCGCGTCGGTACAGGCGCCGGTGGCTCCTGCGACCGACATCCTGGCCGACAAGCTGCTGTCACTGGGCCCTCAGTATTGCGACTTCGGCTGGGTCCTCCCGGCCGCTCGGGCGCTGCGTGAGCAAGTTGACTGGCAGGCGCTGCGCGCCCGTACCCATCACCATCCCTACGCCGAGGCCTTCCTGCTGCTCGCCGAGCGCCTCGGCATCTCTGGCCCGGACCACCCCGGAGGCACGACGGTGATGACTGCCCAGCCCTCGCAAAACGATGCGCCCCAATACCTGGTAGCCCGGCTCTGCCGGGCACTCACCGAAGACCCACGAACGGCCGAGCAGGGCGTGCGAGTGCGTGTCCACGGCCAGACCGTGCAACTGTCCGGACAGGTCGCTACCGCGCAGCGGCGTGATGCGCTCACCACGGTAGTCGCCGAGCAGGCACCCGGATTGACCATTCGCAACGATGTGCGAGTCGTCGCCACCGGTCGGCCCGACGAGTGGGAGGAGCTGAGGTGACCCTGCGCATCGCCGCCGTGGGCGACGTGCATCTGGGACGTGACGCCAGGGGGTGGCTGCGCCCGGCGCTCGAGAACATCCACGAGCATGCCGACGTACTACTCCTCGCAGGCGACCTCACCCAGCGCGGCACCCCCGATGAGGCACGGGTTGCTGCCGACGAGTTCAGCGACCTTGCCTTGCCCGTCTACGCGGTCCTGGGCAATCACGACTATCATTCCGACGCTCAGGATGAGATCGCCAGGCTGCTCGGCGACCGCGGAATCGGCGTTCTGGAGGGCCGCGGCGAGGTGTTCGACGTGGCCGGATGCCGGCTCGGCATCGCGGGCGCCAAAGGGTTCGGCGGCGGTTTCGCGGGCAAGTGCGGGTCCGCGTTCGGGGAGCGCGAAATGAAAGCGTTCATCGAGCACACCGAGCTGGCGGCCGCCCGACTTGCCGACGCACTGCGCGCCGTCGAACACGCAGATGTGCTGGTGGCCCTGACGCACTACTCGCCGGTGGCAGACACCCTGCGCGGTGAACCACCGGAGATCTATCCCTTCCTGGGTGCCTACCAGCTGGCAAAGGCGATCGACGGCGCGCGCAACGGGATGGGCGCCGATCTCGCAGTGCACGGCCATGCCCACTTCGGTTGTGAGCAGGGTTGTACGCCGGGTGGGGTCCGGGTACGCAACGTCGCGCAGCCGGTGATCCGGGCGGCGTACACCGTCTACCACCTACCCACAGGCGAGTAGCTGCCGGTCAGCCCTCCACATGGTGGTACGAACGCAGTAGCGCCCACAGCGCGTCACGATCGTTGACAAAGGTCCTCGCCGCGGCAGCAGGCGCGTTCGGCGTCCTGCCGCAGATCCTGGAGCTGGTCCGGGTCGAGCCCCGGATCCCCCGGTCCGTCGCCGCGGAGATATTCGAGCAAGTCGCCCCAGTCACACCAGGCCCACACGGCGAGCACATGTTCGACGGCGGAACGGCTGTAGCAGGGTGATGGATCACCGGGCGCAGATTGACCCGCGCCCGCCAGTGCTCCGGATTCCCCTTCGGTAGTAGGGCTTAACCGTGCGAGGAGTTCCCTGTGGCGGTCATGCCCGCGCCAGCCGCGCGTAAAGCCCCTGCACCCGCTGCGCGAGGACCGGCCAGCTGTGGTGGTTTACCGCGTAGCGGCGGGCGGCTGCCGCCAGCTGCACCGCCAGCTCTCTATCGTTGAGCAGCCGCGTCACCCCGGCTGCCAGCGCCCCGAGGTCACCGGCCGGGACGAGCAGGCCGGTAGCCTCATGCTCGACCAGGTGAGGAATACCTCCTACGCGGGTCGCCACCACTGGCAGCCCAGCCGCCATCGCCTCCACGAGCGCCGTTCCGAGCTCCTCGTACGCCGACGGCAGCACGAGCACGTCTGCGTGCGCAAGGAAGGCAGGTATCTGGTGATGGGGCACAAAACCAACCAGGTGAATCCGGTCCCGAGCCGGTGATCGGCTGACCCGGCCCTCCAACGCACCACGTTGGGGACCGTCACCGACGATGACCAGCTGGATCCGCGGCGATAGCTGTTCGGCAATTGCCGGCAGGTCCAGCGGCCGCTTCTGCGCCGCCAGCCGACCAACGAACAGCACCCGGGGCCGCGGCAGGTCCGGCAGCGGATCAACCGGTGACGGGCTGAACTCTGCCGGCAAGAACCCGGAAGGCACCACGTGAACCCTGCGTGGCGAGACACCGTCTGCGGCAAGACATGCCACTGCCTGTGGCGTGAGCACTATGACAGCGGCGGCACGGCGGAGCACGGCACGTTCGATGCGACCGCCAAGTGCCTTGAGCACGACGGTGCGGCGGGTGGTCACCACGCTGTGCCGGGCACTCGAGTGCACGGTGACGACGAGTGGCGCCTGCCACCAGCGCGCGGCGGCGAGTCCGAGTGGCAGCACCGCGAGGTCCTCGCCTTGGTGGGCATGCACGATGTCCACCGCGGACCGCGCAACGGTGGGGACGGCGGCAAGCGCCCATAGCTGGCGTAGCCGGCGCACCGGTGCGCCCGTCCGGACCACGACCGCATGGGTCCCTGCCCGGTCCTGGCTGCGCGGCCCGCGCAGCCGGGACGTGACGACGATCTGCCGTACTCCGGCGGAGTCGAGGCAGCGCGTCAGCTGCGCAGTGGAGTTCTGCATCCCGCCGATGGGGTCGAAGCGAGCCGCGCCCGGTAAGGCCAGGACATGATCAAGCGGCTCGAAGACCGAGCACAGCCGCAGCACCCGCAGCACGCCGGGTCGGGTGATCCGCTGGGCACCGTGCCCACGTTGCGCGCCCGGATCACCGGGGGATTTGAGCCGACCTACGATCCATGCGATAACCCGGTGACACGCCTGCGCTATCCGCTGGACCCGCAGGAGCTTCACCGACATCTCGGGCTCACCGCGCACCTGGGTGTTCCCACGCCCGGCTCACCGTCACCAACAACGTCCACCTGCGTGCCCCAATAACCCCGACACGGAGACATACGGGGATTTTCCCGCGGCATCTACACCGATACGTCTTCCTGATGCCTTCCTGGGCTCACAGTCGGCCTCGGGCTGATCGCCGCAGCCGGTGTCGGCTCAGCGATCAACCCGCCCGCCACACCGCAGCTCGGCACGCTGCCGGCAGTCCACGCGCCGGCCGGTCCGGCGCGCAGCCCGGACTACTCACTGGCACCGGCGCGGTGGCTCCGTGTTGTTACTGATTGGGTTTCGCGGCGCTGATGTCAGCTAATGCTGAG
>Ga0213875_10000724_pt1 | contig 25220 bp, 22 predicted proteins | sample BarmaccomBMRX_R8_FD_160105 | JGI IMG/M metagenome (GOLD analysis project Ga0213875, IMG submission 160105) | Root-associated microbial communities from Barbacenia macrantha in rupestrian grasslands, the National Park of Serra do Cipo, Brazil - RX_R8 | ecosystem: Host-associated > Plants > Roots... | reverse complement strand
TAACTCGGCGCGCCCAAAACCTGACGGAGAAAACAAAAGAAAGATCAGCATCCCCAAGAGGGCCCTTGACCGGCCCCACTCCTACAGGGATGACACACCGCAAATGACGGTTACCATCTGCCACCTTCCGCAATGACGGAATCAATGGGGTGACGTTCCGCCACAGAGGTGAATAGCAGAGGTCCAGCTCTCAACCAAGGGATGACGACATTCCCCACAAGAGGCAGCCTCGACCGCATGTTCCGAGGTCAGCTACCTGGCTGTTTCTTGCGTGAGTTTGTTTCGCAATCCTGCAGTCGAGTGCCGTACGGATGGTGTTTACCCACAAGGGCGTTTTCCGCACAAGCCGCAGATGCGGAATTGATCTTCGAAAATCCGCATCTGCGGAGTACCAACCTGGTCTCCGACGCACGTTGGATAGCTCGACCTTAACGCCTCGCCGTCACAGCAGGTTTGGGAGCAGGGCGGCAATCTCGTCGAACATGGTCAGTGCCAGCGCAGTCAGCACCGGCAGACCGATCACCCAGGCTTCCGTGGGCCCGGTATTGAACCCCACCCACACGGTGGCCACGGCGGTCGCCATCAGCAACATCGACAACACAACGACGGCCAGCAGCGCCGAGCGGTCGCCGACCATCAGCGCCTCAGCAGCAGACAGGGTCTGAGTGGGCAGTTGGGCCGGCCTGGGTTCGGTACCACTGACCAGTGTGGCGTCCACGCGAAGCACATCGACGGGCTGAAACGCTGGCCCGGCGGTGGTAATTAGGGTGAGCCGGCTCTGGCTAGGAGCCAGAGCTCGCGGCAGCAAGTCACCACTACGCCGCACTCCGGAAACCTTGAAAAAATTCTTGCCCTGTCCGGTGGTCACCATGACCTCGTCGCCGGCTCGCAGTTGGTCAATCGAATGGAACGGCGCGCCATATGTCGCTCGCCGCCCCGCGATCACACTGGTACCAGCCTGACCTGGCAGTGGGGTGTCCCGCCGGTGACCCGGCCCGGACATGAGCGTGCCCGACGATGTGCCCTCGACGACGACCTCCCGCAACTCGAGCTTGGGGATCTCCAAAATGGCCACCGGCGCTCCCATGGCCAACGGTTTTCGCCCATCGTCGAGCGGACCGACCGGCGCAGTCGCATTGGCCAGCTCGCTACGGAACTGCGCCTCCAACCGGACCTGGTCCCGATCGTGCCGCTGATTGCCCAGCAGGACCAGCTCAACCAGAAACGACAGTGCCAGTACCGCGACCAGGCCAACCACCTGATCGGTCAGCCCCCGGTGGCGCCAACTGCGACGCGCCGAGCCTGCAGCTACCGGCGGAGGGCGCTGCACACGATGCTCCGGCCACTCGTCCGCTTCGTGCCTATGGTCCCACAACGGGGCAGGTAGCTGCCGGTCATCAGGGCGACCGGCCTTACTGGGCTGCGGGGAGTGTTCTGGAGGCTCGGGCCTGAAGTCCCCGACCGGCACTAGGTCGATCATTGGGTGCGCGCGAACCTCGAAGCGAGCGGCGCCCTCGGCGGCAAGGCTGCTTCCGCTGTGGCTGCGCAAAGCCTCGCGATGGGTGAAACGAGCGAGGTCGCGCTGTGACCGCAGGACCCGCTTGCGCTGGGCTCGGGTCGATAGCTCACCAGCTGGCCGGCCGCCGAGCACCCTGGCCAGCGCGAACATGACGAGCACCATCGCCAGCAGCACCGCGGCGGCGCCGAATCCTCGCGCGATCATCGTCTTCTCCGGCGAGCGGGAGAAGATGAAGGTAGCCAGCGGCAATGACACCATCGGCCCGGAGAACAGGTTAGCGTTGAGACCGGAACCGAATCCCGCGGTGATCAGCACCGGTGACGTCTCGCCGAGCCCTCGTGCCGCACCGAGCAGCACCGCCGTGGTCAGACCGGAACGCACCGTCGGAAGCACGACGTGCCACGCCGTGCGCCACCGCGAGGCGCCTACCGCCAGCGATGCCTCCCGCAGCGATGCGGGTACCAGCCGGATGACGACGTCGGCGGCTCGGATGATGATCGGCAACATCATCACAGAGATCGCCAGTCCGGCGGCCAGCCCTGATTTGACCAGCCCCAGCATCAGGATCGCCGACGCCAGGATGAACAGCCCTGCCACGATGGAGGGCAACGCGGTCATTGCCTCGACGATGGTGCGCACGAATCGCGCCAGCGCCCCTCTGGCTTCGTTGAGATACAGCGCACCAGCCAGGCCTAATGGCACGGTGATGAGCAGCGCGATCATGATCTCGATCAGCGTGCCGAGTGCGGCGTGTGCGATGCCACCCACCGTCAGTGGGTCGAGCGGACCGGCAAGTTGCATGTCGGAGATGAAGAAGTTCAGATGCGCCAGTGCCCCGCGGGCCCGCCAGAACGTGAAACCGGTGACGAACATCAGCGCGATCAAGGCGAGCACCGCCAAGCTGTGCATGACCACGAAGGCGAGCCGATCTGGCACAGCTCGGCCGTCGTCCCGCAGGAATACCAGTACTCCGTACAGCAACAGGAAAAGCAGGTAGGCAACGAGCACGAAGCCGCCCAGGCTGACCGAAGCCAGCACCCGGGTGCTGAACTGAGCTGACATACTCAGCGCGGAGGCACCCGCACCGATGATCAGGATCACATCAGCTTTACCGTAGGCCGAGGTCGAGCGGCGCACTTCCGTGGCGGTGGTTGGGACCTCCGGGGCAAGCCGCGCTTCCCGAGCGCGGCGACCGGCGGCGTATCGGGGCGTTGTGGTCACTTAAGCATCACTCAGCTGGCCGGACCGGGTGCGCGCGATGATCGCTGACGCACCGAAATTGACCACGAGGGTCAGGCCGAACAAGGCCAACCCGGCAGCCATCAGCGCAGAAAGCTCGAACGGGCTGGCCGTCTCGAACCGCAGCGCGATCAACGCCGACACCGTGTTCGCGCCGCTACGCAGGATCTCCGGCTGGATCTGAAAAACCTGACTAATGATCATGTAGATGGCGATGGTCTCGCCCATCGCCCGGCCGAGCCCGAGCATGGTGCCACCAATCATCCCGCCCCGCCCGAACGGCAACACCACGGTGCAGATCATTCCCCACTGGGTGGCGCCGAGTGCGTAAGCGCCCTCACGTTCTCCCACCGGAGCCTGGGCGAACGACTCGCGCATCACCGAGCAGATGATCGGCATGATCATCAGCGCCACCACGATCCCCGCGATAAACGTCGAATTCTCGTAGATAGCCGGAGACTGCAAAGGGTCGTTAGGGTTCGCATCCCGAACAGCCAGCAACGGAACCCAGCCGAAGTGTGATGAGATCCACCTAGCCAGTGGAATGATCCGTTCGCTGAGAAAGTAGAAACCCCACAACCCGTACACCACGCTGGGAATTGCAGCCATAAGGTCGACCAGGTTGATCATGCCTCGGCGTAACCGACGTGGCGCGTACTCGGAGATGTAAAGCGCCACACCAGTCGCCAGTGGCACGGCGAAGATGACGGCCACCACTGCGATGAGCAGGGTGCCGGTGATTACCGTCGCGATGCCGAAGTTGTGGGTGTCTGGTTCCCAGGCCTGAGTGGTGAGGAATTTTAAGCCAGCGTCGGTGAGTGCTGGAAAGCCTTGGTAGAAAAGGAAAAACCCAATCGTGCTCATGGTGATCAACACGATCAGTCCGGAGCCCAACAGGGAGAGATCGTAGACCCGGTCGGCACCGCTGGAGCCAGCCCCCACCCTGCGTGCCGAGTCTGGAGCGCTTGTGAGATCGGGTGCTGCCACCTGTCCTCCCTCACGCGCCGATTCGACTGGGCGACGCTTCCGGGTGGAGGTGAACAAAGCAGGTCCGCGACTCAACAGATGGATTGCCACCAGCCCTACGAGGGACAGCTAGTTGTCAGCTGTAGGTGGTGCACGGAGGCCACGATCACGGTGCGGGTGTGCTGGTGGGTGATGGGCTGGGCGTTGGCGACACGCTAGGTATGGACGTAAGCGGTGACGGAGGACTGGATCCCTGCTCGATCGGCGACGGAGTCGGCACACTGGTGGCGGTGGCGACCGGTGTCGCCGTGGGCATCGCTGGAACCGGCGCGCCCGAGGTAGTAGTCAGAGATGTCGTTGGGAGCGGTGCTGTCGTAATGGTCGGCGGTGACGTGGTCGTGGGGGGCAGCGTGGTTGTTGTCGATGGCGGCGCAGCCGAGATGGACGGTGTCGGGGCCGGCGCTGGTGCTAGCGCGGCGACCTGCGAGGCGACTTGCGCAGCGGCAGCGGGAGGTGCTGCCGGGGGCTGGGCCCCTTTAGGCACATCCGGCAGGCCGCCGTTGCCGCTCGTGCCTGGTGGCACGGGGCCAGGTGCCGACGGTATGGGGACGACACCGGTCAGATACGCGCGGGCCCACTGCAGCACGACGTCCACGTAGGTAGCCGAGTGGTTGTACCGGAACACCGAAGCCTGAAGTTGGGCCGGGTCGGAGAGGTCGGTACCCCCGGCGCAAAGGTAAAGGCCGGTCGCCACGGTGGAGTCGTAAATATTGTTAGGGTTTGTGACGCCGTCGCCGTTGCCATCGACACCGTAGGTGCGCCAGCTCGATGGGATGAACTGCATCGGTCCCACCGCTCGATCCCACAGCGTGTCGCCATCGAGCACCCCATGGTCGGTGTCGGGGATGGCCGCGACGCCCGGTGATCCGTCCAACCGCGGACCGAAGATCGGACCCAGGGTGTTGCCGAAGGCATCCACCCGACCGTCACTGGCGTGGTTGGATTCGATCCGCCCGATTCCCGCCAGTACTGACCACGACAGGCGACAGCCTGGCCTGGCGCCGGCCAGCGTGTGCTGGGCGAACTGGTAGGCGTCCAGTACCACGCCCGGGATCCCCAGGGGCCCGTCGGGCAGGTCGGGTGGAGTGGGAATGCCGGGCAGCCCGACACTGGCGGCGTCGGGTGGTACCCCGTCGGGCACCGAGGCAGGATCCGTACTCGGCGTCGGATCAGCGGTCAACGAGTCACCAGGCAGCGCACCAGTGATACCCAGTCCCGCAGGATCTGCCAGCGAGCCAATGGGGCGTCCGTCGACGGTGGGCACCGGGCCAGCCAGAACCGCGGCTGGAACTCCCAGACTGACCATCAGGCCCATCATGGCGACCGCCACGCGGGTGCGGCTCCCGGACAGGGCGAGCCAGGGCCGGCTCTGCTTATCCTGCTCCGCATGGTCTGCCATGCCATCGGCCTCCGGATTCCTTCTGCGCACGGCGATCATCCGAAACGCCCGTTGACGTAGTCGGAGGTGCGCGGATCGTCTGGTGAACCAAAGATCTTCGAAGTGGGCCCGGCCTCGACGATCACGCCCGGAGTGCCCTGCTCGGCGAGGAAGAACGCACTTTGCTGCGAGACCCGAGCCGCTTGCTGCATGTTGTGGGTGACGATCACGATGGTCACTTCGCTAGCTAGTTCGGCGATCGTCTGCTCGATGCGCCGGGTCGATGTCGGGTCCAGCGCCGAGCACGGCTCGTCCATCAACAGCACCTGCGGGCGCACCGCCAGGGAGCGCGCGATACACAACCGCTGCTGCTGACCGCCCGACAGCGCGCCACCGGGTTGGCGCAGCCGCTCACGCACCTCGTTCCACAGCCCGGCCTTGGTCAGGCACTCCTCGATGAGATCGTCTTTCTCCTCGCGCGAGGCCTTGATCCCGGTGAGCTTCAACCCGGCGATGACGTTGTCGCAGATGGACATCGCGGGAAATGGATTGGGCTTTTGGAAGACCATCCCGATTGCTTTTCGAGCCTCGGTCAGCTTCCAGCTCGGATCATAGATGTCCGAACCCGACAAGAGGACTTCACCCGCGAGAGTCGCGCTCGGAATCAGCTCGTGCATGCGGTTGAGGATTCTCAAAAAGGTCGACTTGCCGCATCCGGAAGGTCCGATCAAAGCCGTCACCGACCCGGCCGGCATGAAAAGCGACACCCTGTCGAGCACTTTGCGCTCACCAAACCACGCGGATATTGATTTTGCCTCGAGCGTCGCCAGATCGGCCGGACCCCTGATCGCTTGCAGCTGCGTAGTAGGCATGATGGCGTTCACGCCAGTGGAGGTCATGACGTCAGGACTCCTCAATTCCACGTTGCTCGGAGCGCTGACGGGCTCCTGATCGACCGCCTGCGGCTGAGGTCGCTCAACGTCCCGCGACGGCCTCCCGGCCGCCCTATGGCGTCCCACTGATTTCACGGGGCGACGCTGCCTAGCCGACGTGAACAAAAGAAGACACAAAGCCGGCGATTGGATTACTAGAAACCCCACAGGGGATAGCTACTTGTGGGATTGATCCACAATTCCCACAATCGCCCTGATTTGAGCAACCACCCGATAGGTTCCTGGCGCATTGGCGCGGCGTGACGCTACCTAGATTCTTGACTCGTTTTTGCTCCGGCGGAGGCACCGGTTAATCGGTAGATAGTCCACTCCGCGTTCTGGTATGCGACCGGTAGCCGCGAAAGCGAGGTGCGGTTGAGAGCCCAAGAACTATCCTCATTCGCGGCAACCGCGAGATAGTCAGGTTGAAATCTGCGCACCAGCGGATCGTCAATATGCCCCTGCAGAACCGCGCCGACGGCGGCTTCACGCTGCTGGTAAGGCAGGTTAAAGTTGAACAGCCAACCACGGTAGCCCATAACGATCGACCGGCCGCCCAGCGTCGCGATCGGTTGATTCGGTCGATCCGTGCTGATGAACACGGCCTCGGGTGCAGTGTTGGTGCGAACCCAGCGGGCGAGTGCCACATCGGCAGTGCTGGCGAATTGGTAACGCATCTGAAACTCGTGGGTAATGGACAGGAGGCCGGGAATCCCTACGACGAGCACGATCGGCGAGAGCAGTGCAAGGTTCCAGCGGCTGGCCCGGTACGCCTGGACAGCAAGGAAACTGCCGAACAAACTGGCCATGAGATAAACGTAGTAGATCAGCTTGAGGTTGTCGTATTCGAACGGTTGGAACGCATATACCTGAGTGACAACGAGAATGGCCAAGAACGGTAGATACCACACTAAGTATTGCCGCCATGCTGGGCGGAGCAATAAAAATGGCAGAACGACGAAGAAGATGCCCATCAAGCCGAAGTTGGTCCACCAGAACCCCCAGATCGACTCTCCCTGGCTCTGCATCCACCCCAGCCGCAACCGTCCTCCGGTACCACCCCCGTTGGCCAGCTGTTGCCATGCCAGCTGTGGGGCGGCCAAACCTAAAGCGAACACAGCCGCTGCAAGGTAATCCCATGGCACCCGACGCAATCGCAGCCCGGCGTCCACAATGAAGGCGGCGAGCACGGCTGCGCACATGAGGAACGTGTGTGGGTGAGCCATCGGCAGCAGGCCGATCAGGGCCCCGCTCACCAACAGGTGGCGCCGTCCACTGGCCTGCCGAGCATCGGGCTGGCGACCGTCAGGATGCCGGACGTTGTGCAGCAGGATCAGCACAGCCAGACCGACGCCGAGGCCGAACAAGATCGAGCGCTGCGGCAGTACGGCATTGGTGAGGAAGTTGGTGACATTGCCGTGCTCGGCGCTGAGCACGGTGTAGTCCCGCGGGAGATGCGCGAGGAAGTCCAGCAGGCTTCGCCCGCTGTGCAACCAGTCGACGTATGCGGCACGCAGCCCACCGGCCGAGCCGATCAGCAGCACCAGCACGAGACCGCTCACAGCAGCGCCGACGTGACCGAACAGCCGCAAGCTGAACGACAGCAGAAGCTGGCAGGAGGCCAGGGCCAGCAGAACGCCAGGGACGAACAGACTGGTGTGCAGGCTCCAGCCATCGCGGAGATAGAGGGCAGACAGGTAATCCACCAGGAACGGGTAGGTCAAGTGGGCACCACTTGCCACCGGAAGATCCAGGGGCATCCGGTCGAACACCGCGAGGTGGCTGATGATGGCCGAGTGCAGCCCGAAATCGGCCCAGGTGGATCCGGCGGACCATACCCCTGCCGAGTCCTGCACCAGGCTGTGTGTCCAGAACAGGATCCCGAGCAGCGCTCCCGTTCCCGCGCTGGCGACGCTCCAGAGGATCCAGCCGGACCGGCCGCCCTCCAGCGGACGCCAAAGGGGCTGGGCACGCCGGCGTAGGTCCCGACCCAGGACAACGCTGATGCCTGCACTGAGGCCAACGGTGAGCGGGACGGCCAGAGAGTACGGCAGCACGAGCGCAGCGAGGAATGCCAGCCAGGTCCAACCGAATAGGCCGAGCACGATGGTGAGCGCCACGGCTTCGAAGGGGTACAGCGGCAGCCGCAGACCCCAGACGATTGCCGCGCCGAGCAGGAGTGCGGAAACGAACAGGATCAGCGCCATGAATCCAGCCAGATGCGGGCGGATAGGCCGCTATCAGTGAGGGGCAGCCCGTAGGAAATCGGTGCAAAGAACAGGAAGCTGCCCAGTGCAACTCCGATGATGCCCCAATACAGCGCTGCTGAACGCCAGGAGGGGAACCGCCACTCTTTTGTATCATCAGTCATCCAACCTGCCAGCAGTCCCAGTCCGATGCTGACCGCGGCGAGGCAGAACATGAGCGCAAAGAAATAATGGTAGAGGAACATGGGCCTGACGATCGTGGCAAACGGCAGGAAGTTGGCCACCCACGCAAGGCCGAGCAACGCCATGGGCCCAACATGACGCTTGAAGAGCTCCGGGCGCCGCAACCAACCCACGGCCACCACCACCGCACCTGCGAGCAAGCCCCACCAGAGGAGCGGGTTGCCTTGCAGGTAGATGTACCCATGGCCGCCGGTACCGGTGGTGCCGGTCCAGTAGTAGACCGGGCGCTTCAATAACGGCCAGCTCAACCAGCTGGAGCTGTACGGGTGCTTGCTGCTATTGAGAGACAGCTCGTAGCTGTGCATCGCCTTGTTGAGTTCGACGAATTTGTCGGTAAACGACATCCGCGCTGCGGGATTGTAGTGGGGATTGCCGATCAGCGTCGACTGGAACTGCTCCGACATGAACGCATCACCAGGACCGCTGTGTCGCAGCAGGCTGAAATGGATGGCGAATACGGAGACGTAGACCAGTGCGGGGATGATCAGCAGAATGCCCACTTGCGGCAGCGCTCGCCGCCAGCTGACCCGATTCCCCAAGGTGCGGACGAGCCACACAAGCCCGATGACCCCGATCGCGGTGAGTCCGGTCAACTTTGTGCTGGCCGCCATGCCAGCGAGCACCGCACTCGAGGCCAGCAGGATCCAATGCGCCCGTCCTGCACGACGCCAGGACGCAATGTAGAGCGTGAGGGCACCCAGCCCGAACAGCAGCAACATGCTGTCGATGAGGATGAATCGGGACTCGACCAGAATGGCGTTATCGAGCAGTAGCAGCGCCGCCCCGAAGGTCGCCACGCGCCGGCTTGCTGTCAGCTCCCGCAGGAACAGATAGAACACAGCGACGAGAGCGGTGCCGGCGAGCGCCGGCAGGATGCGCAACACCACTACAGGGTCCGTGGATTGCGGGGTGGCAGTGACGCCGAACAGCTTCGCCCAGCCGGCTAGCAGGAGCTTGCCCAACGGAGGGTGAAGGTCGAAGAAGTACGACCCTTCCAGGTAGCGCAGCGCGGTCTCCCGAAAGTACACCTCGTCGAAGACAATCGCGTGTGGGTATGTGATGGCCGCAAAGCGGGTCGCTGCGGCGAAGAACGTCAGAAGGACCAGCTCGGTCGGCATGTTGATCCGCCGCCAAGCTGGGCGCGCAATCCCTGAACCTTTTGATCGAGCAACGGCCGTCACGGTCGCAGCCGGATCGCTGCTCTTGCGCTTGGCCGTGTGCTCAAGGCTCCGAGCACGGACTGAACCAGCCACGCAACCCTCTCCATTCCGTACGGCTCGAACGGCGGATCCGCGTGGGGTAAACGTACGACAGGACGCCCCATCGCCACGGTCTGCAGAGCACCGGCGCCCCTGGCTGTCCTGCCCAGATCGATAGTCGAGGAGCGCAGCAGCACTGTGCAATCCAGGTGTGACCAGGTATTGAACGGCGATTTACGACGTCGAGGCGCGCTAGTGAAGTACCATTTAGGTACAGTCAACAAAAAGGGAAACTATCACCACAACCCGGCCACATGAGCGATGCTGTACCCTGGTTTACCCTGCCAGTGATACACAGTTTACGCCGAGCAGCCAATAGTAGCATTGACATTGTCTTTACGGATTGTTCTTTTGTAACACCAGCGGGTCTCCTGCTAGGCCTGAACGCGAGAGCGGTTCCACCTACCCACATGATTGAGGACACGGATGCTAGCGATCCCGTATCTCTTCCTGTCGGTCCTGGCAGCCTTGGTTATCGTCCAACACTTCTTCAGTGAGCTCCCCGCGCTGGTACGGATCTTTGGCGCATTTCTGGTCAGCATTGTGCTGGCTAGTTGGGTGACCTTCGTCGCGGCCTGGCTGATCCACAGCTTCGGCGCCGATAATGCAACCTTTTACGGCGCCTTGGTCACCATGCTGGTCTATGCGGTTCTCATCGTCGTCGGTAGACGTGAGCTGTGGCGCAGTTCTTTTCGCGTCCGGCCGCTGGAGGCACTCGGCACGGGCGCGGCCCTGGCGCTGTCCTTCTGGGTTATGGAACAGCGCCTGTCTGGCGATCCGCTGAAAGTCTCGCTTAATACGTGGGGTGACACCGCCCTACACTTCGGCATCGCACGGTCCTTCTCCCAGGGCGACAACTACCCCCCTGTGCTGCCAATTTTTTCCGGGGAGTCGATCCGATACCACTTTGGGTTCGATTTCTACGCCGGCGTATTGGAGCGCGTGGGGCTGCCGATCGAGTGGGCGTTCAATCTGCCCGGCGCACTAGGGTTCACCGCCATCATGGTGCTCGTTTTTGCGATCTCACACTATCTCTGGCGGAACGTTTACGCCAGCGTCATCACCGCAATCCTATTCGCAACCAATGGCTCGCTGGCCTTCCTCCACTACTTCGACAAATATCCATCGGTGATCACGGCACTGCAACCCCGTAACTGGTGGAACCTCGACAGGTACTTGGCGACCGGCCCTTTCCAGGCAGGCGATCAGATTTCCCTCTTCTTGACTCTGAACCCTTATTTGACGCAGACCCACCTCATTGTCTCAGTAGCCATCGTTCTATTCATCAGCTACGCCTTGCTTCGCCACCTGCGCGGCCCTGGCGGCATTGTCGGCATTGTCGGCGACCACCCGAATATGTTTGGGCACGAGAACCGCTTCCGCCCACTTCCCCGGCCTCGCTCGGTCGCGCTTGGGATGATCTCTGGAGCATCGTTCTGGTTAAACGGAATCGTATTCGTGGTGTCGATGGTTTTCCTCTGTGCGCTGTTCTATTTCTACAGCGGCCGGCTTCGCCGGATGGCGCTCCCGAGCACCATCCTCGTCGGTGTGTCCGTGTCTGTGTTCGTCATCGGCGAACTTTATGCCAGCAACGGGATTCGCGAGGTCGCGATCGCCCTGCTGCTCGGAAGCCTCGTGCTACTGGGACCAGTCCAGCGATCACTGCCGTTCTTCGTGACGGCGGGCGCTCTCGCGCTTCCTCAAGCGCTCTGGCTCAATGGCGGTCAGGGCGCGAAAAATTCGCTAACTTTCCACGACGGTTATCTGGTTGAAAACTTTAGTTTCCGGCATGCCGGCTCCTACGCTGATTTTGTGAACTACTGGTGGCTCAACCTCGGCCTCGTCGGTCCTCTCGTCATCTTGGCTGCCATCGTCTGCCGCAAGGCAGACCGCAAGTTACTGGCCGCTATTATGTCAATCTTCGTCTTCGGCAACCTGGTTGTGCTCGGTACCGATGTGGGCGGCCACGGCCATAAGACCTTCAACTTGTGGGTAGCTCTGTTCAATCTTTTCGCCGCATATGGATTGATCTGGGTCGCCCACACCCTTTGGAGCGGTTTTCCGCTGGTGAAGAGCCGACTGGGCCTGGTCACGGGACGCGTCCTCACCGTGGGCCTTGTTCCTATGGCGTGCGTCCTACTGGTGCTCTCCGGGTTTTTCAACTTCATGACGCTAAAAAACGACCCGCGCTACGAAGTATTCGGCGACGCGCAGCCCGCCATCAACTGGATCGAGCGAAATACCCCCCGCAATGCCGCATTCCTCACGGCGTATGGGGACGTCTACACGACACCGACGCTCGCCGGTCGCCCGGTGTATCTCGGAGGATTCGATATCTGGGCACCGGGTATGGGATACGACACCGTCTCGCGGCAGAAGGTGATCGCCAGCATCTACCAATCGCCAAACCTCACAACCGTCTGCCAGCGGCTACGCGGCACTGGTGTGGACTACATACAGGTTGGTGACTCGGAGCTGCGGAGTGGGCGCTTTCGGATCAGTACTGGCTTGTTCCCTGGCGAATTCGTCCGGGTCTATTCCGACAACCATGTCTCGTACTACGATGTCAAAGCCTCGTGCGACAAGCGCGGGTCAATCACTACCAGCGGACCCTGACGCAAGCACATAACAGAGACGATGCAAAGTCAGTGGGCACGCGTTGGATATCCGGCCTGTTGCAATTGCTGCGCAGCACCTGGATCTGCGCCCACGATAGCCGCCGGGATGAGACTGTGGCCGACCGTGCAAACCCCACCGCGTACGGGATTCCCTGGATCACAGAGCGTGGTCCGTATCCGGTCAAGTTTGTCTGAGCTCTGTGTCGCCCTCGGGCTCGGGCTCCCTGTCACCGCGGCGCATGAGGAACACGGCCGCACCTATGCCCACCACAACGAGGATTCCCACGAGCACGAATACCCAGGTATCCTTGTTGGGGCCCGGTGCTACCGTGTTCCCAGCCGCCGTCTCCTGGTTCGGCGGGGTTCTGAGATCGGCCACCGTGGCGCCATTCGGGATAGCACTGACCTGGGTCACAGTTACGGCATCGAAGTCCGCTGTACCAACGTTGAGCTGGCCGAAGTAGCCAAGCCCCATGTTCAAGTCAACGGCCGTCTGCGAACCCACTTTGATGTAGAGGTCCAGCGGCTGCCAACGCGTGTCAGTGCGCACCGTGGGGGTAACGGCGTACTGCCCCTCCGTCCCGAGGACAGCCGCCATATTCTCGTTGGCCCCGTTTGCCTTGACCATCGCGTGAAACTGATAGCTCGTGTTCGGGGTGACCCGTACTGGCAACACCACGCGAGCGTGATTGGGCTGGCGGGACACAATCCGCATGAAGTGCGTGCCGTCGGCTGCCGCACCGCTGGCAATCGTAACCGTTGAGTTCCCCGGTGTGTATTCCATGAATCTCCAGCCAGCGGGCAGTCCGGAAACCGACTCAAAGGATTCCGCGATCACCAGAGCGTTGTCGGCGAACGCTGGCGCGGTATCGATTCCGAAGTACACCAGCGCCTCTGCGACGGCGGTGAAAAGAACGATCACCGCGAGCTTGGCCGCGCTACGCTCTGCTGCAGTTGTATTCAATTCGTACCCTCCTGGCGAGCGAGCCAAGCCTTGCTGTTTCGCAGCCAAGGAAACATCGAACCGAGGGTTCCTCCAGCTACCAGAGATACATTAGACGCCTATCTCATCGTTCCATCCTTCCCGCCGCAAGCCCCACTACACAACTAGCAACCGGTGGACGTTTATCGTTGGCCTACTGTTCACCAATACGTGACGTCATGCTCCAGTGGCGGCTTCACCACCAAGGGCGCCGGCGAGTCACGACCTGCTGCGTGGTACCGGGGGTGCTCCATACGACATTCGAAATGCACCGGGTGATGAACGATGTACAAGGCGCGATCAACGCGTCATTGACACTGGTCTTACTGTTTCGAGGTGACCTCTGGAAACATTGCCCCGGTCGACGCTTCCGATCTTTCTCGGGTGGCCCTGCCCACCGTAGCGCTGCTAGGCCGCCTCGTACTGCTCTGCGTGGGAATCCGAATAGGACTTGAAGCTATCGGGCTGGCCTCACTTGGAGCGCATGGCCAGCCGGTGTGGACCCAAGCGCTCGATCTGTGGAACCGATGGGATGGGCAACATTACGTGCGACTAGCCGAGGTAGGCTACGTTCGATCGGCGCGGCCACCCAATGCCGACGATCCGCTCTTCATAGTCTTCTTCCCGCTTTACCCTCTTACGGTGCACATTGTCTCTCTTGTGGCACAGAACTTTGTCTTATCATCACTTATTGTCTCCTTCGCCGCAACTGTAGGTGCCGGTTACTTCCTCTTCAGGTTAGTTGCTCTTGACGCGGACGAAGCTACGGCATGGCGGGCCGTATTGCTGTTGTTCGCATTCCCTACGGCATACTTCCTCGCCGCACCATTTAGCGAGGCACTGTGTCTTTTTGCCGTGGTCGCTTCCATCTATGCGGCGCGAACCAGTGTCTGGGCGACGGCTGGAATCGCTGGCGCACTCGCCACAGGCACCCGTGTGACAGGCGTCGCGCTAGCACCGGCTCTCATCGCGGAGGTATTCGCTGGCAACGCAAGAGTGCGGGATCGAGTCCATAGGCTGGTGTGGATTTCCTTTTCTGCTGCTGGCATCTTGCTTTATCTGGCTATCAACTGGATAGTCTTTGGCAACCCATTGTGGTTCATTGAGGTCCAGCGAGCGCACTGGTCCAATCACTTCGCACCTCCATGGGAACCGGTAAAGGCGGCGATCGAAGCACTGCTGACGGGAGGCAATGATTTCACATTCACATTCATCTACGGCGGGCTCGTCGCGGGGATCCTCGTTGCGCTTCCGCTCCTCGTACTGGCGGTGTGGCGGCTACGGCCGCCGGACACCCTTTATGGGTGGACGGGCTTCATCCTTATGCTGTCATCGTCATGGTTGATCAGCTTTCCGCGTTACCTCCTTGCCCTGTACCCGCTTTTCATCGTCGGTGCTCGGCTCACTCGCAGACTTCCCGTTTTCATTGCACTTCTCGTCGCCTGCGGCGCTTTACAGGGGTGGCTTATGTGGCGATATGCGGTCGGTGAGTGGACATTTTGATGAACTGCCCATCGGAATCACAAACCCCACACCTCCGCTCGGTGAGCCACCTTAAGGGCTCTTCCAACGCAGCAAACCGGCCACCGCCGCCGCACCGACAACCCGCTTTACCGCATCTGCCAATTCTGCGCCGAGGAGCCCGACCACTCCACCGAGCGGTCCGCGCCCCGCTGCTGGCAGGCCCGGCCTCGCGGCCGCCGCCGGGCCGGGGAGAACACGCGAGCGGCCGCTCCGCCGACACCCCCGGTGAGGTGACACCGAGCAGGTCGGAGCTAGCATCCCCGGCCTGGAGGCCGGCGACACTGACCAGCAACTCGCCACACCTGGATCGCTGCCTAAGAGCTCCGACCACATCCGTGCCGTGCAGGGCCCACCACCGCTGGCTGAGCTACTGCGCCGACAGTAACATCCCCGAACTGATTTGACTGTCCACACCACCGACTCCTGGAGTCACCAACTACTGGCCGACTCCTAGCGGAAAAATCTTCAACGGATCACCGAAGCCGTCAACCTGTTCATCAAAAATCAAAACAATCGGCCGCGCATTTCGCAACTTCAACAACTACCGACTCCGCCTACCGCTGCACTGCGCCTCCGACTGGGAAACTATCTAAGCCGCGCCGATCAGCGGACGGTTACTACGGCCGTAGCGCCCGTTAAGGAGGGATCAATGCTGAGGGTTAAGGAGGGATCAACACTCGACGAAACCCCGGTATCGCCAAAGCTTATCACCGGGCCAGCAAAACCTGTTCACCAGTGACTTCTTGTACCGAGTGACCAAAAAATCACCCACAGCAACCAATAGCAGTGTTGACGTCTGCTTACGGTTTTGACGTGACATCCGGATACCTCGCACCGGCCGACACCTCCGGTGCTCCGCAGCCGCCTGCAATCTCGCCGGTGGTCGATATCGTCATCCCCGTCCACAATGAGGAAAAAGATCTCGAATCGTGCGTGCGGCGGTTGCATGCGCACCTGGGCACCGGGATGCCGTATTCGTTTCAAATCACGGTCGCCGACAACGCCAGCACTGACACCACCCTTGAGGTTGCCAACCGGCTTGCCGCGGAGTTCCCCACAGTCCGCGTCGTACACATGCCACAGAAAGGTCGTGGCCGGGCGCTGCGCGCGGTGTGGGCTGCCTCGGACGCGGCAGTCCTAGCTTACATGGATGTCGATCTATCCACCGATCTGGCCGCGCTGCTGCCGCTGATTGCACCACTGGTCTCCGGCCACTCCGACCTAGCCATCGGAACACGGCTGCACCGTGGATCCCGGGTAATCCGCGGAGCGAAACGAGAGTTCATCTCCCGCACCTACAACCTGATGCTGCGCCACACCCTCTCTACCCGCTTCTCCGACGCCCAATGCGGATTCAAAGCCATCCGCCGCGAGGTCGCCGCGCACCTGCTCCCGCTTGTGCAAGACAACGCCTGGTTCTTCGACACCGAACTGCTCGTCTTGGCCGAGCGCAGCGGCCTGCGCATCCACGAAGTTCCCGTCGACTGGATCGACGACCCGAACAGCAGCGTGCACATCGTCAGCACCGCGATGGCAGACCTGCGCGGGATCGCCCGGCTCGCCCGCGCACTGGCCACCGGCACGCTCCCGGTGCACGACCTACGCACTCAGCTGGGCCGGGCCCCGCTGGAACCGGCCACACCAGGCGTGCCAGCCGGACTGACCCGCCAACTAATTCGCTTCGCCGCCATCGGGATAGTGAGCACGTTGGTGTACCTGGTCCTGTTCCTCCTGCTGCGCGGGCCACTGGGTGCGCAGGGCGCCAACGCACTGACCCTGCTGCTCACCGCCATCGCGAACACAGGACTGAACCGCCGGTTCACCTTCGGTGTCGTCGGGCGGCAACGGATGACCCGCCACCAGATTCAGGGACTAATCGTCTTCGGGATTGCGCTGGGTCTCACCAGCGGTACGCTCGCCATCGCGCATTCCGTCGAATCGCATCCCCACGCCGGAGTGGAGGTCGCGGTGCTTATCATCGCCAACGCCGCTGCCACATTGATACGGTTCCTCCTACTTCGCCGCTGGGTCTTCCGCAAGACCTGAGCCAGCCGAGTTAGCAGCCGAACTCGACGAGGAAATTCGCGACCACGCACTCTCTGATTCATTGTGCAACCGCACAAAGTGGAGTTTCAATTTGCGTACGCATCGACTGGCGCCGCGTGATCACCATTGCCACAAGACAGTGGTAACGACCACGGCCGCCACGTGACGCTTAAGGAGGGATCAATGCTGCGGGTTAAGGAGGGATCAACACTCAGGGAAACCGCGGTGGCATCAAAGCTTATCGACGCCCTCCGACAACGGGTCCACCTGCGCTTTTTCGTGACGAGTGACGAATATGCACGCACAGCAACCAATCCTGACATTGACATTCGATTTACGGTTTCGAGGTGACCTCGGGAAGACTCGCACCGGCCGACACCTCCGGTGCTCCGCAGCCGCCTGCAATCTCGCCGGTGGTCGATATCGTCATCCCCGTCCACAATGAGGAAAAAGATCTCGAATCGTGCGTGCGGCGGTTGCATGCGCACCTGGGCACCGGGATGCCGTATTCGTTTCAAATCACGGTCGCCGACAACGCCAGCACTGACACCACCCTTGAGGTTGCCAACCGGCTTGCCGCGGAGTTCCCCACAGTCCGCGTCGTACACATGCCACAGAAAGGTCGTGGCCGGGCGCTGCGCGCGGTGTGGGCTGCCTCGGACGCGGCAGTCCTAGCTTACATGGATGTCGATCTATCCACCGATCTGGCCGCGCTGCTGCCGCTGATTGCACCACTGGTCTCCGGCCACTCCGACCTAGCCATCGGAACACGGCTGCACCGTGGATCCCGGGTAATCCGCGGAGCGAAACGAGAGTTCATCTCCCGCACCTACAACCTGATGCTGCGCCACACCCTCTCTACCCGCTTCTCCGACGCCCAATGCGGATTCAAAGCCATCCGCCGCGAGGTCGCCGCGCACCTGCTCCCGCTTGTGCAAGACAACGCCTGGTTCTTCGACACCGAACTGCTCGTCTTGGCCGAGCGCAGCGGCCTGCGCATCCACGAAGTTCCCGTCGACTGGATCGACGACCCGAACAGCAGCGTGCACATCGTCAGCACCGCGATGGCAGACCTGCGCGGGATCGCCCGGCTCGCCCGCGCACTGGCCACCGGCACGCTCCCGGTGCACGACCTACGCACTCAGCTGGGCCGGGCCCCGCTGGAACCGGCCACACCAGGCGTGCCAGCCGGACTGACCCGCCAACTGGTGCGCTTCGCTGCTGTCGGGGCCTTAAGCACGGTGCTCTATCTGGTTCTTTACCTTTCTCTCCGCGCCCCGATGGGTGCGCAGGGCGCCAACGCGGTGACCCTGCTGCTCACGACGATCGCGAACACAGGACTGAACCGCCGGTTCACCTTCGGTGTCGTCGGGCGGCAGCTGGTAACCCGCCATCAACTTCAGGGACTGATCGTCTTTGCGCTCGTCCTGGGTCTGACGAGCGGCACGCTCGTCATCGCGCACTCGATAGACTCGAGCCCCCACCCGGTGATTGAGGTAACGCTGCTCGTCGCGGCGAACATCGCCGCCACGTTGATCCGGTTCCTCCTACTTCGCCGCTGGGTCTTCCGCAAGAGTTGGCACTGACGATCGCGGCGGACACGCCTCACTCCTTGCGGCACAGCGCCCAGGTGCTGAGTCCAGGCAGTCCGACGCCGGCGCGTGAGGCAAAACTGGACAAGGCGTTGTCGGCGGCGAGCATCGCGGTCACCGCTGCGGTCAGGGTTGGTCCGTGAGCCCAGCCTCCGACACCCTGCATATCTCCACACCCCGCATCCGCGACACCAGTAGCCCCGTGGCTGGTGTCGTCTCCCTGCTCCTCGATCCCAGGAACCGGCCGGGTTCCGCGGGCGAGCTCAGCCAGTTTGCCCACCGCGCGCGGCAGAAGCAGCGCATGAAACAGCCCACCGCCGCGGACCCCCCGCAGACCGACTTGCGCAAGCAATCGGCGTAGTTGAGCTGGCTGGTAGCGCCGGTAGTGCCCGAGGAATGCATCGTGGCGGGTATAGAGCGCCTGCCACGCGGGCACGCTTACCAGTACCCAACCTCCTGGCCTCAATCTGTTGCCGACCAAGCTTGTGAGCAGGGCATGGTCATCCGGCACATGCTCGATCACATCGAGCAGCAGTATCAGATCGAACAGTCCCTCCGGCGAATCCCGAGTGAAACGCACATGCGCGGTTCCTTTGGCCGCCTGCTGGAAGGAGTGCAGATGCTGATCGGAATAGTAAGGATCGAGGCAAACCACCTCGGCCTTACGCTGCATCGCTGCCGCAAGCTGATAAGCGACATACCCGTCCCCTGCGCCCACGTCGAGCACTCGGGAGGCTCCACGGATAAGCCCTTCATCAGAGAGCAATGCGCAGAAGAAATGGGCTCGGGCGACCTCCCACGGATGGCGCGTCGCAGGCAGGCCGGGCATCTCTCGCAAGTCCATGGACCAAACGTACCGTCCAGACTTTGCGCTAGGCGACCGCCACGGGGAACTCTGTATACGGGATGTGAATATTTATTGAATGACGATTCACGACAATGAGAAGCCGTCGTAGCGCCATGAAAGAGACCATTGATTGCGCCTTGCTGTTTCGGTGCAACCCTCCGCGACCGGCCCGGATCCATACTGTGTTGTGGCTGCCCGCTGCTGCAGTAGCTGTCCAGCGAGGTGTCGCAGATCCGGCGGTACACCGAATATGTTAGTGGTGAAGCGCCGCGCCACCAAGGTCTTACCCTGGCACACGCTGTCCTTAGTGGGGTTTGTGGCAATCCACCGCTTGGCCGCGCGTCTTGTTCTGTCCACCTTCGGGGCCCAACGTTAGCGCTTGATGCTGGCCCGGCTTCGCACTCAATCGGTCCTTGAGCCCCGAATCAGTCTGGCCCGGCGCCCACAACATCACCACTACCGGCACCGACGGGAGCCTGCCCCGCAGGTGGCGCTTCCCTCAACGTGGAGCACAAATGCGCAAGGTCCTCGCCGTGTTCGCTGTCGTGGCCCTGGCAACAGGCGTCGTCGTCTTTTGGCAGCCAGTGACCGCTACGGCAGCCAATACTGCGCTGCCGGCCGCGCGGCCTCACCCCACCACCCGGGTATGTCCTGATAACGGCAAGCTGTTGGCCTGCTTCGCGATCCGTCAGACAGACACGGTCCAGCCCAACCTCTCCGCCAATACGACACCCGCCGGTTTTGGGCCAGCCGACCTGCGCAGCGCCTATAACCTCACCGGTACCGGCAGCGCCACAATGACCGTCGCGATCGTCGACGCCTACGACGACCCGAACGCCGAACCCGACCTGGCCACCTACCGGTCCACCTTTGGCCTGCCTCCCTGCACCACCGAGAACGGCTGCTTTCGCAAGGTGAACCAGAACGGGCAAGCCAGCCCGTTGCCCAGTGCGGACACCGGTTGGGCAGGCGAGATCTCCCTGGATCTTGACATGGTGTCCGCGATCTGCCCGAACTGCCACATCGTGCTCCTTGAAGCAAACCGGCCGACCGTTGCCAATCTCGGCACTGCGGTGAATACCGCGGTCAGCCTGGGCGCGAAGTTCATTTCCAACAGCTACGGCGGCCCGGAGAACGGTTTCGAAAACACCTACGATGCCTCCTATTACAACCATCCCGGTGTGGTAATTACCGCGAGCAGCGGAGACGACGGTTTCGGAGTGTCCTACCCCGCATCCGGTAAGGGTGTGACCGCGGTCGGCGGCACGTCACTGACCCGCGATGGCAGCACCCGAGGCTGGTCAGAAACCGTGTGGGCGAGCGCGGGCTCAGGATGCTCGGGATCGATAGCCAAACCCGCCTTCCAGGCCGGGCTCGCCACCGGTTGCACCAAACGCGCAGAAGCCGACGTCTCCGCGGTGGCCGACCCGCAGACTGGTGTCGCTGTCTACCAGACATACGGCGCCAGCGGCTGGGCCGTCTACGGCGGAACCAGCGTGGGCACACCGATTATCGCTTCGATATACGCGCTGGCCGGTGATCCAGGTGCTGCTGATTCGCCGAACAGCTACCCTTATGCCCACCCCGGTGCCCTCAACGACATCACCACCGGGAGCAACGGAACCTGCGGCGCTCCGCTGTGCGCTGCCGGTGCCGGCTATGACGGCCCCACCGGACTCGGCACACCGCAAGGCATCTCGGCGTTCTCGGCCACCCCGGTCGGTACGACCACTACAGTCACCTCCTCCGCCAACCCGTCGGTGCTCGACCAGGCGGTGACATTCACCGCAGCAGTGACCTCTCCAGCAGGCACCCCGACCGGTAGCGTGACCTTCACCAGCGACGGCAATGCACTCGGAACCGTGGAACTCAGCAGCGGCCAGGCTACGTTGACCACGTCAGAGCTTTCGGTGGGCGATCACAGCATCGCGGCCACCTACGACGGAAATACAAATGCGAACTATCAGGGAAGCGACGCAACACTGACTCAAACCGTCAGCATGGTGCGGGTGCAAGGTGTCACGGATCCTGAACTTGCTCCCCTGATGAGCGCACTGTCCGACGTCATTCGAGACAGCAATGGCGACAAGATCATAATACTTGATCCTTCGTGCGCTACCACGAGTCCATATCAAGGTCTCTCCAACATCGACAAACTGAACCAGTCGGCGCAGACCAACGATGGGTGTCTACAGTTTGTCTCATCTACCGACGGGCTCCCCTGACCATCACCCGACTTGGGGGGGCTGTGCAGCGAACGGTGTTTTCGGCCCGACACGCCGGGCTGTGGTCCGGTGGGATGGGCACTGTGAGTGGTGACATCTGATGCTGTGAGCTCGTGGACGAAGATCAAGAAGGTGGGGCGGCAGTTGTCGCCGGAGCAGGTGGCTGCGGCGGCGATGGTGGCCCAAGCGCGGGAACAGGGCTTAGCCCTGACCGGCCCGGGCGGGTTGTTGAAGTTGTTCACGAAAAGCGTGCTGGAAACCGCGCTGAGTGAGGAGATGACCGAGCATCTCGGATACGAGAAACACGACGCCGGCCCGGATCGCGAGTCGGCGAATATCCGCAATGGTTGTCGGTCGAAAATGGTGATCTCGGACGCGGTGGGTGAGGTGGAGATCGCTGTCCCCCGAGATCGGGAGGGCACGTTTAGCCCGGCCATCGTGAAGAAACGACAGCGCCGTCTCGGTGACGTCGACGAGGTAGTGTTGTCGTTGTATGCGCGGGGTCTCACGACAGGTGAGATCTCGGCGCATTTCCACGATATTTACGGTGCGTCGGTGTCGAAAGAAACGGTATCTCGGATCACCGATAAAATCATTGCGGAGATGGAGGGCTGGTCGAATCGTCCGCTGGATCCGGTGTACGTGGCGATCTTCATTGACGCCCTCGTGGTGAAGGTCCGGGAGGGCCAGGTTGCCAACCGGCCGGTGTACGCGGCCATCGGGGTCACCCTGGAGGGCCGCAAGGACATCCTGGGGCTGACGATGGGCACCGGTGGCGGTGAGGGCGCCAAGACATCGCACGTGCGGTAGAAGTCAAGAGGTGATCTTGATGTCGGGTGGGAAGGCCTTGGCTTCGTCGTAGTTGATGCGCTTTTGGAGGCAGTGGTACAAGATCCCGAAGAACCGGTTAGCGAGGTTACGGGCAGCGGCGCTGTAGGTGTCTCCTCGCTGGCGGCGTCGGTCATAGTGGGCGCGGGCTCCGGGTGAGCGGGTGAGCAGGGGCAGCGCCCACAGGTAGCCGGCGTGGCAGAGTCGGCGGTTGCGCACGATGCGCATGGTCACTGAGCGTTTCAGTCCGGAAGCGCGGGTGACCGGTGCGGTTTCGGCGAAGGCTTTGAGCGCTTTGGCGTCGGTGAAGCGAGTCCGGTCATCGCCGATCTCGCCGAGGATGCGGGCGCCGAGCACGGTGCCCAATCCCGGGAAGCTGGTGAGAATCGCCGCATCGGGGTGTTGGGCGAATGCCTCACCGAGGGCCTGTTCGAGATCAGCGACGTTGGCCACTGCGGTGTTGAGCGCCTGGAGGTGGGCCAGGGCCTGGCGGCCCATCGCCTGTTCCACTAGCGGGAGCTGGGTGAACTGCTCACCACGCAGCCCCGCCAGGATCCGATCAGTCTGGTGGTCAATGTTGCGGCGGCGCCCGACGCGCACCAACGCGGCCCGCAACGACGCCCCAAACATCACAAGGTGCGGCTGCCGTACTAAGTAGTTGTAAATAAATAACTAATCTTGATCGAGTGAACTTTTTCGTGTCGCGTGTCATTTCGGCCGGCAGTAGGAGCCAGGTGGAAGAATTCGCAATGTGGCGATCAGGGATGATGACGCGTTCTGGGCGATGAAAGCGCGTTTGGCGGATCTGTTGCCTCGCTTGAATGAACGTGATCGACGGTTGGCGCTGGCGACGGAGGCGAAATCATGGGGCCGTGGTGGAATCAGTGCCGTCCATGAAGCCACGGGTGTATCGAAGGCGACGATTCGACGCGGCAAAATGGAGCTCGACAACGAGCCCACGGAGCATCCATCCGATCGAGTCCGAGCACCGGGGGGCGGCCGAAAGAAAGCCGAAGTCACCAATCCAGAACTGTTAAACGAACTGGAGAATCTGACCGAGCCAGACACGCGGGGAGATCCCGAATCGCCACTGCGGTGGACCACGAAATCGACCCGTAGACTCGCCGAGCAATTGACGAAAACAGGCCACCCCGTCAGTCACACCGCCGTCGCCAAACTCCTCCGCTTCCTCGGCTACAGTCTGCAAAGCACCCGCAAGAAGATGGAGGGAAGCCAACACCCAGACCGCGACGATCAATTCCGCTACATCAACGAACTAGCCACGGAGTTTCTCGCCTCAGGCGACCCCGTGATCAGCGTTGATACCAAAAAGAAAGAACTCGTCGGACAGTTCGCTCAGGCTGGCCGAGAATGGCATCCCCAAGGTGAACCGGTCGAGGTGTCCACCTATGACTTCCCCGAACAAGCCGACGGCAAAGCCATTCCCTATGGAGTCTACGACCTGGCCAATAACAGCGCCTGGGTCTCCGTAGGCATCGACCACGACACCGCAGTCTTCGCCGTCGCCACGATCGACAAGTGGTGGCAGTACATGGGCAAAAAGAAATACCCCAACACCCGCCGAATCTTCATCACCGCCGACGGCGGCGGATCCAACGGACACCGACTCTGGCTCTGGAAACACGAACTCGCACGACTCGCCACGACAACTGGGCTGGACATTATCGTCTCCTACTACCCGCCCCGGCACCAGCAAATGGAATAAGATCGAACATCGGCTCTTCTCCAGAATCGCCCAAAACTGGCGCGGACGGCCACTCGAAACTTACCAAACTATCGTCAACCTCATCGCCAACACCACAACGACCACGGGATTGACCGTTCGCTGTGAACTGACCCCAACCTCTACCCCACAAAAATCAAACTCACCAACCAGCAGAAAGAATCAATACCCCTCACCCGGCACCTTTTCCATGGCGACTGGAACTACACCATCCCGCCCGGTATCGAATAGGTTATTTAATTACGGCTCCTAAGCGGTCAAGTCGGGCGGCGGTGGCCGAGACTGGCCGGTTGCACCACTCGTAACAGCCTAAGGTCAACACCTTCAGCAAGGCGCATATTTCACGTTTACGGCGCTTCTTCGGCATCCATCTTTCTCCATTCTGGACCAGACCTTATTGTGTCCGCTATTCAGGATCTGAGGCGCGCCAGTTGCAAATGACTTGGAACAGCTTGGTCCGGAGTCGCTGAGATCCGGGAGCCTGAGGGTTCGACGTCTCCTATCGGGCGTCAAGATCTACCCGATAGGAGACAACGGCCATCCTGTACCTCCAATTGGGGTGGTTTTCGGGTGTTACCGGAAACCCCGCAGGCTCAAGGGACCAAACTTCACCGGCACCGCTGCCGATGTCGACGAGGCGAAGCTCACTGAGTCAGCTGGAGTAAACACGCCGGTCAACGAATGCGAGCCTGGAGACAGGATTAGGAAGCCCCCGATGGCAAGGCCACCGAAGACCGGGGCAGGGCCGCCCAGAGTCGTATTTCCGTCTGCGAACTGCACGGTTCCAGCGGCGTTAGGCGGCGATACACGCGCGATAGGGATCACGAAACCACCTAAACCAAAGGGAAGCGGAACCCGGATCAAGAACAGCGTGGTTGTAGTAGCTGTCGCCCCCGCTGCAGGCGTTGGTGTGGCTGTTGTGGTGGGGGTCGGTGTGGCTGTTGTGGTGGGGGTCGGTGTGGCTGTTGTGGTGGGGGTCGGTGTGGCTGTTGTGGTGGGGGTGGGTGTGGG
>Ga0213875_10000723_pt1 | contig 25222 bp, 26 predicted proteins | sample BarmaccomBMRX_R8_FD_160105 | JGI IMG/M metagenome (GOLD analysis project Ga0213875, IMG submission 160105) | Root-associated microbial communities from Barbacenia macrantha in rupestrian grasslands, the National Park of Serra do Cipo, Brazil - RX_R8 | ecosystem: Host-associated > Plants > Roots... | reverse complement strand
AGCTGCTGCCGAGCGATCTGTGACGGGGCTACCCTCTGCATTGGCCTGCTCCTCTCGTCGGTCCACAACACCCGACATGATCGAGCAGGCCACCTTCATTTACATGGACAGTAGGACGTCACCACGTATGACTCACGAACACCCGCCGTGGCTGTGCCATGACACACAGCATCCCACCTGCTGACACATCACAACCAAGACCAAAAACAGCACAACGAAACGAGCCATAAACAGAATCGGCCGGACCCACCTCCGGCGCGAACCGTCCACGGAGGGAACACATCGGTGCAGCGAACCTCAGCTGACAGCATGCCGTGCCCTCGCCGGGCGGGCAGGCCTCCGAGATGGCTAGATCACAAGAACTGCCGTGGCTGGATCACGTGGTGGCCTATGGCATCCCGTTGGCCTCCCTAAAGGGCTACCACATGGCATCCCGGGGGCAGAGCTAGACGATGTACGCGCTGCTTCGGTTGAGGGCTGCCCCCGGGATGCCATGTGGTCGGAGGGCTGGCGCTGTTGCGTTCGGCGAGGGTGTCCCTGAGGTGCAGACTTGCTCAGGTGCCCCTGGTTCGTCGCCTCGCCCCGTGCGCTGCGCCGTCGGCGTTCGCCGGGTTCCGTTTTCCGCCAGAGATCATCGTTCTGGCGGTGCGTTGGTACCTGCGGTTTGGTCTTTCCTATCGGGATGTGGAAGAGCTGTTGGCCGAGCGTGGCATCGAGGTGGATCACGTCACTGTGTATCGCTGGGTGCAGCGGTTCACGCCGTTGCTGATCGACGTGGCCCGGCCTTGCCGGCACTGCCCCGGTGACAGGTGGTTCGTGGACGAGACGTATGTGAGAGTCGCTGGTCGGTGGGTTTATCTGTACCGGGCGATCGATCAGTTCGGGCAGGTCATCGACGTCCTGATCTCCGAGAAACGGGACATGGCGGCCACCCGCCGGTTCTTCACCCGCGCCCTCAAGCACGGCCCACGCCCGACCGAGGTGACCACCGACCGGGCACCGGCCTACCCGCGAGTGCTCGATGAGTTGCTACCCGCCGCGTGCCATGTCATGGAGCAATACGCAAACAACTCCATCGAAGCCGATCATGGACGGCTCAAGGCCAGAGTGAGACCGATGCGCGGACTCAAACGGCTCCGCTCCGCCCGCGTGATCAGCACCGGCCACGCGTTCATCCAGAATCTCCGGCGCGGCCACTACGAACTCGGGGTCGACACCGACCCGAAACGACAGCTCCCGGCGGCGTTCACCGAACTCGCTGCCGCCATCTGATCACAGCTCCACGCAGGCTTGCCACGCCCGCATTCCGTCAACGCAACTGTGCGCGCGCCTGACCTCCGATTCTTCGCCGGCTCCCGCGGATCAGTACAACGCCCCGCCGCCATTTCTGGCTAGAGACCAGCTCACCCATCAGTGGTCAGGTCAGCCCGCGAAGCTGAGTGAACGCCACCCGACTGCGGCTCACGCAAGCCCTGAGCGGCCCATCAAGGTGATCGTTAACCAACTCCGAAGAAGTTGAATCTCGTATCCACCGTGGTCTTCAGGGCGACAGCGATCGCACAGGCAGCAACACCAGCTCGACGGCTCAGACAAGGTGAACCCCTAAAGCTCCCGGCAGCGTGTCGTGGCGTGTCCTTAGCTGGACAGTGTTGGCTCTGGAAGGATTGCCTGCTTCGTCTGCGCCCTATGACGTCGGGCTTTACTCACGTACTACCCGGTCCGCTCGCTCAAGTGTGCAGTCACGATGGCATCGATGCAGGTCGCATCGTAGTACATGAAAGAGATTTGACTACCACGATGAACACCCCTTGCAGCCGTCCTTGCATCCCAGGCGGGGTGGCATGTTGCAGAATCGTCGAGCGGTAGACAGCGCTGACGGTGTCAGCCGCGCCCGCGACCGCGAGCGTCAGCAACCCTAACCACAACGTCGAGGCAAGCCCGAACAGGGTGATCGCCACACCCCACACCGCAATCGAGACCACCACGCCAAGCCCGTGGCGATGCACCCGGGCGATGGCCCCACCGAGGAACGTAGCGACGACCGCCCCGACCGCGGGCGCGGCGTAGAGCAGGCCAGCGGTGTTCGCCCCGCCGCCGTACTGGCCGTCGGCCAGTGCTGGAAACAGCGCTGTCGGGCTTCCGAAGATCATCGCGATGAGGTCGGCGACGAACGTCATCGACACCACCCGGTGTCCCGCCAGGAATCGCAAGCCTTCGATGACCGAGCTCAGCCCGGCCCTCCGGGCGCCAGTGCCCGGCGGCAGGGACGGCAGCCGCACCGCGGCATAAAAGGCACCGGCGAACGAAGCGACGTCGATCGCGTACGCCCACCCGAAGCCACCGGCACCTACCGCGACCCCAGCCAGTACCGGACCAGCGATGACGGTGAGCTGCATGCTCCCGTAGGACAGCGTGTTGGCCGCCGGCAGCTTGTCCGCCCGGACCAGTTGCGGAATGATCGCTCGCCGGGCTGGCGAGTCCACCGCGGCGAACGCCGACTGCACCGCAACGCAGGCGAACAGCACACTGACCCGGTTGATCCCCAGCACGGCTTGGACCAGCAGCACGACGCTGACCAGCATCGTCCCAGTCGAAGTCAGCAACACCAGCTTGCGGCGATCGACCGCGTCGGCAATCGACCCGCCGTAAAGCCCGAAGACCACCAGGGGAAAGAAGCCGGCTGCTCCGATCAACCCCACGTCCAGCGACGAGCGGGTGATCGCGTAGACCTGCAGTGGGACCGCGACGCGGGTCACTTGCGTGCCGATCTGCGACACCGTCTGGCCAGCGAACAACTGCCGGAAGGCCACCGATTCGCGCAGCGGCGTGACGTCGGAGGCAGCCGCCCGCAGCGCCCGTCCGACCAGCGCGGTGAGTGCCATATTCCACCCGAGAGTTGCCGCCGCCGCAGCGGTATCGACTGCAGCGTCGCACGCGCTGCCCGGATGTGCGCAGTTCACCGGCGAAGGCGCATTGCTGTCGCCCGCAGCAGCCAGGAAATGCGGGGCGTTGACGCGGTTCGAGGTTGTGCCTGGCCAGCTGATGAGGTGTGGGACTGGACGCGGGGTCTGGGCAGGTACTGCTCTACATCAGACCGGAGGGCAGTGCGGTGAACATGGCACCCACGCCCGGGCTGACAGCCCGAATTCTGGTAGCGCAGCTGGGCTATGCCTCTGCGGCAGGGTGCACCTCGCAGTCAGGGCCGGGGAACACCAACCGCTCCTGGCCATCATCGAAGCGAACGAGGAAAGGTGGCTGGCCGTCCGGCCCGCGCACCTCCACCACGTCGCCCATGCGGTCGGGCCGGCTGACAGTGCGGCCGTGCACGCAGAGCCGGTCACCAACGCGTGCCCGCATGATGGATCACCTCGCTGGCTGTCAATCCGTCGTCACGACACCAACCGCTGACGCTAGGCCGGTTGGCCTTGGAGCTCAACCACCCACAGGGTCATGGTTGCAAGGACCCGACACACCGGACACGAGCGCACGACACACCGGCACGGGGGCGCGACACGCGCGGGTGGGGCGGGCGGGGATGATGTGCGGGTGAGCGTTGTGCGACCGGAGTTGCGGATCGGGCCGTACCGGGTCGACCCGCCGGTCGTGCTCGCGCCGATGGCCGGCATCACCAACGTGGCGTTCCGGCGGCTGTGCCGCGAATTCGGCGCCGGGTTGTTCGTTTGCGAGATGATCACTAGTCGGGCGCTGATCGAGCGGCATCCCGGCACACTCAAGATGATCAGCTTCGACGCCGCGGAGCGTCCTCGGTCGATGCAGCTCTACGGGGTCGACCCGGCGACGATCCGCAAGGCCGTGGAGATGGTTCGCGACGAGGATCTCGCTGATCACATCGACCTCAACTTCGGCTGCCCGGTCCCGAAGGTGACCCGCCGCGGCGGTGGGGCCGCGCTGCCCTATAAGCGTGTCCTGTTCGCCGAGATCGTCCGTGGCGCCGTCGAAGCGGCTGGGCCGCTGCCGGTCACGGTGAAGTTCCGGATCGGCATCGACGACGAGCACCACACCTACCTTGACGCCGGCCGGATCGCGCAAGACGCCGGTGTGGCGGCCGTGGCGCTGCACGCGCGCACCGCGGCGCAGCGGTACGCGCCTACCGCCGACTGGAACGCCATTACCGCGCTCAAGCAAGCCGTCACCTCCATCCCGGTGCTCGGTAATGGCGACATCTTCGCCGCAGCAGACGCGATCCGGATGGCCGAGCAGACCGGCTGCGACGGGGTCGTGGTGGGTCGTGGCTGCTTGGGACGGCCGTGGCTGTTCGCCGAACTGCAGGCCGCCTTCGCCGGCGCACCGCTCCCGACGCCACCGAATCTGGGGCAGGCGGCAGCCATCCTGCGCCGCCACGCCGATCTGCTCGCCGCGCATCTCGGGCCGGAAAAGGGTCTCCGTGACTTGCGTAAGCACGTTTCCTGGTACTTGCACGGCTTCCCGGTTGGCGGGGATGTGCGGCACGCGCTGGGGATGGTGTCCAGTTTGACCGAGCTGGATGACCAGCTGTCCCGGCTGGACGGAAATGCTCCGTTCCCCGCCGGCGCCGACGGACCGCGGGGACGCCAGGGCTCGCCCGGTCGGGTGGCATTACCGCAAGGCTGGCTGGACGATCCCCTGGATCTCGCCGTCCCGGCCGACGCGGAGCTGGCCGACTCCGGCGGCTGAACGTCGGCGTTCATACCGGATTCACGTTCTCGCCGAGACCGGGCGAAACTTCCCCCGTACCCTGGCGGAAATGCGCGACAGTTTTCACGCCGAGTTGGATAGCCTGCTCGGCGATCTGGCCAAGGCCGCTCGGCTGGCCGGTCAGATGATGGCCAATGCCTCGACTGCGCTGAGCCAGGCCGACCTCGCCCTCGCCGAACAGGTTCTATCCAGCGAGGGCGATATGAAGGCGCTGTGTGACGACATGGATCAGCGCTGCCGCAAGCTGCTCGTCTTGCAGGCCCCGGTAGCCACCGACCTGCGGGTCGTCGTTGCTGCCATGCACGCGGTACGCGACGTGGAGCGGATGTGGAACCTGGCCCAGCACATCGCCAAGATCGCTCGGCTCAAGCACCCGACCGTACCCATCCCGGGCGACGTCCGGCCGGTATTTGCCCGGATGGGCATGCTCGCCACCAGCCTGGCAGAGGATGCTGCGGAGGCAATTGAGAGCCGGGATCCGCTGTCTGCACAGCGCCTGGCGCAGGCCGACGACGAGGTGGATGCCTTGCGCCGGCGCAGCTTCCAGATCCTGTTCGCGGAGGACTGGGCACACGGGGTCGAACCAGCGGTCGACGCCGCGCTGATCGGCCGTTACTACGAACGTTTCGCTGACCACGCGGTGGCAATCGCGCGCCAGGTCAGCTTCCTCGTCACCGGCCTACCGCCCGATTGCTGATCTCCCGGTAGCCCACCTTGCCGGGGGTGGTTTCAGCTGGGGTCGAGCAGCAACTGCACGTCGGTGTGGTGGTGAGCGAAGCCCAGATTGTGATAGGTGCGCAGCGCGGCGGGATTGTCGGAGTCGACATACAGCATCGCTTCCGGCGCGCCCCGATCCCGCAGGTATGCCAGCCCGGCCACGGTCAGAGCACCCCCCAGCCCGGTGCCTTGGGCGTCTGGATCCACCGCCAACACGTAGACTTCACCAAGCCCGTCAGGGTGCATTTTCGTCCAATGGAAACCCAGCAGCTGACCGGCAGGATCGACCGCCAGCAGGAAGCCCTTGGCATCGAACCAGGGCTGGTCCTCCAGCAGCACGAGTTCCTTGGTATCCAACCGGCTTTGCTCCGGATGCCAGGCAAACGCGCGTTTGTTGACTCGCACCACCGCAGCTTCGTCCTGACCCGGCAGGAAAGTCCGTAGCGTCACACCGTCGGGCAGGCGGGGCGGCAGGATCGGCTCGGAGAGGCTGCGACGCAACTGGAATAGTGCCCGCCGGCTGACCACCCCGACCCGTTGTGCCAGACGCAGCGCGCCGGGATGCTCGCCGTGCGCCCACAGCCATAGCGGGGCGCGCACCCGATCGAGCAGCGCGGCCAGCAACGCACCACCCACGCCGCGGCGCCGATGCTCCGGGTGCACCGCAAATTCGGCGGTGCGGCGCTCGGGGCGCTCGTCCAAGTACGCATAACCGACCAGCGTGCCGTCCGGGTCGTGCGCGAGAAGGTGCACTCCGGTGTGGGAATCCGCCTCAGGACGCAGCCCCAGCATCGCCGCTTCGGAAATGGCGTGAAAGCCATCGGCGGCCTCGGCCGCGGCCAGCAGCGCGAGCACCTCGGCGATCTGGCCACCGGACAGACGGGTAAGCCAGGTCAGCGCAGGGGTCATGCCCTGGTCAACTCCGCTGCACGGGCAGCGGTCGAGCCTGTCTCCCTACGGGGCCGGCCCGGTCAGGGGCGGCCCAGTCCGGATCGGCGCTGTCCACAGCCTCGGTACCGGACTCGGCGGCGCGTTCCTGCTCGGCACGCTCCCGGGAACTCATGGCGCGCACCGGCCGGACGAACTTGTATCCCACGTTGCGGACAGTGCCGATGAGTTGCTCGTGCTCCGGGCCGAGCTTGGCCCGCAACCGCCGCACATGGACGTCAACTGTCCGGGTGCCGCCGAAGAAGTCGTAACCCCACACCTCTTGCAGCAACTGTGCGCGGGTGAACACCCTCCCGGCGTGCTGCGCGAGGTACTTGAGCAGTTCGAACTCCTTGTAGGTGAGATCCAGCGGGCGGCCACGCAGCCGGGCGGTGTAGGTCGACTCGTCAATCACCAGTTCGCCGAGCACCAAGGCGCTGCCGCGGCCCACGCTGGACTCGTTGGCGCGCCGGGCGACCAGGAGTCGAAGCCGCGCGTCCACTTCCGCGGGTCCCGCAGTCGGCAGCAAGATCTCGTCGGCTCCCCAATCAGCTGAGAGCGCGACGAGGCCGCCCTCACTGATCACGACCACCACCGGCACATCCAGTCCGGTCGATCCCAGTAACCGGCACAGGCTGCGCGAACCGGCCAGGTCCAGCCGCGCATCGACCAGCACCGCGTCGTAGGGACCGGCATCGAGCAGGGCCGCGACCTCAGGGGCCGCCGAACGCACCCCGTGCCCCAGCAGCGACAGTGCCGGGAGAACCGAGGCCGGACCAGGGTCCGCGGTGAGCAACAGCAGTTCCATGCCCGTTCCCTCCTGCCTGTTGGAGGCCGGCAATGTCACCACCGGGGCCGCGATTGCTGGGATCCTAAGGTCGCGACTTACCAGGTGTCCTGCGGAGAATACCGTGCCCGTCGCATAGCCCTTGATGAAACCGACAGGATGGTTGAGCCGGGTGCGCAAGCTGATCATCGCGATGCTGGTCATCGTGGCCCTGCTGGTGGCGGCTGATTTCGGGGCCGCGGCATTCGCCGAACACACCGTAGCCACGCAGATACGGCAGCAACTCGCCCTGCGCAGCGACCCGTCGGTGCGGATCAACGGCTTTCCTTTCCTCACCCAGGCCCTGGCCGGCCACTACTCCGCCATCGACGTGCAAGCCACCGGGGTATCGGTGGAGCCCTTGCATGATCTCGACGTGGAAGCAACGCTGCACGACGTCGACGCACCGCTGGCCGAAGTGACTTCAGGCGACATGCACTCGGTCCGGGCGGCGCGAGTGGACGGTCGGGTTCGGATCAAAGACACCGACCTTGGGCGGGCGGTCGGGATCGAAGACCTTCGCATCCAGCAGCCGTCTGACCAGGAAATCACGGAACTGCTCCCAGCCGGGACACCGGCAGCAGGTGCGCCGCACAGCGACCGGGCAGCGGTGCGGATGGTGGCCACCACCGACCTTTTGGGCCAGCGCACCGAGATTGTCGGGATCGGATTGATCCAGCTCACCGGTGGTGTGGTCCGGATCACTGTCAGGGACGTCCGGCTGGCGCAGGACGGTGGCGGCTCGGTGGCCCTGCCGCGCGCCGTGCGTCAAACCCTGCTCAACACGTTGAGTACCGAGGTCAAACCGGGCGAGCTGCCCTTCGCCGTCACCCCCACCCGGGTCTGGGTGGAGACCGGCTCAGTGGTCGTTGAAGGCACCGCCTCCAACGTCTCGCTCAACCAGATCCGTCCCAGCGGTTAGCTGCTGCGCAGCGCCTCCCGGAGCCGCACCCGGGCACCTGTGCGCAGCACGGCATTGCGATAGATCCGGCCGGACAGCCACACCAGAGCCGGGATCATCAACACCACGAGCGCCACCGCCAGACCGATCTGCCACACCGGCACGTCACCGAAGGCCAGCCGTATCGGCATCAAAGTGGGAGAAAACAGCGGGATCAGCGAGAGCACCTCGATCAGCCGGCTGTCCGGTTTGCTGGGCAGGATCGAGATGCCCAATACGTAGGGCACCACGAGCAGCATCAAGATCGGGCCGACGACCCCGGCGATTTCCTCCTGACGGGAGACCAGCGAGCTGGCCGCGGCAAGCACCAGGGCGTAGCTGAAAAAGCCGAGCAGGTACCACACCACCAACCACACCACCGTGCCCGCGACTGCCGAGGCGGGGATCGTCAGTGCTCCGGTGACCAGCCCGGCAATCGCTCCGCCACCGGCGACGATCGCGATCTGTACCAGACCTACCTGGCCGATGCCCAATACCTTGCCCGCCATCAGCTGCCATGGCCGGATGGTGGACAGCAGCAGCTCCACCACCCGGCTGGACTTCTCCTCCACCACACCTTGCGCGACGAACTGGCCCCAGGTCTGCAGGGACAGGTAGATCAACACTCCGGTGACGATGCCCAGAGCGATCCGCTGGCCGTTGATCTCCGGTGCGGGTTCGAGCGTCGCCACTTCCACCTGGGCCGACGCCACCGCGGCGCTCACTTGAGCCGGATCACCGCCCAGATGGCGAACCTGTGCATCGAGCGCCTGCTGTCGGGTCAATGCGGTGAACGCCGCACGCAGCCCTTCGTCGAGACTGTGGTCCACGACGACCTGGACCGATCCCGATGACCCGACCACGAGCGCGTCCAGCGTGCCGGCCCGGACCTGCTGCTCACCACTGGCCTGATCGGCCACGGTAGCGGTCTGCACGTTCGCGCCCGACACCGTGGCCACCGCGGCAAACGCCCTGGCCAGCGATGCGTTCTGGCTGGTGAAGCCCACCGAGTGGGCTGAAGACCCGGTGGCGATCCGGAGTACCACGGGAAACGCCACGACAAGGGCGAGCAGGACCAGCGTGCCAATCCGGAAGCCCTTGGCCCGGATCCGGGTGGTGATCTCGCGACGTGCCACCAACGCGACCGGCTGCCATGCCGAGCTCAACGGCTCACCCCGCCGTCTCCTCGCTCACCACACTGCGGAACAAATCCGCCAGCGACGGCAGGCGCCGCGCGAACTCCCGTACCCGCCCGGTGCTCAGCGCCATCTTCAACACGAGCTGGTCATCGAGATCAGGCGGCAGCTCCAGCACGGTGCGCGTGCCATCCTGCGCGCACACCGTCACACCGGGCAAGCCTCTAGCCCATCCCGGTGAGGCATCGGGAGCGTCGACGACAAGCTGGGTGCTGTCGCCGCTGCGCAACTCGTCCACCGAGCCGCACGCCACCATCGCTCCGCCGCGGACGATGCCCACCCGATCGCACAGCCGCTGCACCAGGTCCAGCTGGTGGCTGGAGAACAGGACGGGGACACCCTGCGCGCATTTCTCCCGCAGCACCTCGCTCATGATCTCCACAGCCACCGGGTCCAAGCCGGAGAACGGCTCGTCAAGCACGAGCAGCGCCGGATCATGCACCAGCGCCGCAGCGAGCTGAACGCGCTGCTGGTTGCCCAGGCTCAACTTCTGCACCTCGTCATCGCGGTGCGCCGCCACACCGAGGCGTTCGATCCAGGCCCGCACCGATCGTTTGGCCACCGTCGGCGGCTGGCCATGCAACCGCGCCAGGTAGACCAGCTGCTCACCGACCCGCATCTTCGGGTAGAGCCCACGTTCTTCTGGCATGTACCCGATGCGCCGCCTGCTTTCCAGATCGATCGGCCGGCCATCCCATCGGACCTCGCCCCGGTCAGCGGCAAGCACTCCGAGCACGATCCGCATCGTGGTGGTCTTGCCCGCTCCGTTGCTGCCGACGAAGCCAAACAGCTCGCCAGCGTGAACGTCGAAGGTCATTTCCCGCAACGCAACGACATCCCCGTACCGCTTGGAGACTGCGTCAACCTCCAACCGGCTGGTCATCCACGTCCTTCCGGTTCCTGAAGACGTCCTTTCGGACGGGTTTTCCGCGAACTGGGAAACCTCGGCACTACTGATGTCGACGAGGACGCTGGCACCTTCGTGGAATGACGGTCCCGCACAGCGGGACCGTCGGGTAGTGTCGCTGTCGTGCACCCGCTGCTAACCAAGCGTCGGGCAGTTGATTTCTGCCGCCTGAAGAGCGGCCTCTGTTGCCTGGCCTGACCGGTCAGCCACACTTAGATGATCACGGGTGCATTTTAGCGATTCTTCACGCATCGCCCGAATTGTCACAGACGAGCGGCACCGGGAAATGTCCCTGAAGTGAACGATATCGATACACAACGCCATCAACATGGAACGAGGAGCTGTCGCATGAGCCGCGAAAACGTCCTGGTCACGCCCGACTGGGCCGAGCAGAACCTGGACACCGACGGCGTCGTCTTTGTCGAGGTCGACGAGGACACCACCGCCTACGACGCGGGGCATATCCCCGGTGCCGTGAAGATCAACTGGAAGACTGAGCTGCAGGACCCGGTGATCCGCGACTTCGTGGACAAGGGTGCCTTCGAGAAACTGCTGTCAGATAAAGGCATCAGCAACGACGACACCGTCGTGCTTTACGGCGGTAACAACAACTGGTTCGCTGCCTATGCCTACTGGTATTTCAAGCTCTACGGGCACGACGACGTCAAGCTGCTCGACGGCGGGCGCAAGAAGTGGGAGCTCGACGGCCGCCCCTTGAGCACCGACGAGGTGAAGCGCCCGGCCACCAGCTACACCGCCAAGCACGATCAGGACACCTCGATCCGGGCATTCCGCCAGGAAGTGGTCGATGCGATCGGCAACAAGAACCTGGTCGACGTCCGCTCGCCGGATGAGTTCGCCGGCAAGATCCTGGCCCCTGCCCACCTGCCACAAGAGGTGGCCCAGCGTCCCGGGCACATCCCTTCCGCGATCAACGTACCCTGGTCGAAAGCGGCCAACGATGACGGCACCTTCAAGTCCGACGATGAACTGCGGACCCTGTACGAGGGGGCCGGGCTGGACAATGGCAAGGCGACCATCGCCTACTGCCGTATCGGGGAGCGCTCCAGTCACACCTGGTTCGTGTTGCACGAACTGCTCGGACAGTCCGACGTCAAGAACTACGACGGGTCATGGACCGAGTACGGCTCGCTGGTCGGCGCCCCGATCGAGCTCGGCAGCAAGGGCTGATCGCGATGTGCGGGGCACCGGAACAGGCCCAGGTATTGCCACCGGGCACCGACCTGTCCAAGCAGACCGTGCTGACCGGCACGGTGCGCTCTGCGGAGGAACCTCTCGGCGGAGCCTACGTCCGGTTGCTCGACGGCACCGGCGAGTTCACCGCCGAGGTGGTCTCCTCAGCCTCCGGCCAGTTCCGGTTTTTCGCCGCCCCGGGCACCTGGACCATCCGCGCCTTGCACCGATCCGGCATCGGTGAAACGACGGTCACCGCCGACGCCCCCGGCCTGTATACCGTCGCCGTCACCGTGTCCTGATAGTCGTCTCACCCCAAGCCAGCCCCGCCGGCATGGTCGGCGGGGCTGGCTGCCGTTATGAGCAGGCCACATCGGGGTTGGCAGTCCTTGACGAGCCACCAACCTGCGCAGAAAGTTAGGTATATTGCCTGGGTATGGTGAGTGCGCCACCACCCGGCCCGCCATTGCCGGCCGCGATCCAGGCCGGGCTGATCTGGCTGGACCCGATCCGCTTCGTGCACACCTGCCACCGCCGCTATGGCGATGTGTTCGCCATCCGCATCCCGGTGATCGGCACGCTGGTGTTCCTGACCAATCCAGAGCACATCCGCATGGTGACCCGCGGAGACCCGGCGATCTTCCATGCCGGTGAGGCAGCCGCCCCGCTGGCCCAAGTGGTGGGCAGGCACTCGCTGCTCGTTATCGACGAAGACAAGCACCGGCGCAGCCGCAGCCTGATGTTGCCGGCCTTCCACGGCGACTCGGTGCGCCGCCAGATCGCCGAGATGATCGCCATCATCGCCGAGGAGGTGGCGAGATGGCCGGTCGGCGAGCCCTTCCAGCTGTACCCGCGGATGCAGCGACTGACCCTCGAGGTGATCCTGCGCACCGTCATCGGGGTACAGGACCGGCACCGGCTGGCCGCACTGCGGGCAGCGTTGCCGCCCATGATGGAAATCGGCTCCCCGGTGGAGCTGATCCCGCCACCGCGAGTGCTGCTGCGGTTTGGCATGTGGCGCCGCCGCGCGCAGCGTAGGGCCGCTGCGGTGGAGCTGCTCAACGACGAGGTCCGCCGCTGCCGCGCCGACCCGCGGCTGGAGCAGCGGACCGACGCGCTGGCAATGCTGGTGCGTAGCGTCGGCAGCGCAGGCCAGCCGATGCCGGACGACGAGCTCGTCGACCAGCTCGTCACATTGCTGCTGGCCGGGCACGACACCACCGCCACGGCGCTGTCCTGGGCGTTTGAGCGGCTTACCCGCCATCCCGACCTGCTGGCGCGCACCGCGCAGGCCGCCGCCGACGGCGACGAGGCATGGCTCGACGCGGTGTGCAAGGAAAGCCTGCGGGTACGGCCGGTGGTCTTCGAATTCGGCCGCAAGCTGACCACGGACTTGCAGCTCGGCCGGTATCACCTGCCGGCGGGCGTGATCCTGGCTCCCAGCATCAACCTGGTGCAACACAGCAGCCGCTACTACGCCGAACCGGACGCTTTCCAGCCTCAACGCTTCCTCGACCAGCGGCCCGACCCAGCGGTCTGGCTGCCCTTCGGCGGTGGGGTACGCCGCTGCCTGGGCGCCACCTTCGCGCAGGTGGAGATGCGGACCGTACTCCAAGAGGTCCTGCGGCGGGTGGAGCTCGCCGCGACCATGGCGCCCGATGAGCCGGTACGAGCCCGCCACGTGACGATGGTGCCGCGGCAAGGAGCTGTAGTCACCGTCCGCCGCCGCATCACCGCTGATCGCCTCGCCAGAGCGTCATAAGCAGCGGCGGCTCACCATGCCGCTATCGTCCGCCCTAAGCCAGGCCGAGCGACCTGCGCACCGCACCACCTCCGAGATGGCTGGCACGGCGCCAATGGCAGGCTAATGGCCGCTAAACAGCCGGTAGCTGGGGAGGTATGCAGATGGGTCGAGTGGCAGTTGTGGTAGCTGCGGCAGCTGTGGCAGTAGGGGCACTCGCTGGCTGCGGGCACGGGGCCAGTACCGGGCCCGGTTCGAACCCCGGCGGTGCGTCCGGCAAGCCGCCGGCCGCGTCGACGACCGTCCGCACGATCAACGTCAAGGTCCGTGGCGGCAAGGCCACCGGCGACACCGGCCGGATCGCGGTGGCCACGGGTACGCCGATCGTGCTGTCGGTGAGCAGCGACGTGGCTGACGAGATCCACGTGCACGGCTATGACCGCAAAGCCAACATTCCGGCCGGCGCGACTGCGTCAGTGGCCTTCGCCGCGAACACTCCCGGAGTCTTCGAAGTGGAGCTGGAAAACTCCAAGCTGCAGCTGCTGCAATTGCAAGTGGGCTGATACCGCTCGCGCCCGGCACGGCAGGCACGCTCCACAGATCAGCCTATGATCTCGGGCGTGGTAGCCACCGGCGGTTCCAGCGGCGACGAGGCGTTGCGGCTCGCCGCGCAGCGCGCGCAGCGCACCGGCGTGCGCAACATGCCCGAGTTCACCGATCTACCGGTTCCCGGTGACACCGCGAACCTGCGGGAGGGCCCTGAGCTGCACCCGCAGTGCCTCGTGCTGCTGCCTCTGGTCGGGATCTGGCGGGGCGAGGGAGAGGTCGTCTACCCGACTATCGACGGCCCGTTTCGCTTCGGGCAGCAGCTGGTGATCTGCCACGACGGGCGACCGTTTCTGCGTTACGAGTCGCGCGCGTGGCTGCTTGACGGTGACGGCAATGTAATCCGGCCGGCGGCCCGGGAGACCGGCTTCTGGCGGCCCCAGGACGACGACACCATCGAACTGCTCGCCGCGCATGGGACTGGCATCCTGGAGCTTTACTACGGGCGGCCGCGTAACCAGACTTCATGGGAGCTGGCCACCGACGCGGTGGTGCGCAGCGCGACGGCGAAAGACGTCACCTCCGCACACCGGCTCTACGGGATCGTCGACGGCGGCGACCTGGCCTACGTCGAGGAGCGCGCCATGGTCGGGCAGCCCATGCAACCGCACGTCTCTGCCCGCCTCCAGCGCGTAGCCGGCTGACAGACGCGCCTGGAAACCCTGACCGCCAGAGCGCAGAAAGTAGTCAGCCCCCGGGGCGTGCCGACATGTAGCGGCGGGCCCGAGCGGGACTAGTGCTCGGGCAACCCCGGGGGCCGGGTGACTGCCTTGGATTCGCCGGCCGCCTCTCGCATCCCCGCCGCCATGATCAAAACGGTCGGAGTGGAGGTGGCCTTCCACGGCCGTCGGCGGCTCTAGCTGGCAGCCACCTCACGAGTCCTATAGCCGTTCAACCTTGGACCACCTCCTTTCCCGTGTACTTTCACGCTATCCGCGCCCTAGTGGCCCCGCAATGGATTAGCACCGTCAATGCAGGGTCATCCCGGAGCGCCCGAGTGACCAGGCGCGATACCCGTTGGAGCACAGCGCTCGCGCTACCATCGTCGGTGTGGACACCAGCCTGCGCCGCACTCTGCACGAGCGCGGGATGCGGATGACCCCGCAACGCCAGCTGGTGCTCGACGCCGTGCGGGAGTTGGAGCATGCCACCCCGGAACGTATCTGCGAACACGTGCAACGCGTCGCACCCGCGGTCAACATCACGACTATCTACCGCACCCTGGAACTGCTCGAGGCGCTTGATCTCGTGCGCCACACCCACCTCGGGCACGGCGCGCCCACGTACTCCACTGAAGGACATCAACACGTCCACCTGGTATGCCACCGCTGCGAGGCCATCATCGAAGTGCCACCTGAGGAGCTCACCGACCTGATCGAGCGGTTGCGGTCACGCTTCGGGTTCGTACTGGACGCCAGCCACCTAGCGCTGTCCGGACGCTGCGCCAAGCACGCCGAACCAGCCGTGGAGCACGACGGCTCGTGACCTCACCGTTGCTAGAGCACCCGGGCGCGGTACCCCCGCCGCCGCAGTCTCCGGACCCTGAGGTGGCCTGGCACTACGGCGACCCGCTCGGCGAACAGCGCACCGCCGAGGGCGCGGTGGTGGTGGTGGACCGGTCCAACCGGGACATCCTCGCCGTGCCGGGCGAGGACCGGCTGAGCTGGTTGCACACCATCACCTCCCAGCACCTGCTCGCGCTCGGTGAGGGTGAGCACACCGAGGCGCTGGTGCTGGACCTGCACGGCCATGTCGAGCACCACGCGGCGGTGTCGCATGTGGACGGCACGGTATGGCTGGACACCGAGCCGGGTGCCGCGCAGGGACTGCTGACCTACCTGAACTCGATGATCTTCTGGTCCAAAGTGCAACCGAGGGACGCAACGGCGGAGCTGGCAGTGCTATCCCTGCTCGGCCCGGGCACTGACCAGGTGCTCACCCAGGCCGGAGAGCTGGGCGGCTTTGTCCGCGTCGCGACAGGCCGGACAGATCTGCTGGTGCCGCGCGCTGAACTTCCCCGGGCTTGGCGTCGACTCGTTGCCGCGGGCGCCGCGCCGGCGGGCACCTGGGCGTACGAGGCGCTCCGGGTAGCGGGGCTGCGCCCGCGGCTGGGCGTCGACACCGACGAGCGCACCATCCCGCACGAGGTCGGCTGGATCGGTCCCGCGGTGCACCTGGACAAGGGCTGCTACCGGGGGCAGGAAACGGTCGCTCGGGTCGCCAATCTGGGCCGGCCCCCACGACGGATGGTGTTACTGCACCTGGAGTCACCGGAACAGGTACCGGCCACTGGAGATCCGGTACGGGCCGGTGAGCGGGTAGTCGGCCGGGTCGGCACCGTGGCTATCCACCACGAACTGGGTCCGATTGCATTAGCCCTGCTCAAACGGTCGGTAGAACCCACCACGCCCCTGCAAGCCGGTCCCGCGTCAGTGTCGGTCGACCCGGCATCCGTGCCTCCCGATACCGGCGAACCGCCTGGCCGCGCCGCGCTGCGCCGCCTGAGGGGCTAGGGCGCCGCTCCTCGTGGACGCCGCTCGGCACTGCCATTGAGGCGCCTGCATCACCCCGTTCAGGCCGCGGAAGGCGGGACAGGTGGCAGGATGAGCGGTGTGATCGAACGGATACTGGAGCCCGGGTTCGTCGCTGGGCTGGCGGAACTGCCGATAGAGGAGGTGCGGGCGCGGCGGGATCTTGCGGCGCAGGAGGAGACGAACCTGTCGTACCTGCGACGGCTGTTGCACGCCCGGATCGACATCGTGCGCGCAGAACAGCGCCGCCGCCGGGAAGGCAGCAGCGCTCCGGTCGTCACCGAGCTGGCGACGATCCTGGCCGAGAACGCCATCGCCCCGGCAGCCGGATCCGGCCGTCACCAACCGCTCCAGCCGTCCCAGGCCGAGGCGCACCGGCGCCATATCGAGGCCCTGGTCGCCGATGTCGATCTCTCCGACGTGACGTCGCTATCCCTTGAGCAACTCGCCAGCGCGCTGGCGGCCTACCAGGCAGAGGAAACGTCGGTATCCCGGCACCGCCGCGAGGTGCAGCACGTGGTGGACACCTGCAATGCTGAAATTGGTTCCCGGTATGCCCGCGGTACGGCCTCAGTGGACGAGCTGCTCGCCGCGCAACGCCGGCTCACGAACTGAGATCCGCGCGACACCCCAATCAGGAGCCGCCACGTCGCATCTGCTGTGGGGAACCCTGTACGGTGGTAACTAACGAAGTTGTCGAGCGAACGAGGCCGCCGTTCCCCGGACGGCCCCGTCCCTGCGTTGCGAGGGGGTCGAGCCATGGGGCGCGGCCGAGCCAAGGCCAAGCAGACAAAGGTGGCTAGAGAGCTGAAGTACAGCTCTCCCGCCACGGACCTCGAAGCTCTGCAACGAGAGCTGTCGGGCGGCAACGGCGGCAACCACAGTGACGGCTACGGTGAATCCGACCGCGGCGAGGATGCTTACGCCGACGACTACGACGAGTACCGGCGCTGACGGGTTAAAACCGTGGATGCTCGCCGCGCAGTACTGCGCGAGCGGAGTCTTTCGCCACGAGGTCACCCACATCGCGCGATTTGACTACTTCACCCAAAACCCACGCAGGCACGTGCCGTGCGGTAAGTACGGCTAGCGCGCGGTCCACTTCGGCGGGGTGGACCACGGCGACCATCCCGACACCTATGTTGAAGGTGCGTTCCATCTCCGCCCGATCTACCCGTCCCCGGCGGGCGATCAGTGCGAATTCTGCGGCCGGCGTCCAGCTACCCCGATCGAGTACTGCAACCAGTCCGCGCGGCATCACTCGCGAGAGATTTGCCACCAACCCACCGCCGGTGATGTGGGCGAAGGTGCGCACCTCCGTCTCCGCGATCAGTGCCAGGCAGTGCTTGGCGTAGATCCGGGTGGGTTCCAGGAGCTGCTCCCCCAGCGTGCGGCCGAACTCCTCGACATGCCCGTCCAGGGGCATCCGGGCAATGTCCAGCAGTACGTGCCGGGCTAGCGAGTAGCCGTTGGCGTGCAGCCCCGACGAGCCCATCGCCACCACCACGTCGCCCGGTCGGACGCACTCAGGCCCGAGGATGGCGTCGGCTTCCACCACACCGACTCCGGTCGCGGACAGGTCGTAGTCGTCGTCGGTCATCATCCCGGGATGCTCGGCGGTCTCCCCACCCAGCAGCGCGCATCCCGCCTGGACGCACCCATCGGCGATGCCCCGGACAAGCTCCGCGATCCGCTCCGGCAGCACTTTCCCGACCGCGATGTAGTCCTGTAAGAACAACGGCTCGGCACCGCAGACCACCAGGTCGTCGACGACCATCGCGACCAGATCGATGCCGATGGTGTGGTGGACGTCCATCGCCTGAGCTATCGCAATCTTGGTGCCGACGCCGTCGGTCGAGCTGGCCAGCACGGGTTCACGCCAGCGGTCCAGTTTGAGCTTGAACAGGCCAGCGAAGCCACCGATCGTGCCCAACATTTCCTGGCGCCGAGCCCGCTCGGCGTGCGGACGCAAAGCAGCGACCGCCCGCTCCCCCGCAACGATGTCTACCCCGGCCGCGGCATAAGTGGCGCGCGGGTTGTCGATCTCGGTCATGGCAGGCGCTCCAGGTGGCGCGAAAAATGCCCCGACGAGCTATTACCGCCACGTTACCCGGTCAGGGTCCGGCCTGGTCCTCACCCTTTTGCTCACACTGATTCGGCGCCGACTTACTGCCGACTTGCTGCTGGCTTGCTGCCGGCTATTTCAGGGTCGGTACAAGGCGTCTTCGGCTCCTGCGCCTACCGGCAAGACCGGCGCAGCGTCGCCCGCAATACCGCGCTGCGCCCTGTCGATGCCTTCGAGCAGATGCTTGCCAATGGCCTGGGGAGGCAGCGGGATCGGGTAGCGGCCATCGAAGCACGCCGTGCACAGCCGGGACGCTGGCTGCTCGGAGGCCGCGATGAGGCCCTCCAGGCTGACATAACCAAGGCTGTCCGCTCCGATGGAGCGCCGGATTCCCTCGATGTCAGCACCATTGGCGATCAGCTCAGCCCGGGAAGCAAAGTCGATTCCGTAGAAGCACGGCCAGCGCACCGGAGGACTGGCAATACGGACGTGCACTTCGATCGCACCGGACTCGCGCAACATCCGGACCAGCGCCCGCTGGGTGTTGCCGCGGACGATGGAGTCATCCACCACCACCAGGCGCTTACCGCGGATGACGTCACGCAGCGGGTTGAGCTTGAGGCGGATACCCAGCTGGCGGATCGTTTGGGACGGCTGGATGAAGGTGCGGCCCACGTAGGCGTTTTTCACCAGTCCCTTGCCGTACGGGATGCCCGAGTATTCGGCGTACCCGATCGCGGCTGGGGTGCCCGATTCGGGTACCGAGATGACCAGATCTGCGTCGACCGGGTGCTCCTTAGCCAGCCGGCGTCCGATCTCCACCCGCGCTGCGTGCACCCCTCGGCCGGCGATGGTGGTATCCGGGCGAGCCAGGTAGACGTATTCGAACATGCATCCCTTGGGGTCAGGGTTGGCGAAGCGCGAGCTGCGCAACCCCTCGGCGTCGATGGCCAGCAGCTCACCGGGCTCGACTTCCCGGACGAAGCTGGCACCGACGATGTCCAGCGCGGCGGTCTCGCTGGCCACTACCCAGCCGCGCTCCAGCCGACCCAGCACCAGGGGGCGGACCCCGTGCGGGTCGCGTGCCGCATACAGGGTCGCCTCGTCGCAGAAGACCAGCGAGAAAGCCCCGCGCAGCCGGGGCAGCACGCGAAGGGCGGCGGGTTCCAAGCCGGTCTCCGGTCCGGTGTCCCGGGCCGCAGCAGCGAGCAGGCCGGTGATGAGGTCGGAGTCGGTGGTGGCCGCATTGCGCACTCCTCCCTTGCGGGCCTGGACCAGCAGGTCAGTTGTATTGACCAGGTTGCCGTTGTGACCTAGCGCCAGGCCTGATCCGGCGGCCGTGGTATGGAAGGTAGGTTGGGCGTTTTCCCAGGTGGTCGAACCGGTGGTGGAGTACCGGCAGTGCCCGACGGCGATGTGTCCGGTCAGGCTGGACAGCACCTGCTCGTCGAACACCTGGCTGACCAGGCCGAGATCTTTGAACACCAGCACCTGTGAGCCGTCGGACACTGCGATGCCTGCGGCCTCCTGGCCGCGGTGTTGCAGGGCGTACAAGCCGAAGTAGGCGAGTTTGGCGACCTCCTCGCCAGGCGCCCACACCCCGAATACTCCGCACTCTTCGCGCGGTTCGGCGTATTCGTCGCGGTTCTCGCGGTTGTCACAGGCGTCTGGACGGTCGGGGTCTTGCCGGGGCTGATTGTTGCCCACGTGGGACTCCACAGCAGAATGTCGGGATTGCTTTGGTGGTTCGGGCCGACGCAGTCCATTCTACGGGTTGGCTACGGTCGGCGTCCTAGCAGCGCCAGCAGCCGGGTCTGCCCGTCTGCATCGCCGCCCACCTCGACGGGAGGGGCGAACAATCCGGTGCCGGCCAGTTGGTCGATCTGGGGTTCGATGAACGCGAGCGCACCGGAGACCAGTTCCTCGTCGAGCTTCTCGTCCACCCCGATGGCTCGGGCCAGGTCCCACGCATGCACGGTGAGATCCATGGTCATTTCCTGGCAGTAGCCCTGTGCGGGACGGCGCCCGTAAGACAGCTCGACGGAACGTCGCAGCGCACCCGGCGCCGCGAACGCCTCGCGTGATGCGGCCGCTGCGCTCGCCCAGGCCGCCACCGGGTCGTCACCGAGCTGATCGCCGTCAAACCGATCACCGACATCGTCGACGGTGGCGCCGTCGAGCAACAGTGGCGCCCACAGCTGTTCGACGACCAGGTGATTCACCAGCTGCCGGACATCCCAGTCGGCGCACGGCGTGGGTTTATGCCACTGATCCGGCGCCACGCTGCGCACTCTCTTGTCGAACTCGCCCATCGCCTGCACGAACTTCCCCAACGTCATGAGCCCATCGTGCCGCTGTTGGCTCCAACAGGCTCGGCGGGACCTGCCGGTTTACTCCGCGAAGGCCGCAGAACGCAGCAGCGGTAGCCAGGGGGAGAGGTCCGCGCGAGGGCCGGAGGCGATAAGGCGGCCGGTGGTGATGGCTTCGGGCCAGGTCAGGCGGGCCGTGGCGAGCTGCAGCCAGGTTTTCGGGTCAGTTTCCACCACGTTGGGTGGCGTACCCCTGGTGTGGCGGGGTCCGGCGACACACTGGACCGCAGCGAACGGCGGTACCCGAACCTCCACCGTGGCGCCCGGCGCCAGCTGCGCCAATGTGCGAAGACTGCGCCGCACCGCCCGCGCCAGCTCGGCTCGCTCAGGCTCAGCACCGTGCCCATCAAGCCACTCCCCCACCGCGTCCGCCACGCGCCCTCCCTTCCGCAGTCTGGATGCAGACTGCTGTTTTTTTCCGGGCTGAAAACAGCAGTCTGCATCCAGACTGCATGCGGGTGCGGGTGCGGGTCAGGGGGTATCGAACAGGGCGGGGAGGGTGGACTCCCAGGCGGTGCGCAGTTCGCTCAGGGTGAGCGGAGCGAGGGGGACGATATGCAGGGTGGGTTCGGCGTGGACCTGGCCGAGGCGGGCTACCGGGACGCCGTGGGCCGAGCACAGTTGCGCGACACGCGGGGCATGAGCGCCCGACACGCCGAGAAGAGTGCGGGAGGAGGACTCTGAGAACAGGGCGACGAACGGGTCGAGGTCTGCGGGCAGCGTGATCTGGGCGCCGTGGTGACTGAGCAGGCAGGCTTCCACCAGGGCTTGGGCCAGGCCGCCGTCGGACAGATCATGAGCCGCGCTCACCAGATTGTCCCGGGCAGCGGCCGCCAGGATCTCCCCGAGCGCCTGCTCCCGGGCTAGATCAACCGCGGGAGGGCGGCCGCCGAGATGCCCGTGCACCTCGTGCGCCCACTCACTGCCCCCGAACTCGTCACGGGTGTCGCCGAGCAGCCAGATCTCGTCACCGAGACTGCCCAACCCGGTAGGGATCCGGCGGCGCACATCGTCGATCACGCCGAGCACCCCGACCACCGGGGTCGGCAAGATCGCGGTGTCCCCCGTCTGGTTGTAGAAGCTGACGTTGCCGCCCGTGACCGGGATGCCCAGCTGGGCGCAGCCGTCGGCGAGCCCGCGGACAGCTTGAGCGAACTGCCACATCACCCCAGGATCGGTGGGCGCACCGAAGTTGAGGCAGTTCGTCACGGCCACCGGGGTGGCGCCGGTAACCGACACGTTGCGGTAAGCCTCCGCGAGCGCGAGTTGAGTGCCGGCGTAGGGGTCCAGTGCGCAGTACCGGGCGTTGCAGTCGGTAGCCACCGCCACCCCGCGCTGGATGGTGTCGTCGATCCGCACGACGCCCGCGTCGCCGGGCTGGGCAAGCACGGTGGCGCCGCGCACGTATCGGTCGTACTGGTCGGTGACCCAGGCGCGCGAGCACAGCCCAGGGCTGGCCGCCATCCGCAGTACCGTGTCCCGAACGTCGTCCAACGTCGCCGGTCGGGCCAGTCTGTCCGGCGTGGCTGCTTGCAGGGTGTCCTGGCTAGCCGGCCGCCGCACGGGCCGGTGGTAGACCGGGCCCTCATCCGCCATGCTGCGCGGCGGCGCGTCCACCACGGTGTCGCCGCGGTACCGGATCACCAGCCGGTCGCCGTTGGTCACCTCACCGATCACCGTCGCGGTGACCTCCCACTTCGCACAGACCGCCATAAATCTGTCCACATCGGACGGCCGCACCACCGCACACATCCGCTCCTGGGATTCGCTGCACAGGATCTCGGCCGGGGCCATGCCCGACGCCCGCAGCGGCACTGCGTCGAGATTCACCTGCATGCCGCCGTCGCCGGCACTGGCCAGCTCGCTGGTGGCACATGCCAACCCCGCCCCACCCAGGTCCTGGATCCCCACCACCAGCCCGGCGTCATACAGCTCAAGGCAGCATTCGATCAGAACCTTCTCGGCGAACGGATCCCCCACCTGGACGCTCGGTAGTTTCCTGCGGCCCACACCGGGATCCCCGGAATTGGCGGTGAAGCTCTCGCTGGCCAGCACCGAGACCCCACCAATGCCGTCGCGGCCGGTGCGGGCACCGAACAGCACGATCTTGTTGCCAGCCCCGCTGGCGCGGGCCAGCTGCAGATCGCGCACCCGGAGCACGCCCACGCACAGCGCATTGACCAGTGGATTACCCGCATAGGACGGATCGAAGGCGATCTCGCCACCGATGTTGGGCAGCCCCAGGCAGTTGCCGTAGCCACCGATCCCGGCGACCACGCCGGGCAGCACCCGCGCGGTGTCAGGAGCGCCCGCAGGGCCGAAACGCAGCGAGTCCGTCACCGCGATCGGGCGGGCGCCCATGGCCAGGATGTCGCGCACGATCCCGCCGACCCCGGTCGCTGCGCCCTGGTAGGGCTCCACATAGGACGGATGGTTGTGTGACTCGATCTTGAATGTGACCGCCCAACCCTCGCCGACCTCGACGACACCGGCGTTGTTCCCGATCCCGGCGAGCATCCGTTGCCGCATCGCCTCGGTGGTGGTCTCCCCGAAATAGCGCAGGTGCACCTTGGAGGACTTGTATGAGCAGTGCTCGCTCCACATCACCGAGTACACGGCCAGCTCGGCGGCAGTCGGTGCCCGTCCGAGGATGTCCAGGATCCGTGCGTACTCGTCGTCGGCCAGTCCTAATTCCCGGTACGGCTGCTGAGTAGTGACCACGTTTCGAGCGTAAGCGGAGTCTCTAGGCACGCACGGAGCCGAGGACCACGTCGACGGCGGAGCGGAACAGGTCCAGGCCGTCACTCGATGGGCCGGTAAGCGGGTCGATGGCGTGTTCGGGATGCGGCATCAAGCCGACCACCCGGCCATCGGCCGAGGCGATCCCGGCGATGTCATGCAGCGCCCCGTTCGGGCTGGCGCCCGCGTACCGGAACACCACTCGCCCGTCACCTTCCAGGGTGGCCAGCGTGGCGGCGTCAGCGACATACCGACCCTCAATGGACTTCAATGGCACAACGATCTCTGCGCCCGCCGCGTAGCGGGCCGTCCACGCCGTCGCACTGGTCTCCACGCGCAACCGTTGATCGCGGCAGAGGAAGTGCAACCCGGCATTGCGGACCAGCGCGCCGGGCAGCAGACCCGCCTCGCACAGGATCTGGAAACCATTGCAGATACCCAGCACCGGCATACCGCGAGCAGCAGCGTCGCGCACTGCGCGCAGCACTGGTTGATGTGCCGCGATGGCGCCAGCACGCAGGTAGTCACCATAGGAGAAGCCGCCGGGCACGATCACGGCGTCCACGCCGCGCAGATCCTCGTCAGCATGCCAGAGGCCGACCGGCTCGGCCCCGGCGTGGCGTACGGCGCGGGCGGCATCGACGTCATCGAGCGTGCCGGGAAATGTGATGACGCCGATCCGGCACGTGTTCACAGCCTGCGCACCGTCCAGTCCTCGATCACCGGGTTGGCCAGCAACTCACCGGCGATCCGATGCAGTGTTTCGGCATCGACATCGTCGTCGACGTCAAGCTCGAAATGCTTGCCTTGCCGGACATCACGCACCCCACGCACGCCCAAGCGCGGCAATGCACGCACGATCGCCTGCCCCTGCGGATCGAGAATTTCGGGTTTCGGCACGACATCGACCACCACTCGCGACACATAGCGAGGCTACCCGGGCTTTACCAGCGCGTGGCACCCTGGCCAAAGGCAGATGCCTCAGCGGAGGTTACCCGAGAGGAAGGCAACGCCGTGCAGATTGTTCACCTCGGGCAGTCTTGCCTGCTCGTCGAAACTGGGGCGGTCCGGTTACTGCTGGACCCGGGAATTTACTCCTCCGGCCTGGAGCAGCTGACCGACCTGGATGCGATCTTGGTCACCCATCAGCATCCCGACCATCTCGACCTCGACCGGCTACCTGCCCTGCTCGCTGCAAACCCTGCCGCCGATCTGGTCGTCGACTCCGGATCAGTGCCGATGCTGGTCAAGGCGGGAATCCCGCACCGGATGGTGAGCCCCGGACAACGACTGGAGTTGGGTGGCACGCCCATTGAGGTAATCGGCGGTGCCCACGGCGTCATCCATCCCGATATTCCCGTGGTGCCCAACAACGGCTATCTGATCGACGGTGACGGTGGCACTGTCCTGCATCCCGGGGACTCGCTGGACCCCCCTGGCCGCCCAGTGGATCTGCTGTTGCTGCCCACCGTTGCGCCGTGGCTGAAAATCTCTGAGGCAGTGGATTACCTGCGTACCGTCGCACCTGCCCTGGCCGTACCGATCCACCAGGCCATCCTCGCCAAACCGGAGAAGTACTACGGGTTGTTCCGCGAGCTGCGGCCTGCTGGCACTGATCTCCAGATCGCCGTGCCCGGGGAGTCGCTGAAACTGTGAGTCGGCCGGCGGCGGCCTTCTGGCAGACTCGCGGGGCGCCGGCCTGGCTTGGCTGGCGCCCCGTGAGGAGTTGTCGGAGAAGGAGCCTGCGGATTATTTTTTGGGTGGTGTGA
>Ga0213875_10000722_pt1 | contig 25230 bp, 20 predicted proteins | sample BarmaccomBMRX_R8_FD_160105 | JGI IMG/M metagenome (GOLD analysis project Ga0213875, IMG submission 160105) | Root-associated microbial communities from Barbacenia macrantha in rupestrian grasslands, the National Park of Serra do Cipo, Brazil - RX_R8 | ecosystem: Host-associated > Plants > Roots... | reverse complement strand
CCGGAGTGTGCCGGGGAATTCGACCTCGTCCACGACGCCCCGGTCATCGAACTCCATGTAACTAAAGACGCGCGAGGGTGGGATTTGCTGCTCGCGCGGGCGGGTCTTTTTGCGCGAATACGGCGGGCCGCGCTCGTATAGTGACTGCCATGTCGGTGACTGCGTCTCCCCCGGACGGGCCGGACCTGCCCGGGGGGCCGTTGCCGCCGGCGGGGCCGGTCAGCTCGATCGCGGCGGCGATCGCCAAGATGGCGGCGTTCGACGCCGCCCTGCCCAGCACCGACGGGCTGGCCTGCTTCAACCGGATGTACCTGGACGTGACCAGGAAGGTCAACGCCCAGCTGGAGGCCAGCTTCTACGCCGACCCGGACTTCATGACCGAGCTGGACGTGACGTTCGCCAACTTGTACTTCGAGGCGGCCGACGCGGCCGCCGACCCGAAGGCGGTACCGCAGGCGTGGCGGCCGCTGATCGAGAAGCGCGGCGACCCGGGGATCGAGGAGATCCAGTTCGCCCTGGCCGGGATGAACGCGCACATCAACCACGACCTGCCCGAAGCCGTGGTCCGCACCTGCCTCAAGCTGGCCACCGCGCCCGAGGCCGACCCCCACTACGAGGACTACACCAAGGTCGACGAGCTGCTGGACGCGGCCGAGCAGGCCATCCGGCAGGCGTTCGAGAACCCCGACGAACGGGCCATCGACCGGCACGTGGCGGCGGTGGTCACGCTGACCTGCAACTGGACCATGAACTGCGCCCGCGACCTGGCCTGGAACAACTCGCTGCTGCTGTGGGCGCTGCGCCGGGACGACTATCCGCGCAAGCTGTTCCTGAACAGCCTGGCCACCGCGACCGAAATCGCCAGCAAGATGCTGCTGGTCGCAGTCTGAAAACGGCCGGCCGACAGCCCTGCCGGTTTCGGCAAATACTGTCAGAATGGCCCGATGGCACAGTTTTTGTGCCCGGTCGTGATCGGCAGGGACGCCGAGCTGGCGGCGGTCGACGGTGCGCTGACGGACGCGCTGGCCGGGCACGGCGGCATCGTGGTGATCACCGGAGAGCCGGGGATCGGCAAATCGCGGCTGGCGGGCGAGACCGCCCAGCGCGCGCGCAGCCGTGGTGCCCGGGTCGTACTCGGCCGGGCCGTGCCCCAGTCCGAAACGGCCGCCTACCGGCCGGTGACCGAGGCGCTGGCCGAGCTGCTGCGCGACCAGGCGGTGCCGGCCGACCCGGCGATGGAGCCCTGGCGGCCGGCGCTGGCCGCGCTGCTGCCGGGGATCACCGACCGGGCCCCGGCCGGCGGTGAGGTCCCGCCCGCGATCCGCGGCGAGGCGCTGATCCAGCTGCTGCGCCGGCTGGCGCCGCAGGGCCTGGTCATCCTGCTGGAGGACCTGCACTGGGCCGACCCGGACACGGTCGCGCTGCTGGAGTACCTGGGCGACCACCTCGACGGCGAGTCGCTGCTGTGCGTGCTGACCCTGCGGGTCAACCAGCCGTCGGCCGCCCTCGACGCGATCCGGCGGCAGCGCGGCCGCCGCGGGGTGACCCACCTGGCCCTGGACCGGCTCAGCGACGACGACATGGCCGGCATGGTCCGGGCCTGCGTACCCGAGCCGGACGGCAAGCTGCTGCACCGCGTGCAGGCGTCCGCCGAGGGGGTGCCGCTGCTGGTCGAGGACCTGCTGGCGTCGCCCGGCCTGCCGGCCTCGTTCACCGAGACGATCCGCGAGCGGCTGGCCGAGCTCAGTCCCCCGCAGCGGGCGGTGATCCAGGCGGCCGCCATCCTCGGCCGCCACTTCGACTGGGAGCTGCTGCCCGCGGTCAGCGGCCAGGACGAGGCGCTGGTGGCGGAGACGCTGGAGCTGGCGGTCGAGCAGCTGCTGCTGACCCTGGACGGCTCGGCGTTCCGGTTCCGGCACGCGCTGACCCGGGACGCGGTGCTCGACACGATGCTGCCGCCCCGGCAGCGGGCGCTGGCCGCGGCCGCCCTCGCCGTCCTCGACAACACCCATCCACGCCTGGAAGGCGACCTCCGCGAGCTGGCGGTCGACCTGGCCAGCCGGGCCGGGAACCGCCGCCGGGCCGGCCTGCTGCTGAGCCGGGCCGGGAGCGACGCGCTGGCCGCGGGCACGCTGGCGACCGCCATCGGCGCCCTGCAGCGGGCCGCCGACCTGCTCGAAGGCACCCCCGAGCGGGATCAGGCGGAGCTGCACCTGGTGCAGGCGCTGGCGCTGGCCGGGCGGGTCGAGGAGGCGGCCGCGGCCGGTGGCCAGCTGATCAAACGGCTCGGGGGCGAGTCGGCCGGCCTGCGGACCGAGGTCCACCTCTGCCTCAGCCAGGCGGCGGTCGGCGCCTCCCGCTGGCCGATGGCCCGGCACCACCTCGGGCGGGCCCGCGAGCTGGCCGGCCCGGACCCGGCCGCCGGGGTGCGGGCCCGCATCGGGGTGCTCGACGCCGAGGTGACGTTCGCGGCCGGTGACCTCGACGGCGCCCGCGCCCGGGCGGAGACGGTGCTGGCCACCGAGGGCGCCACCCCCGACGTGGGCTGCCAGGCGCTGGAGCTGATCGGCCGCAGCCAGCGGCTGCGCGACCAGCCGACCGCCCGGCGGGCTTTCGAGCGGGCGCTGGTCACCGCCGAGGTGGCTGACCTGCCGCTGTGGCGGCTGAGCGCCCTGCACGAGCTGGGCACGATCGACATGTTCGACCACGCCGGGGTCCGGCGGCTGTCGGAGGCCCGGCTGGCGGCCGAGCAGATGGGCGCGCTGAGCACGGTGGCGATCCTCGACCTGCAGCTGGCGGCCGCGTTCACCTGCCGCTGGGAGCTGGACACCTGCGACCGGCACGCCCGCGACGCGGTCGCGCTGGCCGAGCGGCTCGGGCTGGACCAGGTCCGGGCCAAGGCGCTGGCCGTGCGATGCGGCAGCGCCGCCATGCGGGCGGACGCCGGGCAGACCGAGCACTACGCGGCCCAGGCGGTCGCCGCCGACCCCGACGACCCGGTCGTCGAGGGCATCTGCTGGGCCGCCCGCGGGACGCGGGCGCTGCTGGCCGGGGACGCGGCCGCCGCCGCCGAACCCTACGGCCGCGGGATGGCGATCCTCGGCCGGCTCCCGCACGCCGAGCCGGCCGGGCTGCGGGCGCTGTGGCCGCTGCTGCTGGCCAAGCTCGGTGACCCGCGGGCGCCGTCGGCGATCGAGGAGGCCCGGCGGCTCGGGGTCGGCGCGTTCCGGATGAACCGCAGCCTCATCGGCTACGCCGAGGCGATCCTGGCCGGGCGGGACAAGCAGCCGCAGCGGGCCGGTGAGCTGGCCGCCGACGGCGACGCGGGCTTCACCAACTGCGGCGGCTGGGCCGAGCTGGCCCGGTACTGCGCGGCCAAGGCCGCGCTGGCCGACGGCTGGGGTGACCCGGCCCGCTGGCTGGCCGAGGCCGAGGCCGGGTTCGCCGGCCGGGGGCTGCCGGTGCTGGCCGCCCGCTGCCACGAGGTGCTGGCCGGGCCCCAGGCCAACCGCTGGGAGAAGGCCGGGATCACCGCCCGCGAGGCCGACGTGCTGCGCCTGGTGGCCGACGGGCTCACCAACAAGGAGATCGCGACCCGGCTGACGCTGTCCCCGCGCACGGTGGAAAAGCACGTCGAGAGCCTGCTGCGCAAGACCGGGACCCGGTCGCGGACCGGGCTGGTGGGGGCGGCCGGCCAGCCCTCCGCGTAGGAGCCCGCGGGAACCTGGGTAGTCCCCTCGGTGCGACATTTTCAGGGTTTCCCGACAACTACGTAGTCGCACCCGAAAGTTACGTGTTCTCCCCGATGTGGTGGCTGGCGTCCGGCTGGCACGCTGGGCTCGCAGCCAAACCAGGGGGAAGGCGGACCAGGATGCTTGAAGCTACGAAATCCATCGTGGCGGTCAGGAACATCGAGACGCCTGACGAACGGCACGCGTACGAGCACGCCGCACTCAACGTGGTCAACCTGCCGGGAGTCACGATCGCCCGCACCGTGTATCAGCCTGGCTGGAAATGGTCGACGCACGTCAAGCCGGTCGTCGGCACGGATGCCTGCCAGGCGGCCCGTACCGGTTTCATCCTGTCCGGCCGGTTCCACGCGCGGATGGACGACGGCCGGGAGTACGACTTCGGCCCGGGCGACGCGCACGTGGTGGCGGCCGGTCACGACGCCTGGGTGGAAGGCGACGAGCCGTGCGTCGCGCTCGACGTCGCGTTCACCGGGCGGTCGGTGGCCGGGCACGTCGGCCGCTGCCCGTGCGGAGTCGAGTTCCGGGTGGCCAGCGACGAGCAGTTCGGCCTGCTGGTCTCGGCCATCCGCGAGCACATGCTCGCCACCCACGGGCACGAGCTGACCACCCAGCAGGTGCTCGCCGAACTGACGTGACCAGGGTGCCGGAGCAGTTCTGGAGGGGGCTGCTCCGGCCCGGGGGATCTCACGGGGGGTCTACCTGCCGCGCAGGGGCCGGCAGGTAGACAGCGGTGAGAGGACGCAGCGGGGCGGACGGCCAGCTCTCCCTGGCCGCCGCCAGCGTCAGGTGACTCAGGCGGCTCAGCTGGCCGGGGTCACCGTTTCGGTGTGAGCGGGGTAGCCGTCGTCGTCGACGTAGGCGACCTCGAGCCGGTCGGGGTGCAGGTCGATCACGGCGAACCCGAACCGGACCCGGGTCTGGCCGTCTTCGTGCACGGTCCGGGTGCTGTGCCAGGTGATCTCCGGGGTGCCGCCGGCCGGCTGGGCCTGGTCGGGCAGGATCGGCACGCCGCCGTTGCCCAGGCAGCGCGGGTAGCGGACGCCGCCCGCGGTCCCGTAGGTGATGGCCCGGTGCTCGTGGCCCCACCACCAGGCGGTGACCCGGTCCGCGGTCAGGATCGGGGCGAGCTTGCCGGGCAGGGTCGGGCCGAGATCGCCCTGGTCGTAGAAGGACACCAGCTGGTGGTGGCTGAACAGCACCAGCTTGCGGTCCGAACCGCTGGCCACACGGGCCACGTAGCTGGCCTGCGGGTCCTGCAGGACCGCGATCTGGCCGTCGGAGGTGACGTCGGTGTCCCAGGCGGTGTCGACCCCGACGAAATCCCAGGATGGCGAGCGCAGCCGGAAGTAGCTGGTTGCCTTGCCGTCGGGTGAGCGCTGAGCCCGGAACCGGGGGTCGCCCAGCAGGGTGCCGAAGTAGCCGAACCCGCCGCTGTACATGTCGTGGTTGCCGTTCAGCGACCACGAGGTCACCCCGGCCGCGGCCTGGGCGGTGGTGACCGGCCAGGGGTCGAGGAACCGGTGCCGGTCCTCACTCTCGAACCCGGAGTAGTAGACGTCACCGAGGTGGATCACATGCACCTGGCGGCGCTCGGCCAGCGCCGCTTCGATCGCCTGGCGCATGTGGGCGGCGACGTCGATCGCGCGGGGCAGGCCGGTCCCCCAGTCGCCGACCACCACCAGCCGAGCGTCGTCGGTCACGGTGTCGTACTCGGCCGGGGCCGGGTTGAACGGGGCGTTGCCGGCCGCCAGCCGTTCGAGCACGCCCTCGGCGATCGTTGTGTACCAGTCGGGGTCGTTGGAGGTGAACGAGCCCGGCGCGATGTGCAGCAGACGCTCGACCTCGTAGACGAGCTTGGACCACCAGCTGGTGGGCTGACCGCGGTCGGGGGCGCCGGTCTCGTTCAGCGTCTCCTCGATCTGGCTCTGCATCATGCTGACCAGCGGGGCCCGGGACAGGTAGGGCACCCCGGCCGCGTGGCCGCCGGACGAGGCCATCGCGTCGGCGTCGCCCGACAGCAGCGCGGCGATCTTGTCGCGGGGGGCGCCCGTTCCCGGTACCTGGGCGGCCGCGCGCTCGATCACGTCCTGCAGCCGCGGGTCGCCGAGCGCGTCCCGGAGCTTGCCGGCCGCCGTCTGAACCTGTTCCTTGTCGCTCGCGTCCGACCGCATCGTCTGCGCGACCCTTTCCCGCTGGGGTACCCGCTAGGGGTGAGAAGCCGATGATGGCGGACTTTGGGTGCTTCGTAAAGCGTTGCTGGCGGGCGGGGTTGACGGGCGCGCCGGTCAGCCGGCCTGTTGGAGGCCGAAGCCCCAGTTGAGCATCTTGACGGCGTCCTGGTCGGCGGCGGTGATGCCGTTGGCGGGGCTGCCGAGCGCCACCCCGATCAGCGTCCGGCCGTTCTTGACCGCCTCGAACAGCAGGCAGTGCCCGGCCTTGTCGGTGTAACCGTCCTTGATCCCGACCGCCCCCGGGTACATGGCGAGCAGGTGATTGGTGTTGTCCCACCAGTACTGGTGACGCCCTGGCCCCTTCTTCAGCTGGTAGAACCGCTGGCCCACGACCTGCCGGAAGCCCGGGTACTTCATCGCGGCCAGGCCCAGCTTGAGCAGGTCGGCCGGGGTGGAGTAGGTGGAGGTCTCGGTCGGGTAGGGCAGCCCGTCGGGCGAGGCGAAGTGGGTCTGGGTCATGCCCAGCTGGGCGGCTTCCGCGTTCATCTTGGCCACGAACGCGGTCAGCCCGGGGCCGTAGTAGTTGGCCAGCGTGTAGGCGGCGTCGGCACCGGACGGCAGCAGCAGCGCCTCCAGCAGTTCCCCGGCCGTGAGCGTGTCGCCCGGGTGCAGGGCGGCGCTCTCACCGCCGTACTTCCAGGCGTAGGTGAACGCGGCCTTGGGCACCTGGATGTGCTGGTTCAGGTTGGCCGCCTGCATGACCAGCAGCGCCGTCATCACCTTGGTCACGCTGGCCATCGGGAGTTCGGTGCTGTCGGCCCGGTTCCACAGCACCTGGCCGGTGGCCGCGTCGGCCAGTATCGCCCCCTTGGCCTTGACGCCGCGGGGAGCGCCGGTGACTTGCAGGGCGGGGCTGGCCGGGAGGTGCGGGGTCGGGCTGGCGGGCAGGGTGGAGGTGGCCGAGGGGGTGGCGGACCGGACGGAGGACTGTGGCTCCTGGGCGGTGGCGCTCGGGTTGGCCCCGCAGGCGGCGATGGCTCCGAGGCTGACGGCGGCGGCCAGGGTGAGCGAGGCGATCCGCGCCGTCAGTCGCATTGAGCTATCTTCTCCCGATCAGCACCGGCCGGGCGGACGGGCTCGCGGTGAGGGTAGCCGGCCAGGGCTCGTTTCGCGCAGCGGGCACGGCCTGTTCGGGCCAGGTGTCCGGCTCGGGTTGCGGCCGGGCGGGCGCGGTCGGCAGCGGGTAGGGGCGGCGCGGGTGGTGGAGGCAGTGGGTCAGCCAGCCGCTGATCGTGGCGGGCGTGTCGCTGCTGCGGTCTCCGGTCATGCCGGCCAGGGCGGTCCGCAGCGCCCAGCGGGCCACCCGCTGCTGGCTGGCGCCCCGGCGGGGGGCGTAGCGGGTGCTGGCGATGGCCATCGCGGTCAGCGCCCCGCCGCCGCGGCCGGGATCGGCCAGGTCGCGCAGCACGTTGGCGAACCCCCAGCCGAACTTGACCTCGCTCAGCACCTGGCCGAACTCCTGCGGGCTCATCGGGTCGCCGATCCGGCGCCGGTAGCGGGCCCGCACGATCGGGCTGGCCAGGTGGGCGGACCGGATGATCGCGGTGAACTCCTCCAGCCAGGCCGGCGGCAGCGACGGCACGGTGGCCAGCGGCCACAGCGAGCAGACGGCCAGGTCCACGATCATCGGCCGGGAAAGGGGTACCCCGGCGGGGACGCCGCCGCTCAGTCCGTAGCCGGCCACGCCGAGGGCCAGCAGTTCGCGGATGCGGGCCTTGAGCGAGCGCTTGAACTCTCCGCCGGCGGCCCGCCCGGCTGAGACCAGAGCCGCCCGGTACTGGTCGATTTCCGGCTGGGCGTAGCCGATCTGGCCCCGGGCGGTGAGATCGTCGTAGCTTTCGATCAGGTAGCCGGTCCACTGCCGCAGCCGGGGCAGCTCCAGCGGAGCGCGTCTGTCGTAGTCGAAAACGTTGTCCACGGATTCCCCCCTGTACCGTCCCCGCTGGCCGGACACTCTTTGTAACAATTTGCGTTTGATAAATGACTCTATGTAGTCAGAGACGGACGGTACCGCACCTGGCGCGGCCCCGGTGACGGCTGCGGCCAAGCTGTAACCTCGGGGGTATTGGCGCTGTTCATCGACGGCGAGGAACGGGGATCAGGATGAGTCTCTTCCAGCGGGCCCACGACATCGTCCAGGCCAAGGCCAACAAGGCGCTCGACGCCGCCGAGAAGCCCGACGAGATGCTCGATCTGTCGTACGAGCAGATGCTCGACCAGATCACCCAGGTGCGCCGGGGGCTGGTCAACGTGGCCGCGTCGCGTAAGCAGCTCGAACTGCAGGAGCAGCAGTTCCAGCACTCCGTGGACCACCTGAACGACCAGGCCAAGGCGGCGTTGGCCCAGGGCCGGGAGGATCTGGCCCGGGAGGCGCTGTCGCGCAAGGCGGCCGCCCAGGGCCAGGTCGACGAGATGGAGGTCCAGCGCCAGCAGCTGACCGAGCAGGAGCAGAAGCTCGAGCAGACCCTGAGCACGCTGCAGAAGCGGGTCAACGATTTCCGCACCCAGAAGGAAGTACTGAAGGCCCAGTACACGGCGGCCCAGGCGCAGACCTCGGTGAACGAGACGGCCGCGGGCATCTCCAGCAGCTTCGGTGACACCGGGGCCGATATCGCGCGGGCGCAGGACAAGATCGCCCAGATGCAGGCGCGGGCGGGCGCGGTCGACGAACTGCTGGCCTCCGGGGTGCTCGAGGACGTCGGTGGCGACACCGACGACATCCAGCAGGAACTGGACCAGGCCAGCACCAACGCCGGGGTCGACCAGGAGCTGGCGGCGCTCAGGGCCGAGCTGGCGGCGGGCGACTCGACCAAGCGGCCGGAACTGACGGACGGCTCGGGGACCAGCGGTAAGGAGAGCTGAGGGTCAGCTGGCTCGGCGGCTCTCGGTCTTGGTGGTGGCGGGCGTCTTCGGGGCGGGCGTCTTCGGGGCGGGCGGGGCTTTTGCGGTGATGGCGGCGCGTGGCTTGGGGACCATCTGGGCGGCGGCGAAGGCGTCGAGCACCTCGTCGACGAAGACCTCGACCGCGGTCATCAGGCCGGTCGCGTAGGCCAGCATGTCGCGTTCTTCGGTGAACCGCAGGGTCTCCCCCGCCAGCGCCCCCTCGGTCAGCGGGTAGGCGGCCGGCGCCAGGTTGCCCGCGTCGGGCAGGATGCGCGGGCCCGGTATCCCGGCGCCGGGGACCGCCCCGGCGTGGAAGGCGTAAGCCGACAGCGACCGGGAGTCGCTGAGCGCGGTCCGCAGGTGGCGGAGGGCGGCCTCGACCCGGTCGTGCAGCTCACCGGGGCGGAGGGCGGCCAGCAGCCCGGCCCGCCCGGACAGGCCGGGCCGGTAGGGGCGGTCGGTGTTGTCGACCGTCGCCCGCGCCCAGCTGACCAGGTTGACGAAGCTGTAGGAGGCGTCGCGGACCGGGCGGCCCGCGATCAGGGCCCCGGCCGGGCCGTCCTTGGTGGCGGTCTTGGTGGTGGCCGGGGTGTCGGCGGGCCGGGGGTGCTGGCTGTGCAGGGCCCGGCGCAGGATCTGCAGTTCGCGCTCGACCCCGCCGGCCGCGTAGAGCACCTCGGACAGCAGGCCGCTGGTCATGTAGTGCTGGACACCGGCCTCGCGGCTGCCGTTCTGGCCGATGTCGACGCCGCGCCCTTCGGCCAGCTGCTGCCAGTCGGCGAACTGCGGGGTCTCGCGCAGGTCGGCCCAGATCGCGGGCCGGGTGCCGAGCTTCTGCTGCTCGACCCGTCGCAGCCACAGCTCGTACAGGGTGACCACGGCGACGTTGGCGGTCGGGGCCGGGACCTCTTCTTTGGCCCAGGCCGAACGGGGCGGCAGGGCCGGATTCCGGGGCTGGGGAACGGTGGGAGCTTTGCCCTTGGTCGGGCCGGTCGCGGCGGGGGCGGCGCGAGCGCGGCGGGCCAGCCGGAGGCAGAGGAAGGCGAGTACGACGACAGCAGCCCCGAGGACCACGAGAAGGGCAGTCACAGACTACTTATGACCGGAAACGCCTTTTTCGTAAACGTGTCTCCGGCGTGTCGGATCAATCAGTCTGCGGCGTTTGGGTCAGCCACCGGCGTGGCGCGCCAGCCGGGTCAGGAGTGGCCGCGGATGATCACGTTGCTGACGGCCGCCTGATAGGTGCCGTTGCCGTCCGGCGGCAGCTGGGTGAACCAGATCAGCACGTAACGGGCCCGGGTCGGGGCGGAGAAGTTCAGCCGGATCGTGCCGCCGGCGTTGCTGGCGCTGGCCACGACGGGCAGGGCGGACGCATCGGCCGAGGTGCCCGCCTTGAGCTGCACGTTGGCGCCGTCGTAGCTGCCCAGGTCGAGCTGGGCGTCGGTGACGGTTTCGCGCTGACCGAGGTCGATCAGCAGGCCGGTGCCGGTCTTGAGGTTGCCGAACGCGGGCGAGGCGTACCAGTCGCTGCGCCAGGGCCGGCCGGCGCTGCCGTCGATGGCCGCTTCCGCGTGCTGCGGGTTGTCCCCGGTCCCGACGCCGCCCGGGCCGTACGGCTCGACGCTGGCCAGCGCCAGGTCCTTCGACGGGGCAGCCGGGTGCGAGGGCGACGGGCTGGGGGTCGGCGACGCCGACGGGGTGGGTGACGCGCTCGGGCGGGCCGGGGTGCTGGGCGCCGACGACGGCTGGTGCGAGCCCTGCCCGGCCGCTGCCCCGACCGGCTGCCCGCTCGAGGCGTGCCCGGCCGCCGCTACCGACTGGGTTTTGGACGGCTGGCCGACGCCGCTGGCGACGTGGTAGATGGCCCAGCCGACCAGGCACAGCACGACGACCGCGAGACCGGCGGCCGCCACCAGCCGGCGGCGCCGGGTGGGCTGCGGATCGTGCCCGGGCGACGGGGGCGGCGGAGGCGCGGCCACCATGGTGTCGCGGTGCTCGCTGCTGCGGTAGGTCTCGTCGTACTGGCTGATCAGCGGCTCGGCGTCGATCCCGACGGCCTGGGCGATGGCGCGGATGTGGCCGCGGGCGTAGGCGTCACCGCCGCAGACGGAAAAATCGTCCTGCTCGATACCCCAGATGACCGCCTCGCGGATCTTGGTACGGCGGCTGATCTCGTCCACGGTGAGATGGGCTCGCCAGCGCGCGTCGGCCAGCACCGCACCGATCCTCAAGTTCGTACCTCCGCCGTTCCGCGAGTCGCCTACGCCCCTGGATATCACGCGTATCGGTTACCGATGATCATTACGGGGATTACAGGTCCCCGTTGCGGACGGGTTGCGGACGGGGACGCTCAATATGTCACGGTACGGGACCGGGGCGGACCGCACATTTGAAACAAAGCGAACGGGCGGGTGGGGGGGGGGGGGGCGGGGGTGAGTCGCGGGGGTCTGGGGTTTTTGGGGCTGGCTGATGGCTGGGGCTGGGCTGGCGGCGGGACCGAGCCGGCCTGAGCTGGGGCCGTCGATCAGGGGCTGGGTCCGCGGCCGATAGCCGGGGCGGTGTGCAGCGTGTCCCCAGGGGCCTCAGCGGCGGGCGGGCTTGGCTGGGGATAGATGATTGATCATGGTGATGGGTGTTGTTTTGCGGGCGGAATAGGGTTACTGTCCGCGTATCGGATGACTGCGGCCGACGGCTGAGGACGCAAACAGACCAACCTGACCTGCTGGCCCCGCTCTTACTCTCAACTTGAAACGTTTCAGGTGGGAGTGCGAGTGGGGTGGGGTGGGCGCGACGTCGGGAGGCGCTGCGGCTTCGCGGTACGGCTCGCCTCGCGGTGCGGCTCGCCTCGCGGTGCGGCTCGCCTCGCGGCACGGCGTCGCGGTGTGGCGGGACGGGGCAGGCGGGCCGGGGTTTGTGTCAGGTGGCCGGTTGCGGTCGGGAACAGCTTGCGGCAGCGAGGAGCAGGGATGTCCAGGCTTCGCGGAGTACACCGCCAGGGACGGAAGGCCCGAACGGAAGGGCGCCGGATACACCGGCCACGCTGGGGTGCGCGCTGGGGCCGGGGGGTGGCCGCGCTGGGCAGCGCGGTGCTGCTGGCCGCCTGGGCGCTGGCGGTGGGCGGGCCGGCCGGGGCGCAGACCGCGGTCAGGACGGCGGGCACCTCAGGCCCAGCTCCCGCCGGCTGGCCGCAGTACGTCGAGACGCCGAAGAGCCCGAACGTCTGCCCCACCGCGATCCAGAGCACTTCCGGCTCGGTGACCGGGGCCGCCAACCTGGTCTGCGGCAAGTCCGGCGGGGCCACGCTGACCATGACGGCGGGCGGCGCCACGCCCACGATCGTGCTCGACTACGGGCAGGAAACGGGCGGCATCCCCTACTTCAAGGTGACCGCGGCGTCGGGATCGCCGCAGCTCAAGGCCGGGTACAGCGAAGGGCTCAACTACCTGAGCGCGGACGGGGACGGGGCGACGCCGTGGGCCGAAGGAGATACCGCACGGGCCGACACCTACACGGTGACCGGGGCGGGCACGATCACCAACCCGGCGGTCCAGGGCGGCGAGCGGTACGAGGAGATCACGCTGACCTCGCCGGGCACGGTGACGCTGAGCGCGGCCGGGATCACCTACATCGCCGACCGCAGCAAGTATCAGGGTTACTTCGTGTCCAGCTCGGACGAGCTGAACAAGATCTGGGCCGACAGCGCCTACACCGCCCAGATCGACTCGGTGCCCGCCCATTCGCTGCCCGCCAACTGGGTGATCAAGGCCGGTGTGCTCGACGCCACCGGCGGTGACGTCGGCCTGCTCAACCAGGGCGCCAGCTGGACCGACTACACCGACACGTTCGACGCCAGGATCGTCAACAACCAGGCGGGCTGGGTGGTTCGCGGGCAAGACGCCAGCGACGGCTACGTTTTCATTCTGAACGCTGACAACGACACCACCGGGACGCCCAACACGCTGCAGGAACTCGACCTGCACGACGGGACCTACAGTGTCGTGGGCGACGTGGCCCTGGGCACCGGCCTCGCCCCCGGCAGCTGGCACACGGTCGCGACCACGGTGTCCGGCACCACGATCACGATCACGCTGGACGGTAAGCAGATCGCCAGCCTCGACTCCTCGTCGTTCCCGGCTGGCGACCCGGCCTTTGCGTCGGGGACGGCCGGGTTCCGGGAGGACGGGACCGAGCAGGCCGACTTCAAGGACCTGAGCGTGACCAGCGGTTCCGGCGCGACCCTGTTCAGCAGCCCGCTGAGCAGCCCGGCCGACCTGAATGCGTTCACGGTGCCCGGCGCCAACAGCATCGCCTCGATCCTCGACGGCGCCAAGCGGGACCGGGCCATCTGGGCCGGGGACATGAACGTGGAGGGGCCGAGCGTCTACTACTCGACCGGGCAGAGCCAGTACATCCGCGGGGCGCTGCAACTGCTCGGCAGCTACCAGCTGTCGAGCGGGTTCGTCACCGGCGACCTGCCGCCGCAGGACCCGTTGCACACCGGGCCGCTGACCCCGGGCACGGTCGGCACCTACTCGGCCTCGTACTCGATGTACTGGCTGCTCGGGCTGGGCTCGTACTACCTGTACACCGGCGACACCGGGTTCGCGAAGCAGGAGTGGCCGACCGCCCAGCGCGAGCTGGCCTGGAACGCCTCCCAGCTCGACAGCAACGGCCTGTTCGTCACCGACAGCAACGACGGGGCGGACTGGGACTACTACGACGGCGACAAGACCGGCGAGGTCACCGAGTACAACGTGCTGTACTACCAGGCCCTGCAGGACGGGGCCATGCTGGCCGCCGCGGCCGGGCAGAACGCGGCGGCCGCCACCTACACCAAGGACGCCGCCGCGCTCAAGACCGCGATCAACGCGCACCTCTTTAATCAATCAACCGGGCTGTATGACGTCAGCGACACCGACACCACCGGGGTCGCCCAGGACGCCAACTCACTGGCGGTGCTGTACGGGGTGACGCCGGCCGCCGACGACAGCTCGATCCTGGCCAAGCTCAAGACCGACCTGTGGACCAACCCGTACGGGCCGGTGCCGTTCAGCGCCGGCACCGGCTACTCGCAGCGGCCCAGCCCCTACGCCAGCGGTTACGAGCTGGACGCCCGGCTGGCCAGCGGCGACACCGCCAACGCCCAGCAGCTGCTGACCATGCTGTGGGGGCACATGATCGCGCCCGGCCCGGACGACACCGGCACGATGTGGGAGCTGGTCAACACCGACGGGACCCCCGGGTTCGGATCGTTCACCAGCTTGTCGCACGGCTGGGCCAGCACCCCGGCCTCGGCGCTGCCCGGCTACGTGCTCGGCATCCGGCCGGTCTCCCCCGGCTACGCGACCTGGCTGGTGCAGCCCAACCCGGGCCACCTGAGCTGGGCGGCCGGGCAGGCCCCGACCCCGCACGGCCCGCTCGCGGTGCAGTGGGCGGCCAAGCGCGGCCAGTTCAGCCTGCAGGTGACCGCACCGGCCGGGACCAGCGGGACGATCGCGATTCCGGTGGCGGCCGCCGGCTCGGCCAGCCACCCCGTGGTCAGGGTCAACGGGCAGGTGGTGTGGGCCAGCGGCGCGTTCCACCAGGTGCGCGGGGTCGCGGGCGCATCCCAGCGCAACGGATGCGTGGTCCTGACCGGCGTACATCCCGGTCATGACACAGTTACGGCCGGATGACATCGGGCCGGGCGGCGGCGGTTTAACAGATAGAAACGACGGAGATACCGTCTGCAGCCGAGTTGCTTTTCCGGGGGATGAAGCAGCTGAAACCCGACCGCAAACTGCAGGATCCGGACGAGCTGTCGCTCATCTGCATGCGCAACCTGCTGTCCTCGACCGAGGAACGGGTCTACTTCAAGGACCGGCTGAGCCGGTTCCTGCTGGTCAGCGCGGGCTGGCTGACCGCCTGCGCTCCGGGCCGGACGGCCGCCGAGCTGATCGGCCAGACCGACTTCGACGTGTTCGGCCACGAGCACGCCGCGGCCGCCTTCGCCGACGAGCAGCAGATCATCCGGACCGGCGAGCCGATCATCGGGAAGGTCGAGCGGGAGACGTTCATCGGCCGCCCGGACTGCTGGGTGTCGAGCACCAAGATGCCGCTCCGGGACCGGGCAGGACGGATCATCGGAACGTACGGCATCTCCCGGGACGTGACCGCCCAGATCCGGGCCGAGAAGGCGCTGGCCCACCAGGCCCTGCACGACCCGCTGACCGGTCTGCCCAACCGGGTCGCGCTGGTGGACCGGCTGGCGCAGGCGCTGCTGGCGCTGGAACGGCACCGGTCCCGGCTGGCGGTGCTGTTCGTTGACCTCGACAACTTCAAGGAGATCAACGACTCCTACGGCCACAAGGCCGGTGACCTGGTGCTGAACGAGGTGGCCCGGCGGCTGTCGGCGCTCGCGCGACGCCCGGACACCGTGGCCCGGCTCGGCGGCGACGAGTTCGTGCTGCTCTGCGGCGACCTCGACCCGCACGCCACGGCCGGCCTGCTGGGCGACCGGATCATCCGCACGGTGGCCGCGCCCTTCACCGACGCCGGGCGTGACCTGTCGGTCACCTGCAGCGTGGGTATCGCCACCACCAGCGAGAGCGGCGACGACCCGGACCGGATGATCCGCGCCGCCGACGCGGCCATGTACGACGCCAAGAACGCCGGCCGCAACCGGTGCCGCGCCTACGACCCCGCGCACCGGTCCCGGGCCCAGAAGCACACCCTGTACACCGAGCTGGCCCGCGGCATCGCCGACGGCGAGCTGTTCCTGGTCTACCAGCCGGTGTTCGCGCTGCCGGACCAGGAACTGACCGGGGCCGAGGCGCTGGTGCGCTGGCGCCACCCCAGCGGACGGGTCATGCTGCCGGACGAGTTCATCCCGCTGGCGGAGGAGAGCGGCCTGATCGGCCGGATCGGGTCGTTCGTGCTGGACGAGGCCTGCCGCCAGCTGGCCGGGCCGGCGTCGGCCGGGCCGGCGTCGCAGCCAGGCTGGCCGGAACCGTTCACGCTCGCGGTCAACGTGTCGGCCCGCGAACTGTCCGACCCGGGGCTGCCCCTGCGGGTCAGCACCGTGATCCACGACCACGGCCTGAACCCGGGCCAGCTCTGCCTGGAGATCACCGAGACCGCCCTGCTCGGCGAGGTCGGCGACGTCCAGGACATTCTGTCCGCGTTGTCGGCCACCGGCGTGCGCCTGGCCCTGGATGACTTCGGCACCGGCTACTCCACCCTCGTCCACCTGCAGCGGCTGAACGCGGACGTGCTCAAGATCGACCGCAGCTTCGTCGAGCAGATCAGCCGCAGCAACCGGGATCGCGAGATCGTCGCGGCCGTGACCGCGATGTCGCACGCGCTCGGGATGACCGTGGTCGGTGAGGGGATCGAGACCAGCCGCCAGCTGACCACCCTGGCCGAGCTGGGCTGCGACGAAGGCCAGGGACTGCTGTTCGGGCACCCGCTGCAGGCGGCCGAGCTCACCGCCGCGGTGACCGCGGCCCGGCGCGGGCGCCGCCGGCGGGCGGTGCCGTTGCCCGGCCGGGCCTGACCGAGGGGTCAGCAGGCGCAGGCGGAGCCGTCGACCGGGGCGGTGAGCGGGTCGGCGACGGGGTGCTGGGCGCCGCCGGCGGAGTCGTAACCGAAGCCCTCGCGCACCCAGTACTCGAAGCCGCCGATCAGCTCGCGAACCGGGTAGCCGAGCCGGGCGAACTCGAGCGCGGCCCGGGTGGCGCCGTTGCAGCCCGGGCCCCAGCAGTAGGTGACGACCGCGGTGCCGGGCGGGATCAGCGCGCCCGCCCGGCCGGCGATCTCGCGGGTCGGCAGGTGGATCGCGCCGGGGATGTGGCCCTGGTCCCAGGATTCCCGGGAGCGGGAGTCGACCAGCACGAAGCCGGGGGCGCCGGTGGCCAGCGCGGCCTGCAGGTCGGAGACGTCGGTCTCGTAGGCGAGCTTGGCCGCGAAGTGCTCGGCCGCGGCGGTGGTGGCGGGGCCGGCCAGGGCGGGACTGGTCCGGGCGGGGCTGGCCAGAGCGGGGCTGGCCAGAGCGTCGGTCGTCATGAGTCGAGCATCGCCGCCGCGCCGCCGGACGGTAAGCGGCCGGAACGCCAGGCATCGTCGAGATCCCGCCAGGGCGCGGCCAGCTCACGCCCCTGGCCGCCGGAGCCCGCAGGTTCGGCGGACACCAATCCCGCTGGGACGTTTTCAGAATTTTTTTAAAAGGTGGCCAAGGACCCGAGGCTGGCGGACAGCGAAACGATCCCGGTGACGATGGCGCCCGGTTCGGGAACGTCGGTGTGGTCGTCGCCGGCCAGGCAGAGGTCGACCTCCAAGCCGGCCGTACGGGTGATCGCCACGGTGAACGGGTGACCGGTGAGCCAGGAGAAACGGCGTTCGGCCTTGATCACCGTCCCGGTCAGGCGGGCGTGCGGCTGGGCCTTGGCGGGCTCGGCGAACGCCCCGAACGGCTCGAAGTCGGCCGCCTTGGTTGCATCTTTTTGCGGGTCCTTGGGGGCGGCCAGGAACGCCTGCTCGTCGTCGTAAAACTTGACCCGCAGGCCGAAGGCGGCGATCTTGGCCATCCCGTCGACCGGCTGGCCGGCCGCCACCAGCTGCCGGTACTGCTCAAGCTCGGCCGCCAGCGCGGTGATCGGGGTACCGTCCCGTTCCTGCACGTTGGCCACGACCACCGGCTCGCGGACCGGATGGCAGTCGGCCAGCCGGACCTCCGACGTCGCCGCGAACGCGGGCATGAAGCTGATCAGCTGATTACCGCGCCAGCCGAGCACCACGGCCGCGCCACTGCCGTCCTCCCACCGCTGCACGCGGACGCCGCGGGCGACCTCCTCCTGCTGCGCCTCCTTGGCCGCCTGAACCACCAGCCGCTCAAACTCCTGCTCGCTGCCGGTCCCCAGCCCGATACACCCCAGATGCGAAGCCATGCCATCACTCTATGGAGTTTTACGGTGGCTCGCTGTGATTCCGGTGAGTTGGGGCCGGCCGGGCGGTGGTCAGGACTGGAGCAGGGCCCGATCTGGGAGACGGCCCTGTGTACGGAGCTCGCGGGCCAGCGCCTGAGCCGCACCCCGGTAAACAACGTCGCGGTCGCCGTCTTCCGGCCATATTCGATCTTCGTCCAGGTCAATGAACAACGTCCGCTCCGGACCATCCCCGGTGGTGAAGGAGTACTTGGCCGAGCGTTCGTCACCCTCGATTTTCTGCACTCGCACGTACAGTCCCAAGGCTCATCACCGCCACGGCTGTTCGTAGTCCTCGCCGGTCGGCGGAGGACGCTTGCTGGCCCAGTCGGCCACCTGGTTCGCGGCGTCATGAGCTTCGCGGTAGGTCGATCCTGGATGGTCGACGTAGTAATTATGCTCGGCCAGCTCATGCTCCAGCAGGCTCAGATCTTGCGGCAGGTAAATGCCCGACCTCAACCGCAGCCACGCCTCGGCCATGTCGGCGCCGGGATCGTACCTGGCCATCACGATCTCGTTGTCGAGGCCCAGGAGGGGATGCTCTTCAAAGAAGACATGGCTCCTGATGGCCTGAATCTCCGCCAGTGAGAACCCAGTGCCGCCCCCGATCCGGGCGGCCTCCGCGGTGTTGCGCGCGATCACCGGCGCGTCATCAGCGGACCGGATTGACTCGTAAGCAGCGTGGGCCCACAGGTCGCTCAATTGGTCTGACCGGACCGAGCCATTGTCGGGCGGTCGGGTTGTTCCGCCCGTCTGGCCTGGAACTGCAGCAGTCTCGGGCTGATCCGCCGAAATCCGATGGGCGCGTACCGCGAGTTCGGCGTCGGTGTGCCTCAGGTCGGTGACGGCCTTGCGCAGGAACTGAGCGGTGTCCTGGACGATTGAGTAGAGCGCGTGGCCGAGGTCCTTGAACGCAACGGCCATGACCGTAAGGACGGCCTGTTCGACGGCGCGCGCCACCTCGCGCCATCCGCCGCCCGGCCCTCCCGTCTCCAACGGCCGGCTGGCGGCACGGTGCCAGCTGACGTCGGAAGCCTGCTCAACGCGGGCACCCTGAGTGCTCAGCCCGGAGAACAGGCTGTGCAGGGCGTCGTAGTCGGCTTTCAGGACGACGGTCTCGCTGACCAGCTGGCCGCCGCCGTTGACCAGCCGGCCGACGGCACCGCCGAGGGCGTCGCCCGCGATCACCGCGGCCTTGCTGATCAGCGTGCCGATCAGCTCGCCTTCGAGCACCTGCAGCGCCCCGCGCACGATCAGCCGGGCCGCGGCGACCTCGGCTGGCACCTCGGCCTCGGCCAGCCCGAAGGTGAATAGGGCCTCACCCTGGGTGGCGATCACCTCCCCCGCCAGCGCCACCGCCGCGCCGATCACCACCACCTTCTGGGCGACGACCGCGTCGGCGGCCACGTCCAAGACGCCCGCGAACACCTCCATCGGGCCACGGGCGTCGCTGATCACTCCGTGACAGTGATCCCACCGTGAAGCCAGCGTTCTGGCGAAGGCCGATTCGTCGGCCGCCATCGCCTGCACCGCTGACCTCGACCGGCCCGACAGCGCACCGATCTCGGCGCTGTACTGCCGCAGGTCCTGAGCCCAGCCCCGCAGCTGATCCTCGTCGATCCCCGGCCACGGCAGCCCGACCAGATTGAAGGCGTCGGCGACCCAGCCCGGCAGTTCGAGCGACACATTCCCTCCGCTGCCGCAATGCCCCATGTAGGTCACGGCCGGAATCGGTGGCCGGTTCATTGAACCGGGCGGGCGATTCGCGCGTGGACGAGGGTGTGGTGTGGCAGACTTGGATCGAACACTAGTTCGAACAACGGGGTGAGCGTGGAGCTGACGGAGCGGCAGCGGCGGCTGCTGGGACTGTGCGCGATCCGGGTCGACGGGGCCGGGGTGGACTGGAGCCTGATCGCCCGGCAGGCGCAGGTCGATGAGGGGCTGGATGTGCTGTGGGCCGGGCAGGTGCTGGAGACGTCGGCGGCCAGCCGGCGGTCGCTACCGGTGCTGCGGTGGGGCATCCGCACGCCCGGGGCGCTCGCCCGGCGGGTGGACGCCGAGCTGGCGGCAGCCGAGCGGGCCGGGGCGCGGCTGGTGACCGTGCTCGATGACGAATACCCGGCCAACCTGCGGCTGGTTCCCAACCTGCCGCCGTTCCTGTTCTACCGGGGGACGCTGGCGGCGGCCGACCACCGGTCGGTGGCGGTGGTGGGGACCCGCAACGCCTCGGCGGCCGGGCTGGCCCAGGCGGCCGCGGTGGCCGGGGAGCTGGCTGAGCACGAGGTGACGGTGGTGTCGGGGCTGGCCCGCGGTATCGACACCGCCGCCCACCGGGCGGTCCTGGCCCGGGGCGGGCGGACGCTCGCGGTGCTCGGGACCGGGATCACGCACTGTTATCCGCCCGCGAACGGCGACCTGGCCGAGCAGATCACGCAGGCTGGCGCGCTGGTGTCGCAGTTCTGGCCGACGCAGGGACCGCGGCGGGAGACGTTCCCGCGCCGGAACGTCGTCACCTCCGGCCTCAGCCAGGGGACGGTGGTGATCGAGGCAGGCCACACCTCGGGAGCGAAGATGCAGGCGCGGCTGGCGCGCGAGCACGGCAAGCAGGTCTTCCTGGCCCGGGCGCTGGTCCGCGAGCAGGCGTGGGCACGCGACTACGTGCAGCGGTACGGCGCGATCCCGGTCGGCGGGGCCGCCGAGGTGCTGCCGCACCTGGCCCGCGCGGAGCAGCGGCCGCGCCCGCCCCACGAGCGCCCGCCGCAGCAGCCGCAGCTCTCGCTGACGTTGCTGTGACACATGGCGCCATCCGCACTGCTGCCGGCCGGGCCACCGCCCGGATTCCCGCACTGCGGACGGTGCCCGTACCGACCGGCCGGGCCGGCCGCGGTCTGCGTGGCCTGCGCCCGCCGGACGTTCGACCAGATCGGGGCGGACGCCTGCCCGGTCTGCAGTCAGCGGCTGAACTCCGACGGCCGCTGCCCGAACGGGCTGTGTGCCGATCCGCGGCGGCGGATCAGCCGGATCCACGCGATCGGCTACGAGACCGGGGCACTGCGCCAGATCATCATCGACTACAAGTATGAGGGGTCGGTGAGCTGGGCGGGAGTGTTCGGGCGGCTGGTGCTCGGGTGGCTGGAGCTGCACGCCCGCGACCAGCGGCCGGACCTGATCGTGGCCAACCCGACGTTCACCGGGCCCGGCGGGCGGCCGTTCGCGCACACCGAGGCGGTGCTGTGGAAGGCGGCGGCCGAGGACACGCTGGCGCGCTGGGAGTTCGACCTGATGCGGCCGCCCGCCATCGTCAAGCTGCGGCCGACCTCATCCTCGGCCGACACCACCGCCCAGGAAAAGCAGGCCGCCGCCCTCGAGCTGCGGGACGCGCTGCGGATCCCGGACGTGACCCGGATCGTGGGTCGGCGGGTGCTGGTCTACGACGACGTGTGCACGACCGGCCATCAGCTCGACGAGATCGCCGCCCGCCTGCTCGACGAGGGGCGGGCGGCCGCGGTCGAGGGGCTGGTGCTGGCGCGCGCCCCGTGGAAGCAGCGTACGTAGGCTGAGGCGATGGCGGCGCTGACGATCTGGACGGTGGGGCACTCGAACCGCCCGGCCCGCGAGCTGCTGGCCCGGCTGGCGGCGGAGCGGATCGACGTGCTGGCTGACGTGCGGTCGCAACCCTATTCGCGGCACAATCCGCAGTTCGGCCGGGAGAAACTGAAAGAGGTTCTGGCGGAGGGAGCCTTTAAATATGTGTATCTGGGCGCCGAACTGGGCGGGCGGCCACCGGAACCGGAGTTCCGTGATGGGACCGGGCACGTGCGGTATGACCTGGTCCGAGAGACGGAGCGGTTCCGGGCGGGGCTGGAGCGGCTGCTGACCGGGGCGGCGTCGTACCGGGTGGCGATCATGTGCAGCGAAGAGGACCCGGTCCGCTGCCACCGGCGGCTGCTGATCACGCCGGCGCTGGTGGAGCTGGGGGTCGAGGTCCGGCACATGCGCGGGGACGGGCGGGTGACGCCGGAGGCCGAACTGGCGGGTGAGCCGGAGCAGGACGCGTTGTTCGGTTAAGGCTCGGTGGGGAAGAGGGCGATCGAGGCGGTGAAGGCGTGGACGTAGTTCTGGCCGCCGACCGGGCCGAGCTCGCCCGCGCAGAAGAACCCGGCGACCGGGATGTCGCCCATCATCTTGGCGATCAGGCCGGTGTCGTGGCTGGGCTCGGGGAACAGCCGGGAGCCGCGGCCGTTGCAGGTGAACAGCAGCGCGCCGGCCGGGCGCTGGCCACCGAGCGCGGTGGTCTCCTGGCCGAGGACGCGCTGCAGGTCCTTGTCGGCCGAGTCGGCGTCGCGCACGTGGAACTGCAGGGTCTGGCCGACCTCGACCTCGTCGCCGACCGCGATCGCGCCGGTCTCGGGCTGGGCGCCGAGGATGCCGCGGATGAGGAAGTCGCCCTGGCGGTTCTCGCCGCCGTACTCGTTCATCACGATCCCGACCTGGACGCCCTGGACCAGCAGCTCCCGGTCCTCCTCGGACAGCGACGCGGCCAGGTCCTGCAGGCGGCTCATGGCGGGCTGGCCGCCGAGCTCCTGCACCAGGTTGCCCTCGGCCGCGGTGACCGTGAACGGCTCGCCGACCGGCCGGCAGCCCTGTGACACCAGCGGGTGGATCCGCGCGTCGGGCAGGTAGGCGCCGACCGCGCCCTCGGAGAGGACTTTGCCGTCCAGGAACAGCCGGCTGCGCTGGGCCCCGAGCCCGCCGCTGGCCATCCCGCCCATGACCAGCGTCCCGGCCGCGTGCTCGTTCAGGTGGCTGAGCAGGTACTCGGCTGGGAACGTGAACGGATCACTGATCATCAGGCAGGCGCCCGCCCGGCCGGGTTCGAACTGGTACCCGCCGAAGGCGCCGCCGCTGGCGGTGCGCACGAACTGCATGGAAAACGTCTCGACCGGGCCGGTGTCGGCGGCCAGGAACAGGGAGACGGCGGGCTCGTTCTCGACCTCGCGGGCGTTGCCGGCGACGGCCTCGGCGATGCAGCCGATGAGCGGGACCGGGCCGAGCTGGTCGGTGACCGCTTTCAGCAGGGCCGGGGCGGAGATGTGGAAGTGCTCGGAGGCGAACAGGACGGCGAACGTAGGCTGGCCGGCCAGGGAGGCGAGGGCTTGCTCGGTCGCCTGGCGGGCAGCCTCGGCCGGATCCGAGGTGAGCACGAGGGAAGCGGCGGCCTTCATCCACTCAGATTAGGGCGATGGTGCCCGCTGTTGAAGGGGTGGGCCCGCGGCCGGGGTGGCTTGAAGCAGCTGACTCCGGCGTCGCGGTGCCCGATGTTCGTGGACAACGAAGAGGGCAGCAGCGACTAGGACAGCCAAGCCGGAGAGGGCGTATTGGTTGCCGTGGAGGGTGCGGAGCAGGGTCGGGTCGCGGCCGGGCCAGGGCAGGGAGGCCGGGTTGGCGAACACCGCGAACAGGGCGACGGTGGCCAGAGTCCAGAGCCAGGAGCGGCGGCGCCAGGCGGCGGTGGCCATCGCGATCAGCAGCGGGACCAGCCAGACCCAGTGGTGGGTCCAGGACATCGGGGAGACCAGCGTGCCGGTGACGCCGCAGCAGGCCAGGGCGGCCAGGCGGTGGCCGCGGCGGTGCAGGAGGGCGGCGACCGTGAGGCCGGCCAGGGCGGTGACCAGCACCGAGAAGATCCACCAGCCGTAGACGGCGGGAAGGCCGCCGCCGAGGCGGGCCAGCATCCCGGCCAGGGACTGGTTGGCGGGGTTGTAGACGTTGCCGATGCGGCTGTTGTTGAGGAACACGCCCTGCCGCCAGAACGCGCGGGACTGGCTGGGCAGGAGGACGGCGCCGACCGCGACCGTGCCGGCGAACGTCAGGACGGCGACCGCGGCGGCCCAGGGGCGGCGGGTGAGCAGCAGGTAGGCGACGAAGATCAGCGGGGTGAGCTTGATGCCAGCCGCGACGCCGACGCCGATCCCCTGCCACCAGGCGCCGTCGCGGCGCGGGAGCAGGTCGGCGGCGATCAGGCCGGCCAGGATCAGGTTCACCTCGCCCAGGTGCAGGGTGTAGGCGACCGGCACGGTAAGCAGCGCCAGCGCGATGGCCGCGAAGGTCACCTCCGGGCGACGGCGCCGCGGGAGCCCGGTCGCGGCGACCGACTGCCAGCACAGTAGGCCCAGCCCGGCCAGGCTGAGCGTGGTCAGGCCGACCTTGAGCACGATCTCCGGAGCCGGGGCGGTCAGCCCGAACAGCGCGGCCGCGAACGGCGGGTAGGTGAAACTGCGCGGTGCACCGGCGGCGTAGATGGCGCCGTCGCGCAGCGCCTGGCGGCCGCCCCACCAGTACACGTCGACGTCCCACAGCGGCCACGGGCCATGGCCGGCCAGCAGCCGCGGCACCAGGTAGACCGCCAGCGCGGCGGCCCCCACCAGCAGCGCGGCCGGGCGGAACGATATGCGCACACAGAAGATGACCCTTTGAAGCTGAATATCGTTCCTGACCAGGCAAAACATTAACCACAAACGAACCATTCAACGCCACCGCCGCTACCATCTTGGTGGCCAGCTGTGTTGGTGAAAATGAGGGATGATCGCTGTTGATGTTGCCGCCTACCAGTCCGCGAGGTCATCGCGATCCGGCCGTCGTCGAGGACAAATACCGGCGCCGGTTCGAGCTGCAGGTGAAGCCGCTGAACGAGTTGGTCGAGGAGATCAACCGGCTGCCCGGTAAGCAGGCTCCGTGGTTCGATCCGGACGGCGGCGGGATCCACGCAAGGTGCTGTTCCTGCTGGAGACGCCGGGCACCAAGGCCAGCGTCGGGAAGGGCAGCGGTTTCATCTCCGCCGACAATGACGACGGGACGGCCGAGAACTTCTTCCGCATGCGCGATGAGGTCGGCCTGCCCCGGGACCAACTGGTGGCCTGGAACATCGTGCCCTGGTACCTGCCTGATGGGATGCGGGCCGGCCACGCCACCCGCCAGGACATCACCGAGGCCCGGCCGTGGCTGGAAAAGTTGATGGCGCTGCTCGATCGGGATCTGCGGCTGGTCGTTCCCATGGGGATGCCGGCTCGTGATGGCTGGATGCGGGTGCTGGCGACCAATCCGGCGATTCCGCTGTTGCCCACGCTGGCGCTGCCTCATCCTTCTCCCATGAACCTGCACATCCAGCCGGAAAGTAAGGATGTGATCCGCGCTGGGCTGGCCAGGGTGGCGGCGGTCGTGAATGGGGGGACCAATCAAGCTCATCGGTGACCAGCTCCGGCTGTCCGCGAGTGATGTGGCCAACTTCGTGGCCTGCGAGCATCTGTCGGGGCTGGATCTGCGGCAGACCCGGGGCGAACTGCACCCGCCGATCGCGTTCGACCTCGGCTTTCAGGACCTGGTCGACCGGGGCATGGAGCATGA
>Ga0213875_10000721_pt1 | contig 25266 bp, 22 predicted proteins | sample BarmaccomBMRX_R8_FD_160105 | JGI IMG/M metagenome (GOLD analysis project Ga0213875, IMG submission 160105) | Root-associated microbial communities from Barbacenia macrantha in rupestrian grasslands, the National Park of Serra do Cipo, Brazil - RX_R8 | ecosystem: Host-associated > Plants > Roots... | reverse complement strand
GACAAGCGCGGCATCGATTATCTGCAGGAGGACGTGCCCGACCTGCTGTTCCGCGACGTCGCTCTCTACACGCAGATGATCGCCTCGCCCGAGCAGGCCGCGCCGGTGATCCACCAGGCGATCGCCGAGGCCTATGGTGGTCGCGGCGTCGCGCACATCAGCGTGCCGCCGGACGTGTTCGCGTCGAAGGCCTCCGCCAAGGTGCCGAGCATCGCGACGCTGCGACCGCGCGCGGGCGTAGCGCCCTCGCCCACCGACGTCGACCAGGCCGTGATCCTGATCGAGCAGGCGAAGACCGTCGCGGTGTTCTGCGGCTTCGGCTGCCACGGCGCCGAGGTCGAGCTCGTCCAGCTCGCCGAGCGCCTGAAGGCGCCGCTGATGCACACCTACCGCGCCAAGGACATGCTGCCGTACGATGATCCGCACTGGATCGGCGGCGTCGGCCTGATCGGCGGGCGGCCGGGCGTCGACGCGGTGATGCAGGCCGATCTCCTGCTGATGCTCGGCACCGACTATCCCTATTCCGAATTCCTGCCCCGCCACGGCAACATCGTCCAGATCGACGAGCGCGCCTTCGCGCTCGGGCGGAGGGCGCCGATCGCGCTGGGCATCGCGGGTTCGGTGCGGCCCGCGCTGGAGATGCTGCTCGCGCGCCTGCCCCAGCGCAGCGACACCGCCTTCCTCGACACGATCCGCGACGCCCGCCGCGAATGGGATGCGATGCTCGACGGCAAGGCCGATCTCGCGCGAAGCGGCGACAAGATCCACCCGCAGGCGGTGGCGCGTCTGGTCGGCGACCGCGCGGCCCGCGACGCGATCATCGTCACCGATACCGGCGAGGTGACGCTGTGGGCGGCGAACTGGCTGCGGCAGAGCGGCCGCCAGAAGATCACCGGATCGTTCAACAACGCCGCCGTTGGCACCGGCATGGGGATCGCCAACGGCGCCGCTGCGCTCGATCGCGGGCGGCAAGTGATCCTCCATGTCGGCGACGGCGGCATGACGATGCTGCTCGGCGAGTTCATGACCGCCGTCGAGCACAAGCTGCCGGTCAAGGTCGTGGTCTACGACAATGCGCGCTGGGGCCTCGTCCATCTCGAGATGGAGGGCGCCGGCAATCCCGCGGCGGCGGGCGCCAACTTCCCGAACCTGGATTTCGCCGCCTTCGCGCGCGCCTGCGGCGCCGAAGGCTTCACGGCGCGCGATCCCGCCCGGCTCGAAGAAGCGGTCGACACGTTCCTTACCGCCCGTGGCCCCGCCATCCTCCACGCGATCGTCGACCCCGACGAGATGCCGTCGATGCCACACATCAAGCCCGATCAGGTGTGGAAGTTCGGCATTGCCAAGATGAAGGAGCGGCTGCTTGCGCTGACCGGTTGAGCCGGCGCGCCGAACCGGTTTGCAAAAACCCCGGATTTCCGCCGATAGCGCGTGCGGGGGATCTGGCATGACGAAAGCGAAGCAGGGCGGTTCGCCGTCCGAGACGGAGAAAGCACGCGGGCTGGGGACGCCCGCGGCACGTGCCGTGCTCGGCGCCAGCGGCGCGGTCGCGGGCGGCCTGCTCGCGATCATCTGGGCATTGCGGCGCGGGCGGGGGGAGCAAGGCTGATCCCGCAGTCCGGTCACCTCCGTTTCTGCTGAGCGGAGGCTGAGTCGGCCCGGTACCCACGAAACTACTATTTTCGTGGGACCCTGGCCGAAGCCGTAGTTGAAGTACGGCCGCTTGCGCTTGCCCCTTCGACGACGCCGCTTCGACAAGCTCGGCGGCTGCTCAGGGCGAGCGGTGTGCTCTTAGAGCCTTGACGAGGCTCTACTGCTTGAGTTCGATCTTCTGCGCGAAGCGGAGGCCGGCGCGGCCTTCCGTCACCCACTGCACGGTGGCACCGCGCGCTTCGCCGAATACCTCGATCAGGATCTCGCCGCCGACGCGAAATTCGATCCCGGTGTGGCAATCGACCATCGCGCCGCCGGTCGAGATATTGCGGATGCGTGCCGTGCCCTTGCGACTGCCGACGCTCACCGCCGCCGAGCGCAGCATGGTGACGCGAGGCGAGCGGGTCACCTTGACGCCGACGAGCTGCGGCATTGCACCCTGGCTCTCGAGATCGGCGGCGAGCGCATCGGCGAGCCGCGGCTCGCCGTAGACGAAGCCCTGGACATGGCTGCAGCCGAGCGCGCGGATCAGCTCGATCTCGTCCTGTGCCTCGACACCCTCGGCCGTCGTTTCGAGACCGAGCGTATCGGCCAGCGTCACGATCGCCTTGATGATCGCGGCGTTGCGGCTGCCCTCGATCTTGGCGCCGCGCACGAAGCTCTGATCGATCTTGATCTTGTCGAACGGCGCCGAGCGCAGATAGCCGAGCGACGAATAGCCGGTGCCGAAATCGTCGAGCGAGAGTCGCACGCCGATCCCCTTCAGCGCACGGAACATATGCTCGGTGGCGGCGCTGCCATCGAGGAACACGCTCTCGGTGATCTCGAGCTCCAGCCGCTGTGCCTCGAGCCCCGATTCGGCGAGCGCACGCGTCACCACCGTCGGCAGCGACGGCTTGGCGAACTGGATCGGCGAGACGTTGACGGCCATTCGCACCGATACCGGCAGGGATGCAGCGGTCGCGCAGGCGGTGCGTAGCACCCACTCGCCGATCTGCTCGATCAGCCCGCTCTCCTCGGCGACCGGGATGAACTCCACGGGCGAAATCTTGCCTCGCGTCGGGTGGTTCCAGCGCAGCAGCGCCTCGTAGCCGACGATCTTGCCCTCGGAGGTGCTGACCAACGGCTGATAGACGAGGTGAAACTGGTTGAGCGTCAACGCATAGCGCAGATCGTCCTCGAGCACCTTGCGCGTCTGCGCTTGGACCAGCATCTCCTCGCGGTAGAAACGATGCACGCCGCGGCCGTCGGCCTTGGCCGAATAGAGCGCGAGATCGGCGTTGCGGACCAACGTCTCGGGGTCGTCGCCATGCTCGGGCGCGAGCGCGATGCCGATCGAGCAGCCGATCGAAACGCGCGCGCCCGAAATCGAATAGGGATGCGAGAGCGCAGTGATGATCGCCTGCGCGACCTCGTCGAGCTTCTCGCGATTGCTTTCGCCCGGCAGGATGACCTTGAATTCGTCGCCGCCGAGCCGGCCGACCAGCGCACTATCGCCGACCGCGCGGGTCAGGCGCTGCGCGACCTGCTGGAGCAGCGCGTCGCCGGTCTGGTGGCCGAGCGTGTCGTTCACTGCCTTGAAGCGATCGAGATCGAGCAGCAGCAGCGCGGTGGGACGATAGGTGCCGGCGTTGGCACGGCCGAGCGCCTGCGTCAGCGACAGGTGCATGCGCGCGCGGTTGGCGAGGCCGGTGAGCGAATCGAACATCGCGAGCCGCGCGATCTCCGCCTCGGAGCGGCGCTTGTCGGTGAGGTCGCAGCCCGATCCGACGAAGCCGCGAAACTGGCCGATCTCGTCGAACCAGGGCCGGCCGGAGATCGACCAGCAACGATCGCTCGATCCGCTGGCGAGGCGGACCTCATAATCCTCGAACGAGGCGCGGGCATGGAGATGGAAGTTGAGCGTGCGCTCGCCGTTCTCGGACGCGCCGCTCATCTCGAACAGCTCGGTGAGCGCGCGACCGGCCACCTGCTCGCCCGCATCGGCGAGCTGGCCCGCGACCTTGCCCGAGAGGTAGATCAGCTTGCCGGCGCGATCCGTCTCCCAGAACCAGCCGCTGCCTTGCGCCTCGAAACTGCGGATCAGGCGGAGCGGCTGGCCGGGATCGTCGAGCGCGATGCCGGCGTTCGCTACGGGTCCTTCCGTGGCGCTCGGCTTGCGTCCGCTGGTGCCGGACAGACGAGAGCTGAGAAAACCCATGCCGCTCCCGAACACCTTCCCGCCAGCGCCCTCACGATGACGAAGCCGCCGACGCCCGGCAGGAGAGGATCTCCGCCGTAGCGTTCGATATGCCCGCCCGCGAACCATGCCTCCATGCCATGCAGCCGTTACGAAGCGCTGAGCGGGTTTCCTTAATGGCGCCGATTACCTTTGTGATCGCCCAGTTCGCGAAGGTTAACGCGCAACACCCGGGGCGGGGCATCGCGCCTTCGCCTCCGCGCCGAACGTGACACGGTCGAAGAACGGCTTGTCGGCATCGCCGCCGCGGAAGAGTGTGCCGAAGAAATGGTTCTGCTCGCCGTGCGGATCGACCGCGAGATAGGAGGCCGCGCCGACCGCAAGAATCGAGACCGCCCCGCGCTGCATGAACTTCCTCGGCACCGCATCGCCAAGATTGGCGAAATAGCCGTCGTAGAGCGCCCAGTCTCCCATCGCACCGGTGACGCGATAGACGGTGAAGTCCGGGCCCTGCTCGGTCTTCACCGTCTCGCCGGGACGCGTCTCGATCCGCGAGATGCCGGTGCAGATCGCCGCGGAAGCGGGCGCGGCGGCAAACAGAGTGGCGGCCGCGAGGAGCAGGGCACGAGCGCTCACCGATATTCCTTCCGATAGCGCAGGCTAACGTCCGACCCGCCGAAGCTGCCGGTCGAGCTCAGCACCGACAGCGCCTTCGACAGCGCGACCTCGAGCTGCGTGGCGGTGAAACCGCGCGTATCGGTCACGACCTCGACGTAGACGTTCTTGGCGATGTACTTGCCCGCCGCGACGCTGGTGCCCTGCCCCGTCGCGGGGTTGGCGCCGAGCACGCGCAGCCGATCGAAGCCCGCGACCGAGCGCAGCTTGCCGAGCGGACTGAAGCCGCCGCCCGAGCCGCGCAAGGAGTTGAGCGCGGCGGCGAGCTGCACCGCCTCGGTCGGCGAGAGCGTCGTCACCGAGCTGCCGAACAGCAGTCGCGACAGGATCTCGTCCTGCGGCAGTGACGGCGTCGAGGTGAGCGTGATCTGCGGCTTCTGCGCGCGGCCGCCGATGTCGATCTCCGCGGTCACTGCGTCGACGGTCGTCGAGGCGCGGATGTCGAGCGTGGGATTGGTGAGGGTGCCGCCGTCGAAGGTCACCTTGCTCTGATTGTCGAGATCGAGGCGTTTGCCGGCGAAGCTGAACGTGCCGCGCACCACCTGCAGCTGGCCGACCACGACCGGTGCGCCGGCGGTGCCGCCGACGCGCATGTCGGTCGACCATTCCGATTCGAGACCCATGCCGGAGACGTAGAGCCGATCCGGCGCACGCACGCGGAGATCGAGCTTCCACTTGGAGGGCGCGGGGCCCTGCGCGTTAACCGAAACCGGCTGAAGCGACGCGCCCTTCTTGTGGACGCCGGTGAGTTCCGGCACCTCGGCGGCACCCTGACGGACGATCTCGTAGCGGACCTCGCCGAGATTGATCGCGCCCTTGATCAGTCCGCCCGCAGCCTTGCTGTTGGTGATCGCAATCCGGCCGGAGACGGTGGCGCCGAGCGCATCGCTCTTGGCGAGGCGGGCATTATCGAGCGTCGCCGCGATATCGATCGGGTAGCCCTGCGTCGCGTCGAGACTGGCCGAGCCCTTGGCGGCGACGCTGCCGTCGCCGGCCTTGCCCGAGAAGCTGTTGAGCACGAACTGCGACTGGCTAAAGCGCCCGTCGATCGCGATATTCGAGATCACGGTGCCGTAAGTGTCGTTCTCGTAGCGAAGCTGGCTCGCGCGGACGACGCCGTTCAGCGTCGGCGCGTTGGCGCGTCCGCCGAAATCCGCCGCGATGGCGATCGGGCCGTTGACTTCCTGGCCGGCGACGCCGGTGAGCGTCCACAGCAGTTCCGCTGGCCCGGCATAGCGGATGCCGCCCGCGAGCGGCGCGGTCATCAGCCGGTTCACCCAGGAGGCGCCGCCGCCGACGAGGCCGAGCCGCGCCTGCACGCGCCCGACGGTGGTGCCCGAGCGGCGGATCAGCGCGCCCACGGTGGCGCCGCCCGCGCCTGTCGTCGCCAGCACCGACAGGTCGAGCGGATCGGAAATGACCAGCGCACCGGTGCGCGTGAAGCCGGTGACGTCGATCCGCGCGCGCGATACCGGCATCGCGTTGGCCGCCGGCACGGCAAAATCGATCGTGCCGCTCGCCTTGCCGCCCAGCCCAAGCCCCGGCATCGCCGCCGGCACGATCGAAAGATCGAGGTTGGCGAGCTCGGCATGGAGCTGCGGGTGGGCGCCGTAACGGCCCGAGAGCTTCACCTGGCCCTGCGGAAGCAGGATCGTCGCGCCGGCAAGCTGCCAGTCGGCGCCTTGCTTGGTAAGCGTCGCGGGGCTGGCGAGCCGGAAGGCGAGGCCGTTGACGCTGCCCTTCGCGTTGACGAGGATGCGGCTGGGATCGAGCACGGCTTGGGCAGCAATGCTGAACGGCACGCTGCCGTGCCCATTCGCGACGAGCGCGACGGTGCCGCGGCCGTTCTGGTAGCGGACGCGGCTCTGCGCGCCGGTCACGATCAGCGCGCCGTAACGGAGATCGGTCAGCCTGACATCGGCGGCGATCGCCGGCGCGTTCGGATAGAGGATCGCGCTCGCATGCACCGTGCCGGCACCGACGCTGACCGCCATCGGACCCGGCAGCTTCGCGTTGCTCGCGACCAGATCGATATCGCCGCGCTGTACCTTACCCGCAGCGCCGAGGCGGACCTGGCCGCTGAGCCCCGAACCGGCCAGCGCAAGCGTGCCGGCGAACGGCCCCGCCGGCGTCTGCGCGATCGCGCCGGAGATGTTCACTCCCGCGAACTGCGCTGACCTGATGCCGAGCCGTGTCGGGCCCTTGCCGGTGCCGATCACGAAATCAGCGGAAAACGGCCCATAGGCCGAGCCGCCTTTGGCCTTGACCTCGTAGCCGCCGGCGCCGTTGCCGACGAGGGTGGCGTCGACGTCGGCAAGCTGCAGCCCGAGATTGGGGCGATCGGCATGGAGCCGGACGAGCGGCTTGGCGGCGGTGCCGCTCGCTATCACTGCAATCGGGCCATAAGCGGTGCTGTTGCCGGTCGCCCGGAACGCGATGGCGCCATTGGGTGCGTAGCTGCCCGCGCCGCCGGCAAGACGAAAGGCGGGCGCGGTCACGCGCAGGTCCTTCACGGTCGCGACGCCTTCGGCAGAGTAGCCGACATTTGCGGTGACGAGCGCGTTGCCGCCGAGGAAATCGCGTACCGAGGCGTTGTCGAGCTTGCGGGTGTTGGCGCGCACCCAGCCGGCGATGCCAAAGCCGCCGTTCCTGCCCGGCACGAGGTGCGCGTCGGTCTGCAGGTTGACGCGGCCGATGCCGTCGATCTGGTAATCGTTGACGCGGCCCTTGAGCGCGCCGGTGTAGCGGCCCTTGTCGAAATCGGCGATGGCGATTGCGGTAGCGTCGATACGGTCCGAGCGCAGCTTCAGCCCGTCGGTGACGAGCTTGCCGTTCGAATAGGCGAAACTCCCGTCCGCGCGCAGATGAATGAGCAGCCCGCCTGCCGCGGCATTCAGACCGGTGACGCGCTGCGCCGTGGCGCTCACCGGCACGAGGACGTGCGTCGCGTCGATCGTCGCGCGGCCTTGCGCGGCAAGCCCTTCGATCGTCATCGCGTTGAAGCCGAGCGTGGCGGCGCTCAGCCGATAGTCGATCGTCGGCGTCCGGAAGGGTCCATCGAGCACCGCCGCGAGCCTGACGTCGCGGCCTCGCGCCGCCGGCGCGATCGCGCCCGGGGTGAGCAGCTGCGCGTCGACATGAAAGGCGTGTAGGCTGTTGTCGGCCAGATCGATGCCGCCCTGCGCTTCGACCGCGAACGCTTGCGAGTGCGCGATCAGCTTCACGTCGGCCTTACGCTCACCAAGCGTCGTCGTGCCGTCGAGGTCGATTTCGGGTGACGTCAGCCGCGTCGCGGCGCCGGGCGCAAGAATTGCGTTGGGCAGCGCGCGCCCGTGCAGCGAGAACTGGCCATTGGCGCCGGTCAGGGCGATGTCGGCAAGCGGTGTCGCACCCGCGCTCGCCTTGAGCGCGCCATGCCAGTTCGCCCAATCACCCTTTCCGTCGAGGGAGATGGCAAGGCTCTTTCCCAGTCCTGCGTAGCTATCGACGAGGCCGCCGCGCGGTGCCGCGAGCTTCACGTCGACGAGCAGCCGGTTGTCCTTCGGCACGGCATCGAGCTTGAGGTGCAGCATATCGCCGCCGGCGACGCCCGGGGCCGCGGTGGCGCCCGCGTCGGCATCGATCTGCGCGCGCCCGCTCGCGATCGCGGCGCTGCCGGCGATGTGGAGGATGTGACGTTTGCCGTCGACCGGCGGTTCGATCGTCAGCGCATCGACCTGCAGGTGACCGAGCGAGAGATCGATATCGGGCAGCAGTGGCGCGTTCGGGCTCGGCGGTGTCGCCTTCAGCGCGGGCGAACGCAGCAGGGTCAGCGTCGCGGCGCTGACCGAGCGCACGTCGATATGCTTGTGGAGATAAGCGAAGGGCCGCCAATCGAGGTCGACGCGCGGCGCGGTGAGGAACGCGCCCTGCGTGTCGCGCACTTCGAGGCCGAGGATCGTCAGCTTGCCGTAGATCGATCCTTCGATTTTGGCGGCGTGGATGCTGATGCCGGATGCTGTCGTGTAGCCGCCGATCTGTCGCGCGAGAAAGCCGCGGCCCGGTGCCGTGTTCAGCCCGAGCAGGATCACCGCGATAAGCAGCACCAGCGCGAGAAATGCGGCCGCGATCCATCTCAAAAGGCTGCCCAGCTCAAAACGGCGCTGCATCACAGTCGCCATCAGAAGGCCTGCCCGATGCCGATGTAGAGCGCGATCTTGCTGTCGCCCGGCTGACGATTGAGCGGCGTCGCAACGTCCACCCGGAGCGGCCCGAAATTGGTGTAGTAGCGGCCGCCGATGCCGGCGCCGTAGCGCATGCCCGAGAGGCTGGGCGTCGCGCTCTCGCCGACCCGGCCGCCATCGAAAAAGGGCACGACGCCGAAATTGCCGAAGCGGTAGCGCCCCTCGATCGCGAACTCGACCTGATCGCGGCCACCGATCGGATTGTGCGCGATATCCTTGGGGCCGAGCTCCTGATAGCCGTAGCCGCGTACCGAGCCGCCGCCGCCGGAGTAGAGGCGACGCGACGGCGCCAGATCGTCGCGTGCGATGCCCATGATCGAGCCGACCTGTGCGCGGCCTGCCAGCACGAGCTCGCTGAATACCGGATAATAGCCGGTCGCCTGGAGCAGGGAGCGGAAATAGGGGCGGAACTTGCCGCCTTGCAGCGAACTTTCCGGGCTGACCTTGCCGTTGATCCGGAAGCCCTTGGTGGGATTGAGCAGATCGTTCGAGCGATCATAACCGAGCTGGAGCGGGATTGCGCCGATCAGATAGTTGCGGCGCGGGCGCACGTTGCTGGCGTCGGTCGCGGCCCCCTGTTCGTTGGTGCCGATCACCTCGCCGCCGACGCTCCACGTCCAGCGCTTCTGCCATATCGGCGTGCTTGCGCGTGCGAGGGTGACGGAGAGATCGGCGGTATTCGCCTGATAGGCATCATATTTCGTACGATCGACCGCAAGGTTGACCTGGAATGTTCGATCGCGTTGCCCGGCGTTCGAGCGGCGGAAGGTGACGCCGCCGCCCTGCTCTTGCGTGCCGCCGATCGCGGTGAGGATCAGCGCGCCCTCGGGTGGGAACAGGTTGCGCCAGGTGTAGCTGCCTTGCGCCTTGATGCCCTCGCCGGTCGCGTAGCCGCCGGTCGCCGACAGGCTCCGCCACGGCCCGCGCGACTGGTGGACGAGCAGATCGACATTCTCGGTGCCGTCGGAGTTGACCTGCCCGGTGCGGACCGGCTCGATCGCGACGGTCGAGAACAGGCTGGTCGCGACCAGCGCCTGCCGCATGTCCTCGACCTTGCGGCTGTCATAGACCTGTCCCGGCTTGTAGCGCGGGAAAACCGAAAGATGCTTGACGTTGAAGACCTTGTCACCCGTCGCTTGGATTCCTACAAAACGCGCTTTCGGGCCGGAATTGACGGGCAGCGTATAATCGCCGCTGTGCGCGACATCGTCGAGCGCGATGTCGCGCTGGCCGACCTGCGCGAACGGGTAGCCACGCTCGGGCAGCTTGAGCGCGACGTTAGCTTCTGAGCCCTCGATCAGCGCGGCGTCGATCGGATCACCCGTCTTCAGCCCCAGAGCGTCGCGTGCGATCTGCGCGGGCTCCGGCGGTGCCAGCGTGACGGCGATCGTACCGAGATCGTAGCGTGTGCCCGGCGACGCCACGAGAGTGACGTGAACGATGCCGGCCGCCTTGGGATCGACATCGACGCTCGCCGTGGCGATGCCGTCATAAAAGCCCGCCGCGCGCATGATGCGCTCGGCGAGCTGGACATCCTCGTCGGCACGGGCGGAGACCTGCGCGGCGTTGGCGGCTTTCTTGCCGTCCTTGATCAGCGCGGAAAGCGCGCGGAACTGATGCTCGAGGTCGCCGCTGTCGGGCGCGCCGCCGCGCACCCCCTTCAGCCCCTTGACTTCCGTCGTGTAGCGGATGCGCGGCGTCTGGTCGGCGGCTTCCTTGGGGGTGGCGGGCGGCGGCGTCGCGTCGAACTGCGCGAGCGGCATCAGCGGACGGGTGATTTCGCTTTCGGAAACCGGCGCCGCCGGTGGCGCGCTCGCGGCGGCCGGAGGCGTGCTCGGGATCGGCGGGGCCGTGGTCGCATCGAGCGGCGGCAGCGCGGCGTCGAACTCGGCGTCGCTCGCCGGAGCCGATGCTGGCATGGCCGATGCCGGCCGCGCACGCGCTTCCGCCGCGCCTGGCGATACGAAGATGCCGAGCGCCGTCAGTGCGATGAGCCGCGATCGCCGATCCGCTCTACGGTAATCCCCCGTAATGATTGCGCACCCCCAGCGCGAACTTCACCCGATATCAGCAACGCCGCAAAGCGGTTTTGGCTCCTGATCTCAATCAACAAGCGCCCGCTGTGGCGCGGAAGCCACGTCTGTGCCAGAGGAATGGAATGACCAGCTCCGTGATCCTGACCGTTGTCGGCAGCGACCGTCCGGGCCTGACCCAGGCGCTCGCGGACGCGGTCCTCGCCGCCGGCGGCAACTGGCTCGAGAGCCATCTCGCCCGGCTGGGCGGCAAATATGTCGGATCGGTGCTGGTCGAGCTTCCTGAGGATCGGCTCGCCGATCTCGAAGCACATACCAAGGCGATCGACGCGACGGGGCTGCGCGTCGCGCTCGTCGGGGCGGACACCGCGGCGGCCGAAGCGGGCGTGCCGCTCGCGCTCGAGCTCGTTGGCCAGGATCGGCCGGGCATCGTACGCGAGGTGACGACGGTGCTCGCCGGGCTTAGGGTCAACATCGATGAGTTCGAGACGCGGCGCGAGACCGGCTCGTGGTCGGGCGAGCAGCTGTTCCGCGCGACCGCGGCGCTCCGCCTGCCTGACGATCTCTCGCAGGACGCGGTGCAGGAGGCGCTAGAGCGGATCTCGGGCGAGATCATGGTCGATTTCAGCGTGTCGCCGGCAACTTAGATCGACGTCCGATCCTTCCCGGAGAAGGGCCGGCCATCATGGAGAGCGAAGGATGCGCTACGACATTTCGGGCACGGTGATGCAGACCGTCTCGATCGACCTCTCTCCCGGCGAGGTGATCGTCAGTCAGACGCACCAGATGGCGTGGATGTCGGACGGCATCGCGATGAACACGCACACCGACGGCGGCTTCTGGGCGGGCCTCAAGCGCGCCGCGACAGGCGGCAGCCTGTTCGTCACCGAATATTCCGCCGAGGCGCCAGGCCATGTCGCCTTCGCGCCGCGCTTCCCCGGCCAGATCCTGCCGGTGACGCTGCGCGCCGGCGAGTCGCTCATCTGTCGCAAGGAGACCTTCCTCTGCTGCGAACGCTCGGTGAGCCTCGAGATCGCCTTCCAGCAACGCTTCGGCGCCGGCCTGTTCGCGGGCGAGGGCTTCATCCTCCAGCGCGTCACGGGGCCGGGCACGGTGTTCCTCGATCTCTCCGGCGAGGTCGTCGAAAAGCAGCTCGGGCCGGGCGAGCGGCTGCGCGTCCATGCCGGGCATATCGGCATGCAGGAACCATCGGTGAGCACCGACATCCAGATGGTACGCGGCTTCCGCAACATCCTGTTCGGCGGCGAGGGCCTGTTCCTTGCGACGCTGACCGGCCCCGGCCGGATCTGGCTGCAATCGATGCCGATCATGAACCTCGCCGAGGAGATCGCCCGTCACCTGCCGAACGACAATGCCGAGCGCAGCGGCGCCGGGATCGGCCAGGCGGTCGGCGGCGGCGCGGCGGGCGCGGTGCTCGGCGGGATCCTCGGTGGGATATTGGGGAACGAGTAGCCTTCGCGCTCCTGCGAAAGCAGGAGCGCGGTCAATCGTAGCTTGCGATCGCGGCTCCAAGCTCCTGCTTTCGCAGGAGCACGGCAGGACTTAGCCAAGCCGCGGCCGCAGCTCCTTCTCGAAAAAGCGGATGAACCGCTCCTGGTCGTCGCCCGGGCAGGTCAGCACGACATGGTCGAAGCCGGCGTCGAGATATTTGCGGACCTGCGCGACGTGGCGTTCGACATCCGGACCGGCCGAGACCGCATCCGCCAGGTCCTCGGCGCGGATGAACTTGGTCGCCGCCTCGAAGCCCGCGACGCTCGGCACCTCGCTGTTCACCGCCCAGCCCAGCGAGCCGAAGCTGAACCGCTCGCGCGCCAGATCGAGCCCCGCCTGCTCACTGGGCGCAAAAACGCAGAGCGCCTCCGCATAAGCAGGGCCACCCTTCCCGGTCCGCGCCTTGAACCCCGAGACGAGCGCGGCATCGGGCTCGGTCGCCATGATCCCGTCCGCCTTTTCCGCGGCAACGTTGATCGAGGCCGGCCCGCTCACGCCCATCACGATCGGAATGGCCCGATCGGGAATGTCGTAGAGCCGCGCATGATCGAGCACATAATGTTCGCCGACATGGCTTTGCACCCCGCCCTTCCAGAGCAGTCTGCAGATGTCGATCGCCTCGCCGACCATCGCATGGCGTTCATGTACCGAAGGCCAACGCGCGCCGGTGACATGCTCGTTAAGCCGCTCGCCGGCACCGACCGCAAGCGTGAACCGATTGCCGCTCATCACCGCGATCGTCGCCGCTGCCTGCGCGACGATCGCGGGATGATAGCGGATGATCGGGCAGGTCAGCCCGGTGGCGATGCCGATCCGCGACGTCGCGTGCGCGATCGCGCCGAGGACGCTCCAGGCGAACGGGGCATGGCCTTGCGCTTCGAGCCAAGGATGGAAATGATCGGAGATCGACACGAAATCGAATCCGACCGCCTCGGCTAGCATGGCGTTCTCGACGAGGGCGGCGGGGCCATGCTCCTCGGTCATCAGCTTGTATCCGAACTTCGCCATCCGCGCCTCCTGTGCGTGCGGACGCATCAATGCGGCAGCCGCGACAATGATCCGCGTGCGCCGCGCATCCGGTGGCGTCGACGGCACGACTCGTCAGCTGCGGCCGGCGCCTCGAAGCGGGCTGCAAGTCTGTCTTGCGCTTGACAAAATCTGCGCGCAGTCTTGGTGGTGCGGGAGGCGCGGCGCGAGGCATGGACGACTCAGGCTTCAGGCTCGATTGGTCGCGGCCGGTCGCGCCTCAGCATCTCGGCGAGCGCCGCTACCACGCCACGACCGAGACCCAGCACATCCTCGTGGTGGTGAGCGACGTGCAACTGGGTATCGCGGAGAAAATCGCGCGCGATCGCCGCGTCGATCATCCCGACGTCTCGATCCAGTCCGTGCTCGAGGAGGCCATCGATCGTGCGGTCGCTACGCGGCCGCCGAGCAGCGGCGAGCTCCGCATCGAGGATGGCGACTTCGATTGAGCGGCGCCCTTTTACTGAAACACCGTTCGTGCTGAGCTTGTCGGAGCACTGACGTGCTTCAGTCGTTCGATTGGAAAGAAGAACAGGCCGTTCGCCATGCTCGCGGCAAACGGCATAGTAGAAAAAACGGTTTAGAGCCTCTGCTTGCTGGTTAAGGTAAACCCATGATGCTCCGCCTGCCCCTCGCGCTGTTCGCCATTGCTGCTGCGGGCGCAGCGCTGGCGCAGGCCCCCGCTCCTCCGCCACCCGCGCCGCCGCCAGCCATGGCGACTGCGCCGAAGCCCGCGACGGTGACGGTCAGCCTGGAGACCAGCCTCGGGCCGATCGTGCTCGAGCTTGAGAAGGAGCGCGCGCCGATCACCACGGCCAACTTCCTGCGCTATGTCGACCAGAAGCGCTTTGACGGAACCGCCTTCTACCGCGCGACGAAGGTCGCGCCGGGGTTCGGCCTGATCCAGGGCGGCGCGCGCAACGATCCCAAGCGCGTGCTGCCGGCGATCGCCCACGAGCCGACGAGCAAGACGGGGCTGCACCATGGCGACGGCACGATCTCGATGGCGCGCGGCGCGCCGGGCAGTGCCAGCGGCGATTTCTTCATCACCGTCGGGGATATGCCGAGCATGGATGCCGATCCCAAGCAGCCGGGCGACAATCTCGGCTTCGCCGCCTTTGGCCATGTCGTCGCGGGGATGGACGTCGTGCAGAAGATCCTCGACGCGCCGACCTCGCCGACCGAGGGCGAAGGCGTGATGAAAGGCCAGATGCTCGCGCCGACGATCCGCATCGTCGCGGCGCATCGCGTCAACTGAACGCGTAGCCCGACGATCTGCGCCCGACGATCTGCTTCGCCGAACACGGGCGGCAACGGCGACGGGAGCCCCGGAAACGCGGCCCACCGAGCATGATCCGGCTTACACGAGCTTAGGCGTCGTGTTCCTCGCCGCCCTGCTGCCGGCCGTCCTCGGCAGCGAAATGCGCGGCGCAGGTCACATAATGGTCCGCGAGTTCGGTGAGCGCGGCGACCATCTGCGGATCGTCGCACGTACGCGCGAGGCTCAGGCAGTCTTCGGCACGCTGTCGGTGGTAGCTTGCTGGGGGCATCGCAGACCTCAGGCTTGTCTCTCCACATCGCTAGAATGCATCAAAATCGTCACTGAGTCAGTTGCGAAACACGCAATACTGAAAAGTTTCCGCATTTTCCTGGGGATCGTTCCCACTGTCGACCGCATCATCACCGTGCCGGGCGATCCGTCGACGGCGTTACAGCGCCGCGGAGCGATGCAGATAGGCCGCCCAACTCCGGCCGCGCTGCTGCTCCGGTACGGGTCTGAGACAATCCTCGAGAAAACTTGCGGCGAAGCGGAACACGCCGCCGCAGGGCAGCACCTGATAGACGCCATCCGCACGTGGACCGGCTTCCTCTCGCAACAGCGCGTTAAGCCGGTCCACCGGACTGTCATGACGCGTCGCCACGCCGAGCAACCCGGCGCAGAGCATCGTCAGGGTGCTCGCGATCACGTCATTGGCGCCGTGATCGGCATCGACGCAATCGCCCAGCGGTCGCGGACCGCCCTCAAGCCGCGCGACGACATGGCGGGAGACCGCATTGTCGAAGTCTACGTTGCCGGCGCTCGTCTTCATTCCGTAGTCCGCCAGTTCCGCCGGCTGGCGGAGCAGCAGACGCGTGGCGAGCAACCGCTCGCGCCGCTCGCGATCGTCGAGGCGGCGCGCGCCGCGGGTTAGCACGTCGCGGCGGAAGCGTTGGCAGAGATAGTAGTCGCGCACGAGTTCACGGCGCGTACCCGGCGGCATCGCCGCGACCGCAGCCCGCGCGCCCTCGACGAGCACGAAGGCGTCGAAATTCTCGCGCAGCGTCGCGGTGCCTACCGGCTCCAGCCCTACCTCTGCCATCTCCGCGCGGAATTCATCGACGTAGAGCGCCCGCCAGGACGGCGCGAGATATTCGTGCGCGAAATAGTCGAGCGGCAGCGTAGCGGAATGCGTTTCCCAATCGCGGGCCTGCGGGCTGGCGCCGAGGACCGACGGCGCGGCGGACGCCACCGCCCGTGCCTCGGCCAGTGCGGCGGCGAAGCGTGCGTTGCTGTCGCCCGGCTTGTCCTCCGCGAGACCGCGCAGCAGATGCTGGAACGGCGCATCAACCGCCCAGCCCGGCATGGCGTTGTAGCTCACGTAGACGAGGCCGCCCGGCGCGAGATGGCGATCGACGAAGCTACGGAAGCTGGCCGCCGCCGCCGCGTCGATCCAGGCATAGACGCCATGCGCGACGATATAGTCGAAGCGCGGCAGGTCGAGCGCGGTCGCGGCGGCGAAATCGGTCGCGTGCAGCGTGAGGTTGTCCGTGCCGGCCGCAAGCGCGAAGCGGGCGGCATCCTCGATATGGATCGGCATCAGGTCGATGGCGTGGTGCGGCCAGTCGCGATGCGTCGCCGCCGAGACGATCGCGGTGAGACCGCGTCCGCAGCCGAGCTCGCACCAGCTCCGCCGCGCGCCCTCGGGCGGCGCGAAACCGTTGATCAGGGCGACGAGATCGAGGAATTCCGGAAGCAGCTCGCCGGTGACGGCGCGAATATAGGCAGTGTCGGTGACATAGCCGGGGGACGCCACACGGCACCTCCTCTTCGCGACGCCGCGGCCAGCCTACGCAGCCGGGGCAAGGCGGTCCAGCCGGCGCGTCGCCTACCGCGCGGAAACGAACAGCTTTCGCCAGCCGCCGCGATCGGCAAGGATCGCGCGCGCGGCATTATGTCCGGGCGCGCCGGTGACGCCGCCGCCGGGATGGGTGCCCGCGCCGCACATGTAGAGACCCGCGATCGGCGCGCGATAGCTGCCGTGCCCCAGCACCGGACGCGCCGACCAGAGCTGATCGAGGCTCATATTGCCGTGCATGATGTCACCCGCGACGAGCCCGAACTTGCGCTCGAGGTCGAGCGGCGAATGGATCTGCCGTGCGATCACGGCACGCTTGAAATTGGGTGCCCATCGGTCGACCGTCGCGATGATGCGATCGGCGGCGGCATCCCGCTCGTCGTCCCAGCTCCTGCCCTGCGGAAGGTCGGGCGCGAACTGCTGGCAGAACAGGCTGGCGACATGCGCGCCCGGCGGCGCCAGACTGTCGTCGATCGTGGACGGAATCAGCATCTCGACGATCGGTTCGGATGACCAGCCATAGCGTTTCGCATCGAGATAGGCGCGATCCATGTAGTCGAGCGTCGGCGCGAGGATGATGCCGCTCTGATGGTGCTCGCCTTCCTCCGGCAGGCAGGTGAAGCGCGGCAGCTCCGAGAGCGCGACGTTCATCCGGAACGTGCCGGATCCGGTCTTGAAACCCTTGATGCGGCGCCGGAAATCGGGATCGAGATCGGCAGGATCGATCAGGCGGTCGTAGAGCAGCCGCGGCCCGACATTGGCGGCGACGATGCCGGCGGCGATCTCCTCGCCGCTCTCCAGACGCACGCCGACCGCCCTGCGGCCGTCCACGAGAATTTGGCGAACCGGCGTCTCGACGCTGATCTCGACGCCTGACTGCTCGCAGACCCGGCGCATCGCCTGCGTGATCGCGCCCATCCCGCCGACGGCGTGACCCCATGCGCCCTTCTTACCATTCACCTCGCCGAAGACATGGTGGAGCAGCACATAGGCCGATCCGGGCGTATCCGGGCTGGCATAGTTGCCGACGACGGCGTCGAAGCCGAACGCCGCCATCACCGCTTCGCTCTCGAACCAGCCATCGAGGAAGTTGCGCGCCGATTTGGTAAAGAGATCGAGCACGTCGCGCTGGCGGTCGAGCGGCAGGCGGGCGAGACCCCGGCCTTGGCGCACGGCGTCGATCAGGGTCACGATGCCCTCGCCGACATTGGGCGGGATCCTAAGCGCGAGCGCGCGCAGCAGCTCGGCGACGCCCTCAAGCGCTTGGTAATAGGCCGGTAGCGCCTCAGCGTCCTTGGCGGAGAATTTGCGGAACTCCGCCTGCGTACGGGCGAGGCCGCCGCCGAGCTTTAGATAGCGCCCGTCCTCCTGCGGCAGGAAGTTCGAGATCGGCCGTTCGATCACGCGGTAGCCATGATCGGCGAGCCGCATGTCGGCGATCACCTGCGGCTGGAGCAGGCTGACCGTGTAGCTGGCGGTAGAGTTGCGGAAGCCGGGGTGGAACGCCTCGGTGACCGCCGCGCCGCCGACGATCGTGCGACGCTCCAGCACGCGCACCCCGAGCCCCGCACGCGCGAGATAGAAGGCGCAGACCAGCCCGTTATGGCCGCCGCCGACGATGAGCGCATCGTATCGCTTGGTCATAGGCTTTGCTCCAGATCGCTTCTCCAGCGGTGGCATGGTGGCAGGCCGAAGCCAAATCCGCCCGGCGGCGCTCTCCTTTTGATGTGGCTCCGAAACGGAAGTTGGCGCATGATCGCCGCACGACGGCCGAATCCCCGGGAGGCATGCGGTGTCGCATCTGCTGCTGCTCGTCATGATCGCCGCCTTCATCTGGTTCGCACGCGGCCGAGCCGGCGCGCGGCAGCGCGGCGGCATGGTCGCGCCGCCGGAGGATGCCGCCGCCGCGCTCGCGGAGGTCGCGAAGGAGTTCGCCGCCTTCCTGCCCAAGGAAGCCGCCGAAGCGCTGCAGGAGATGGCGGAACAGGCCGCCGCCACCGAAGCACAGCGCCGGCCGATCGCCGGGGCGCCACCAGTCGCGGCGCGTCGCACGGCTTCGCCGTTTGCCACGCTCAAGCGCGATGTCGAGACGATCCGCGCGACCGGACCGCTGCCGAGCCAAGGGCACGTACCCGCGTCGCGGCGCTGTGCGCCCGCGATGGTGCCGCCGCTCGGCATCACGCTTCATCCGCACGGCCCGATCGCACGACGGCCTCGCTCGAGTTCCGTCGCCGCGATCGCGCGGCAACGCGGGCTCTGCTCTCCCCGATAATTTATCAATGACTTGGACAGAGAAGGAAGAAGACGATGGCAATTACCCGTCAGGTCATCACCTCGCTCCAACGCGACGGCACCGACGCGCTCGGCACGCGCACCGTCGCGATGAAGATCGCCGACGAGAGCATCGTCTCGGGCTCGTTGCTGACCGTCGAGAGCAACCATTTCTGCGTGCTCAAGTCGCGCGGCGCGGTGCTCAACGTCTACGAGACCGGGCAGTATGCGTTGGAGACGCCCGACAAGCCGCTGATCGGATCGATCGCGCAGGGCTTCTTCGGCGGCTCCAGCCCCTGGGTCTATGAGGTCATCTACATCAACCGTTCGAAGCTGCTCGTCCGCAACCAGGGCATCGCGACCAGCGCCGAAATGGCCGAGATGGCCTATGTCGTCGATTACTACATCCACATCGACAGCAAGGAGGAAGCGCTCGACCTCATCACCCATATGCCGTTCTCGGGCGCGGTGATCGATACGCAGGAGGTCGCCGACTATGCCGGCCCGGCGATCGAGCAGGCGATCAACCAGATCGTCCAGATCACCAAGATGGAGAATATCAACGAGCGCATCAGCGACGTGCGCGAGGCGGTAAAGCAGCATCTCACCGACTTCCTCAAGGTCTACGGCATCATGCTGAACGACCTCAAGGTGCTCATCATGCCGCGCGACGAGCGGATGCGCGAGCTTATCTCGCTGCAGGCGATCGGGCTCTCGCCGATCGAGGCGGTGCGCTACTATCTGGCGCTCAGAATGGCCGACAAGGGCTTGGTTTCAGCCCCAAATGCCGCCGCCGGCGTGCCCTTCCACATCGGCGCGCAGCCGACCGGCGTGTTCCCGCTGGGCGAAGAGGTCGGCGCCGGCGCATGACCGACTTCTACGACGTCGGCGCGGTGGCGCGCGTCGCGATCAACCTGTTCAACGGCTATGGCTATAATTTCTACCGCGAGGAGAACCAGCTGCGCGCGGACGACCAGCGCATCCGCGCGCTGGCCGGATCGCTGCTCGCACAAGCGCGCGCCTCGCTCGCCGCCGCTGAGGGCGACTATCGCCGCACCAACATCCCGCCGCCGACCCGCGAAAAGCCCTTCCCGGATCCGGCGGTGACGGCAAACGCGCAGGCGATCGAGCGGCTGTCGAGCGCGGTCGGGGGCCTCGAAGGGCAGATCCGGCACCAGCCCGTCCCCGAGAACGACCGCATGACGCAACGCTATCGCAAGGAAGCGGAGACGCTCGAGGCGCTCGGCGAGAAGGACAAGGCGCTGGTCGGCCAGGCCGAACTGCTCCGCGCGCTGCTCGCGGGGCTGGGCGGCGACGCGGTGCTCCAGCGCAAGCCGGAGATCGAGCAAGGCATCGCCGCGATCGGTGAAACGCTGCGCGGACGAGCGATGCTGCTTGCTTGAGCTCCGGATGTCTAAGACAGGACCGTTCGTCCTGAGGAGGGCCCGAGCGCAGCCCAGGGCCCGCCTCGAAGGACCGGCCTCCAGCGCGTCCTTCGAGACGCCGCTTCGATAAGCTCAGCGGCTCCTCAGGACGAACGGAACGATCTTGCCCGTAACGGTGCGGGTCAATGATTGAACGCGCCGTCCTTCGGCATCACCGCGCCGGTGCCGTAACGGACGGTGAAGCGCAGCCCGAGCGGCCCATCGGCGCTGCGCAGCATCGTCGGCGCGTCGAACATCAGCTGCTGCGGGTAGACCCAGCATTCGTGAACATGATTGCGCAAATCCCAGCAGAGCTGCCCGTTGGCGAGCGTCCAGCCGCCGTCGGTATCGAAGCCGTGCCCTTCATATTTGCCGGTGAAGCGCAACGATCCGTCCCGCGCGAACAGGATGCGGCCGCGCGCACCGTCGCTGCGCACCACCTCGGCACTGTTGCCGGCCAGCTCATCGCCTGGCGCGGCGGAAGCGGCGGTTGTGGCGAGCGCCGAAGCGCCGGCGGCGATAGTGAGAATGACGGTCTTCATGGGTGGTCCCCTTTCCCAGCGTTCGATGATTAGCGCCCGCCTCGGGGCGGGAGTGTGACGCAAAGCACGCGACGAAAAAGGATAACGAAGATCCGTTCGTCCTGAGCGAAGTCGAAGGACGTGCCGCAAGCGTTGGCTGTGCTTGGCACGCACTTCGACTTCGCTCAGTGCGAGCGGGGCAACCGGATAGTAGGTCAGGCCATCAGCGCGGCGACGAGCGTCTTGACCTTCTTCTGGCGCCATTGCGGGGTCGGCGCGACCAGCCAATAGCTCTCGTCGCCGCCGCGCTCCTCGAACAGTTTCAGCCGTCCGGCCGCGATGTCCGCCTGGGCAAGCAGCGCCGGCACGCAGGCGCGGCCGAAGCCCGCGACCGCCGCCTCGATCGCGAGCCCGGCGTCGGCGACGCTCAGGAGCTCGCCCCGTCCCGTGTCCGCAGGGCAGCCCGGCCAGGCAATCGCCGCCTCGCCCGCGCCGTCGATCCCGACGCAGACGAAGCCCGGCGGCAGCAGCGCAACGCCCTCGTGGCCACCGGCGTCGGTGCCGAATCGGATCGCGAGATCGAGATTGGCCTGGGTGAAATCGAGCTGCTCGTCGGCGGCAAGCAGGACGAACCGCAGCTCGGGATCGGTCTTCGCATAGGCGGCGAGGCGCGGCGCGAGCCACTTTTCGGTGACATCGCGCGCGCTGGCGATGGTGAGCGTCTTCGAGGATTGACCGGCCTGCATCGCGCGCACCGCCTCCTCAAATTCGAGGAATCCGCGGCGCAGCGCCTCCAGGCCCGCTTCGCCCTCCGGCGTCAGCTCGAGCCCCTTTGCGGTGCGCCTGAACAGCACGACGCCGAGCGTATCCTCGAGCGCGCGGATCTGCTGGCCGACGGCGGCGGGCGTTACCGCCAGTTCGTCTGCTGCGCGCGTGAAACTAAGATGGCGCGCGGCAGCGTCGAGCACGCGCAGGCCATTGAGCGGGAGGTGCGTGCGCTTCATGCGGCCGTCTCGCCATTCTCACACCGTTCGCCCTGAGCCCGTCGAAGCACTGTTTTTCTTCCGGCGCCGCTTGAAGAAAAGGGTAGCCCGCTTCGACGCCGCCTGCGGCGTCGCTCAGGACAGGCTTCGACAAGCTCCGGGCGAAGGGTGGTGTGAATTCGGCTCAATGCAGCGTCACCGGCGCGAGCAGCGCGAAGCGTGGAATCGTCGCATCGAAGCTGGCGCCGCTGGCAGCGAGCATCTGGTAACTGCCCTCCATCGTGCCCGAGGGTGTGTGCAGCGGGCAGCCCGAGACATAGTCGTAGCTGTCGCCAGGCCCGATCAGCGGCTGTTCGCCGACGACGCCTTCGCCACGCACCTCCTGGGCGCTGCCGCGCCCGTCGGTGATCAGCCAATGCCGGCTGACGAGCTGAACCGGCTGATCGCCGTCGTTCTCGATGCGGATATGATAGGCCCAGAACCAGCGCCCGTTCGCCGGATCGGACTGCTCGGGCAGGTAGCTGACCGACACGCGGACGGTGACGTCGCCGGTCGTCGCCTCGTGCGGGAAGAAGCTCTTCACGCCGCCATCCTCGCCGCCTTTGCCGTCACAACCCGACCGCCGCGAGCGCCTGGTCGAAATCGTCGATCAGGTCGTCGGGGTCCTCCAGCCCGATCGAGAGGCGGAGCATCCCCTCGGTGATGCCCATCTGCTCGCGGGTCTCCGCAGTCAGGCCGGCGTGGGTCGTCGAGGCGGGGTGCGTCATCAGGCTGCGCGAATCGCCGACGTTGTTCGAGATGTCGACGAGCCTGAGCGCGTCGAGCAGGCCGTGGGCCTGCACGCGGCCGCCATCGACGAACAGCGACATGATCGGCCCGCCCGCCGCCATCTGGCGCATCGCGAGCTCGTGCTGGGGGTGGCTCGGCAATGCCGGATACAGCAGCCGCGGCACGCGCTTCTCGATAAAGCGCGCAACCGCGAGCGCATTCTCGCTCTGGCGGCGGATGCGCAGATCGAGCGTCTCGAGCCCCTTCAGCACCACCCAGGCGTTGAATGCCGAAAGCGTCGGGCCGGTGTTGCGCGTGAAGGGGAGCAGCGTGTTGAGGATGAAATCCTCCGTTCCGGCCACCGCGCCGGCGAGCACGCGGCCCTGTCCGTCCATCATCTTGGTCGCCGAATAGGCGACGATGTCGGCGCCATAGTCGAGCGGCCGCTGCAGCGCCGCGGTGGCGAAGGCATTGTCGACGACGGTCTTGACGCCCGCATCCTTCGCGATCTTGCAGACCGCTTCGAGATCGATGACATCCAGCGTGGGGTTCGCAGGCGTCTCGAAGAAGAACAGCTTGGTCTCGAGCTTGAGCGCCGCCTTCCAGGCGTCGGGATCGGTGCCGTCGACGATCGTCGTCGTGATGCCGAAGCGCGGCAGCAGTGTGTCGGTCAGCCAGCGGCACGAGCCGAACAGCGCCCGGCTGGCGACGACGTGATCGCCCTGCGCGAGCTGGCACAGCAAGGCCGCGGTCATCGCCGCCATGCCGCTCGCCATGCAGCGCGCGGCCTCCGCGCCCTCGATGATCGCGATACGCTGCTCGAGCATCTCGGTCGTCGGGTTCTGGAGGCGCGAATAGGTCATGCCGGTCTGCTCGCCGGCGAAGCGCGCGGCGGCGTCGGCCGCGCAATCATAGGCATAGCCCGAGGTGAGGAAGATCGCCTCGCTGGTCTCGCCCCATTCCGAGCGCGCGGTGCCGCCGCGCACCGCCTTTGTGGCGGGGCGCCAGCGGTCGGTAACGGAACGGTCCTGGCCGGTCTTGCGCTTCATGGCTCCGCTTTGGCGCGTGGCGGTGGGCGGCGTCAATGCGCCTTGAAGCGCCACGGGAGGACGCTAGGTCTGTACGCACCTCAATCCCCTCAAGGAGAGTCGACAATGGCGACCGCGATCCAGGACATCCCGCTCAAGACCATCGACGGCCAGGACGACAGCCTCGCCGCACACGAGGGCAAGGTGCTGCTCGTCGTCAACGTCGCCTCCAAATGCGGGCTGACCCCGCAATATGAGGGGCTGGAGGCGCTCTACCGCAAATATCGCGGCGAAGGCTTCGAGGTTCTCGGCTTCCCCGCCAACGATTTCGGCGGCCAGGAGCCGGGCACCGAGGAGGAGATCCAGACCTTCTGCACGACCAAGTTCGACGTGGACTTTCCGATGTTCTCCAAGGTCGTCGCGACCGGCCCCGACAAGCATCCGCTCTACAAGGCGCTGACCGATGCGGTGCCGTCGGCCCAGACCACCGGCGAGGACATGCGCGCCAAGCTCAAGAATTACGGCATGACACCGACCGAGGAGCCCGAGGTGCTGTGGAACTTCGAGAAGTTCCTGATCGGGCGCGACGGTGACGTCGTCGCCCGCTTCGCACCGAGCACCACGCCCGACGATCCCGCGCTGGTCGGCGCGATCGAGCGCGAGCTGTTCGCGAGCGAGTGACGCCTGCCAAAGAGGAAGTCCGTTCGTCCTGAGCGAAGTCAAAGGACGCGCGACACGCGTTGCGCTCGCGACACGCACGTCGACTTCGCGCAGTGCGAACGGATTTCCCTTTAGCTAAGCGATTACCCCACCACCCGCCTGATCCTCGCCACCAGCCGTTCGCGCGCGTCGAGCGCGTTCGCGCGTCGGCCGGTGAAGAGATCGCGGGCAAGGAAATGGCCGGTGAGCCTGAGCCCGGCGAGCACTTCGTCCCACCCCGCCACGCCGCCCTCGAGCAGGAAGCGCGGCAGCGGCAGCAGCTTGTCGGCATAGTCCGACCCTGCGGCGCGGCTCACCGCGACGCCGCTCTTCGGGCTTACCCAGGCGAGATCGCCCGCGTCGCCTTCGGCGGCGCAGCGCGTGAAATCGAGCCCGAAGCCGAGCTCGGACAGCAGCAGCAGCTCGTAGCGCACCAGCGCGCCCGCCCAGCCGCGCGCCGCCGGCGCCGCCTCGATCGCGTCGAGCACCGCCGACAGCGCCGCGAACAACCGCGGATAGGGCTGGCCCTCGGGCAGCGCGGCGGCGGTGAGCGCCGTCGTCCACTCGATCGCGGTGGCCGGCAGCGGCTCGGCGAGCAGCGCGGCGCGGCTGTGGACGAGCTCGACCGTGAGCGCCGCGAGCTGCTCCGCGGTGCGCGCGCGATAATCGGCGCGGACGAGGTTGCCGGGGATCAGCACCGGCCGCAGCCGCCGCGACCGCCCGCCGCGCACATAGCCCGGCTGCAACCCATCGTCCGGCGTCAGCGCACGCGCGACGACGCCATGCTCGCCATGCGGCAGGACGGCGCAGACGACGGCATCGGCGAGGATGTGCATGGCGCGATGCTAGGCCAGCACGGCGACCGGCGAGAGCGAAAAGTCACATAACGCGAGCGCCGAAGGTCACAGCGTTCCGTTGCGAAAGGTCACATGGTTTCGTGATCTTTGGAGGCCGTGGCCTTTGGGTCCCGCAACCTGTAGCGAATCCTACGATCAGAAAGAGCCAACGCGATCATGCGCCGGCCGGCGCGCTGTAGGATGCACGAACCCGCTGCGCGGGATGGGCGCTTGCGGCGCGGTTGAGGTGAAGGGGCAAGCGTCGCGCTCGCATTGAGCGCCGCGGGAGGCGGGCAGAGCATCGGGGCTCCACGAGAAG
>Ga0213875_10000720_pt1 | contig 25298 bp, 20 predicted proteins | sample BarmaccomBMRX_R8_FD_160105 | JGI IMG/M metagenome (GOLD analysis project Ga0213875, IMG submission 160105) | Root-associated microbial communities from Barbacenia macrantha in rupestrian grasslands, the National Park of Serra do Cipo, Brazil - RX_R8 | ecosystem: Host-associated > Plants > Roots... | reverse complement strand
GACAAGGACCGCAGGGAAATCCAAAGGTCGCTTCGCAAGGCTAGGGCTGACCTGGAAAACGTCCGAGAGCAGATCGCCGGTGTTGACGAACTCAAGGCCGATGCACGCGAGATGGAGGGGCTGGAGGCTCAGATTGAGGGCGGAAAGCAGGAGGAGGACCAGATCCGGGAGGAGATGCGTCGCCTTCTGACGAGCGGCTGGCTCGCGCCCGCCGCCGGCAAGCTCAACGAAGCGTTGCAGGACGCGGCTGCAAAGAATGACGCCGCCCAGGCTCAAGCTAAGGCAATCAAGACTGCCGAGGATCGAATCTCAGTACTCCAGAAACAGATGCAAGGGGGTACATGTCCGACGTGTCATCAGGAACTGCCGCCGCCAGATGAGTCCACCCATCAGGCACTGGCCGAAGCGCAAGCCGACCTACAGCGGATGAGGAGCGAGGCCGGCGGCGGTGCAGACCTCCGCCTTGAGCGGCGGATCCGCGAGCTGATCGACACAACAACTGTCAAGGCCTACAGGGAAAGGCAGGAGCGACTGGACAAGCTTTCTGCCGTCCAGTTTGGGCGCAATCGTCGGCTTGGTGCCCTGAAAGACAGGCTAAAGGATCACGACGCCGCGAGGATCCGTCAGCTCGGCGAAGAGCAGGACCATCTGGAACAAGCGATCGAGCGATACGAAAGATCACTCCGGGGCTTCAAGGCGAAGCAGGACGAGATCAGCAAGGAACAGGACAAGCAGGCAGGCATCCTGCGCCGCCTCGGCAGCGCACAACCCGCGCTCTCTGCCGAAGCGTACTTCTTCGAGTACGTGCGCGCTTTGATGAGGCGAACGATCCATCGCTACCAGGAGCGGACACGGGGCGAAGTCGAAAAGGTCGCCACTGAGATGTTCCTGAAACTCGTGCGCGATCCACAGGCATACCAAGGAATCCGCATCAGTCGTGACTACCGCGTCGATCTCATTGGACGACTGGGCGAGAGTATGAATACCAGTGAGGGCGGTAAGCAACTTGTCGCCCTTTCACTGATCGGCGCGCTCAAGCGAGCAGCAGTGCGAGGCGGTCCCGTGGTCCTGGACAGCCCGCTCGCACGGCTCGACCTCGAGCACCGCGAGAATGTACTCCAGACCTGGGTCCCGCAGCTGGGCGACCAGGCGATCCTCCTAGTCCAGTCGGGCGAGCTGACAATGGAACAAGGTCGCAACATCATGGGCAGCCGCATCGGTCAGGAGTACAGGATCTACCGGCCGAACGGCGATCCGGAAGAGGCAGTGATCGAGAGGACACAGTGACCGTGGCGAACGCGCAGGAGGACAAGCAACAGGTCGGCCTGACCCAGGCGGGCGAGGAGGCGATCCAGATCCTCATGTCTGATGGGCGCTTTGCGAGCCAGACAGACGCCTACCGTTTCGCGATCTCATACGCAATCGCCGCTAGCCTTGACCCCGCAGACGCTCCCCCAGGAGGCTACACCACCAAATTCTCCGCGCTCGGGACCCTCGAGAGCGGAAGCAGCATCCGCGATCTCATCGAGATCCATGGCATCGGCGACACAAGCCGACCGTTCGCCACGGCCGAGAAGCTGGCCGAACTAGGCGTGCGAGAGATAGCGCGACGGCTAGAAGGTAACGAGAGCCTAGCTGACATCCTCAGTGAGGCCTCCACAACTGCCAACGACGACGCGTCCCGCTGGCCAGAACGCGACCGCGCTAGCGTTCCTGACAGTGGTCATCCTGATCTCTCACCCGATGTCGTCTGGCCCGCCGCGACCGGTCAGGCCACCTCACCGGACCTAGGCGCAATGCCGGGGAGTTAAGGTCCCTCGGCGGTTGTCACGCGTTGCTGGCGGCGTGTCGCTGCTTGCGGGTTCTCGCTGCTGATCGCGGTGGTGATCTTCGTGATGCGCTGGCAGCTGCGAGGCTTGCCGGGCGGGTGCTTGTTCCAGCGGCTGAGCGGGGATTTGATACGGCGGGCGCAGACTCGGGGCCGGCGTGGCGGGTGCAGGCTGGCCAGCACGGTACGGCCGATGCCGCCGGCCAGGTCCGCCACACCGGGGAGGATGTTGCGGGCCTGGGTCACCATGTTCCGGCTGTTTCGACGGCGACCTGGTAGCTGGCCCGGTCAGGGTCGGTGCCGGGCGCAGTGGCTACAGCGTCGGTGATGGCGATCCGCAGCATCTGGTACAGCGCCAGCAGCGCCCACATCTCCTGCTTGAGGCCCGCGGGGTCGCCCGAGCGCAGCACCCGGCCGTCCAGCAGAGTGTGACGCAGCGCGAGGTAGGCGATCTCGTGTTCCCGGCGCTCGTGATACAGCGCGATCAGCGCCGTGGCAGGCCAGGTGCGGTGGTCGAGCAGGGTGGTGGCCAGCCGGCAGCTGCTGCCGTAGGTGGTGCCGTCCGCACAGGTGACCGTCACTTCGGCGGTGATGATCCGGACCTTCACACCGCCGATCATGGAGGTGAAGGACCCGTCCGGCAGTTGGCGCAGTACCGGGGGGCGGCGGACCGAGGTGAGCCGGACCAGGAACTGCGCCTTGGTGGCGGCGACCTCACGCAAGAACTCCGCGCCGTCAAAGCCGCGGTCCATCAGCACCAGCATCGTGGCGTCCAGCAGGTGCAGCAGCTTGCGCGCCCAGGTGATCTCCCCATCGGCCGTGGAGCCGAAGACCGCGCCGAGCAGCGCGCGGGTACCGGTCTCCACCAGCGTCATCAACTGGATGACCGGATAGCCGGCCTGTCCCAGGGCGGCGTTCATCTTGCCCAGCCAGGCCCGGTTACGGCCGGTGTCAGGGACTTTGACCGACTTGCACCCGTCGAAGGCGACGGTGCGGTACTGGCCGAAGCATACCCCGGGCATGCGCGGCCAGGCGGCCGGCCCGGCCAGCGCCTCGAACAGCGCCTTCAATGGCGCCGCGCCCAGCCGCCGGCGCAGATCCCGCAGCGCCTTGGCTGATGGCGCCGCCAAGCCCAGCCCGTCCAGCGCCGCCGTCAGCTTCCCCCACACGCCCAGGTAGCCGGACTGGGGAAACAGCCCAAGCGCCAGTACGAAATACAGGCCCACCCGCGAGGGCAGCATGCGCAGCCGCCGCTGCCCGGCGCGGGCATCCGCCAGCACCGCATCAGCCAGCTCAAACGGCACGAGCTGAGTCAGTTCGCCCAGATGACCCGGGGCGAACACCCCAGCCGCCACCGTGATCGTCTTCGTGATGGTCGTGACAGCAACACTGATGGCAGACTGAACGCGCAACGGAGGTCCTCGGCAACGGGCCGGTCTTGGTCGACACCCGTCCTACCGGACCTCCGTTGCCATGTCCGCGTATCCCGGCCATCCAGGGCAAACCGCTTGACAGCTGGCCACAAACGTTAACTTCCCGGCATTTTGCGCCGTGTGCGCGGAAAGGAGTCGCCGTGTAGGAGGCGATGACTGACGTCATAACTGCACGTGAGATGAAGGTTTCGTGGCCCTTCGGCGCCGCCCTGCGGGGGGAGGCGCCAAGCCACCGCATGGTGCCCTAGCTGAAGACTGCGGTGCTGAGCGATGCGGAAAAGGCGGCGTGAGAGCCGTCAGGCGGGGACCGGGAAGGCGAACGCGAGTGAACCACCGCTGAAGCGTCGAGAGTAGAAGACGGCATCAGAACCGGGGCGATAATGCCTGCCCTGGGATGAGCCTGGCGGAATGCCCGTATTGCTGGCCAGGCGGTGCCCGGCGTGCAGGTGGCGCGAGCCCGGTCTGCGGCTCGCGTGCGGAAACACGGGAAGGCGCGCGCTGATACTGCGCCCGCAAGGTGCGGGCGTGAGAGGGAGCGCACCAAGCCGCTGAAATGGCGAGGTGCTGAGTACCGTCGCGGCGCGCGCCGGCGGACCGGCCCGTAGCAGCGGCGATGCTCCTGTAATGGGGGCGGAGCGAAGGGGCCGGCTCATCTGGACACTGTTTGCCCGAGCAACCGGGGTGAAGGCCCTGGGAGGAGGCGAGTGAGCATGTCAGGGCTGGACGGAAAGCCGTTTGCCATACCGAAGGAGCTGGTGTGGCAGGCCTGGAAGCAGGTGAAGGCGAACGGCGGTGCCGCCGGGGCGGATGGCGTGACCATCGGGATTTTCGAGAAGGACCTGAGGGACAATCTGTACAAGGTCTGGAACCGGATGTCATCGGGCACGTACTTCCCGCCTCCGGTGCGGGCGGTGGAGATACCGAAAGCCTCAGGAGGCACGAGAATTCTCGGCGTGCCCTCTGTCGGCGACCGGGTGGCGCAGACGGTGGCCGCGCTGGCGCTGGAGCCAAGGACGGAGGCCATTTTTCATGATGACTCCTATGGCTACCGGCCCCGGAAGGGCGCGCTGGATGCGGTGGCCGTGTGCCGTCGACGGTGCTGGGCGAGGAGCTGGGTGATCGACCTGGACATCCGCAAGTTCTTCGACTCGGTTCCATGGGATCTGGTGGTCAAGGCGGTTGAGGCCAACGTCACGCACGAGCAGCGGTGGATCACGCTCTACGTGCGGAGATGGCTGGCCGCTCCCATCGTGATGCCCGACGGCAGGACGGAGGCGCGGGACAAGGGAACCCCCCAGGGCTCTGCGGTAAGCCCCGTGCTCGCCAACCTGTTCATGCATTACGCGTTCGATAAATGGCTGGAACGGGAGTTCCCGGCGGTCGAGTTCGAGCGTTACGCCGATGATGCCGTGGTGCACTGCGCGACGGAGCAGCAGGCCCGCAGGGTCCTGGCTGCCCTGGAAGAAAGGATGGCCGAAGTCGGGCTGCAACTGCACCCGGATAAGACCAGGATCGTGTACTGCAAGGACAGGAACCGGCGGCGCAGCGACTGCGCGGACACGTCGTTCACTTTCCTCGGTTACACGTTCCGCGCCAGGCAGGCCCCGGCCCGGCAGGGAAACGGCGCGATGTTCAGCGCTTTCCTGCCCGCGGCCAGCAAGGACGCCCTCAAGAGAATGAGCGGGGAAGTCCGCTCCTGGCGCATCCACCTGCGCAGCGGTACTGAGCTGGAGGACATTGCCTCGTGGATGAATCCAGTCGTAAGAGGCTGGCTGACCTACTACGGCAGGTTCTACAGGACCGCGCTGAACGGCCTGCGCCAGCGCATCAACTCCTATCTGGTGCGCTGGGCAAAGCGGAAGTACAAGCGGCTCAGGTCATTCAAGAAGGTGCGAAGGTGGTGGGAAGGGCTGACCGCGAGGCAGCCCCGCCTATTCGCGCACTGGGCCTGGATGACCGACTTCAAGTACAGCCTGTAGATGGGACGAGCGGAGTGACGGGAGACTGTCATGCTCCGTTCTGTGGGAGCCCGGGGGTGAGATTCCCCCGGGCCACCCGGCGGACCTAGGCTGATTCACCACAGCGGGGCTGGATCTCAGTACAACTCGTTCATCCTCACCGCTCACCTGACCGGCTCGGGCCTTGACCCAGGTTTCGCTGGCAAGGCAGGCGAACCCGGTCGGCGGATACCCCCGCAGTTTCGTGCACCGCGTCGTGAGACCTGACTTTTATCACTGCGGCGGGATCGGTGCGGTAGTAGCGCTCTGACCTGCTGGCTTACCATCTGCGAGCAGCAAATTTGCGCACTAAGCCGCGGCTCGTAGTCTCCCTGAGTTGGATCAACTTAGTGCGCACCTGGCCGCCGAAGGAGCAGTCGAGGGCATCGTGGAAGGCTTCATCCAGAACGCCCAGTTGCCTGACCTGCGCCGGAGCGCGGAGCACCCTCATCCTGACAGTGCATACCTATGGGGGTACCATCTCCCTCTTGTTAGCGGCCACGTTGTCTGCACAGCGTTCGGCAGCGTTCGGTGTGCATGTTCTGGCAGCTGTTGGCGGTGATGATGCCGGCTGGTGGCAGGAGTTCAGGCTGTCGTGTTGCCGGGATGATCGCCGTTGAGGAGGCGGGCGAGCACGTCGATGGTTTCGAGCAGCAGCGCGTCGATCTTGGCTTGCTGGTCAGCGGCGTGCTGGGTGCGGTAGCTCGCGGCGAGCCGGTCCACCGGGCGGCTGCTCGCTGTTCGTGCTCGGCAGCCTGGTGCCCGGCTTGGTAGCCGGCCTGCCACCAGCGCAGGGCTTCGGCCCGGTTCATGGCGGCGGCTGGTGCTGGCTGTCAGTCTCTGGTGAGTTCGGCGACTGCTTTCTTGGCGCAGGCATCGTCGACGAGGTCCTGCCCGGCGGCCGCGGCGGCGATGAGCGCGGCGGTGGCGGCGTTGTTGAGGGCGCGGGGCAGGCCGGAGGAGACGCGGTGCAGCCGGGCGACGGCGTCATCAGCGAACAAAGGCTCCTCGCGTCCGGCCAGGGTCATGTGGTGGCGCAGGGAGGCGGCTGATTCAGCCAGGTCCATCGGCTTGATGGCATACCGGGTGGCGATCCGCTGGTCCAGGGAGGCGAACGTGCCCATGCGCAGCTGCCGGGCCAGGGTGGGCTGGCCGATCAGGATCCCGACGAACGGGCTGGCGCTATCCATCTCGGCGTTGGTCATGAGCCGTAGCTCTTCTAGCTGGTCAGGCTGTAGCAGATGCGCCTCGTCGACTTATGCCGGGCCCGGCATAAGTCGATGAGTACGCCGAGCTTGCCGAGGAGGCGCCCGAGGCGGCCAGGCACACCGATTCGATCGCCCGGCTCGGCCGGGCCGCCGCGGTGACCATGATCGCCGCGACCCAGCGGCCGACCCAGAAGGTGATGGGGCAGGGCGCGGTGCGGTCCCAGATGGACATCCGGGCCTGCTGCCGGGTCCGTGAGCGCCGCGACGTCGACCTCATCTTGGGCCAGGGCATGCTGTCGGCCGGCTGGCACGCCCACACCCTGAACGCGCCGGGCAAGTTCCTCATCTCCGCGCCCGGGCACGACATCCCCCGCCGTGCCCGCGCCTATCTGCTTACCGACGAGACGGTCGCAGCCACCGCCGGGCGCTACGCGGCCACCCGGCCGGCACTGGACGAGATATCCCAGCGGGCACTTACGGACCGCCCGCTGGCGGACGCCAGCTTTGAGGCGACTGGGGAAAGCGCGGGGGACGACGATCCTGGCGCGATTTTGTGGGCCGCCTTGTCGATCGCACCCGAGGAAGGCATCCCGGTGGCCGGCCTCGTGGCCGCCACCGGCATGAGCCATCGGTGGGTCAACTACCGGCTCCGTGCCCTGGCCGACAGCGGCCAGGCGATCCAGCTCAAGCGCGGAATGTGGCGCGCGATCACCCCCGAAAGTGACATTCCGTGAGCGCCGTTGCGCACGCGCACGCGCAGCCCTCGCGCGCGTCTGCACTCATTGGCATGCATTTGCGCGCTGCGCGTGCGCGAACATCCACTACCCGGCGTAACGCAAGGAGAGGAGCCGTCCCGCGACCAGCCAGCCCGCTACCCGAGGAGGTGATGCCTTGACGACGAAGACAAGGTGCATCAACACGAGCCCGCTGGAGCGGCGATGACGACCCCGCGGTTCTGGCAGGACGCCAGGTCCGTCCTGTACCTCGGCGATGCGTGCGAGGTGCTCGCCGCGATGCCCGCCGGGTCGGCCGACTGCATCGTCACCAGCCCGCCGTACTGGGCTAAGCGCGATTACGGCGTGGCCGGGCAGTACGGCCGCGAGCCCACCCCGGCCGCCTACGTCGAGACCATGCGCGCGGTGTTCGGCGAGGCGCGGCGCGTCCTGGCCGAGGACGGGACCTGCTGGCTCAACCTCGGTGACTCCTACACCGAGGGCAGCGCGACCGTCAGCGGCCTGCACGCCTACCTCGGTGCCGGGCTGGCCGGCCGGCGCACGCCGGGGATAGCCGCCAAGAACCTGCTCGGCCTGCCCTGGCGGGTCGCGCTCGCCCTGCAAGAGGACGGCTGGATCATCCGTAATGCCATCGTGTGGCACAAGCCCAACGCGATGCCCGAATCGGTACGTGACCGGATGAACTGCCGGTACGAACTCCTCTTCCTGCTGGTGAAGTCCCGCCACTACTGGTTCGACCTCGATCCCATCCGCATACCCCACGCCATCGTCCCGGCCGCGCCTGGCCGCGTGCCCCGGCACGGCGGCACCGGCACACAGCGGCAATCCGGCATGCCGATGCCGGGGCGGCATCCGGGAGACGGCAAGCACAGCGGCCACCGCCCCGGCAGCACCCGGACGGGCGCGACCAGGCCAGGCGGCACCCGCCCGCCGAAGTACGGCCCGCACGTGCCAGAGGTCACAGTCGCCCGGCGGTACGGCATCACCCGGCACCGCCGGATGCATCCGAACGGCCGCAACCCCGGTGACGTCTGGTCCATCCCCACCCGTCCTTACCGGGGTCCGCACTTCGCCGCCTTCCCCGCCGAGCTGCCGACCCGGTGCATCCAGGCCGGGTGCAAGCCAGACGGCACCGTGCTCGACATGTTCGCGGGCACCGGCACCACCGGCCTGGCCGCCCTCGCCCTCGGCCGGCGCTTCACCGGCATCGACCTCAACCCCGCGTTCGCGGCCCTGGCCGCCGAACGCCTCCGGCATGCCGCCGCGCGGTATCCGGACGGCACCGACGGCGGGCGGCAATGACCGGCATGCCGCCCCACGCAGACCCCGGCATGCCGCCCCCGCCCCCTGCCGGCACGGCCGGAAACGCCCCGGCAGGAAAACCCCTTACCGGCAGGCCACAATCCCCCTGCTCACCCCCTCCCAAAACGCGCCCGGAGGGATACCCTCGCAGGCCCGGTGCAGGGCCGGGCCCGACCCGGACGCACCGTCACGGCGACAGCCGAAGACCCGTCCGCGTGATCCTGCCGGACGAGCCGCCAACGCTCACCCCGGCAGCGGCCCGGGCCCTGCTCCGGGTGCTGCTCAAGGCCCACGCGGCCCAGAACGACGAGCAGGCCGCCACCAGCGGCCCTGAAGGGAAGTGATGACAATGGCAGACAAACCCATCCCGTTCGCGTCCTGGGAGCGGGTGTCGACCGAGGACCGGCAGGACCCCGAGTCCTCCCGCGCCTGGCAGTACGCGCGAGGCAAGGCGCTGATCGAGCCGCATGGCGGGGTGATCGTGGCCGAGTTCTTCGACATCGACAAGTCCCGGTCAATACCACCGCAGCGCCGCCCCGAGGCCAGCAAGCTCCTGGCCGCGCTCGCCGACCCCCACCGCGGCTTCGACGCCGTGGTCGTCGGTGAGCCGCAGCGGGCGTTCTACGGCAACCAGTTCGGCAACACCTTCCCGCTGTTCGAGCACTACGGAGTGCCGCTGTGGGTGCCCGAGGTCGGCGGCCCCATCGACCCGGCCAACGAGGCCCACGACATGATCATGTCCACCTTCGGCAGCCTGTCCAAAGGGGAACGGAACCGCATCAAGATCCGGGTCCGCGCCGCCATGGCCGCCCAGGCCCAGGTCGAGGGCCGCTTCCTCGGCGGCCGCCCGCCGTACGGATACCAGCTGATTGACGCCGGGCCGCACCCGAACCCGGCCAAGGCCGCCGACGGCAAGCGCCTGTACGTCCTGGCCCGCGACGAGCCCGCCGCGGTCGTGGTCGTGCGGATCTTCGCCGAGTTCCTCGCCGGTTTCGGGATCTTCGCGATAGCGGAGCGGCTGACAGCCGATGGCATCGCGTGCCCGTCCGCCCATGACTGGGCCCGCAACAAGCACCGCTGCGGGCTGGCCTGGTCCAAGAGCGCCGTCCGCGCCATCCTGGGCAACCCGCGCTACACCGGCCGCCAGGTGTGGAACCGCCAGCGCAAAGACGAGATCCTGCTCGACGTGCACGACGTCGCCCTCGGCCACACCACCGTCATGCGCTGGAACGACCAGGACAAGTGGATCTTCTCCGAGCAGGTCGTCCACCCGTCGATCATCGACGACGAGATCTTCCGCCAGGCCCAGCAGCTCCTCGCCGCGAAGAATGCCCGTCAGGTCAACCGCCGACCCCGCACCAGCCCCCACCCTTATGTCCTGCGCGGTCTGCTGTTCTGCGGCATCTGCACCCGCCGCATGCAAGGCAGCTGGAACAACGGCCAGGCCTACTACCGATGCACCTATCCCTACGAGTACGCCCGCACCAACGACATCGACCATCCCCGCGTCGTCTACCTCCGCGAGGCCGAGGTCCTCCCCGAACTGGACGCCTGGCTTAGCAAATCACTCGACTCCGCCCGGCTGCCCGCCACCATCGAAGAACTGGCCGCCAGCCAGGACGACGTCATCCCACGCGAACTGGCCGCCCTCGAAGACGAGATCGGCACCTGCGACCAGAAGTTGGCCCAGTACCGCAAAGCGCTCGACTCCGGAGCCGACCCAGCCGTCGTCGGCCATTGGATCACCGAGACCCAGGCCCGCAAGCTCGCCGCCGACGCCCGGCTGCGCGCCGCCACCGGCACCCGCCCCGCGCCAGCCAGGATGACCAAGGAGCAGATAGCCGCGGCCGTGACCACCATCAGGGATCTCGTGCGGGCACTGCGAACCGCGGCCACCGAAGACAAGGCCGAGATCTACGCAGGCCTCAACCTGCAACTGACTTACCAGCCACAGGAGAGAATCGTGAACACAAGGGCCGAAATCGGTCAGACATGTACGAAAGGGTCGTGTCCGAGGGGGGACTTGAACCCCCATGCCCTTAACGGGCACTAGCACCTCAAGCTAGCGCGTCTGCCTATTCCGCCACCCGGACCCGCGATGATCTCACATCGGCTGGCTAAGGTTAGCAAACCTGGCGCACGCGACACCACCCGCGTACCCTCGCTGCCCCCCGCGACGATCGGCCGGGCTGGGTGCGACGATAGACAGGTGACTGAGAACGCTACGGCCGAGGACGAGGTCGTCGGCATCTGCCGCGACCTGATCAGGATCGACACGACGAACCCGGGTGACCACTCCGGGCCGGGGGAGCGGAAGGCGGCGGAACACGTCGCGGCGCTGCTCAGCGACGTGGGGCTCGAACCGGTGATGCTGGAGTCACATCCGAAACGGGCCAGCGTCGTTGCGCGGATCGCCGGCCAAGACAGCAGCAGGCCCGCGCTGCTCATCCACGGGCACCTCGACGTCGTGCCTGCCAACGCGGCGGACTGGCGGGTGGATCCGTTCGCCGGGGAGATCGCCGACGGCTGCCTGTGGGGCCGGGGCGCCGTGGACATGAAGGACATGGACGCGATGATCCTGGCCGTGGTGCGGCAGCGGCTGCGCGAGGGGCGGCGGCCGCCGCGGGACATCGTGCTGACTTTCACCGCCGACGAGGAGGCCGGGGGCACCTGGGGTGCGCGCTGGCTCGTGCAGAACCACGCGGACGTCTTCGAGGGAGTGACCGAGGCGATCGGGGAGGTCGGCGGCTTCAGCGTCTTCGTCGGGGACCAGCGGATGTACGTGCTGCAGACGGCGGAAAAGGGCCTTGCGTGGATGCGGCTGACGGCGGAGGGCACCGCCGGGCACGGCTCGATGGTGCATCCGGACAACGCGGTCACCAGGATGGCGGAAGCCGTCGCGAGGATAGGGCGGCACGAGTGGCCGGTGCGGCTGATCCCGTCGATGCGGGCGTTCCTCGACGCGGCCGCCGGAGCCCTCGGCGTCGAATTCGACCCCGCGGACCCGGAGGCCGTCCTCGCGAAGCTCGGCCCCATCTACCGGATAATCGCGGCAACCACCAGGAATACGGTAAATCCGACAGGCCTCGAGGCGGGATACAAGGTCAATGTGGTTCCGCAATCGGCCACTGCGGATATAGACGGCCGTTTCATCCCGGGATACGAGGAAGAGTTCTTCGCGGAGATTGACCGGTTGCTCGGTCCCGGGGTCAAGCGCGAGTTCATTTATCATGACATAGCGCTCGAGACGACACCGGACGGCGATCTGTACAAGAACATGGAGAACGCCCTGCTCGCAGAGGACCCCCGGGCCCAGGTGGTTCCCTACTGCATGTTCGGCGGAACCGACGCGAAATGGTTCAGCAAACTCGGAATCAGGTGTTTCGGGTTCAGCCCGCTCCGGCTGCCGCCAGACCTGGACTTTTCTGGAATGTTCCATGGTATCGACGAGCGCGTTCCGGTTGACGGGCTGCGCTTCGGTGTGCGTGTCCTGGACAGGTTCCTCGACCACTGTTAGCAGCGCAATCATGAGCTGATCGCTGGTTTCTTCGGCTTATCACAAGAAATTCTTGACCGGAGTACGCTCGGTGGTGCTACTGTTACGTATTGTACGTTAACGGTGACATTGTGCCATATGCCTGCCGTCACGGGCGGCAGGCAGTCCCCGCTCCGGCATGGATCTCGCGTCCCCGCATCAGTTACAAAGCGTCATTGTATAACTTCATGACGCAACCGAGGTTCGAATGAACGGACCCCGGGCTCTCAAACCCAAACACCGAACGGTGGCGGCGCCGGTGGACGTCTGCGGCAGCTCGGTCGCGGTGCTCGGCGATTCCGCCGCCTCCTGCGAGGGCGCGGCCAGTGCCGGCGCGCCAGGCCACGGCCACAAGCCGTCGGCGCGGCACTGGTGAGGCTGCCAGGCGCAGCCCGCCCGGGAGGATATGTTCGTGCCCGCTCTGTCAGGCGGCTCGGGCCTGCCGCCCGTGTTCTGGACGGTGCTGTGGCGGCCGGTGCTGCCGAAGGGTGGCGAGTCGGCGCCGGGCATCCGTGACCACGGGCACCGGCCGCGGGTCGCGGTGCTCCGGCGTGCCGGCACCGCCAACGGCGGCCCTTCTGCACTCTCGCGGCCGGTTCCCTGCTGGCGGGCGTGGCCGCGCTCAAGCTCGCCGGCCGCCGGCCGAGAGGCCTCAGCGCGAGCGGCGCCGGCGCGCGGGGCATCAGGAGGATGGGGATGCCTGCCTGACGCGCCTGCCCAGCAGAACCCGTCGCGCGCTCAAACGCGCCGACACCCGCGCTGCCCGCCCTCACGGCACTCGTCGCACCGCCCGGGGCGGGCAGCAGTGTGTAAGGGGCAGCGGGGTACAAGGGTTCGCCCGGTGGAAGGGGTCAGCGGGGTGGAAGGGGTCAGCGGGGTGGAAGGGGCGGCCCACGTCGAAGGGCGAGCGAGACCCGAAGGATTGAGCCGCGCGCAGGGGCCAGCGACGTGCAGGGGCCAGCGACGTGCAAGGGCCGACCGGGTACAGGCGCCACCGGCGTGCGAAAGGAAGAAGGCGCGTAGCAAGCGGATGATGCCGTCAGACCGTCAGAATGTCCGGACGGCGCGTATGATGCGCCGACGGAGGGTAGCCTTCCTGCTGCCGTCGGCGTTGAGCCAGAGCCTGGCGAGTTCCCAGTGGCCGTACTCGGCGTGATCCGTGAGGATACGCCGCGCGGCGTCGCGGGACGTGCCGCGTGGCAGGTAGACGACGAGGTAGGCATACTCGGCCATTGCCTCTTATTGTGCTTGAGTTCACTGAGGATTCAAGTCGAGGTTGGCGGAAGAGTCCGCGTGACGGACGATAGTCGGCGTGGACGCCAGGAAGGCGGACGCCGGGAAGGCACAGCAGGCGCGGCCGGGAAGGCAGGGCAGGCGCCCGGGAAGGGACGAGACGCCAGGAAGGCGCGGGAACACGTAAGGCTGGATCGACGGTTGCACCAATAACGGCAGGGACGGCGTTTCGTGGTCGCATCCCGTAGCGTACTGGCGGCGAATGCCGAGGCGAGGTACCGCCGGACGGGACGAGGGACAGTGGGATGACCACGGCGCGGATGCGAGGTTGGAAAGAGCGTGCCAGCAAGAAGTAAGGCGCCCGGGAAGGACCCGGCGGCGCCGAAGGCCGGGGGGAACGGCCAGGCGGTACAGGAGAGGGCGGCCGGTCCGGGGGACCGGCGTGGCGCAGCGCGCGACGGCGCTGCGCGGAGCGGCGCCGCCCAGAACGCCGCCCGAAACGCTGCCGGGAGCAGGGCCGCGGGGAGCGGCGGCAGCCGGACCGCCACCCGGCGTGACGGCAGCGGCGGGAACGGCGACGGCACCAGGCTCGTCATCGTCGAGTCGCCGGCCAAGGCGCGGACCATCGCCGGTTACCTGGGCAGGGGCTACGTGGTCGAGTCCAGCATCGGCCATATCCGCGACATGCCCGACAAGGCGGCGGAGATACCCGCGAAGTACCGCTCGGAGCCGTGGGCGCGCCTCGGCGTCGACGTCAACCACGATTTCCAGGCCCTGTACGTCGTGCACAGCGACAAGAAGCAGCAGGTGTCCAAGCTCAAGAGCCTGCTCAAGGACGCCGACGAACTGCTGCTCGCCACCGATGAGGACCGCGAGGGCGAGGCGATCGCGTGGCACCTGCTCGAGGAGCTCAAGCCCAAGGTGCCGGTGCACCGCATGGTCTTCCACGAGATCACGCCGGAGGCGATCGCCCAGGCCGTGGCCAACCCGCAGCAGCTCAACCAGGGGAAGGTGGACGCCTACCAGACCCGGCGGGTGCTGGACCGGCTGTACGGCTACGAGGTCTCGCCGGTGCTGTGGAAGAAGGTCATGCCGCGGCTGTCCGCCGGCCGCGTGCAGTCGGTCGCCACGCGGCTGACCGTGGACCGGGAGCGGGAGCGGATCGCGTTCCGCCCCGCGGACTACTGGGACCTCGAGGCCGAGTTCGCCACCGCCGAGCACGGCAAGGAGAAGCTGCCGGACACGCCCACGTCGTTCACGGCGACGCTGGTCACCGTCGACGGCCGCAGGGTCGCGCAGGGCCGGGACTTCACCGCCGCCGGCGAGCTCAAGACGGCCGCGCAAGGCGTCCTGCACCTCGACGGCGAGGCCGCGGCCGCCCTCGCGGCCAGGCTCGGCAACGCCGACTTCGCGGTCTCCTCGGTCGAGCGCAAGCCGTACCGCCGCTCGCCGTACGCCCCGTTCCGCACCACCACGCTGCAGCAGGAGGCGTCCCGGAAGCTGGGCTTCTCCGCCAAGTACACGATGTCGGTAGCGCAGCGGCTGTATGAGAACGGCTACATCACCTACATGCGCACCGACTCGATCACGCTGTCGCAGACGGCGATCGACGCGGCGCGCCGCCAGGCACGCGAGCTGTACGGAGCGGACTACGTCCCGGACGCCCCCCGCACGTACACGAGCAAGGTGAAGAACGCGCAGGAAGCGCACGAGGCGATTCGCCCCGCCGGTGACAGGTTCCGCACGCCGCAGGAGGCCACCAGGACCGGCCTCAAGGGTGACGAGCTGCGCCTTTACGACCTGGTCTGGAAGCGGACCGTCGCCTCCCAGATGAAGGACGCCACCGGCGAGTCGGTGTCGGTGCGGGTGGCCGGCGTCTCGGCCGGCAACGAGCGCGCCGAGTTCGGCGCGTCCGGCAAGATCATCAACTTCTACGGGTTCCTCAAGGCCTACGTCGAAGGCACCGATGACCTGAGCGTGGACCGGGACGACCAGGAGCGCCGCCTGCCGCCGCTGGCGGAGCGCGACCCGCTGACGGCGCTGCGCCTCGGCCCCGCCGAGCACTCCACCCGGGCGCCCGCGAGGTACACCGAGGCCTCCCTCGTCAAGGAACTCGAGGACAGGGAGATCGGCAGGCCGTCGACGTACGCGACGATCATCGGGACGATCCTCGACCGCGGGTACGTGTTCAAGAAGGGCACCGCGCTGGTCCCGTCCTTCCTCGCGTTCGCCGTGGTCACGCTGCTGGAGCGGCACTTCGGGCAGCTCGTCGACTACGAGTTCACCGCCCGCATGGAGGACGTGCTCGACGCGATCGCCCGCGGCGAGGCGGAACGGGTGCCGTGGCTGCGCAGGTTCTACTTCGGCTCCGACGGCGACCCGGGCCTCAAGGCGCTCGTGGGCGACATCGGCGACATCGACGCGCGGGACGTCAGCTCGTTCCCGCTGGCCGGCAGCGACATCGTGGTCCGCGTCGGCAGGTACGGCCCGTACCTCGAGCGCGACGGGCAGCGCGCGAACGTGCCGGAGGACATCGCGCCGGACGAGCTCACACCGGAGAAGGCTGAAGAGCTTTTCAGTCAGCCGAACGGGGACCGGGTTCTCGGTACCGATCCCGCCACCGGTCACGTGGTGATCGCGAAGGCGGGGCGCTTCGGCCCGTACGTGACCGAGCAACTGGATTCCGGGTCCAAGGAGAAGCCGCGTACCGCGTCGCTGCTGAAGTCGATGGCACTGGACACCGTGACGCTCGACGACGCGCTGCGGCTGCTCAGCCTGCCGCGGGTGCTCGGCGAGCTGGATGGCGAGCAGATCACCGTGCAGAACGGCCGGTACGGCCCGTACGTGAAGCGCGGATCGGACAGCCGCTCGCTGGACAGCGAGGAGCAGATGTTCACCATCACGCTCGCCGAGGCCAAGGATCTGCTGGCACAGCCGAAGGCGCGCGGGCGCGCCCGCTCCGCCGCTCCGCCGCTGCGGGAACTCGGCGAGGACCCGGGGACCGGCAGGCAGATGGTGGTGAAGGACGGCCGGTTCGGCCCGTACGTCACCGACGGCGAGACCAACGCGTCGCTGCGCAAGGGCGACGACGTCGCCACGCTGACCGTGCAGCGGGCGTCCGAGCTGCTCGCCGAGCGCCGCGCCGCCGCCCCGTCCCCGCGCCGCCGGGCCGCGCCCACGGCCGACCGCAGGTCGGCGGGTGCCGGTACGCGCAAGAGCGCGGGCGTGGGTACTCGCAAGAGCGCCGGTAAACGGTAAAGTTACGATCGGGAACCGTGCCATGGGACGGTCCCGGCTGTCGATACTCTTTACGCCGTGAACTTCCGCGCCACGCCCAGCAGCGAGAGCCCGGGGGATGGGCCGTCGGGCCGCGCCGCCCGGTTTGCCGGCGTGGGAGAACGACGCCCCCGGAAGGACCGCGCCGCGAGCGGCGTGCTGTCGATCCGGCCGTTCCGGCGGCTGTGGACCGCGCTGTCCCTGTCCAGTCTCGGTGACTGGCTGAGCATCGTCGCGCTGACCGCGCTGGCGGCGTCGCTGGCGCACGGCGGCGCGGTCGCCAAGAGCTCGGCGGTGGGCGGTGTGTGGCTGGCCACGCTGCTGCCGGCGCTGCTGTTCGGACCGATCGCGGGTGCGGTCGCGGACCGGCTGGACCGCCGGATGACGATGATCGTCGGGGATGTGATCCGCGGCCTGCTGTTCCTGTCCATCCCCATCTTCCCGAACCTGACCTGGATCTACGTCGCGAAGCTGCTGGCCGGCATCGCCTCGCAGTTCTGGAACCCGGCGACCGCGGCGTCGATACCCAACCTGGTGCCGAAGGACAAGCTGGAGCGCGCCAACCAGCTCAGCCTGCTCACCACCTACGGGACGGCGCCGCTGGCGGCCGGCCTGTTCAGCGTCCTCGCCCTGGTCAGTGAGGGGCTGGCCCGGACCACGCACCTGTTCCAGACCAACAACGTCGACCTCGCGCTGTACTTCAACGCCGCGACGTACGGCATCTCCGCGCTGACGGTGTTCTTCCTCCGCGAGATCCCGAAGCGGCACGCCAGCGGGAAGATCTCCGTCGCGTCGACCGCGAAGTCCATCTGGGATGGCTGGCGGTTCATCAGGCAGACCCCCGTGGTGCGCGGGCTGGTGTACGGGATGGTCGGCGCGTTCGCCGCCGCGGGCACCGTGGTTGGCCTCGGCTACTCCTACATCACCGAGACGCTGCACGGCGGCAACGCGGGCTGGGGCCTGGTCTTCGCGGCGATCTTCGTCGGGATCGCGCTCGGCACCTTCTTCGGCGCCCGGGTGTTCGGCAACTTCAGCCTCCGCAGGCTGTTCGGCCTCACGATCGCGGCCGCCGCGGTGCCGCTCGCGCTCATCGGCCTGGTGCCGAACCTGATCGTGGTCACGCTGTTCGTCGTGGTGCTGGGCGCGCTGGCGGGCATCGCGTACTCCACCGGGTTCACGATCGTGGGACTCGAGGTCGGCGACGACACCCGGGGCCGGGTGTTCGCGTTCTTCCAGTCCACGATCCAGGTCATCCTGTTCATGGTCATCGCCCTCGCGCCGTTCCTGGCGGCGGGGTTCACAAAGCTGATCGAGGGCATCACCGGGTCAGGCAACGTCAAGATCGGCGATGTGCACTACGTCTCGGCCGGGCAGAACGTGGTCATCCTGCTCGCCGCCGCGGTGGCGGCGCTGCTCGGGATCTTCTCCTACCGGCGCATGGACGACCGCAGGGGCATCCCGCTGCGCGAGGACCTGCTGGCGGCGATCCGTGGTGAGGAATTCACCCCGGCGCCGTCGGAGGTGCATTCCAACGGCAGCGCGCCGCCGGCGCCCGCCGGGCTGTTCATCGCCTTCGAAGGCGGCGAGGGCACCGGCAAGACCACGCAGGCCCGGCTGATCGCGATCTGGCTCCGGGAGCAGGGCTACGACGTGGTGACCACGCACGAACCCGGCGCCACGAAGATCGGGATGCGGCTGCGCGCGCTGCTGCTCGACACCGCCCACGCCGGCATGTCACCGCAGGCCGAGGCGCTGATGTACGCCGCCGACCGCGCCGAGCACGTCTCGTCGGTCATCGGCCCGGCGCTCGCCCGCGGCGCGGTCGTGATCACCGACCGGTACCTGGACTCGTCGCTCGCCTACCAGGGCACCGGCCGCGGGCTGCGGACAGACGAGATCGCGCGCCTGAACCGGTGGGCGACCGGCGGCCGCGTCCCGGACCTCACCGTGCTGCTCGACATGCCGCCCGCGGCCGGGCTGGGCCGGCGCACCCGGTCGGCCGACCGGCTGGAGGCCGAGCCGGCGGAGTTCCACCAGCGGGTGCGGGCCGGGTTCCTCGCGCTGGCCCGCACCGACCCCGCACGCTACCTGATCGTCGACGCGGGCCTTCCGGCCGGCGAGATCAGCCGCCAGATCAAGGAACGGGTCAGGGAGATACTTCCCGATCCGGTGCCGCACGTGGCGGAGGCGGCCACCGGGTCGTTCCCCGCGATCACCGACCATCCTCCGGCGGGCCGCGACCTCAGCGCGGTGGACGGCGACGAGCCCCGGTGAGCGGGCCGCGGGGGCGCGGCGCCGCCCGGAGTGAGGAGCGCGGGACGAGCGACGAGGGAAGCGGCGGCCCGAAGGCGGCCCGGAGGTGAGCGGGCCTCGGGACGCCCGGAGTGAGGAGCGAGGGACGAGCGACGAGGAAAGCGGCCCCGGGGTGAGCGGCGGAGCAGAGCACGACGTCTTCGCCGAGCTCGCCGGGCAGGAGGCCGTCGTCGCCCAGCTTCGGCGCGCGGCCGGCGGGGCGATGACGCACGCCTGGCTGTTCACCGGGCCGCCCGGGTCGGGACGCTCGGTCGCGGCGCGCGCCTTCGCCGCGGCGCTGCTGTGCCCGGACGGCGGCTGCGGGCAGTGCGCCTGCTGCCGGCAGGTGCACGCGGGCACCCACGCCGACCTGCTGCTCGTCCGGCCGGAGGGGCTGTCCTACGGGGTGCGGCAGACCAGGGAGCTGGTGCTGCGCGCGGCCGGGGCGCCGGCCGGCGGCCGCTGGCTCGTGGTGCTGTTCGAGGACGCCGACCGGTGCACCGAGCAGGCGGCCAACGCGCTGCTGAAGGCGATCGAGGAGCCCGCTCCGCGAACCGTGTGGCTGCTGTGCGCGCCGTCGGCTGAGGATCTCGTGCCGACGATCAGGTCCCGGTGCCGCGTCGTGACGCTGCGCGTCCCGTCGTCCGCCGCGGTGGCCGGGGTGCTCGTGTCCCGCGACGGTGTGGAGCCGTCCCGCGCGCTGTCCGCCGCGCGGGCCGCGCAGGGGCACGTCGGCCGGGCGCGGCGGCTCGCCACCGACCCGGACGCGGCGCGGCGCCGCGCCGACGTGCTCAAGGTGCCCGTGCAGGTCACCTCGCTCGGGCCCGCGCTGACCGCCGCCGCGGCCCTGGTGCGCACCGCCGAGGACGAGGCCAAGGCGGTCACCGAGCAGCTTGACGAGCCGGAGAAGGAGGCGATGCGGCAGGCGTTCGGCGAGGGCTCGACGGGCAAGGGCGTGGCCAGGGCGATGCGCGGCATGGCCGGCGCGCTGAAGGACCTCGAGGACCGGCAGAAATCGCGCGCCACCCGGGTGAAGCGCGACACGCTCGACGGCGCGCTGCTCGACCTGGCCGCGTTCTACCGTGACGTGCTCATGATCCAGCTCGGCGCCGGCGTGGAGCTGGCGAACGCCGACCTGGAGGACGACCTGCGGCGGATCGCTGTGTCCTCGCCGCCGGAGGCGACGCTGCGCAGGATAGAGGCGGTCATGCGCTGCCGGGAAAGGCTCACGCTCAACGTCGCGCCGCTGCTCGCGGTCGAGGAGATGACGCTGTCCCTGGCCCAGGGCTGAGCGCGCCGTCCTGAGGGCCGCAGCGCCACTAGGCCTGGTGAGCTTCGCGAACGGGCCGTACCCTGGCTCGGTGAGCGCCGTCCGGTACCGGCTAGCGAGCGCGGGTCCTTGTGGCCTGCGGGAGCGGCCGGTGGCCTGTAGGGCTTCCGGGCGGTGCGAGCCTGTGGGAGGCACTGTGAGCGCCGTCCGGTACCGGCTAGCGAGCGCGGGTCCTTGCGGCCTGCGGGAGCGGCCGGTGGCCTGTAGGGCTTCCGGGCGGTGCGAGCCTGTGGGAGGCACTGTGAGCGCCGTCCGGTACCGGCTAGCGAGCGCGGGTCCTTGCGGCCCGTGGGAGCGGCCGGTGGCCCGTAGGGCTTCCGGGCGGTGTGAGCTTCTGGGAGGTACTGTGAGCGCCGCATGGCTTCCCGCATGGCGCGAACCCTTGGGAGGACACTGTGGGCATGATGATGGCGGTGAGCTTCGAGCGGTACGGGAGGCTGTATTACCTCGACCCTGGTGAGCACTCGCCGGCGATCGGCGACAAGGTGCTCGTACCCACCGACTCCGGCCCCGAGGTGGCCGAATGCGTGTGGGCGCCGCAGTGGGTCTCCGAGGACGTCGGCGGGCTGCCGGTGTGCGCGGGGCTGGCCAGCGCCGAGGATCTCGCCCGTGACGAGGAGAGCCGCCGCCGGCGGGCGGAGGGACGGCTCGCCGCGCGGCGGCTGATCCGCGAGCACGGGCTGCCGATGAAGGTCACCGCCGTCGACTACGTCGGCTCCGGGAACGTGTTCACCGTCTACTTCAGCGCGCCGCACCGGGTGGACTTCCGCGCCCTGGTCCGCGATCTCGCCGCGCGGCTGCGGGCACGGGTCGAGCTGCGGCAGGTCGGTCCGCGGGACGAGGCGCGGCTGCAGGGCGGCATCGGCCCCTGCGGCCGGGACCTGTGCTGTGCCACCTTTCTCAAGGACTTCGAGCCGGTGTCCGTCCGGATGGCCAAGGATCAGGACCTGCCGGTGAACCCGCTGCGGATAGCCGGGGCATGCGGCCGGCTGATGTGCTGCCTCAAGTACGAGCACCCGCTGTACCAGGACTTCCGCAAGGAAGCGCCGCCGCTCGGGTCGGCCGTGGAGACGCCGGAGGGATCCGGGACGGTCGTCGGGCACAACGTGCCTTCGGACACGGTTGTGGTCAAGCTCACCGCGGACGGGCGCGCGTGCGCGTGCTCGCGGGCGAGCGTCTGCGGATCGCGCAAGGCGTACGAGTCCATGCACGGCAAGGGGGAGCGCCAGCGCCAGCAGCACGGGGCCGGGAAAGGCGGCCGGTGATCCGGATCGCCGGAGCGGGCGCGGCCCTGGCGGCCGTCCTGCTGGGTGCGGCCGCGTGCTCAGGCGGCCCGCCCGCCCCGCGGGGCGCCACACCCCCGCCCGCGGCGCACAGCACGGGCACGGGCGCGGCGGCCGGCGGCCGCCCGCCAGCCAGGCCGCCGGGCACGCTGGCCGGATACTACGCACAGCGGCTGAACTGGCAGCCCTGCGACAACGGCTTCGAGTGCGCGCGGCTGCTCGTGCCGTTCTCCTACGGCCGGCCGGGCTGGCGCCGGTTCTCGCTGCCCGTGATCAGACTGCCCGCCACGAATCCAGCCGAACGGATCGGGGCTCTCGTGATCAACCCGGGCGGCCCCGGCGGGTCGGGTGTGCAGTACGCGCTGGCCGCGCGCGGCGAGTTCACCTCCGCCGTCCTCAGCCGGTTCGACATCGTCGGGTTCGACCCGCGCGGCGTCGGCGGCAGCGAGCCCGCGCTGCGCTGCATGAGCGGGCCGCAGCTCGACAGGTACTTCCAGACCGACGACGAGCCGTCCAGCGCGGCGCAGCTCGCGGCGGTGGTCGCGGAGAGCAGGCTGTACGCGGCCGAGTGCGCGCGCAACGCCGGCGGCCTGCTGCCCTACGTCGGCACCCGGGACGCGGCGCGGGACATGGACGTGCTGCGGGCCGCGCTCGGCGACCCCACGCTGACCTACCTCGGCAAGTCCTACGGAACGTACCTGGGCACCTGGTACGCGCAGCTGTTCCCGCACCGGATACGGGCCCTGGTGCTGGACGGCGCGGTCGACCCGGACTCGTCCGGGCTGGACGTGGACATCAGCCAGGCGAAAGGGTTCGAGGTCGCGTTCAGCGCGTTCGCCGCCTCCTGCATGGCGGGCGCGAACTGCCCGCTCGGGCACGGCGCCCCGGTCGCCGCGGGCGTGACGAAGCTGCGGGGACTGATCGCGCAGGCGAACCGGGCGCCGCTGGCGAACAACCTCGATGACGGGCAGGCCGCCGACGGCGCGCTGCTGCTGACCGGGGTCTCGGCGGCGCTGTACAGCAAGTCGTTCTGGCCGACGCTGCAGACCGCGCTCAGCGCCGCGTTCAGCGGCGACGGGACCCTGCTCGTGGAGCTCGCGAACGACCTGACCGAACGGAGCGCGAACGGGACGTACAGCAATCTCGCCGACGTGGACACGGCCGTGACCTGCCTGGACAGGCCCTCACCCCGGTCGCTTGCCGCGTGGCAGGCCGCGGCGGCCACGGCGGCCCGGGCGGCGCCGCTGTTCGGCGCGCCGATCGTCTGGGGGTCGCTGCCCTGCGCCTACTGGCCGCTTCCGGCCTTCCCGCTGCCCCGGATCAGCGCCAGCGGCGCTCCGCCGGTGCTGGTCGTCGGCAACCTGCGCGACCCGGCCACGCCGTACCAGTGGGCCCGCGCGCTCGCCAGGGACCTCTCCTCCGGCGTGCTGCTCGGCTGGAACGGCGACGGGCACACCGCCTACATGCAGGGCAGCTCCTGCGTGGACAACGCCGTGGACAGCTACCTGATCAGCCTCACGGTCCCGCGCAACGGCACCGTCTGCCCGTAGCCACGCTACGGGGCCCGCGCCTTTCGCCTTCCGGGGAACCCCCGCCCGTTCAGTGAAAGTCTTCTCGTCCTCAGCCTGTAACGCGCGCGCCTTCAGCGGGACAGAACCGGGCACAGTCCATCCCCAGGGGAGGAGCGTTCTGTTGAGAATCCTTACTCGTGCGCTGCCGGCGGCCTGCGTGATCGCGGCCGTGACCGCCTTCGCGGCGCCGGCCGCCTTCGCCTCCACGGCCGCGGCCGGCCGGGCCGGCGCCGGCCACGACGGCGGGGGCGGCGCCGTCTTCGTGCAGACCGGCAACACCGCGGGCAACGCGGTCGTCGCGTACCACCGCGCGGCGGACGGCGCCCTCACGCTGGCCGCCAGCTACCCCACCGGCGGCCTCGGCGGAATCCTCGCCGGCTCGGTCGTGGACCATCTCGCGTCGCAGGGGTCGCTCACCTACGACCGCCGGCACGCGCTGCTCTACGCGGTGAACGCCGGGAGCGACACCGTGTCGGTCTTCGCCGTTGACGGCGACCGGCTCGCGCTGCGCCAGGTGGTGAGCTCGCGCGGCACGTTCCCGGTGAGCGTCACCGTGCACGGCGACCTGGTGTACGTGCTGAACGCGCTCGGCGGCGGGTCGGTCGCCGGGTACCGGGAGTTCGGCGGCTTCCTGTTCCCGGTCCCCGGATCGGTCCGGGCGCTCGGCCTCGACCCCACCGCGACGCCGCAGTTCACCCACACGCCAGGGCAGGTGGCGTTCACGCCGGACGGGGCGCAGCTCGTGGTCACCACGAAGGCCAACGGCAACGACATCGACGTGTTCGCGGTTCGCGACGGCGGCGGGCTCTCGGGCACGCCGGTGGTGAATCCCGAGCCCGGCACCGTCCCGTTCGCCATCAGCTTCGACCGGCACGGGCACCTGCTGATCGCCGAGGCCGGCCCGAACGCGCTCGCGACGTTCGCGCTGCACGAGGACGGCACGGTCAGCCTGCTCGCCTCCGCGCTCACCGGGCAGGCGGCGACCTGCTGGGTGGCCCGGGCGGGGCGGTTCTTCTACGTCTCCAACGCCGGCAGCGGATCGGTGAGCGGGTACACGACCGGTTCCGGCGGCCAGCTCGGCCCGCTGGGCAACACGGCGACCGACAAGGGGACGGTGGACGCCGCCGCGGCGGCGGGCGGCCGCTTCCTGTACGTGCAGACCGGGGCGGCGGGCATCGTCGACGAGTTCCGCGTCGGCGACGGCGGGAGCCTCACGGCGGTCGGCTCCGTCACCGTGGCCGGCGCGGCCGGCGGCGAGGGCATAGCCGCCTCCTGACCCGGTACCGCCCACGGCGAGCGGGCCGCGGCCTGTTCGCGGGCCGCGGCCCCGCTCGCCACGTGGCCACCCCTTTTGGCGGTACGCTTCCAGCGATGGAATCCGACGCGGACTTGATCCGCCAGATGCGCGCGGGCGACGAGCGCGCCTTCGTCTCCCTGGTGGAGCGCTACAACGATTCCATGCTCCGCCTCGCGGCCTCGTTCGTGCCCAGCCGGGCGGTGGCCGAGGAAGTGGTCCAGGACACCTGGCTGGCGGTGCTTCGCGGCGCCGCCGCGTTCGAGGGCCGGTCGTCGCTGCGGACCTGGATGTTCCGCATCCTCGTCAACCGGGCGCGCACCACCGGCTCGCGGGAGCAGCGCAGCATCCCGGTCGCCGACGCGGGCCCGGCGGTCGACGCCTCGCGCTTCGGGCCGGACGGGCGGTGGGCGTCGCCGCCGGAGCACTGGATCGAGGAGGCCGAGGAAAGGATGGCGGCGGGCAGGCTCGCCGGGCGGATCCGGTCCGCGATCGGCGACCTGCCCGACCGCCAGCGCCAGGTCGTGACCCTCCGCGACGTCGAGGGCATGAGCAGCGAAGAGGTCTGCGAGGTGCTCGCGATAAGCGAGGCCAACCAGCGGGTCCTGCTGCACCGCGGCCGGAGCCGGCTCCGGCAGGTCTTCGAGACCGACTTCCGGGGGGCGCCATGAGGCTCGCTTTGCGGCTCCCGCGCCGCCGCGAGATCGTCTGCCAGCAGGCGGTGGAGCTGGTGACCGACTACCTGGAGGGCGCGCTCAGCCGTTCCGCCCGCCGCCGCTTCGAGGCGCACCTCGCGGGCTGCCCGCACTGCACCGAGTACCTCGCCCAGATGCGCGAGACGATCAGCCTCGCCGGCCGCGTCACCCCCGGTGACCTGTCGCCGCGGGCGCAGGATGACCTCATAGACCTGTACCGCCGCTGGATCTCCGAGCAGCAGTAACGCGTGTCGTGCGGGCGGTCGCGGTCGCGGCCTGCCTACGTG
>Ga0213875_10000719_pt1 | contig 25300 bp, 21 predicted proteins | sample BarmaccomBMRX_R8_FD_160105 | JGI IMG/M metagenome (GOLD analysis project Ga0213875, IMG submission 160105) | Root-associated microbial communities from Barbacenia macrantha in rupestrian grasslands, the National Park of Serra do Cipo, Brazil - RX_R8 | ecosystem: Host-associated > Plants > Roots... | reverse complement strand
GCCAGCTCCAACACGCTCACGTGGCTGTAGGAATGGCCGCCCTCTAAGATCCTGCGACGGATTTTCGGACTAACCGTTCCGGACTACTTGCGTACCAAATGAGAACGTGGGTATCGAGTAGCAACCTACACGTAGTCCTCAAAACCTTCGGGGATCCCGTCGAAGTCGTCGGTTAACGTAATGGACCAGCCTTTCTTTGAAGCCCACCCTGGAGGTGCAACCTTCGTCCGCTTGACACGTGAAATCACTGCTATAGGCGCCCCGTGTTTGGTAATCGCGACATTCTCCCCCTTTTCGACAAACAGCAGAATCTGAGAGAAATGCTGCCTCGCTTCGGACGCACTATATCGCTTCATTCTTTCAGGTATACAAAAGTTGTGTACACTGCGCGATTACCGAGTCGCGGCCGAAGGGAGCGCAGCGACGACCAATGCCGCGATACTGAGGAACTAGATCAATGCCTCACCGGCTGAACGTTACCAGGTGTTGGCCAGAGGGTAAAACGATGGATCCATCAACAGCTCTGGCAAACGATACGCCGTCCACTTCAATGGACGAAACCGGTGCGCTGAGCTTTGCGATTGCGCGGCTTCGGCTGACGTACGCAAGGTCTATGCGGTTGGCATCGCTCGTCGCGGATCGTATATCACCGTTGAAGTCGGTCACCGTGAAACTAGGCTGTGCAACCCCGGCGCTGAGCTTGTGCTTGCCTGCGGGCGCGAGTACGAAGTCCGCATTCTGCACGGGCCACAATTTCCCGTCCATTTCAGCCGGCCCTTGCCACGCAACGCGCGTCGGCTCGGCGGCATTCACGTCCATCGCGTCGACGCTGGTCTGAACGGCCGTCGCGCTAGTCGCAGCCGCAGGCAGTAACGCGAGGTCCTGCCTTTCAAGCGAATTTTCGAAATACAATGCCACACGGTGGAAGGATACCGCCGCCTGATGGACCAGCTCGAATAACTCGACGCCGGTCTGTTTCTTTGTCGGATAGACGTCCTGATATCGCTCGACGACGTTGATATCGACTGCGATTTGACTGCGATCCGGCGTCAACTCGCGATATTTGGCCGCTATCTTGGCGTATCGATCCGGCCCCAGATTCCACAAAGTCGCGGGGTCTTCGACCAGCAGCGTGCTTTGCCGAGCCTGGATCAGAGGCAAGCTGCGCGCCACATCCGCCCCGAGAGCGTCTCGAATGCCGGGCTCGAATCGATCGTCGATATGCGTCAAAACAACGTCCAGGTATGGCTTCGACGACCTCGTCTGATCGATGACATCGAGCCACTCAGCTTGCATGCGAGACGCGAGCTTGGCGCGGAAGTCCAAGAACTTCCGCAATGCATTTGGATTCTTTCCATCGAAGTATGGCGAGCCTGGGTCGAACAGGAGCTTGGGGTCGAAGCCGCCCACGCGCTCGAACTCGCGCCGCACATCGTCATTCATTGGCGTAAAGCGCGCGGGATTGGATGCGCCCTCGAGCGATTCGAAATACAATTCGGCGACATTTACGCCGTCCCAATCAAACCTGTTCAGCAGAGCCGTGATCTCGCGCGCAACTTCGCGATGGCAATCCGCATTCTCAAGATTCATCAGCTTGCGCCAATCGAGCTGCGCGTCCTGGCCAATCGCGGTCTTTTCCCGCCAGGCCGGGTGATCGGCCCAGAATTTTTCGCTTACATGCGGCAGCTCGAGCCATGCGTACACGAGAATGGCGTTGCGATGGCACGCGGCGATCAACTGCTTGAGATATTCATCTTGCGCCGGGTCTGGTTCCACGTTGTGCCAGGCGGCCACGTGCAGTATGCCAACGCCGCCCCGCCGCCATCGACGCGCCAGGTAATCGACATCAGCGCGGATCCGGTAGGAGGAATCGAAAAATGCCCACAGATTCGTTGCCTGCAATGGCACCGGCAAACCCAGCTCGGCGAGCGCCTGAAGCAGATACGGGTAGCGCTCGATCCCCGTTTTCCCGGGCGGCGTAGCCATCCAGAGGATCGCGCCGTGATTTGTTCGTTTGCCGGCGAGCACCGGAACGCCCTTCCACTTCTCGGTCGCAAACGCGGTAAAACCCGCCGGCAATTCGACCGCGGGCGCATCCACAGCACTTTCCCAGATGATTTGCAGCTTCGGCGCGTGCGTATCGCAGATTTGCCGGATCGCGACTCGGTCCTGCTTGGCAACGAGTCCGATCTTCGAGGCCGCCGCGCCGGTTCCCTCTAGGACTACGAAATGATCTTGCGCGAGTTGCGCGACATCCTGCTGCGCATCCTCTCCGACGACGACGATATCCGCCGTCGGATTCTCTGCAATTCCAAGCGCGCCGAAAATGCTTCGCCATGGCCGGTCGTCTGCGCTCACGGCGCGAAACGCCGTAGCTTGCGAGATCAGCGGCACAATCGCAAACGCCGCGAGCAATCGTAACGTCATCTCGTCGTCCTCGCGTACCAGAACCCGACGCGAATGTCGTCGTAGTTCGGCCTTCGCGGATTTCCTTCGTTGTTCGTGTACACGCCGCGCAGGAAATCCGTCGCGAAGTACACGTTCGGAGGCAGCCAATGGAAATGCAGCTTGAACCCCGGGCCCATCTCGACGGTGTTCGCCCAATATTGACTCTTCACGTCGTGCGTGAAGTTGACGTTGAACAGCAATTGAGCGGCGATGCCGTCCTTCAGTTGGAACGTTCGTCCCGAGCGGTGCTGCGAGTAGAAGAGCCAGTCTTTATCGAAACGGCTGACATACAGCGCATCGTCGGTCGTCTCGTAAAATAGCCCAGGCTTGTTGCTCCCGAGCAAACTCCCGAACCCCTTGCCGAAGTTCAAGCCGCCGCGGTAATCCGGCACAGCTGCTCCGGTCGTCTTCATATCGGGCAGATACTTCACGGCCTCCCCAGCTTCCACCCAGCCCGTCAGGTGATGCCAGGTCGTGGAAGCGGCGCCTGCGGCGAAGACGAACGAGTTGGTCGAAAAATATTCAGGGGCAACTCCCTGGGCCGGCAACCCGCTCCGTACATCGCCATCGAAGCGCGTCGAGACGTAGAAGGAAACCAGCTTCTTTGTCTTCAGCCAGGACATCGGAACCGTTCTCTTCACTTGCCCATACGTAAACAGATCCATCCAGCGCGTAGAAAACATCGGCAGCGCCCACATGGTGGTTTGCGGCGCAACATCGCCGCTCAAGGCTCGAAATGATTTCGTTGCTTCTGCCGCAATCTGCGGATCGTCCGATTGCCGCGCCACATCGAACCAGTGAATCGCCGACTTGTCGTCTTTCGCCTGGTTATACGCCTGCGCGAGCTTGAGAATGACTTCGCCATCCGATGGGTCGTCCTCGTGCGCTTGAGTCAGGTATTTAATGGCGTCGGGAACATATCCGAGCGCGAGGCTCTTTTCGCCCATGCTCTTCGCATCCGTTCCCGACGGATTGCCGGCGGGCCCCGGAGCAGGTTTCGGGAGTGCAACACTCGCCGCAGCGGATTTCTTCACTCCATTCAACGCGTCCAACTGATCGCGCGACAGACGGTCATGCGGATCGATCGCGAGTGCCTGTTCAAACTGCTCTTTCGCTTTTCCCTCCTCGTGCATCGCCAGGTACAAATACGCGAGTTCGCGGTGCAGCGCCACGTTCTGGGGATCGATTTTGAGCGCGGCGAGGAATTCATACGGATAGGGGTAGCGCGAGCCGAGCGCTTCGAGCCCAAGCTCCGCGGTTCGCGAATTGCTAGATCGCGACGCGGCTAGGACGGCGGCTCGAGCTTCGTCGGCGCGGTTCAACGGCTCCCATACTCGCGCCAATATAAGCAACAACTCACTCAACTGAGGTTTCAACCGTCGGCAAATCTCGTATTGTTCAGCGGCGAGCGGCAGATCGTCCCGCAACTCCGCCAATTGCGCGAGCTCCCAGTGTGCGCTGAACATTGCAATATCGTTCGGGTTCGGCGAACGCGCCAGCGCCTCCTTCCAGCGCGCGATGCCATCCGCTAGCGGCTTATCGATGTTTTGGAAAGCTTGCTCGGCTGTCGCTCGGGTCGCCGAACCGCCCGTCTTACGCAGTTGATCGAACACGCGCCGGGCTTCAACCGCTTTCTTCGTCTCGAATGCCAGAAAGGCGTATTCGAGCGCGGCGGCTTCATCCTTGGGGTCCAGCCGCCGGGCAGCCTCAAACTCATCGCGTGCGGCTTCATTTTCGCCGGTCTTCAGCAGCGTGTACGCGAGGTCTTTATGCACGCTAGCACTTCCGGGCTGTTTCGCCAATCCTTTGCGAAACAGATCAATGGCAGTGTCGTAGTCCCTACTCGCGAGCGCCTTGTAGGCTTGGTTCAACTCTTCGCTCGGGTTTTGAGCGGCTAAACTCGCGGCCGCGATCAACCCGAGCACAAGCTGCAATAGCACAAATCGCGTTGACATGCCCTGAAATCTAGTTGCCGGGTGCTTGCGATTCTCTCGCGAGCCCAGGTACGAATGCTAGGCTGAACAAGTGGTTATGTTATTGATTCTGCTGCCAGCGCTCCTGCTGGCCCAAGATAGTGGCCAGCGTGCGCCGCAATCGCCTCCTCAAAATCCGCCGGCCCAGAACGCGCCCCAAACTCCGTCGCAGACGCCCGGCCAGAATCCGCCGCCAAACGCTGCGAGACCGGTTCCGCCGCCGCGGCCTGTCTACGATCCGGCGGACGATCCAAAAGTGATTTACGCGATCGGTTTGTCTATTTATCAATCGTTGTCGCGGCTAAATCTATCGCCCGATGAGTTGAAGACCGTCCAGCAGGCGATTAACGACGCCGCTGCGGGGAAACCTTCTGAAGAGCTGAAGATGTGGGGTCCCAAGATCAGCATGTTCGCCCAAGCGCGAGCGGCTCAAGCGCTCGCGCGGGAGAAAGCCGAGTCGACCGCCTATTTGGAGAAGGAGTCGAAAGAGGCGGGAGCCATGAAGACCGACTCCGGCATCATCTACCGCCAGATCACGCCGGGAACCGGTTCCAGTCCGAAAGCAACGGACAAGGTGAAAGTAAACTATCGAGGCACACTGGTGAGCGGCGCCGAATTTGATAGCAATAAGAACGGGCCTGCGGAGTTCACGCTGAGCGGGGTTATCCCGTGCTGGACCGAAGGCCTGCAGAAGATGAAGGTGGGTGAGAAGGCGCAACTGGTCTGCCCATCAAACCTCGCTTATGGCGACCGCGGCCGTCCAGGTATCCCGGGCGGTTCGGCTCTGACTTTTCAAATTGAACTCCTGGAGATTGAGCCGTCCGCACCCGCGCCGGCACCCTCTGCGACGCCTGGGGCCCCAGAGAAACCGGCAACGCCACCGCCACCGAAGTCGCCCCCGCCGCCACAGCAGCCGCAGTAGTCCTATGCCGCGCTTTCCTGGTGTTGATTACATGCAGTTCGACTCGCTCCTGAGCGAGCAGGAATTGATGGTGCGGCAGACTGCGCGCCAGTTCGTGGACGACCGGTTGCTTCCCGTGGTGCGCGAGGCCTTCAACACGGCGACGTTTCCCAAACAATTAATCCCCGAGATGGCGCAACTTGGATTTTTCGGCGCCAATCTCGAAGGCTACGGCTGCGCCGGCATGAATAACGTCGAATACGGTCTGATCATGCAAGAGATCGAGCGCGGCGATTCGGGCATTCGCAGTTTCGTCAGCGTGCAGGGCGCGCTCGTGATGTATCCGATTTACACGTACGGCTCGGAGGCGCAGAAACAACACTGGTTGCCGAAGCTGCAATCGGGCGAGGCGATCGGCTGCTTCGGGCTGACGGAGCCAGGCTTCGGCTCGAATCCAGCGGGAATGCGCACGACTGCTGAAAAGCGCGGCGATACTTGGGTGCTCAACGGCGAAAAGACATGGATTACGAGCGGCACGATCTCGGATCTAGCCGTCGTGTGGGCGCGTACGCCGGACGGCATTCGCGGCTTTCTCGTCGAAACGGGCACCGGAGGTTATTCGACCAGCGACATTCACGGCAAGCTTTCGATGCGTGCGTCTGTGACCTCGAGCCTGCATTTTTCAAACTGCTTCGTGCCGGCTGCGAATCAACTGCCGTGCGCGAAGGGCTTGAAAGCGCCGCTCAGCTGCTTATCCCAGGCGCGATTCGGCATCGGATGGGGTGTGTTGGGCGCGGCGATGGATTGTTACGAAACGGCGCGCACGTACACGCTCGCACGCAAGCAGTTCGACGACCGTCCGATCGCATCACATCAACTGGTCCAAGAAAAGCTCGCCTGGATGATTACTGAGATCACCAAAGGCCAGTTACTCGCGCTGCAAGTCGCGCGCCTCAAAGATTCCGGAAAAGTCGATCCAGCGCACATCTCAATGCTCAAGCGCAACAACGTCGCGATGGCTCTCGAATGCGCTCGCCTGAGCCGCGATCTGCTCGGCGCAAACGGCATCATGGATGAATATCCGATCATGCGCCACATGTGCAACCTAGAAACCGTGAAAACGTACGAGGGCACGGATCACATCCACACGCTTGTGATCGGCGAAAAAGTAACCGGCGTGCCGGCCTATCGATAGGCAAGCACGAGAGCCGTCAGTTGCTAGCTGATGGCTAAACTGCTAACGGCTGAAAGCTAATTTCCCAACTGCTTTTCCAGCTTCCCGTGCAGCACCGCTACGCCGGGATCGCGATGCATCACCCCTGCATACCGGTGCCAAAAGCCGTTCGCCTCGCGTGACGGCGAAAGCAATGCGCGCGTGTCTTCGATCAGTCGCTCAAAATCGCGTTCCGCAGCGGGCGGCTTCTTTGCGGCAAGCGTTTCATCGATCTGAACCACGAGACTTGTCACTGGCCGGAGCCACGCGAACCATTGATCGTTAATGAGCAACTGGAGAAATGCACCGGGCGACCCGATCGGCCCGCGTACAATCTCATACGAGGTTCGCTCGGAATCAAGCAGAGCTTTGTGCAGCGCGAGCAGAACCTCTCGAACCTCTTTGAGCCTTTGTCGCGCGGCATCAGTGCCGCCAGGCCCCGCTGAATCCATTTCACCTTCAGAGTAGCGTGCGGCGCTACTTATTTGCAGGTGCGGGTGCGCTCGCTTGATCGAGCTTAGCCAGCGCTTGTTTAAGCGCTTCGGCGTTGTCTGCCTTCGGCACCAAAGCCAAATATGCTCTCAGGTGCGTGGCGGCCTGCGCGTAATCGCCCTTCTCAAGGAGAATCTGCGCGAGCAGGTTTTCGCCGACGGGATACGCGTGGGCAGTATCAAGCTTCAACAGCATCCGCACGCTTTTCTCCGCCTCATCCCGTTTCTTTAAGTTGTAGTTCGCGAGCGCGTTGAGGTAGAACGAACTGGGAAACTCGACCGGATTGAGATCGATGACTTTCTTGCTGTAATCCGCCGCATCCTGCCACTTCGACTGCTGAGCGCTCATCAGCGCGAGCCGGTCATACGGACTGACAAATCTCTTATCGGCGGCTATAGCAGCTATAAAGGACTTCCGCGCATCCTCTGTTTTGCCAGTCCGCTGCTGTATATCACCCATATCGAACCACGCAATCGCGTACTTGGGGTAGGAAGTAGTCGCCTTTGTGAAATGAATCAGCGCCGCGTCGAAATCGCCCTTCCGCGCCATGTCGACGCCCTTTTGATACTGCTTCTGCGCACGTTTGGGAGCGAGCGCGGTGGTCATGCTAATGGTGGTTCCCTTCACCTCCGTAAGGCGGTGCAGCACAATGGTTCCGATCTCGGGATTATCCATCGTGTGGCGGCCCGCGAGGCTGATCAGATCGGAACGATAGCCGGGGTAGGAAGCGCGCACGTCGCAAGAGAACATGACGTTCGTCACTGTCGAGGTCTGGTTGTTGTACGTGCTATTTGCCGGGAACGATTGCCCGCTGGCCGGCACTTGTCCCGGGTATTTGTTGAATGGGTCGGACGGGTCAGAGCCATCGACTGCCTCAACGTCGACCGACTGATTCTGTCCTAATTGAAAATAGAAATTGCCTTTCGAATCCGTATGGGTTTCGAGATGTGGTGTGCCGTTACAGACGCGCTCGATCCGGATGTTCGCGTTGGTTGGGCTGCCATCGTCGAAGCTAACTCGGCCGGACAGGAAAATTGAGGGCGCATTCGGATAGCCGGAAGGGTTGGTGTTGCCGCTTCCTGGAAAGCCGTTCGGGTTATTGGTCGTGCTCGAAAGCGAACGTCCTGGGGAACCGGTGCTCGACGAGCCGGTCCCAGATCCCGGCGATGGCCGCTGGGCAAACGCGAGTGGCGCCCACGCGCAGATCAAGGAAATAAGCAGGAAGTGGGAAAAGCGATCCGGCGAACAACTACGCGCCATGCAACCTCCCAGGCGTGGTTCGAGTATCGCATATCTTTTCGAAGCCCGTCGGCTGATAAATCTACAGAGTAGGAGAAGGCCCTGACACCCGAATTGGATGCCCAATTGACGCGCGCCGCCCAGTTGATTCGTGACGGCGGCTTGGTCGCATTTCCTACCGAGACAGTGTACGGGTTAGGTGCGAATGCGCTCGATGACAAGGCTGTAGCGCGCATTTTCCAGGTGAAGGGCAGGCCGTCATCAAGCCCGCTAATTGTGCACGTGACGGACGAGGAGATGGCACGGTCCGTGACCGCGGAATGGCCGGAAATTGCGCGCTCGCTGGCCGCGCGATTCTGGCCGGGACCGTTGACCCTGGTGCTTCCGAAAGCGGCATCGATACCAGATATTGTGACCGCGGGATTGAACACGGTCGGGGTGCGCGTACCTGCGCATCCAATCGCTCACGAGCTGATACGACGAGCCGGACTGCCGATCGCCGCGCCAAGCGCAAATCGCTTTACCGAAGTTTCGCCGACAACGGCGGACCATGTGCGGGCTGTGCTCGGTGATCGCGTCGACACGATTATCGATGGAGGGCCCACGCAGGTGGGAATCGAATCGACGGTTGTATCGCTCGTCCGGGCGCAGCCGGCGATCCTACGGCCTGGAATGATCACAGCGCGGGAGCTAGAACATGCAACCGGCGTGCCTTGGACCTCCAACCCGACGGGAGCGAATTTGAGCGAATCGCCTGGCCTGCATCCCCGGCATTATGCGCCGCGTACGGCATTCTATGTGCTGGAACGGGGCCAAACGCGCCCCAAGGGGAGAGGGCTGATACTCGATATGCCGCACGATCCGATTGCGTACGCGGCGACTTTATACGCACGCGTCCGGCAGGCGGATGCGGAGGGCTGGGATTGGATTGCGGTGAACAAACCACCCGATGCACCGGAGTGGGCCGGAATTTTGGATCGTCTTAGACGCGCGACCACGCCCCGCTAGGCGAAATGCGTTCAGCTATGAGAATGCGCTGTCCAGAAGCCGACCGCTGAGCGGTGACGGCTGAAAGGTTGATTTACGCCTTCGCAAGCTCGAAGGCTTTGTTGTAATCCTTCAGGAATTGCTCGAGGCCCTTGTCGGTTAGCGGGTGATGGAACATTTGCTCCAGAACCTTGAACGGCATGGTCGCGATATGCGCCCCCGCCTTCGCTGCTTCGACCACATGCAGCGGACCGCGAATGGACGCCGCAAGCACCTGCGTGTTGTAACCGTAGTTGTTGTAAATGGAAACGATCTCGTCGATCAGGTCCATACCGGGCCATCCCACATCGTCTATGCGGCCGATGAAGGGGCTGACGATGTAGGCGCCTGCCTTGGCCGCGAGCAGCGCCTGGGCCGCGCTGAAGCACAGCGTCACGTTTGTGCGAATGCCTTCTTTGGTGAGTGCGGCCACCGCGACGATCCCTTCCGGGATTAGCGGCACCTTCACCACGATGTTCTTGTGAATCCGCGAGAGCCGGAGGCCTTCTTCGATCATCTCTTTCGAGTTGGTCGACACGACTTCGGCGCTAATATCGCCATTCACGATGTCGGTGATCTTACGAACCTGCTCTTCGATCGGCACGCCCTCTTTCGCGATAAGCGTGGGGTTGGTTGTGACGCCATCAACGATGCCCCAGACCGCGCCTTTCTTGATCTCGTCCAGATTTGCTGTGTCAAGGAAAATCTTCATTGGTAGGCGTCTCCAGCAGCTGCCGAACTCGCAGCGCTTCTGACTCGATAGTATCAGAGCGTGGCCTCTCACCTGACGATCACGCCGGCGACTGAGGAGCACCTTCCCATCGTGCTCGCGTTCATACGCAAGCTGGCTGATTTCGAGAAATTGACGCACGCGATGGTTGCGGACGAAACCACGCTGCGCGCTTCGCTGTTTGAAGGGAAGCCGGCGGCGGAGGTGGTGCTCGCCTATGTTGCGTCCGAGCCGGTTGGATTCGCGGTGTTCTTTCAGAACTTCTCGACGTTTCTGGGCCGGCCGGGCATCTACTTGGAGGATTTGTTCGTGGACCCCGAGCACCGCGGCAAAGGAGTGGGCAAAGCTTTGCTAGCATACATCGCAAACCTGGCAAACGACCGTCGTTGCGGCAGGTTGGACTGGGCCGTTCTCGATTGGAACACGCCCGCGATCGAGTTCTATCGCAGCCTGGGCGCCGTTCTGCTAAACGATTGGCGCATCTTCCGGCTGACCGGTGATGCATTAGAGCGCGTTGCGAATGCTCCGCTAAGCGTGACGTCATAATGCCGGTATCGTCCGGCGCCCTCGAACGGCTGAGCGCCATTCCCCAGTCGAGGCTGCTCCACGACGCGCGGCTCGCGCCTTACACGCGGTTCCACATCGGAGGGCCGGCGGCGGTCTTGTTCGACACGCCGCGGACATCGCGCTTTCTCGATGCGCTGCGCGCCGTGATCGATCTCGAGGTTCGGCATACAATCATCGGCGGCGGCACGAACCTGATCGTCTCGGATGACGGCTTCGAGGGGGTCGTGCTGAGATGCACCGAGCCGCGGATCGTCATCGACGGCGCAGCTTTGCGCGCGGACGCAGGTGCGGTGCTACAAGATGTCGTTGACGCGAGTATTGCCGCGGGGCTGAGCGGTATCGAGACGCTCACCGGGATTCCCGGGTACTTAGGGGGCGCCATTTATGGAAATGCGGGCGCGTACGGGCATTCGATCGAAGAAGTGATCGAGACGGTTCACTTTACCGACGGCGAGCAACTGCTGAAGTTCACCCCTGCAGAGTGCGGATTCCGCTATCGTCATAGCACCTTCAAGGAACACAAAAAGTGGATCGTTTTGGCTGCCGAGCTTCGATTGAAGCCCGGGCACTCGGAGACGCTGGCAAAGATTGCCTCCGAGATTCGCGAGATTCGCGACGCGAAGTATCCGCCGGTAATGCGGTGCGCCGGCAGTATCTTTAAGAATCTTCTGTTCGTAGAGCTTCCGCCTGCGGTGCAGAGCGTGACGCCCGAATCTGTGATTCGCGAAGGCAAAGTGCCGTCGGCTTGGTTTCTGGAACAGGTCGGCGCGAAGGGCGTTCGTAAAGGCGACATTCAGGTGGCGACGTATCACGCCAATCTGATCTACAACGATGGAGCGGGGAAGGCATCGGATCTGGTCGAGTTAATTCGCGAGCTGAAGAGCAAGGTCTACGATCGATTTGGCCTCGAGTTGGAAGAGGAGGTGCAGTACGTCGGCTTCAATTAACAGTCGCTTCATCTGCGGTCTTCTAGCAGGGAGTGCGCTGTGCTGGCTTGGCGCTTTCGCGGCGTTACAACCCGCTGTCACGCTCATCCTGACGAATGGGAAAGTTTGGACTGAAAATTCGCGGCAGAAAGAGGCTGAGGCGGTCGCGATCAGCGGCAACCATATCGTTGCGGTGGGCTCACGCGGCGAGATAGCGCGCCTGAAAGAAACCGGCACGGTAGTGATCGATGTAGCAGGCCGGCGTGTCGTGCCCGGATTCAATGACGCGCACGTGCATTTCCTCTCCGGGGGCCAGAACCTCGCAGGCCCGCAGCTACGGCACGCGAAGAGCAAGGAGGAGTTTCGGGACATTCTCGCCGCTTACGCGCAAAAGACACCGAAAGGGCGCTGGATCACGGGGGGCACTTGGGATCACGAGAATTGGACTCCCGCCACGCTGCCGACCCATGAGCTGATCGATTCAGTTACGGCAGAGTGGCCAATCTTTGTAGACCGGCTCGATGGGCACATGTCGCTCGCGAACGCAGCCGCGCTGAAGCTTGCCGGAGTCGACAAGAACACGCCGGACGTTCCGGGTGGGGTGATCGTTCGAGACGCGGATGGTAATCCGACCGGGATTCTGAAAGATGCGGCGCAGGGGCTTGTCGAACGCGTGATCCCGCCGCCTTCCGAGGAGCAGATCATTACCGCTATCGATGCCGCGCAGAAATACGCGAATGAGCAAGGCGTAACGAGCGTGCAGGATATGTCGGCTGCGCCGGAGGTATTTCGCGCGTACCAAACGATGCTGCACACGGGCGCATTGCACGTGCGCATCTCTGGGCACCAGCCTTTGCGGCGCTGGCAGCGGCTCGCGGATGTTGGCGTGATCGCGGATTTTGGCAGTCCGTACCTGCACATCGGCGGCCTCAAGGGATTCGCGGACGGCTCGCTAGGGTCGACAACGGCGCTCCTCTTTCAGCCGTATCTGGATGCGCCGAACACGAGCGGCATTCCGAGTGATGAGCTTGTTCACCCCGACCAGATGTGGGAAAACATCCGTAATGCCGATCGAGCCGGGCTGCAGATCGCGATCCACGCGATCGGCGATAAAGCTAATAACACGATCCTGAACTTTTATCAGCGGCTCGAAGAGGAAGACGGTCCGCGCGATCGCCGCTTACGCATCGAACACGCTCAGCATCTTCTTCCGGCCGACATTCCGCGCTTCGCGCAGCTGCACGTCATCGCCTCGATGCAGCCATACCACCTGGTCGACGACGGCCGCTGGGCCGAAAAACGCATCGGTCCCGAGCGCGCGAAGACGACGTATGCGTTTCGCTCGCTGCTCGATGCGGGCGCGAGGCTTGCTTTCGGCTCCGACTGGGATGTAGCGCCGATGGTCCCGCTGATGGGCATTTACGGAGCAGTGACGCGCCGGACGCTCGATGGCAAGCACCCGGACGGCTGGGTGCCCGAGCAGAAGATCACCGTCGCGGAAGCCGTGCATGCGTACACGATGGGCTCGGCGTACGCGAGTTTCGAGGACAACATCAAAGGGTCTATCGAGCCCGGCAAGCTAGCCGATATCGTGGTGCTATCGGACGACATCTTTACGATTGACCCTGTAAAGATCGCCGACACAAAGGTCTACATGACGATCTTCGACGGCCGCGTAATCCTCGGCCCAGCCCAGTAGCAGCTCTTGCTGGAAGCACTTGTGGGGGCGGCCTTTCAGGCCGCGGGCGGTCATTTCTTGGCGGCCTTCCAAACCGCTAGCCCCTTGCGTGGCTGGCGTCTTCGTGTGACATTATGGACACGAGACTTCGCGCCCTATGAACGCCGTAGAGTTCGAAAGTACCGTCGCACCGGGCGGCCAGATTGCCGTTCCGCCCGAGATTGCGAGTGAAATCCCGGCAGGAGAAGTGCTTCGCGTCGTAGTCATGTGGGACCCGTCGAATTCCGACCTTGCCTGGCGGACGGCGGGCCGCCAACGGTTTGAAGCAGCCTACTCGCCGAAGGACGCTGTTTACGAGCAATTGATGAATGACTCTGCAATTCGGTGATGTTGTCCTCATTCGAATGCAGTTCATCAGACCACCGGCGGCAAGGTCCGACCGGCATTGGTTGTGCTCGACACGGGCGATGATGACTTCATTGCGGCCCCTGTTACATCGCAACCAAGACATTCGGAGTACGATCTTGCAATTAAGGAGTGGCGCATCGCGGGACTGAACGTCCCCTCGTACGTTCGGCTTCATAAGCTCGCGGCCGTGGCGAAGGCCGACATTCTCCGTGCTCTCGCCCGACTGTCAGAGTTGGACCACTATTCAATCCGTGCAGGCCTTTGCCGCGCTTTTTGTAAGCAGGGGCCCGGTGTGTAAGACAACACATTGCTCAGTAAGTGGCCAAGCCGGGAACGGCGGTCACATCACCACGAGCCCTACCGCGCCTGCTCGCGGTAAAATGACGAAATTTTCTCGTAAACCTCCGACGGAAATTTCAGCGTACTGTAGACATCGCACGCGCGCTTGTCACCCGCGTCAGGGCAAATATCGAACGACTGCTGATCCATCCACTCCAAAATGCGGTCTCGCTTGGGCGGGTTGTATCCGCGGGACTCCACCTGCTTCACCAGCGCTCGCGCCTTCTCCTCGTCGCAATCGGCATCCTTCTTGAGTTCACGCACCACCTCATCCTCGCCCGCAAAATGCATCGCCACCATTGCGAATACCAGTCGTCCGTAATGCCCGATGTCCTCACCGCGATCAAGCGCGTCCATGAGATGCGCCATCATTGTGTTGTCTCTTAACTCACTGAGAGCCACTTCTCCTCCTGCCAAATAGATGGCTCGAAGCCGGAGATGCGTTTCGCCTTTTATTCGTATTGCGCAGGCTCAGTTCGACACAACAGGCAGATTTGCCGCGGACCAAGCATCAAACCCGCCCAGGATGTTCGATACAGCGCCAAATCCAGCGGATTGCAACATGCTGCAGGCAATTGTGCTGCGATAGCCGCTCTTGCAGTACACAGCGAAGTGGTTCTCGCGCCCTAGCTCGCCTATACGCTTCTCCAGTTCGTCGAGCGGTATCCACTGAGCGTTCGGCACATGTCCTTCTTGCCACTCCCCTGGACGTCGCACGTCCAGAAACCTCAGCCCGTCGCCCTTCCTCAGTTCGGCATCGAGCGCATTGACGGACAACTGTGATGTCGGCTCAAGCTTGAGCCCGGCGTTCAGCCATCCCGCGACACCATCTCGCAGAAAACCGATCACGCGTTCAATGCCCACTCGCGCGAGCCGCTGTTGTGCCTCATCCACTGCGGCCTCATCCTCCGCAACCAGGATGATGTCGCGATCAAGCCCGATTACCGATCCCGCCCACGACGCGAATTGTCCGCCCAGCCCAATGTTGATCCCACCCGGAATATGACCCGAGCAGAAAGGCCCGCTCGCCCTCGTATCAAGGATGACGGCGCCGCTCCGATTTCGAACGAGAACGTCGCAGGGCTCCAACGCACTCAGCTTCGGCAGATCCGATAACGCGCCAGCGCCACGACGATTCAAATCGACATCGCGCTCGAAGTACCGCGGACGCGGCGGCAATTCATGCGTCATTACCTCGACGAATTTGTCACGTGCCATAGGACGGAGCGCGTAGTTGAAACGCCGTTCCCGGCCGATGGTCGAACTGCGATCGGCGCTGATATTCCTGCCGCATATGGAGCCCGCGCCATGAGCGGGAAACACTTCCACTGCATCATCGAGGTTCAGCAGCTTATGGTGCAGCGAATCATAAAGCAACCCCGCCAACTCCTGCGGCGTATGCAAACCCGACAAATCCGGCCGGCCCGCGTCGCCAATGAACAGGGTGTCCCCGGTTAGGACGGCCCAGGGATCCGCACCTCGTTCGAGATCCGTTACGAGCACACACATGCTCTCGAGCGTGTGCCCAGGGGTGTGCAGGAAGCGCAACCGGCAGCGTCCGAACGTGATCTCGTCTCCGTCTTTAACGCTGTTGTGCGGAAATGTCGCACCCGAACCATTTCCGAGATAAATCGTCGCGCCGGTGCGTTCGGCCAGTTCGCGATGCCCCGAAACAAAGTCTGCGTGCAAGTGTGTTTCGATGACGTGAGCGATCTTCAACCCGTGCTGCTCGGCGTATTCGAGGTAAAGATCGACGTCCCTTTGGGGGTCGACAACTGCCGCAATTCCATCCGAACCGAGAAGGTAGGATGCCTGCGCTAAACAGCCAAGGTAAAACTGCTCGAAAATCATGCGCCGCGTATATTCCGGTTATTGCTCTCGCGCCCGCTCCACGGAAATCGTAAACTTTGCCACCATGGCGGAGATTGCACCGACCGCCGCCAGCACCGGGGCTGCAACCGCGCCCAGGGCTGCAACGGTTACCGGAATCTCCAGAAACGTCCGTCCCTGCAAGTCCTTGATGATGATGCGGCGAACGTTTCCTTCGTGGATTAGCGCCCTGACTTTTTCCACCAAGTCCTTGCCGAGAACCTGCACTTCTTCTACAAACTCGTGAAATGCCAACCGTGCGCTCCCGTGTGGTGATAAACGCGAATGCTCCTTCTAGGGTACTCCCGACGCGGCTATATACGGACCCCTGCACAGTTCACTAGACTGAGTTTGAGCGGTTTCCATGGCGAGTGCTTCTGTACCTTCGGCCTCCCTGCGCGATGACAGTCGAGCCCGGCTTGGCACGCGCCTGCTCGTCGTGTACGTTTTTCTCATCTATTCGCGTGTATTCGAAGTCGCCATGCATTACGGCGTGCCGAATATCTATCCGATGTTGATTCTGTCCGCCATCGCTCTCCTCGTGATTCTCTTGAACGGAGGGCTGGCGCGCGCGGTGAAAACTCCCGTGGGGCTTCTTCTCCTCGGGTTCACCGCCTGGGCGTGTTTGGCGCTGCCGTTCAGCGACTGGAAATCGGAAAGCTTATCTCAACTCCTGAACGTTTGGCTAAAATCCGTCGCGACGTTCTTCATCATCGTTGGTCTGACCAAAGATCTTGCCGATTGCAGGAAGATTTTCTCCGCACTCGCGTGGGGCGCTGTAGCTTCGACGATCGCGATGCAGTTCATCGAGCGCGTTATTGGCGAACGCGTGACATCCGTGGGCACGCTCGGAAATGCGAACGAAGCCGCATTCCACATCATCTTCGGCCTCCCGTTCCTCATATTTCTGATTCTTCGCGCGAAGCCTGCCCTGAAGATTCCGCTTGCCGCCATCGCCATCTTGTCACTAACGCTCTCGGTAAAAACGGCCTCGCGGGCGGGCGTGGTGATGCTGATCGTTCTGCTGTTTGTCGCTCTTCTGAAAGTCAGCTTGAGAAATAAAGTGCGGATACTCGCGGTCGCGGGGGGCGCGCTGATCATCGCGGCTCTCAGCGTCAACGAAATCGCGCTCGAGCGCTACAGAACAATGGTCGGGGACAGTAGCTTTTCCGAACAGGCACTTTCGGCCAAGCTATCCGCGGATAATCGAAAATATCTATTGAAGGAAGGCATCGAGCTGACACTCACGCATCCGATATTCGGCGTCGGCATGGGTGTGTTTACGCCGGCCGCCGCCGCTCTGTCGGAAAGCCGCGGTGAACATGCGTTGTGGCTGGTCAGTCACAACTCGTACGTGCAAGTCTCGAGCGAACTCGGCCTTGTCGGTTTCGTGCTGATGATCGCCGTCTTCGGCCTGTCGATCGTTTCACTGCGCAAGGTCGATCGGCTTGCTCGCGAGTATGCCCTCACCGAGATATCTTCGATGAGTCTGTGCTTGCTACTTAGTTTCATCGCGTTAATGATCCATTACTTCTTCGATGCGGCGGCATACGACCTGTATCTTCCGATGGGCGCCGGGCTCTGCACCGCACTGTACTCATCGACCGTCGTCGCTGCCGAAACGAAACGAATCGCAGAGCGTGCCAACGCTCCAGTCCCTCAACTCCAGACGCCTAAGTTGCCGGTCAAATCACCCACGCCCGTGCTGGAACCAGCTAATCCGGTCCGATTCGGGCGGCGCCGCAGTTCAATAGTGAGTAAGTAAGCCGCCCGAATCTGCTTGCTCCCTCAAGAACTCTGTCATCTTTTCAGTGCAGATCCTCGCGCCTTCTGCATTCAGGTGAAAACCATCCCGGAACATGGTCTGCGGCAGGTCATTGAGGTGAATCGGCACGAAAACCGCTGCCTCCGAGTGCGTACCCGCGTTCATGATCGCCTCTTCGCCCCGTCCAAACCCGGGAGGCAGGAGGAATACAAAATTCGCGTTGTGCGCCGCGCAGAGAAGCCGCAGGTCCGTGAGACGGCTCGTCGCGATCCGTTCCATATCGCCATCCGGCGGCAGCTTCGCGGAAACGGTCGCGAGATCGTGCAGGAGTTGACCGTATGCCGGATCGCTCCGCAGCAACACGAAGTTGCGCAGCGGCGTGCGACCGGCGTAGAAAAGACTGAAGTGCGCGAACACCAAATCAGAGGCTTTTGTCAGGTTGTAACCTGCATCCCGCCGAATTTCCGGAATGTCCGCCAGCCGGAACAGATAATACGACGAATAATCGCCGCGAATCTGCCCCGAGATGAGATGGCTCGCGTTCATGCACAGAACAACGAGCTTCGGCCTGACGCCCTGCGCGAATAGCCTCTTGAGGCCGAAGTACCAGTCGAGATACTGTGTTTGTTCGATCGCGAATCGGGTAATCTTTAATCCGGAGGGAAGCGAGTTGCGCAACTGCGGTACGTCAACGTCTTCAAGCAGAAGTGAGTTACCGGCGAGCAACACCGACCCCGCAGTATTGTTGCCCGTGATCGACAACGCGGCCTTGTAATCCGCGGCAACGCGCGACTCTACACGGCTTATCTTGCCGAATCCGGCTCGCGTCGTGATTTCAAGAGCACCGCAAAACATACTCAAGCTGAGTAACAGCGCGATAGGAGCTTCTAAATACCGCGGCGGCTTCGAATGCGCCGCAATCGAATGCGACTGCGCTTCAGAATTGGAAATAGATGAAGGCATTGCTTTCGAGTGGCCCAAAGGCCGCCATTACAGAACACATTGCGAGTGCGGTAGTAACCACTCGGGCCGGGTGCAACTTTTGAAAAACGTACTCTTCCTTCGCGACCTCCAAACGCCAATCAATCAGGAGCGCAAGGGTAGAGATCGCGGCCAAGTACGAGATTGCCGCGAGGTATGCCGGCCGCCATTGAAATACCGCAAGTCCACTCAGCATATGCGTCGCCTGTCCCAAAGAAGAGGCGCGAAAGAAAACCCAAGCAAAGCCGACGACGCAAAGAGTAATGCAGTGACCAACCCAGCGGAACGGCATTAAGTCGAAACTTCGAGGTAATCGCACTGCAATAAACCGTTCAATCGATAACCACACGCCGTGAAGACCACCCCACACGACAAATGTCCAGTTCGCTCCATGCCACAATCCGCCGAGCAGCATCGTGATCATCAGATTTCCATAGGTTCTAACCGCGCCATTGCGATTCCCTCCCAGTGGGATGTACAAGTAATCACGAAGCCAGGTGCTTAAGCTAATGTGCCATCTTCGCCAGAAATCCTGCAATGTACTTGCGAGGTATGGTTGCCGGAAATTCAGCATGAAATGGAAGCCGAGGATCTGGGCGCTTCCTCGCGCTAAGTCACTGTACCCGCTGAAATCGCCATAAATTTGCCATGCGAAAGCATACGTCCCAATCAGCAACGAAAAACAATTGTGCCCTAACTGCCCTTTGAAAGCTGCATTCGCCAGCAGCGCGCAATTATCCGCTATTACGCACTTTCTAAATAAGCCGGAAACAATGAGCATCACGCCATCGAAGAGGTTGCGTGAGGTAAACCGCCGTGGCCTCTGTACCTGCGGTAACAAATGCGATGGCCGTTGGATCGGTCCGGCAATCAAATGCGGGAAGAGGCTGATGAATAGCGCGTAGTCGACAAGAGATTTCGCCGGTTCCTGCTTGCCGTGATAGACATCCACGATGTAAGCTACTGCCTGAAATGTGTAAAACGAGATGCCGGGCGGCAGAATGATCTCGAAGAAAGTCCTCGAAAGATGATGCGTCCCTAGTAGCGCCGTTACGTGCATGAACGAATCGATGAAGAAGTTGCAATACTTGAAGACCGCAAGAAATCCGAAATTCATGACCAGCGACGTGATCAGCAGCCGTTTGCGTAGCGCGGTCCGGGAGCTGCCTGCGATGTTGATAGCGAATGCATAATCCACGAGCGTGGAAGTCAGCATCAGTCCAAGAAATCGCCAATCCCACCACCCGTAGAAGAAATAGCTGGCCAGAAGGAGAAAGACATTTTGACTCCGCCACCCCAAGCGCCAGTAGACTAGGACAACGATGATGAGGAAAGCCAGGTAAACTGGGCTGTCAAACAGCATCTGAGAATATTTTCAGCTACCGGAACCACCTTAGCTGCAGGGTGCGCTTGCGATATCGTAGCGGGTGAACGCACGCTCAAAGGTACGCATCTGACATGTCGAGGCAGATCAAGCTTCTTCTCATTTTGGGCTTCTACGTCGCGGCGCTGCACGCCGAAGCCGAGCATTTTTCACCGTTTTCAGCGAATGTGGCGGAAGGAATATTGACCGTCGGCGGTGATTGTTCGGAATCTTCTCCATGCAATGCACGGTTCGGAAACACTGTTCACACATTCAAAACAGCCGCCACAATCAAGCCGGTCGGAACTACGTCCGGCCTCGTGTTTGTCTATCTAGACCGTTCAGGCGGGCTAATCGCCGGCAGCAAGTCGAATTTGACCTGCCAGAACTGCCTATATCGCGCAAACATTACCCAGTTCCCAACGGATTCCATACCGCTGTATACGTGGACACTCGTCGCCGGCAAGTTCGACCCGAATAGTAAGGCCGATTTTCGTGCTGTACTCTCGACAACCTCTCTGATCGCGGGCAATGGAATCGAAATCTCGGAAAGCGCCGGAACCGCAACTGTTGGAGTCGACACAACCCTGATCCCCATTCGTGTCTTAGACGTTCCGAAAAGCTCTCAAGCCCCGTGCTCCGCGGGCCAGTTTTCATTTGACGCGAACTACTATTACGTCTGTGTAGCTCCGAGTAAATGGAAGCGAGTGGCCCTGCAAGATTTCTGATGCAGTACCGATCCGCGATCTTATTCGTTTCGGCAATACTTCCCCGGCTCGTCATTGCACAAAATCAGTTAGAGCTTAGGGTAATCGGAGCAACGCCCACCCAAGCCGTTATCACGTACATCGCTCCTGATCCTGCACCATGCGGCGTCCAATCGAGCACCGACGCGAGTTTCGGCATTGTTGATCGCGATATCGACCCGAACATTTTCCCCGGCAGCGATTCGGATCTGCGGCCCGGCAATCCAGCGCAAGGCCGGTTTCGAACCGTCATCATTGGTTTCAGAGGCACGGCACGCGGATCTGACGGCCGCCTATACTCGCGTGCTCTCGAAGCCGCAACAACCCACTATGTCAAGGTCTCCTGCCGTCGCGGATCTTACATCGGAACACTTACTCTTCAAACGCAGAATCCCCCGCTCGGTAACACCGCCCCCGATTACATACCGTTTGATGCGGAGGCATTTGGAAACTATGCCTGGCCGACCATCGACTTCACCGCGCCGACATCGCAACCGGAGAAGAATACATACATCGATCCGCTTACAGGAATACGGCTCGTCCGCTGGACGGGGCCGGGCGACGGCAGCGGCGAAGACAAACCCGGAATCTGGTTCGGCGCTGCGGATCTAGCTGCATCCTGGACCAATGCAGCCGGTGTCTTGTCTACGAAAGGCTACGCCGAGTACTCCGGTCGCGGTGGTCCTGAAAATAGCCTGTTTCTGTGGGGCCCATCGGGTATCTACCGGCCATCGTTCACGGGCACAGAGTTCTTTGGGCTAGATGACTTGCAGCTTGGTCTCACTGGCTACGGCGACCATGCAACTTCGAATGATCGCACCCTCGTCGCATGCATATCCGCGGATTTTGGGGCGAGTTGCGTGGACGGGAAATCAATCAAGATCGTCTTACCTAAAGGCAAGTCCGCACCGCGTTGGGAGCCCTCCTCCTACGTCAGTCCGATTCTTGCCGGTTGGGGAAGTCCCAGAGTCACGAATGACATGTTGACGAATACTTTCTTCGGCTCTGTATTGTCAGTGGAAGGCTCGGCTATCACGTGGGGAGGCGCGGATTCGTTCGGCGAAAACGTCTATTTTCCTGTAACGGTACTAAAGACCGGTATGAGGATCGCTATTAGCGGGACGGCGCCGAGTTGCCCTCAAAATCTATGTACGATCGCCTCCGTCAAAGACGAACAGCATCTCACGATTCGCGAAAATATCGCAAGCTGGAACCCGCTATTCACCACCACCGCCGCTGACGTGGCGGCGGGCGCAGATGCTGTTGCGGTAACGCAGTCTTCGGGATTTGTCGTCGACCCCTGGCCCGGGCGTACTGGTCTTTATTCAGTTCTTCTCGGCGCCGATAATGATCGCGATACTGCAAGTTGTAAAGCACTCTCGAACAATCGGTTTTCTGATTGTACGGGCATTGCTCATTCGCATCCTGCGGGCGCGCCCGCCGGTCAGAACGTCTATGGATTCCCTAACTTTGGAGTCAAGCTGTGGAAACAGACAGGTAACGGCACAATTTATCTGAACTCAGCTCTCGCTCGCTGGGCAGTTTCAAACAACTTCTTTACGGAGTTTCAGGGCGTCGGCTCGACGGGTTGCAATCCAAACTATGTAACAGTTGCGTACGCAGCCGACGGCAAGACTCGGATTCCTTCAACAGTTGGGTACACCTGCACTTTCGTCGACGACTTCTTCGTCGGCGAAGGTACCGGAGATATCTATCTGTATCTGTTGATTCCTAGTACCGGAGAAACGAGAAAACTTTCGAACCTGAATAACGGCGTCGTGGTTAACAATGCCGACCCGGTAAGCGGATGGAGCTACAATTCTCGGACTGGCCGCATACAGTCGTGCCGCTACAACGACAATCTATCCGATGCCGAGCATCAGCATTTCGCCGCTTGGAGCGATCATCGAGATAACTCAATAATGAACCCGGCGATTAAGTGCACGGACCTGTCCATGAGCGGTACGGTTGAACAGGAGATAAAGACCGCTTACCCACAAATTGACTTCCAATATTTCGGACATCCGGTACTCGCAAGCCTGTCATATCCATTTGCGAAATTCATGATGCGACCCGGACAAGGCGCACTCGGATGGTTTTGCGATTACGATGTTTCTGAGCACGCAACCGCCACAAGGGTTCTATATTGCCATAACTCTTGGGATACCTACCCGTCCCGTTTTGCGGGCGTTCATGGGTTTGAGTACTTTCTAGGTAAGACCGATAAATACCAGCATGGTTATTCGGTTGAGCATTCGTTCGCGGCGCTTGCGTTGCCGAATAGAGCTGGTATAGAGCGCTGGGACATTCCCGTCCGTCAAATCATCAACAACGCTGGTTCAACTGCGTTAAGCAAAACCTTCGTCGACCCCGACGCGTGTGAGCAGCTCGGTGTAGTCGATGAACGATGGAAGAAACTCGGAGCCACGGGTCACAACTGTATACAAATGGAGATCGGGGACCCCGTTGCACTTCACCCCGCCCCTGAGGACTTGAAATCGCTTGGTGACTATCCACCTGGCTCTCGACCGGCGCCGTGGCCGCACAACGCGGCGAGCTGCGGCGGAGACGGCACGACCGCGAATTGCTGGTCGTACTTGCAACCCATTGCACCCGGCGACATGTTGGTGGATTACAAACAATCGGGCCCGCGCGAGCTGTTCGTCGTAGCAGCAGTGAATCCAGTCACCAACCAGTCGACAATCACTCGGCGGATTGTGCTGTCGCGCTATTTCAACCCTTTTGGGCAATGCGCATCCCGAAATTCGGCCGCACATGGACCTGAGTTCGTTCTGAGCGAAGTAGAGCCGTGGGTCTGCTATGGGGCGGGCTTTGTCCTCTACCCGAACGGAAGTGTTCAGAACGGCAAAGTCGATAACACGGCTTTGACTGCCGGTCACATCATTCAATGGCGCGCCGGCGACAAATTCGTTTTGAGCGGCCCGTACAGCGTTACGTTCGCAAAAGATCTTGGAGGATACGGAACCGGTTATGGCGTTAGAGTTGGACAAATCCCCGAGGTGTGGGGTCACTCGGCGAACTGGGGTGTCCAATCGATGTTCCCCTTCGATAGCAGCTTCAAAGGTGTTGGCATCGAAGACGTACAAACTCACGCCGGAGGGTCCACTTACGCCTGCTCCGACTGCGAGTGGATCGTAGATGGCCGGCCGCTTGGTGGCGCAGGAGGCGGGGCAACCGCGCTGTGGAAGCATACTTATACTCTCATGCCGGGGACTAACAGTGTCTTCCGTTTAGGCTTACCCAACAAAGATACTCTCGACTTGAAACGCAGGTCGATCCGCCTCTTTGCCGGCCAGCACCTTATCTATAACGTCAGCAGCCCGTCCGCTCAGCTCAGCGACAAGACACCATGGCAAGGCTGCGTCGCCTACCATTCGGGTGAATGTTACAGCGGAAGCAAAGCCGGCGACATCTACGAAGTCGTCCCCCGAGTCACAACTTCACTTGGCTACTGCTCGATCGACATGAGCATCAATACCCCGTGCGCCGCGCAAATGGGCATTGAAGTTGCCGCATATACGCAGCACGACATTGCGCATCCTGACCCGCTTGGTCTCCGAGGGCGTGTCCTCACAATGGGTTTCAACGGGCCCGCTAGAACCAACAATTACGCAAACATGCATGCGCTTCCTAACGGCGATTGGGGAGTGACCGCGGTGGCGTGGGCTGACGGTCGGCGCAGCGATGTATTCGGCGTGAAGTTGCCGCCGCTGCCTGACGATGATTCCGTCGTTCGCAACACCTTCGTCCCGGTGCCTGTCTCGGTAGGTGGGCAGCCGGGATCATCCGTTCGCATACGTTTTGGTTACCGCGAATACGGCCTCGACTTAGATGGCGAACCGCTATTCTGTTCGCCCAACCGTCGTGAACAATGTACAACGGCCGTAGCTAACAGCGATCCGTACGCTTTTACGTCAGAACCGCAGTCCTGGGCTAAGTGCGACGACGGTTGTACCATAACAATTCCCGCAAGCTCCGGCCGTGTCCTCTATTACGTTGTGGATAGACAGTCTCATGCCGGCGCAATTACGCGCGGCGGGCTCGAAGTAGCTGTTGTGCCATAGAGAATAGCCGATCTTTGGCACGTTCAAGGAGACACCCGGCATAGAACCAGAACTCACATGCATGCCGAAAAGCGCGACGTTTTTCGCCGCCGAGACTATTTCGGCCCGTCGCAGCCAGAGATTCACTTGAAATATCGGTACGACAGATGATCGTCGGAAGATGCGTACCTCGGTCGCCGGCCTCCAGGACCTCGGAGCGGTTATATGTGGAGAGAACGACTGATATGTCCATAACCAGCGAGGTCGATGCATAGAGCGCGCACGCTTGTCGAAGCCGTGCGCCTGCATCAATGGGTGAAGAATTGCCTCGTATTGTTGCCCGTACTTACATCCCATCAGATCTTCAATCGTGACGTTGTTAAACTCGCGCTTACAGCACTCGGGGCATTTTGTCTGTGTGCTTCCAGTGTGTACGTCACAAACGACATTTTAGATATGAGCTCGGATCGTCTGCATCCATTGAAGCGCTTCCGCCCTATTGCATCGGGGCGCTTAAGTGTCGGCCCGGGCATTCTGTTGGCGGTCGCTCTGCTGATAGGAGCGGGCGCGAT
>Ga0213875_10000718_pt1 | contig 25307 bp, 24 predicted proteins | sample BarmaccomBMRX_R8_FD_160105 | JGI IMG/M metagenome (GOLD analysis project Ga0213875, IMG submission 160105) | Root-associated microbial communities from Barbacenia macrantha in rupestrian grasslands, the National Park of Serra do Cipo, Brazil - RX_R8 | ecosystem: Host-associated > Plants > Roots... | reverse complement strand
GCGGCGTCCAGACCAACAACAATCCTTGCTCTCGGATCTTCAAGCAAAGATCGACGTCGTTAAAGGCGACCCGCAGATGGTCGGCATCAAAGCCGCCGACCGCGTCAAAGACCTCGCGCCGCATCGCCAGGCAGGCGGCGGTCAGCGCCGACAGGTTCTGCTGCAACTGGGCGCGGCCGAAATAGCCGCCCTTATCGCGGCTCAAGCCAAGATGGAAATGGCCAGCGACGCCGCCACCGACACCCAGGATCACCCCCCCATGCTGCAATCTGCCATTCGGGTATAGCAGCTTGGCGCCGACCGCGCCGATTTCGGGGCGGATGACATTCGCGATCATGTGGCGCAGCCAATCCGGGTTGATCGCCTCGGTGTCGTTGTTCAAAAACAGCAGGATTGAGCCCGTTGCCTGTTCGGCGGCCCAGTTGTTGATTGCCGAGAAATTGAAGCGGTGCGGATACGGCAGCACGCGGACCCGCGGGTTCACTGCGATGCCTGAGAGGTATTCGAGTGTTGCCGCCTCGCTGCTGAGGTTGTCGACGATCAGAATTTCCAGGTCCTGGTAATCCGTCCGCTCAAGAAGGCTGTTAATGCAGCGGGACAGCAGATCGACCCGGTCCTTTGTCGGTATGATGATGCTGACCCTCGGTTCGCGCGGCAGCGGATAGTGGATTTCGTGAAAGCCGGGCCCTTCGGCCGCAATCACATCGGCCGCGATACCGCGTCGGTACAGATGTTCGGCGACCGCGTCGCATGATGCGACGGCGGCGCGCGGTTTCGTGCCCGACCAGCCGGCCGTCGAGCCGGCGCTGGCCCGCCAATGGTACAAGACGTGCGGGATGTGGCGGATGCGTTCGGCGGTCGCTTGCTCGATCACCCGCAGCGCCAGATCGTAATCCTGGCTTCCGTCCAGTTCCGGCCGCAAGCCGCCCAGCTTGCGGACAAGGGCGGTTCGATACACCCCCAGATGCGAAATCATGTTCTGCGATAGGAACAGGTCCGGGTTCCAATCGCTTTTGAAGTGCGGCTGATAGCGCCGGCCTTGATAATCGATCTTGTCCTCGTCGCTGTAGAGAAGGTCGACTTTTGGGTATTGGTCGATCTCGCGCGCAACGAGGTAAAGAGCGTGCGGCGCCAGTAAATCATCATGATCAAGCAAGGCGATGTAATCGCCGGTTGCCACATCGATTGCGCTGTTGGTGGCCGCGGCAATGCCGCCATTGCTCGCGCGCAGAACGATCCGGATGCGGGCGTCGCGAGCCGCGCAGTCTCGCAGCAGGGGCGCGATATGCGGAGCGGGCGATGCATCATCGGCGAGACACAGCTCCCAATCGGGATAGCACTGGTCTATCACCGAATCGATCGCGGCGCGCAGAACCGCTTCGGGGGTGTTATAGACCGGTACCACGACAGAGATACGGGTGCGCGCCGACATCGTGGCGATTGCGGTGGCGATCGCCGCACGATCGTCGTCTGACAGCGTGTCATAGCGCGCGACCCAGCGCCCGTACGTTCGATTGTTGAGGTCTGGATCGAGACCAAAGGCAAAGCGGGCGTAGCGGACGTAAAGCATAACAACGAGCCGCTGGATCGGGTGCGGCATTGTTGCGTGCGCGCGTTTGAGGAAATTCTTGATGCGGCGTCGAAACGAGATTGGCGCCTGCTCTGCCGCCGAGGCCATACCGTGCCGCTTGCTCCATTCTGCTCTGACGGGCCACTGCCGGACGGGCCCTAGCACGAAAGCGCCGGAACGGCCAATTCCGTGTCGCGACGCGGCACAACGCGGCATCCCCGTGTCCGCATCGTGACCGGTGCTGTCTCAATCGCTACGATGACGCTTATGCCAGCATCCCATGGTCCCGTTTCGCCGCTGGGCGCGTCTGGTTCCGGGCAGACGCCGCTCGCCTCGATCCAGGTCCTGCGGGCGCTCGCCGCGCTTGGGGTGACCGCTGCCCATAGCGTCGAACAGTTCGCCAAGCGCCTCGGCCTGCCGGGCGTTCTGCCCGATTTGAGCCTGGGGATGGCGGGCGTCGATCTCTTCTTCGTGATCTCCGGCTTCATCATGGTCTACGCCTCGGAACCGCTGTTCGCGCAGCCCCGCGCTCCGCTGATCTTCGCGCTGCGGCGCCTGGCGCGCATCGTCCCGCTCTACTGGGCCATTTCGAGCGTCGTGCTGGTCTACGTCCTGCTGCATTACCACGATCTTGCGGCAGCAAATATCTCACCCGCCTGGCTGGCATCGTCTTTTGCCTTTCTCCCTTGGCCGGGAGTGGATGGGACGATGCTGCCGCTCGTCGCGGTCGGCTGGACGCTCAATTACGAAATGTTCTTCTACGCCACTTTCTCGCTGGCGCTTTTGACGAGCCGGCGAAAGGCGGTTGTTCTTTTAACGCTGATCTATTTCGCGATTGTGCTAGCGGGCCGACCCCTCCAACCCCTGCCGTTGATGCTGACATTCTGGAGCGACCCGATCATTCTGGAGTTCGTCTTCGGCATCGTTATCGCCAGCGCGTTTCGAGAAGGGTGGCGGTTGCCGGCTTGGGCCTCCCATGGCCTCTTGCTGGCGGCACTCGCGGCTTTCGCCGTGAGCGGCTTCTGGCAGCGCGGTATCGTGCCTCGTCCCCTAGAGTGGGGTGTTCCGGCCGCAATGGCTGTTGCCGCGCTGGTTCTCGGCCCAGTGAGGCATTGCACCGGGTTCACCTCGCGGCTATTGGGTCGCCTCGGCGATGCGTCCTACGCTCTCTATCTGGTGCACCCTCTTGTTCTGATCTCGCCAAGATGGTTGTTCGCCAGGCTTATAGACCCAAGTTACGCGCCGGGTGTGTATGCCGCCGGGCTGGTCGTGGCGTCGGCCGGGGTGGCGCTGATCGTTCACGCCCTGTTTGAGAAACCCATGACGCGCAGATTGCAGCGGTGGCTACAACGCCATGTCGCGCAGCGAGAGGGACTCGCAAATAACAAGCCCCTTGGGGCGGGCGCCGGCGTTACCGTCGAACCCCACGGCTGAGACCGTAGTCCGGGCGTGATAATCGAGGCGGGCCTCACCCCAAGGCGGCGCAAGGGAAGATTTGATGCGGATTGCATGCGTTAAAGCGGCCCGAGGACGGATGTGAATTGGTACTTCGCTATCAGCGCGGCTTCCCTCGACCGCGCCGATCACGATTGGCGCGGCCTGATCGCCTCGGCGATCGCCTCGGCCAAGCAGCGAACCCGGCTGAAGCCGCACATGCTGTACGATGGCGAGCCGAGCGCCTTCACAGACGACATCCGCGCGCTCGGCGTGACCGTCATCCACCATCGCGTGTCGTTCTACGATGAGCTCGTCGCGTTCTCCCTGGCACGACGGTATCCGGATTGGCTGTCGATCGCCGCGGGTGCGTTTCTGCGGACGGAGATTCCGCTGATCGAGCATGACGAGGATTATGTCCTCTATACCGATTGCGACGTGATGTTCCTGCGTGACGTGCCGCGGTTGCAGTGCCGGAGCGCCCCGTTTGCCGTCGCACCTGAAACCAATCCCCTCACCCGGCGCAATATAAACAGCGGCGTGATGGTCATGAACCTGCCGGCGCTGCGACGGGATTGGCCGCAATTTCGGCAGTTCATGATCGATAATTTTGAGGACCTCATCTCATTCGATCAGACCGCGTACGAGAAATTCTATGCGAAGCGGTGGCGACGACTGAGCCCCAGCTATAACTGGAGGCCCTATTGGGGTTATTACCCGTGGGCGCATGTTGTTCATTGGCATGGCCCGAAGCCCACTCTGGTCCGCCGCCTGCTGAACGGCGATACGACGCCGGTGGAGATATGGGACCGGTTTTTTCGGCGGGCGCCAAGGTCCTATGCGCGATACCTCGCTACCTGGGACGACTTCCAGGCGGGAGCAGCGGGCTTTCAACCCAGCGCGGACGTCAGATAGGCTGTCGCCGGGCGAGCCGCAAACCTGATGACCGCATTGCGCAACCGGCGATCCCGCTGGCTACGGCATTCCCCCGCAGACCTGCAAGAGGCTGCCCGTCCAATGCGTTCGACGCGGCTCGAACACCTTGATTTCCTGCGCGGAGCGGCCGCCTTGCTCGTGTTGGCGGGGCACCTGCGTTCTTATCTTTTCCAGAACTACGCGGAGCTTGGCCACGCGAATTTGCTGCTCGGCGGCTTCTATCTTGTCACCGGATTGGGTCATCAGGCGGTGATGATTTTCTTTGCGTTAAGCGGCTTCCTGGTCGGCGGCAGAGCGCTCTCGGATAATCTGAACCATCGGTTTTCTTGGGCTCGCTATCTGCTGCGCCGCCTCACCCGCCTGTGGATCGTTATCATCCCGGCGCTGGTGCTGACGCTGTTGTTCGACAGCCTCGGCATCCGACTGACCGATGGCGTCGGCTATGACGGTCGGTTCTGCACGATCTACAGCTCCGGCCCTTGCAGCACCGCCGGGCTTGAGCAGTCGCTGACAACGTTTATTGGCAACCTGTTTTTTCTGCAGACGATCTGGGTTGTGCCCTTTGGCAGCAATGCGCCGATGTGGAGCCTTGCCAGCGAGTTCTGGTATTATGTTGTGTTCCCGCTCGCGCTCTGGCTTGTCTGTGCCCGCATCGGGCTCGTTACGCGAGTAGCGGGGGCACTGGCTTTAATCGCCGTCCTTCGCCTGCTGCCAGATTGGCTGCTTGCTTACGGGCTGATCTGGGTGGCGGGAGCCGCCGCAGCCTGGTGTCATCGTCGACAGTTCCTCGCCGGCTTTATGCGCCACCTGTTGGTGCGGGGCGGGGCGCTGTGCCTGCTCGTCGGGGCGATTGTACTGGCGAAGCTTCGGCTCGGCGAACTTGCCGATCTTGGACTTGGGCTGGTGGTCGCATCGGTCTTGCCGGTCCTCGCCAGTCTGCCGAATCCCGGCTCGAAGTACGGCGCGGTGGCACGAGCGTCATCCGAAATCTCCTACACGCTCTACCTGACCCACTTTCCGCTTCTGACGTTCATCATCCTCACCGGACTGGCGCCGCACCGCATGCAGATGAGCCCGGCCGTCGCGGCGGTCTACGGCGCGCTGTTGCTGGTCTGCATCGGTTGGGCCGCCGCCCTCTGGTGGTGTTTCGAACGCAACACCGATCGCGTCTACGCCGCCCTATCCCGGAACTTGCCGCCAAAGCCTCTACAGACCCCCTCTTTCGGGAATCCGGATTCCGCCTAAAACAGCCCGCTCCAGCTAATAGAAAACGGAAGAGGCAGGAGTCGAACCTACCAGGGACGCCTACGCGCCCCCCAACGGGTTTGAAGCCCGCGCGCCCCACCGGGAACGGTACTCTTCCGCGGCAACAATGTCCGCGCGGCCTTGCGGGGTCAACCGATTGCGATGCGTTAGCGCCGCCAGTCTTCGCGGAGGACCGCGAAGAGGAGATGGTCCTGCCATTTGCCGTCGATCAGCAGATAGTTGCGGGCATAGCCCTCCTGCTGAAAGCCGGTGCGCAACAGCAGCGCGCGGCTGGGCACGTTGGTCGGCAGGCAGGCGGCCTCGACCCGGTGCAGCCGCAACCGGTCAAAGGCGAAATCGAGCACCAGCGGCAGGGCTGCTGTCATGTAGCCCTGGCGGGCATAGGGCTCGCCGACCCAGTAGCCGAGGCTGGCCGTTTCCGCGACACCGCGGCGTAAATTCGACAGGCCGATACCGCCGGCGAGCCGCTCGTCGTTGCGGAAGATGAAGAAATTATAGCCCTGGTCGCCGCGCCAATCCTCGGCATAGCGCGTGACGCGGGCGCGGTAGCTGACCCGGCTCAGCGCGTCAGGAGGCCAGCTCGGCTCCCACGGCGTCAGGAACTCGCGAGAGCGGGCCCGGATCGTCGCCCATTCCTCGTAGTCGCCGCGTTCGGGCGGACGCAGGAAAACCCGCTCGCCGTCGAGCCGGAAGGGCTCCGCCCGAGATAGGAAAAGCCGTGGAAACGTCCTGCGTTGCGGAGCCATGGCGTCGAGTGCCACTCGCGGGGCGGGGCGGCCGCCTAAGCCGCCAGGCGCGCCTCGACGCGCGCGAAATCCTCGAGCGCGCCGACCGGGCCCAACGCCGCCAATGTCGGTGGCGCGTCACGCCAGCGCGACACGACCCGCGCGATCGCGGCGTCATCGACTGCCTCGATGCGCTTTACCATCTCGGGCGGGTCGAATGGGGTACCGTGGATCAGCAGGTACTGCGCCATCTGCTCGCAACGCGCCCCGGTGCTTTCCAGCGACATCAGGAGCCCGGCCTTCATCTGGGCCTTGGCGCGCGCCAATTCGCTTTCGCTGAACCCATCGGCAAGGCGCAAGGTCTCGTCACACAGCACCGGCACCAGTTCGGCCGCTTCCTCTTCTCCGGTGCCGGCATAGATGCCGAACAGGCCCCCATCGCGATAGCTGTGGGTGAAGGAGTTGATCGTGTAGACGAGACCGCGTTTCTCGCGCACCTCCTGGAAGAGACGCGAGGACATGCCGCCGCCAAACGCGGTCGACAATACCGAGGCGGCGTAATAATCGGGGTCATCCAGCGTCAGCCCGCCAAACCCCAGAACGATATGCAGTTGTTCGAGGTCGCGCGCCTGCCGGAACTCGCCGCCGGTGTAGCGTGCCGCCTCGGTGCTGATCGCGCGCTCCGCCGGCATCTCCGATAGCAATCTGTCGGCGAGTTCGACGATGCGTTCGTGCTGGAGATTGCCCGAGGCCGACAGCACCATGCGGCCGGCGCTGTAATGGTCGCACAGATAGCCGATCACCGCCTCGCGCGACAGCCGCCGGATGATCTCGGGGCTGCCGAGCACGGGCCGGCCCATTGCCTGGTCGGGAAAGGCGCGTTCCTGGAAATGGTCGAAGATGATGTCGTCGGGCGTGTCGTTGGCCTGGCCGATCTCCTGCAGGATGACCTGCCGCTCGCGCTCCATTTCGGCCGGCTCGAAATTCGAGTGCAGCAGAATGTCGGAGAGGATGTCGAGCGCCAGCGTCGTATCCTCTTTCAGCACCTTGGCGTAGTAGGCGGTGCTTTCGCGCGAGGTGTAGGCGTTGAGATGGCCGCCAACCGCCTCGATCTCCTCGGCAATGGCGCGCGCGCTGCGCCGCTCGGTGCCCTTGAAGGCCATGTGTTCGAGAAAATGCGCGACGCCGTTGATCTCCGGCGCCTCGTGCCGCGTCCCGACATCGACCCATAGGCCGAGCGACACAGTGTCGACGGTCGGAATATTATCGGTGACGATGCGCAGCCCGTTCGAAAGCGTAGCGAGTTGCGTGGTCATGCGGCTCCCCGGTGCGGTTGCGGCCGGCTGGATCGAGTTCGGCGGGCATGCGCGCGGACGAATTTCGCGATGGCGGCGATATCGTTGGGCAGCACTGTCATGCGTTCACGTTGTTCCATCATATCGGCGAGTGCTGGCGGCAATGGCGGCCGCACACCGGTGGCTTGTTCGACGGCATCGGGAAATTTCGCGGGATGCGCGGTGGCGAGCGCCACCATCGGGCCGGTGCCGCCGTCGCGGTTGAGGGCGCGCCGGGCGGCGTTGACGGCGACGGCGCTATGGGGATCGATCTGCATGCCGGTTTGACGATAAATGTCGGTGATCGTTTCGAGAGTCGCAGAATCGTCAACGCTGTAGCCGGTGAACATCTCCCTTGCCCGGCGCCAGGATTGTTCGTCGGCAGGCAACGCACCGGTCTGCCGGAAGCTTTGCAGGGCGGCGGCGACGGCGGCACCGTTCTCCGCCTTCAACTCGAACAGAAGCCGCTCGAAATTGCTCGACACCTGGATGTCCATGCTGGGGCTCAGGCTGGGGATAACCGTCGCCATGGACATGTCGCCGCTGGTCAGGTAGCGCGCCAGGATGTCATTCGCGTTGGTGCCGATTGCCAACAGGTCGATCGGCAGACCGAGCGCGCGCGCCAGATGCGCCGAATAGACATTGCCGAAATTGCCCGTCGGCACGCAGAACGACAACGGCCGTCCCGGCGCGCCAAGGGCGACACCGGCGGCGATGTAATAAACGACCTGCGCCGCGATGCGCGCGAAGTTGATCGAGTTGACGGCGGACAGATTCAGGTCGCGGCGCAACGCCGTGTCGGCGAACAGCGCCTTTACGAGATCCTGGCAGTCGTCAAACGTGCCTTCCACGGCAATTGCATGCGCGTTGGCGGCATCGACCGTGGTCATCTGCCGCCGCTGCACCTCGGAAACGCGGCCTTGCGGGTACAGAACAAAGATGTCGAGCGCGTCACGGTCACGGCACGCGGCGAGCGCTGCCGACCCAGTATCGCCGGAGGTCGCGCCGACGATCGTTACGTGCTCGCCGCGCCGCGCCAGGACCGTGTCGAACAGCCGGCCGAGCAGTTGCAGCGCCAGATCCTTGAAGGCCAGCGTCGGCCCGTGGAACAATTCGAGCAGCCACAACCGCTCGTCGAGCTGCACCAGCGGCGCCACCGCTCCGTGACGGAATTCGCCATAGGCGGCCTCGGTGAGCTGGCTCAGTTCCGGGAGGTCGAACGCGTCGCCGGCAAACAGCGACAGAATTCGCGCCGCCACTTCGGCATACGGCCGTCCGGCCAACGTACGCCACGCCTCGGCATCGAGCACGGGCAGCCGCTCGGGGACGAACAGCCCACCATCCTCCGCGAGGCCGGCAAGCAGCACGTCCTCGAAGGAGCGGGTTTCCGGCTGTGGCCGGGGATCACGGGTACTGAGGTATCGCACAGGCTACCCTATAACCCCGTCTGCTCGTGCCGCAACCCGTCCGACGCCGCGGCTGTCGCGGAGTTGGCGCTGCTGCAACCACGTAAAATCCTAATGCGGCCGATGTCGCTTGACGAACGCGTCCACGGCCGGCGGCAAGTCACGCAGCATTTCGGGTGATACACCTGCCATCAGCCCGTCGATCGTGCTTCCGTCTTTGGCGACCGGGTCTTCCCGCGCACCGTGAGCCAACAGCAGCGCGACCGATTCAAATTGCATGCTTCGCACCGCGTCCATCAGCGCGGTCCAGCCATCCACCGCCGCGGCGTTAGCATCGGCGCCCGCGTCGAGGAAAGCCTCGAGGCCATGGGCATCGCGGTGGCCCGGATCATATAGGGTGTTCCGCCCGGCTCCCGCAGGTTCGGATCGACCCCTGCCGCGATCACCGCACGGACGAGATCAGGCTTGATCTGCTCGCACGCATAATGGATCGCTTTACGATGTACGTCGCCGGCGGTCTCTCCGGCGCGCAGTAAGGAGCCGACGACCTGCGGAAAGCCGCCCGTCTCGATCGCGAGGTCCATAAAGCTTCGGCCGCGATAGCCGATCATGTTGACGTTCGCGGCTCGGGCCAGCGCGTCGATTTTGGAGAAGTCGCATTTCGACGGTTCGTCATGGGAGTCGCAGGCAACGATCGCCGCGGCCAGTTCGCGTTCAGGCATAGTGTCGAAATAGCCCTCGCCGGTCGTCATGTCCGGCCGGATGATCGACCAGAAAAAACCTTGATCCCCCAGCTGCTGGAGCCAGCCGAGGTAAGGCATCAACAGCAATACGAGGATCGGAATTCGGACAAATCGCCGGGGTATCGCGATGCAGATTGCCACCAGGACCCAGACGGCCAGAAGCCAGATCAGCGGCAACCCGCCGATTAACAACGGGTTGATCTCCGGCACCGGCTGACCGGTCGCTTCGTCGACCATCAGCACCACGGGCGGGAGCGAAAGCCCTGCCGCGACAGTCAGGATCAGCCACAGCATGGGACCGCTGCGTCTAATGGCCCTTCCAGGGTGGTGGCGGACGGAAGATGATGGCATGTGGCTTGCGCAGCGGGATCATACGGAACCAACAGGTTACCGTGCCAGGTAAACAGCGTGACGCTCGCACCAACCTTCTCGTTGGATGAACTGAACCGAATGGCGCCATCGGCGATCAGCGCCGTGCTGGCCGATGTCTTCGAGCATGCCCCAGAGGTAGCGGTGGCCGCCGCGGCTCGGGCGCCTTTCGACACCGTTACGGCGCTGCATTCGGCAATGCTTGACGAGATCGCCGGCTGGCCATCGGACCAGGTTCTTCGCTTTCTCAACAATCACCCGGATCTCACCGGACCAGGGGAGCGCCGCCCGGACCTGACCCCCGACTCGTCGCGTGAGCAGGCCGGGGCCGGGCTCGACCGCCTGCACCCGGAGCAGGCGCAGCTACTTGCCGCGTGGAACCGCGAGTATCGCGCAAGGTTTGGCTTTCCGTTCATCATCTGCGCGGCGCGACACAGCCGCGACTCGATCCTCGCCGAGTTTGCCCGGCGGCGTCACGGCGATCCCGCTACCGAGCGGTTGACAGCGCTCGCTGAAATTTCACGAATTACCGCACTGCGGCTGGTACGCAAAGTCGAAGGGCGCGGCGCACCGAATGCGCACGGACAACTTTCCACGCACCTGCTCGATACCGCGACGGGGCGCCCCGCCGCTGGCATCACGATCGCGCTTTATCTGATGGCGGAGGGCGGCAGCGAATTTGTCACCGGTTCTGTCAGCAATATGGATGGCAGAACCGACACTCCCCTGATCGCGGGGCGTCCAATCCCGAACGGCACCTGGGAACTGCGTTTTGAGCTGGGGCAGTACCTCTCGGGCCAAAGCCCCACACCGCTGCTCGGCATGGTGCCCATCCGTTTTACGACAAGCGAGCCGGAAGCTCATTACCACATTCCGCTGCTCTTCACCCCATGGAGCTACACCACCTATCGCGGCAGTTGAAATCGCTATCGACTGCGGCGGACGCGCGGCAGGCATAGCGAAGTCGGGAGGTGGACCCCGCATCTACCGCCCTATGATGCGGGTTGGGGCCGCAATAAATCAGGGCGCTGCAATGTTCGAAGGCTTTACCTCGACCGATATCGACACCTCGGGCGCACGCATTCATTTGCGGCATGGCGGGAAGGGGCCGCCGTTGTTGCTGCTGCACGGCAATCCCATGACGCATGTCTCGTGGCACAAGATCGCCAACCGGCTGGCCGAGCATTTTCATGTCGTCTGCACCGACCTGCGCGGTTATGGCGACAGCGTCGGACCGGACGATGCCGGCCCCAACAATATCAACTACTCGTTCCGCGCGATGGCGCGGGACCAGGTCGAGGTGATGGAAAAGCTCGGCTATCGCGAGTTTTTCGTCGCCGGACACGATCGCGGCGCCCGCACCACGGCGCGCCTGTGCCTCGATCACAAGGACAGGGTAAAGCGCGCCGCGCTGATCGACATCCTGCCCAACCATTACATCTGGACGCACACCTCGCGAGACTGGGCAATGCGGTCGTGGCACTGGACCTTTATGGCGCAGCCCTATGACCTGGCCGAACAGATGCTGGCCGGCGTGTCGGCGCAGTGGTTCATGGAAAAGAAATTGTCCAAGCCCGGACTCGGGCTCGGCTTTTTCGATCCCGAGGCTTTTGCCGAATATGTCCGCTGCTTCAACTGGAAGACGATCAAGGGCTCGTGCGCCGATTACCGCGCATGCGTCACCTGCGATCTTGAAATGGACACGGCGGATTTTACCGCCGGACACAAGATTACCGTGCCGCTGATGGTGATCTGGGGCGCCCGCAGCCATACCGAGGGTGTCCATGGCGATGTGCTGTCGGTCTGGCAGAAGGATTACGCGACCGACGCCTGGGGCGGCGCGCTTCCCTGCGGGCATTACGTGCCCGAGGAAGCACCGGACGAGACCTATGACCACTTGATGCGCCACTTCGCGGGGAGATAGGTGGCCCGTCGTGGATGGGAGGGCGACGCCACCGCGCCTGGCGGTTGTGCCCGTCGCGTTGCGCCGGTATCACCTGAGCATGCACGTTCCGCTGCCGCTCGATCGCTATATGACCAGGCTCGCGCCGAGCAGCCGGGCGGCGCTGTGGATGCTGCTCGGCGGTTTCTGCGCCGTGATGATGAACGTCCTGATCCGCATCGCCGCCGAGCGGATGCACCCTTTCGAAGTCACATTCTTCCGTTGCCTGTTCAGCCTCGGCTTCATGCTGCCGTTCATCCTGGGAGCCGGCAACGCGCTGTTGCACAATTCCAAGATCCTGTTCTTCACATTGCGCGCCGCGGTCGGGCTCGTCTCGATGCTGACCTGGTTTTACGGGATCACGCTGGTGCCGCTGGCGACCGCGACCGCGGTCAATTTCACCGCACCGCTGTTCGCGACAATGGGCGCGGCGCTGATCCTCCATGAAGACGTGCGCCTGCGCCGCTGGATGGCGGTGGCGGTCGGCTTTATCGGCGTGCTGGTGATCCTGCGGCCCGGAGCCGCGACGCTCGATATCAACCTGCTGCTGATCTTGCTCTCGGCCGCCAGTGCGGCGATGAACAACATCACCGTCAAGTTCCTGGTGCGCACCGAGCGGCCCAATGTGATCGTGGCCATGTTTGTCGTGTACCTGACGCCGCTGTCATTGATCCCGGCGCTTTTCGTGTGGACGTGGCCAGACCTGCGCACCTTGGCGGCGCTGATCGTGCTCGGCGGTATCGGCACTCTGGCGCATATGTCGGTGGCGCGAGCCTATGCCTCGGCGGATGCCAGCGCCTGCGCGCCCTACGAGTTCGTGCGGCTGCCCTACGCCGCGCTGATCGGCTATCTGATGTTTGGCGAAGTCACCGATATCTGGACTTGGGTTGGCGCCGCGATCATCGTCGCCGCCTCGATGTATGTCGCCTATCGCGAAGCGCATGTCGCGCGCCATGGACGGCGGGAGCCGGTGCCGCAGCCGGCGCGGTCATAAAGGAGGAAACATGCAGATCGCCGGACAGCCCGCCTTGGTCAGTGGCGGCGCCTCCGGTCTCGGGCGCGCGACGGCGCAGGCGCTGGCGGCGGCCGGCGCGAGTGTGGCCGTTCTGGATGTGAATGAGGCGGCAGCCCAGCAGGCCGCCAACGAGATCGGCGGCATCGCGCTGGCCTGCGATGTCGCCGACGCCGTCAGCGTCGAGCGTGCCGTCAAGGCGGCGCGCGAGCAGCATGGACCGGCGCGGCTTGCGGTATGCTGCGCCGGCATCGCGCCGGCGGCCCGCATCGTTGGACGCGAGGGCGCGGCGATGCCGCTCGACCAGTTCAGCCGCGTTATCGATATCAACCTGATCGGCAGCTTCAACCTGCTGCGTGTCGCAGCGGCGGGGATGGTCGACCTCGCTCCGGTGGACGACGGCGAGCGCGGTCTCGTTGTGCTCACCGCCTCGGTGGCCGCGTATGAAGGACAGATCGGCCAGGCCGCCTACGCCGCATCGAAGGGTGGCATCGTCGGACTGACCTTGCCGGCGGCGCGCGAACTGGCACGCTATGGCGTGCGGGTGATGACGATCGCGCCGGGGATCTTCGCGACGCCGATGCTGCAGGCGATGCCGCAATCGGTGCAGGACAGCCTGGGGGCCAGCGTCCCCTTCCCCAGCCGCCTCGGCCAGCCCGAGGAATATGCCGATCTGGTACTCGATATCTGCCGCAACCGGATGCTTAAACGGTTCCGTCATCCGTCTCGATGGCGCGATCCGGATGGCGCCGCGCTAGCTCAAGGGGTCGGCGGGCGGCGGTCGCGTTCAGGCGCGAGTTCGTCGATGATCTGTGCGAGGCGGATATCCCGCTCGCTGACACCTTCGACATCGTGGGTCGAAAGGATGATCAGTACGCGGTTGTAGATGTTAAAGATTTCCGGATGGTGATCCATCTTTTCGGCAGCGAGGGCGATGCGGCTCAGAAATGCCCAGGCCTCCGAAAAATCACTGAAATGGTAGCTCTTTCGGATCGCGTCGCGGTCGTCCGCCTCGCTCCAGCCGTGCAACCCCTGCAATGCCGCGTGCCGTGCCGCTCCCACCAGCCTCTCGGCCATGCCATCCTCCATGCTTGCCTCTTCGCAAGTGTGTGTCGCCACAGCCCCGATCAAGGATCGTGCAACGCCGCCGCGACACGCTCGCGCAAAACCGGCAGCAGCTCGGAGCCGAACCACGGGTTCTTCGTCTCCCAGGCGGTCGTGCGCCAGCTCGGATGCGGCAGGACGAAATACTCCGGCAGAATATCGCGCCACTCGAGCAGCGTCGCGGTCATCGGCTGGCGCCGCCGGGTTGGCAGGTAATGCCAGATGGCATAGGAGCCAACCAGCAGGGTCAGGCGCACCGCGCTCAAGTGTGGCCGCAACCGCGTGTGCCACAGCGGTGCGCATTCGGGCCGTGGCGGCAGGTCACCGCCCCGCGGATCGCGGCCAGGGTAACAGAACCCCATCCCCATGATCGCAACCCGCGTCTCATCGTAGAATATGGCGCGATCGATCCCCAGCCAGTCCCGCAAGCGATCGCCGCTGCGGTCGTTGAACGACAGGCCGGTCTCGTGCACCCGCGTGCCGGGCGCCTGGCTGACGATCAGGAGCCGCGATGACGGCCGCCCGCGCACGATCGGGCGGGGTCCCAGGGGCAGAGCCGGCGCGCACAGCGTACAGGCGCGGATTTCGCCCAGCAGCGCGTCGAACCGGGCCGCGGCCGGTTCGGTTTCAGCGGAAATAATGCGGGACAAAGCGGCTGGTATTGCCAGTGATCGGCGAAGTGTCTTCGCGCAACCCCATGCCGGCGGCCTGCCCAGCCACCACCCACGAGCCGATCAGGGTGTGCATGCCGCAACGGCGCAGCGGCCTGATAGACGCGGCCGCGGCGCGCGCTCCCTGTCTCGGTTGCGGCCAGCAGATGCACGCCGCCGCCCTCGCGGCCATGCACCGGCTTTTCGACGCAAGGCCCGGCGATGCGACTGCGCTCGAAGGCGGCGGGGAGCAGGTTCGGGTGATCGGGGAACATCTCCCACAGCAAGGCGAGCACGGCCTTGTTCGACAGCAGCATCTTCCAGGGCGGTTCGACAAAGGCGGTGCGGTCGGCCAGCAGATTGGCGCCGAACCGCTCGCGCAGCATCCACTCCCAGGGATACAGCTTGAACAGCGCCGCAATTGGCTGCTCCGCCAGATCGGTAAAGCGGCTGCCGTTCCATCCGAGCTGCGACATGTCGAGCGGCTCGGTCTGCCAGCCGCCCTGCTGGCAGACATCGCGCATATACTCGACGGTGCGCGCGTCTTCCGGCTCCTCGGTGACGCCCGCGAAATGGACCATCGGGATCTGCGGGTGCTGGCGGCGCAATTCGGCCCAGGCGGCGATCAGCTTTTCGTGGATCGAGTTGAACTGATCGCAATCGGGTTTGACCTCCTCGAGCCAATACCATTGCACGACAGCGGCTTCGAGCAGCGCGGTCGGGGTGTCGGCATTGTATTCGAGCAGCTTTGGCGGGCCGCTGCCGTCATAGGAGAAATCGAAGCGGCCATAGATGTCGGGGTCGCCCCGCCGCCACGATGCGGCGATCCAATCCCAATACGCCTCGGGGATCGCGAGCCGGGCGAAATCGCGCTGGCTGACGATGCGTTCGACGGCCTCCAGGCAAAGCTTGTGCAGCGTTTCAGTTGCTTCTTCGAGCACGTCGATCTCGGCGGCGGAAAAGCCGTAGCATGCCGCCTCCCACCAATAGGGCTGGCCGTCATTTGTGTGGAAATCGAGCCCAAGCGCCTCGACCTTTTGCCGCCAATCGCGGCGCGGCGCGATACATTCGCGGCGCATGTCTACGTCGCCCCGCGTATAGCGCGGCCGATCGCCCCGAAACCGCCGCGGGTGCTGATTTCAGTGCGCGTGATCTGGCCGGTGCGGCCTGGTCCCGGATCGCTCGCGGCCGATCCGCTGCTGCGGTCGCTGCTGTAATAGGGACCGTGCCAGAAATATCCGGTACTGCCGCCCGTGTGCGGACCGGTGCCGCCGCTCGGCGCCTCGCATTGTGCGGCGCTGTAATCGCGCTCGCAGGCGGCGCGGTCGGCATAGAGATTTCGCTTCACCTGCCGATCGGGAAACGCATTCGCCACCGCGACCGCCCCGACGGACAGCCCGACCAGTGTCAGGATGACCGTGCTCGAGCGTTTCTGGCCGCCGTCCTCATCCATCGCAATCAGCCCGACATGCAGGCCGCATCGAGAATGCCGAGCGCCAGCGACAGACCCGCCAGGAAAATCGCATCGGCGAGATTGCCCGCCGCGATCGCCTGCGGCAGGTGCGGCAGGACCATGCGCGCCGTCAAAAAGCCGACCATCTGGACGACGAGCGCGATGATGCCCCAGACGACGACGTCGACAATCGTTGCGCTGTGCGCGATGACGCTGGCGAGCGGGATGACAAAGCCGAGCAGCGCCCCCGACAGCACCACCGCGGCGGCCGTGTTGCCGGCGCGGATCAGCGCCAACTCGCGATGCGTCGTGAGGCTGGTGTAGATCACGAGGAACAGTGCGACGAGCGCCGCGCCGAAGACGAAATAGGCGATGAAGTTCGGCAAGGTCGCCAACGTACCGCCCAGACCGATCACCAATCGTCTCCAATGATTTCCCCCGGCTCAGTGTCACACCCCCCGTAAGCCCGGGCAACAATCGCAATGGTTAACCGCTTTGGCGCGCGGCGCCGGATAGTCACCACAGAGGACAGAGAACACCGAGGACGAGGGGTCGCGACGGTGTCGTGCCTCTTCTCTGTGTTCTCTGTGCCTCTGTGGTGAATAAGATGGCCGCGACGCGGCCGAAGATTGGGGAGGGCACAGCGATGCAGTGGAGTACCGAGCGGATCCTGACGACCCATACCGGCAGCCTGCCACGGCCGCCGGAACTGACCCGGCTTTACGTGCGGCGCACCCGTGGCGAGGCGATCGACGATGCGGAACTCGACCGCCTCGGCAAGGCAGCGCTGGCCCAGATCATCGACAAGCAGGCGGCCGCAGGGGTCGATGTCGGCAATAACGGCGAGCAGCAGCGCGAGGCGTTCTTTCTCTACGTGCAGCGCCGTATGACCGGGTTCGGCGACAGCTGGACCCGCTGGCCGCGCGGCGATGTCGAGCAGTACCCGCTGCTCAAAGCGCAGATGCGCGAGGCGAACGCGTCGCGCGAGGCGGTGTCGAACATGGACCCGCCCAAGACGGTCGGCGAAATCCGCTATATCGATAAGCAGGCGGTCGAGGATGAATGCAGCGATTTCCGCGCCGCGCTCGGCGCCAAACCGCAAGCCTTTGTCGAGCCGTTCATGACCGCGCCGTCGCCCGGCATCATCGTCGGCGCGATGAAGAACGAATACTACGACACCGAGGACGCCTATCTGGCCGCCGTGGCGACCGCACTACGCATCGAGTACGAGGCGATCATCCGCCACGGCTTTCTGCTGCAGCTCGATTGCCCCGATCTGGCGCTGGAGCGGCACCTGTCGTTCAACGACCGGCCGCTCGCCGATTTCCTTGGCTTTGTCGAGCGAGTGGTAGGAGCGATCAACCAGGCGATCGTCAACCTCCCGCGCGACCGTGTCAGGCTGCATGTCTGCTGGGGCAATTACGAGGGACCGCACGACCGCGATGTGCCGCTGGAAGACATATTGCCGATCCTGCTCAAGGCCAAAGTCGGCGGTTTTGTCTTCCCGTTCGCCAACCCGCGCCACCAGCACGAATACCGTGTGCTGGCGAAACAGAAGTTGGCCGATGACCAGATCATCGCCGCCGGCGTCATCGACGACCTGACCAACTTCATCGAGCACCCCGAGGTCGTCGCCGACCGTCTCGAACGCGTCGCGCAGGCGATCGGCGACCCGCGCCGCGTCTTGGCCTGCACCGATTGCGGCTTTGACACCTCGGCCGGTATGGGGCGGGTGCCTGAAGATGTGGTCTGGGCCAAGTTGCGGGCGATGGCCGACGGCGCGCGACTCGCCAGCGACCGGCTCGGGCTTGGCTGACAAAACCGAAGCCTCGGCTTTACCCCAGGCGGAGTTTCGTCTATAGGCGCCGGTATGGACCAGATCGGCCAACTCTTGCGCGAACGACGCCGAAGGATAGGCGGCGGCAAGCGTGCGCCGAGGTCGCGCCGACGACGATCGTAATCGCGTCGGTTCGCATCTAAGCGCCGCCGCCGACCGCCGCCTCGCTACGACGGCGGTTTTTTCTTGTCCGAATACCCGATTTTTCCGCGCCAGGAGGTCTCACATGGCCCAGGTTTCGCCGCTCGCTCCCGCCTCATTCCCGCAATTGCAGCCGATCGCCGGTGTACGCCTCGCCGCCTTCGCGGCGGGGGTGCGTTATGCCGGGCGTACCGACCTGATGGTCGCCGAACTCGCCCCGGGCACCACAATCGCCGGCGTCTTCACGCAATCGACGATGCCCGGCCAGCCGGTGATCTGGTGCCGCGAGTGCCTGCCCACCGGAACGGTGCGGGCTGTTGTCGTCAACTCCGGCAACGCCAACGTCTTCACCGGCCGCGCGGGCCGCGCCGTTGTCGAGAGCACCGCGGCTACGGCGGCTGCCCTGTTCGGCTGCGACACCAAGCAGGTCTACATCTCCTCGACCGGCGTTATCGGCGAGCCGCCGCCGGCCGATATCATCAGCGCCGCCTTGCCGAAAATCGTGCCGCAGCTCAAGGCGGAGTCCTGGGACGCGGCGGCGCGCGCCATCATGACCACCGACACTTTCCCGAAGGGCGCTACCGCCACCGCGACGATCGCTGGCACCACGGTGCGGCTCAACGGCTTCGCCAAGGGCTCGGGGATGATCGCGCCAAACATGGCGACGATGCTGGCCTATCTGTTCACCGATGCGAGCCTCCCCGCCGCCGTGCTGCAGCCGCTATTGGCAGCGGCCAATGAGCGCTCGTTCAACTCGATCACTGTCGATGGCGACACCTCGACCAGCGACACTGTGCTGCTATGCGCGACGCAGCAGGCAAAGCATGCCGCGATTACCTCGGCGGATGATCCGCAGCTCGCCGATTTCCGCCGCGCCCTCGGTGAGGTCATGACCGATCTGGCAAAGCAGATCGCGCGCGATGGCGAAGGCGCTGAGAAATTCGTCACGATCGAGGTCAAGGGCGCCGAAAGCGAGGCCGCGGCGCGAGCGATCGGCCTGGCGATCGGCAATTCGCCACTGGTCAAGACGGCATTGGCGGCGGGCGACGCCAATTGGGGCCGTATCGTCATGGCGGTCGGGAAATGCGGCGAGAAGGCCGACCGCGATCGGCTGTCGATCGCGGTCGGCGGCACCCAGATCGCCGCCGAGGGCGGCCCGGTGCCGGGTTATGACGAGGGTCCCGTCGCCGCCCACATGGCCGGCCGTGAGATCAGCATTTCCGTCGATATCGGCCTCGGCAATGGCCGCGCCACGGTGTGGACCTGCGACCTGACGCACGGCTATGTCGATATCAACGGCAGCTATCGCAGTTGAACGCGGCGCTACCGACGTAGCCGCTACTCGCCGGTCGGGTGCTCCGAGGTCACGGTGACTTCGACATCCATTCCCAGCAGGTCGCCAGGGCGGCCGGTCCAGGTGCCGGACAGCGGCACGGCCTGGCGCGGGTCGCGGACCACCGCGACCCGGATCAGGTCGCGGTTGCCAATGATGCCGTTGGTCGGGTCGTACTCGATCCAGCCGGCGCCGGGCAGGTACACCTCGGCCCAGGCATGCGTCGCGCCGCCACCGACATAACCGCCTGCCTTGCGCGGCTCATAGAGGTAGCCCGAGACAAAACGCGCGGCGAGGCCCAGCGCCCGAACCGCCTCGATCATCAGCAACGCGAAATCGCGGCAGCTGCCGCTGCCGAGCTTCAGGGTCTGTTCGGGGTCCTGAGTGCCGGGCTCCTCGCGCCGCAGGTAGGTGAACCGTTCCTTGATGGCGAAGGTGATCGCCGCCAGCATCTCGCGCGTGTCGGTCGGGCCGCTATTGACGAGAAACTGATGCGCCCAGGCATCGATCTCGCGGTTCGGGTCGAGATATTGCCGCTCGATCGACCGCAGCAGATCGGGCGCCTCCTCGGCGGCATAGGCGAACGGATAGACCCGCGCGTAATCCTCGATCTGGAAGTCGAGCGCGTTGGTCGGCGAGTGGTCGAGCTTGATGCGGCTATCGAAAGTCAGTTGAGCGGCGCTGGTGTCGAACCGCGCAATCGCCACGCAATTGCCGAACACATCGTGCATCCAGCGGATGTCGATCGGTGCCGGGGTAATACCGAGCGTTGCCTCGATCAGCCGCTGGTCATAGCTGTCGCGCGGCCGTAGCATCATGCGGTGCTCGCCGAAGCGCACCGGCTGACGATAGCGGTAGGTTGTAACGTGACGAACGGTCAGTAACTGCATGGCCCCGGCGCCACTGTCGCGTAACGGACAGACCCTCTTAAGAGGGGATTTCTGACAGCGGTGCAAGACCCCAACCGGAATCGACCGAGCGCATTCCCTCGCCGCCACGCTCGACGCCGAAGAATGCCGCGGATAGCCGGTTGGTCAAAAGAATCAGATAGCATTGCAGAAAATCGATGAACTCGTGCAATCCGGTCTCGATGATATGGTCGATCGAGCGGGTTACCAGGATCGATCGGAGCTGGTCGAGCCCCTCGGCCGCGTCATTGCCGCCACGCAGTAGAAAACGTGATTTGAGCTGCGTCAGCGCGGTCTCGACCTCGCGCACGCAGAGATACACCGAACGCGGGAAGGCAGCGTTGAACAACAGAAACTCGGCGACGCGCGCCGGCGTAAGATCGTTGGAATGGATCCGGCGAAACGCATGGTAGCCGGACGCCGAGCGCAAGACGGCGTGCCATTGCCCGATCTCGCCCGCGGTTGCCGGGTCGCTGGCCCTGGTGAGCAGGTGAAACTTGGTGTCGAGAAGCCGGGTCGTCTGGTCGGCGCGCTCGAGATAGCGCCCCATCCTGTAAAAGTACGACGCCTGGTCGCGGTAGAAGGTCCCTTCGGTGATGCCGGTAAAGGTCTGGCACGATTCCTTGATGTCGGCGAGCAGCCGCCCTAAAGCGCCGGGCCGCATATCCTCCGTGGTGATCTCCCGGACACGGTTATAGAAGATGTTGATCTGCACCCACATCTCGGTCGAGACCAGCGGCCGCAAGGTGCGGGCATTCTCGCGGGCATTGGCGATGGTGTTGACGATGGATGTCGCGTTGTCGGCGTCCGCCAGATAGAACCGCGTGACGGTTTCGGCCGTCGCCTCCTGATGCCTGGCGAAGAAATAGGGCTCGTCGGCATGCAGTTCGACGATCGACCGCCAGTTCTGACGGCCGCTGCGGTCATGCGAATAGGTCTCGTTGACCTCAAGGATGCGCGCCAGATTGTCGGCGCGCTCGACAAACCGGGCGAGCCAGAAGATGCATTCGGCATAACGTGCCAGTAGGGGATTGCTCACAGCGGATTACTCAAGCACCCACGTGTCTTTCGACCCGCCTCCCTGCGATGAGTTCACGATTAGTGATCCCTCCTTGAGCGCCACCCGGGTCAAGCCGCCCGGCAGGACCCAGGTCGAAGCGCCGGTGACGGCGAAGGGCCGGAGATCGACGTGTCGCGGCACGACGCGGCCATCGATCAGCGTCGGCGACACGGAAAGGTCGATGCAAGGCTGGCTGATGTAGTTGCTTGGATCAGCGATCAGCTTCTCGCGGCAATCATCAAGTTCGGCGCGGCTTGCCTTGGGACCGATCGTGATGCCATAGCCGCCGGCTTCGCCCACCGGCTTGACCACCAGCCGCTCCAGATTGGCCAACGTGTAGGCCAGCCCCTCCGATTCACGACACAGCCGCGTATCTACGTTGGGCAGGATCGCTTCTTCCGACAGATAGTAGCGGATGATACGGGGCATATAAGCGTACACCGCTTTGTCATCGGCAACGCCCGTTCCGATAGCATTCGCCAGTCCGACATTGCCCTTATTATAGGCACGCATCAGCCCGGAGACGCCAAGCGCGCTGTCGGGCCGGAAGGCTTCGGGATCGAGAAAATCGTCATTTATGCGCCGGTAGATCACGTCAACCCGATGCAGCCCGGCAATCGTGCGCATGAAGACGCGGTCGTTATCGACCACCAGATCGCGGCCCTCGACCAGCGGCACGCCCATCTCGCGCGCCAGAAACACATGTTCAAAATAGGCCGAGTTGTAGACGCCCGGCGACAGCAGCACGATCTGGGGTTCGACGCAGCCTTGAGGTGCCAGTTCGCGCATTGCCGCGGCGAGGCGCGAGCCGTACTCATCCACCGGCCGCAGGCCGAGACCGTTCACCAGGTCAGGGAAGGCACGCAGCATCATGTGCCGGTTCTCGATCACGTAGCTGACCCCGGAAGGAGTGCGGGCATTGTCTTCGAGAACCCGGAATTCACCGTCGCCCCCGCGGATGATGTCGGTGCCGCAGATATTGACATAGGCCTTGTGCGGCAGGTCGACCCCCTGCATTTGCGGCCGGTAATTGCTGTTGCCGAGGATCAGGTCGGCCGGCAACACGCCGTCCTTGATGATCTTCTGCTCGTGATAGATGTCGTGCAGCAGCAGATTGAGGGCCGTGACCCGCTGGATCACCCCGGTTTCGATACGCCGCCACTCATCGATCGCGATGACCCGCGGGATCGCGTCGAACGGCAGGATCCGGTCGATCGCGTTGGCATCCGAATACACCGTGAAGGTGATGCCGAAATTATACATCGCCTGTTCGGCATTCGCGGCGCGCCGGGTCAACTCCTTGATCGGCAATTGCTTCAGGCGCTCGCCCAACACCGCGGTGGCCGTACAGCGCAGCATCTCGCAATAGAATTGCTGCGGATCGTAGCCGTCGAGCGCAAACCCCGTCATCGCGCCTCCCCGATGCATGGCGCAGGCCAAATCCGCACCCTGCGCGTAAACCGATAGCGACACGGCATACATCGTTGCACAATCACGAGCAATGAACGGGGCGGCTAACAACCGCGCATAGGAACAGGGAGGGCAAGATGACCGGATACCGGCTGATTTCGGCTGACTCGCATGTCAGCGAGCCGACCGACCTCTGGATCACGCGGGTTGACAAGAAGTATCGCGAGCGCGCGCCGCGCCTGGCGATCAATCCACCGGGTCTTGAAGGGGCTTATTTCCTCTATGAAGGCTACGCGCCGCACCCTATCGGCGTGGGGCTCGGCGCGGGCAAAAGCCCCGAGGAACTGGCCGAGTTCCTGACCAAGGGGAATTACGGCGACGCGCGTCCCGGCGGCTGGGACCCGGCCGAGCGGCTCAAAGACAACGCGGCCGACGGTGTCGAGGCTGATGTGCTGTACACAACGCTGGGGTTCCGCATTTTCTGGCTGCGTGACGCGCGGCTGCAGGCGGAGTGCTTCCGCGTTTACAACGATTGGCTGGCGGAATTTTGCGCCTATGCGCCGACCCGCATGGCCGGTCTTGCGATGATCTCGCTCTACGATCCGCTGGCTGGGGCGCGTGAGCTCGAGCGCTGCGCCAAACTGGGCCTCAAAGGCGCGATGATCTGGTGCTCGCCGCCGGTCGAGCAGCCGTACAGCTCGGAGATGTACGACGCATTCTGGGGCACGGCACAGGAGATCGGCATGCCGATCAGCCTGCATGCGATCACCGGCATGGGCCTCGAAAGTCAGTGGGAGTTCAAGGAGCGCTACCTGCGCAGCACGGTTCTGCCGCACGAGATCGAGCGGTCGCTCAGTACGCTGATCTTCTCGGGCGTGCTTGACCGCTTCCCGCGGCTGCGCATCGTCTCGGCGGAGAATAATTGCGGCTGGGTGCCGTTTTATCTGCAGCGCATGGATCGGGCGCTGGAGCGCAACCGGTTTGCCGCCGGCTTCAAGCTCGCGTTGACGCCCAGCGAGTATTTCGCGCGGCAGATCTGGTGCACCTACATCGATGATTTTGTCGGCGTGTCGAACCGGCAGTTTATCGGGGTGGACCGACTGATGTGGTCGTCCGATTACCCACACCAGGCTTCGTCCTGGCCGCACTCGCAGGCGATTGTGGCGCGCGATTTCGCCGGCGCCAGCGAAGACGATTGCGTCAAGATCACCCGCGGCAATGTGGCCGCTCTCTACGGCTTCGACGCGTAGAACACCGCCAGCCAGATGGTGGGGCTGGCCGGGTCGGTCCACTCGACCCGGTGGCGGCGATGCGGCGGTATATGCAGCCAGTCGCCCGGGCCGAGTTGGCGGGAGGCAGTTTCATCCTCGAAGCGCAGTCGGGCGGCGCCCGCGATGACCACGACCCATTCGGCTTCATCCTGGTCATACCAGAAGCCGGGCGGGCTCGCCTGACCCAACGAGACGATGCGCTCGATGCGCACCGGTGGCGTGGCGGGCAACGCCTCGATCACCTCGCCATCCCGCGCATCGGGCAGGTTGGCGAAAAGACTCCCCCATGCGCTCACCGGCACACTCACGATGTCGCCGCGGCGAGCACGCCGGCGACGGCGCGTTGCCAGCCGGCGTAGCGCTCGTCGCGTTCTGCCGCCGGCATCGCGGGCCTGAACACCCGTTCGCCGTTCCAGCCCGCCATCATCGCCTCGGGCTCCGGGCACAGCCCGCGCGCCAGCCCGGCGACATAAGCGGCACCCCAGGCGGTGGTCTCCAGCTTGGCGGGTCGCTCGACCTGCGCCGGCAGGATGTCGGCGAGGAACTGCATCGCCCAATCGTTCGCGGCAAGGCCGCCATCGACCCGCAGCCGTTCGATAGCCACGCCGCCATCGGCGGTCATTGCGGCGATCAGGTCGCGCGTCTGAAACCCGATCGCCTCCAATGTGGCGCGGGCGATCTCCGGCAGACCGCACTCGGCGGTGAGCCCGGTCAATGCACCACGTGTCTCCGGTTCCCAGTACGGCGCGCCGAGCCCGGCAAAGGCCGGCACGAAATAGACGCGCTGGCGCGGATCGGCACGCTCGGCGAGCCCCTGCGTCTCGGATGCCGCCTCGACCGCGTGCAACCGGTCGCGCAGCCACTGCACCGCCGCGCCGGCAATGAAGATGCTGCCCTCCAACGCATAGGCGGTCTCGCCGCGCAATCGGTAGGCGATCGTGCTCAATAGCCGATGCCGCGACGCCGCCGGCTCGGCGCCGGTATGCAGCAGCGCAAAGGCGCCGGTGCCATAGGTTGATTTGATCATTCCCGGGCGGAAACAGGCCTGCCCGATCGTCGCCGCCTGCTGATCCCCGGCCACCCCTGCGACCGGGATCGCATCGCCAAGGATCCCCGTCGCGACCGTGCCGAAATCGCCGTCGGTATCGCGCACCTCGGGCAGCAACGCGCGCGGGATGCGGCAAGCGGCGAGCAGATCATCGTCCCAGGCAAGGCGGCGCAGATCGAACAGCATCGTGCGGGCCGCGTTCGTGACGTCGGTGACATGCAGCGCGCCTCCGCTGAGCCGCCAGAGCAGAAAGCTGTCGATCGTGCCAAACGCGATCTCGCCGCGCTCGGCGCGGGTCCGCAATCCATCGGTATTGTCGAGCAGCCAGGCGATCTTCGACGCGGAAAAATACGGA
>Ga0213875_10000716_pt1 | contig 25390 bp, 13 predicted proteins | sample BarmaccomBMRX_R8_FD_160105 | JGI IMG/M metagenome (GOLD analysis project Ga0213875, IMG submission 160105) | Root-associated microbial communities from Barbacenia macrantha in rupestrian grasslands, the National Park of Serra do Cipo, Brazil - RX_R8 | ecosystem: Host-associated > Plants > Roots... | reverse complement strand
TTTTGCGGGCGTGGCGGTGGAAGATTCTCATCGCCCCGCTGTGTAGGACTACCGTGGCGCATCTGCTGGGGCCCACATTCGTCGGCTTCACCGCCATCGCGCTCCTCGGCCGACCGGGCGAATTTGCGCGGCCGTACCTCATCGCCCGAAAAGAAAACCTCCCCGTGGCGTCACAGCTTGCCACGTGGGCCGTAGAACGAATTTTCGACGTTGCGGCCTTTGGTCTTATCGTTGTGGCCGGCGCGTTCACCATCAACGTTCACTCCATCCGCTATCTGGAGCGCATCCGTAACACAGCGAGCGTAATTCTAGCCATTGCAATCGCTCTCGCCATCGCATTGCTGGTTCTGCAACGGCGCTGGACATGGCTGCGTCGCGTCGAAACACCCGTTGCCGGCACTTTCCGAGGACGCCTGATCCAGAGCATCCGTACCTTCGCCGCCGGCGTCGCCGCGATTCAGGACGGGCGCACGCTTTTCAATTTGTCCGCTCTGTCGCTTGTGATGTGGTATCTCATCGCGTTGGGTTACGCGGCCATTCTGCACGCGTTTCCGCCGCCCGTGCGCACGATGCCGTTCGGCGAAGTAACAGTCCTCATGGCCTCAAGCGCGCTTGGCGGTCTCGTTCCTCTGCCCGCGAGCGCTACCGCGCAGTTGCTGATCGTGGCGATTCTCCTGAATGTCTTCCGGCTTCCCGCTCAATTAGCGATCGGCGCAGGAACAATGCTTTGGCTAGCGGGCAACATGGCCCCAGTGCCGGTTGGGCTCGTCTACCTGCGCACTGAGCACGTTAACCTGCTAACCGTCTCTCGTCAAAGCCGTGTCGAAACCGCGTGAACTTATTCGCGCGGCCCCAATTCCTCGATCAAAATCTCTGACAACGCGGAAATCAACAAACTACCCGGATTATCCGGCGACCAATCCGGTTGCGGCATACCATCCACCGTGATCGCCATCGCAATCGGCCCCGCTTTTGAGTAAATGATCCCCACATCGCTTCTTAAGGCGTCAAGCGCCCCCGATTTATTTGCGATCGTCACGTCCTTCATATCCCGGCCGATCCCCTCGTGATCGCGCTGCCGCTTTAACGTCGCGATCATTTCGTCCGAAGCCGTCTTGCTCACCAGCTCGCCGCGATACAGGCGCTCAAGTAACATCACCATCTCATGCGGCGTGCTTCGCCCAATCCCCCACCTTTCGTTTTCCGGTTTCGCGCCTTCCGTAGTCCAGCCGCTCGCCGCCTTCAGATCATTTCCATCGCCACGAATCTTGCGCATAACGCGAGTCTGAGCGAATCCCAGTTGCTGCATGCGCGCATTCACCGCGTTCCCGCCAATCCGGGTGAGAATCATGTTCGTCGCGGTGTTATCGCTCAACACAATCATCAGATCCACTAAGTCGCGTACCGGAAGCTGATCGCCGTCAGACAGATCCTCTACAATCCCGCTTCCCGACACCTTCTCGTCCTTCGTGACCCGAAGCGTGTCGCTCAGATTCAGCTTGCCCGCGCCCGCCTCCGCATAGCACTCGACCATGATCGGCAGCTTGATGGTGCTGGCCGTGCGAACCGACTCGTCTCCGCGGAGGCTGTACGCAATACCGGTATCGAGATTCTTCGCATACAGACTCACGCGCCCCTGGAACCCGGCAACCTTTGCATTCACGCGTTGATCGAGCCGTGCGACATTACTCGTCTGCGCACCATGCAAACAGACGCAGACAGCGGTGAGCGACGCAGCGCCGACGAGCTTCATTGACTCAGGTTAGCGGTTCGCGCCGGCGAAAATCTCTGCCGAATGCGCACCCAGCTCGACGCAAGCTTCGCCATGTTGAATGTGCAATTCGCTCGCGGTATCCAGGCGTCCGCGAAAGTCTCCGTCGCGGTGAAAGCGCAGGCAGATTCTTTCGCTCTCTGTCTCGTTATTGACGACGACGATTGCGCTCGCTCCGCCGGTTTCGCGCGCATATACCCAAGTGTTTTTCGTGACAGTGAGGGTCGTCATGTCGCCGTGGCGCAACGGCTCCAACTGCGATCGGAGGGCTGTCAACTTCCGCACATGATCGAAGATGGCGTTCTGTTCGGGGGTGCGGCCCGACTGCTCGAACGCATTGTGCGGATCGCCGCGCCAGCCGCCTGGGAAATCGTGGCGGTTGTCGGGATCATCCGCGCCCGGCATCGCGATTTCGTCGCCGTAGTACAGCAGCGGGATGCCGCGCATGGTGAACAGCACGGTCAGGGCCGTTTTCAAGCTTTCGAGCGTCGCTCCTTGCTCGCTCATAAAACGGCGGACATCATGATCGTCGAGGAACGTGACAAGCGAGCCGGGATCCGAATACAGCCGGTCCTTCGCGAACGCCTTCGGCAACAGATCGAGCTGCTCGCCGCGCGCGAACACGTCGCGCAGGCGAAAATACGCAGGGTAATCGAACACGCTGTCAATCCCGGTGTCGATCCCGTCGAACTGCCGCTTGCCGGCTTGATAGAACGACGTGATTGTCGGGTCTGGATCGAGCACCTCGCCGACTGCGCGCAGATGCGGATACTCGCGCTTGAGCGCGGCCGTCCAATCGCGCCAGAAGCTACGGTTAACGTACGGAACCGTATCTTGCCGTATGCCGTCGAAACCAGCGGTCCCGACCCACCATAGCGTGTTCTGGATCTCGTACTGCGCCACGTCTGGGTCGCTTTGATTCATGTCCGGCAGCACGCCGCCGAACCAGCCCTCGAGCACCGGAATGCGCAGATTCGCTGAGGCGTGTGGATCGGTGATCGTCCAAATTTCAAAGCTCAGCGCAAGATGACTATCCGCCGTCCCGTGGAACCACGTCGGTTTCGGCGAATCCAGCACCCATGGGTGACTTGGGCCAACATGATTTGCGACTTGATCCTGTATGACTTTGATTCCGTTGCGATGCGCTTCGCCGACCAGCTTGCGCAACAGATTGACCGATCCGAAATGCTCCTCGACACCGTAATAATCGACTGCGCCGTAACCGTGATAACCCGTTGCAGCCTCCCCGCGGTAGACTTCGCGAGGATTCAGCCGGTTAGCGTTGTCATAGATAGGCGTCATCCAAATAGCTGTAACGCCGAGTGATTTCAGATACGGAAGATGATCGATAATGCCCTGAAAATCTCCACCGTGGTAGGAGCGAGGCTTGTTGCGGTCGAATAAGCCGCGCGAAATGTCCGGATCGTCGTTCGTCGGATCGCCGTTCGCAAACCGGTCGGGCATGATGAGGTAGATCACGTCGTCAGGGGAGAATCCCTGAAACCGTCCTTCGCGCGGCAGCGGCGCGCTCAGCTCGAAAGGCGCCGTCGCGTTGCCCTGGGGAGTGCGAATGCTCAGCGGGTACGAACCGGGTTGGGCATCTGGCGGGACGGTGATGTCGACCAGCAGGTAGGTTCCCGCGTCATTCACCCAAATGCGGCTCGCTCGCAGACCGCCCGTGGGCATGACCGTGGCGCCCCGGAGTCCTGAGCCGTGAAGCAACAGCCGGACAGGATTAATCGAATGAGCTGGCCACCAATTTGGCGGCTCGACTTTGGTGATCGTGGGTTGTCCGAAACACGCCGCGGCCGACAACAGGGCAGCCGCAGCAACGTAACGCATTAGGGCTCAAGCTCGCCTACAAACGCGGCAAATGGCGGCAATTCGATGTGTGTCACCGGCATCGACTCGGAAGGCGGCGCCCACGATGCGAGCACAGTCCGGGCACGCTTGCCGCTTATTCCTTGTGCTGCCAGATCGAAGTTCATCACCTGCTCTGTGCCCGAAAAGTTCAATGCGACCAGAACCGCGCCTCCATTTTGCGGCTTACGCAAATACGAAAGAACACTGCCGTTCTCGGAATCGAGCGGCACGAAAACTCCCTCCCGCAGCGCTCGATTCTGCTTGCGGAGACGAATCAGCGCCTTGTAATAGTTCAATAGCGAGCCGGGCTGCTGCGCTTCGAGCGAGACGTTGCGCGTTTTGAAATCCGGCTCCACCGGGAGCCAAGTCTGAGCAGCGCTGCTGAAACCTGCATCCGTGTTGCCGTTCCACTGCATCGGCGTGCGCTCGCCGTCGCGCCCCTTTTCTTTCGGCCAGCCGATCTTTCCGATCGGATCGCGGACGTCTTCCTTGCGTTGCGGCGCTCGCTCTTCCATCCCGATTTCCTGGCCGTAGTAGACCAGCGCCGAACACCGAGGTGTCAGCAGAAGCGTTGCGATCAACTTCGCGATCGCAAGGTTGTGCACTCCGTCGCCGTAACGATTCCAACTGCGATCGTTGTCGTGATTGTCGAATACAAACAACGGAACATGGCCTTCAAGTTCGGTTTCCGCTTCTACCAGCGGCCGGCGAAAGGCGCTCGCTGAGAGATGGTTCTGGAAACCGAGCTGCGTGTCCATCGGCAACTGCAGCTCCGGCCCGTGCAGCCCGTACATCTTCAGCAGATCTTTCGCGTTGTAGAGGTACGTTTCTCCAATTAAGAGACTGCCGGAATACTTGTCCGTTACGCCGCGCAGCTCGCGCAAGATGTCATGCACTTGCGGAAGATTGTCGGTGTACTCACGTGAGACGTTGCGATCCCCGTAAGCGTTATAACCGGGTAGGAACTTCTCGTCCCGAAACTCCGGATCTTCGAACAGCGCCGTGATCGCGTCCAGCCGGAAGCCGGAAACGCCGCGATCCATCCAGAAACGAACCGCGTCCCACATCGCATTCTTCACCTGTGGATTACGCCAGTTCAGGTCCGGCTGCTCTTTGTAGAACTCGTGATAGTAGTACTGATTTCGCGACGACACGTACTGCCACGCCGAATGGCCGAACAAAGAGATCCAATTGTTTGGCGGCTGGCCGTTCGACTTGCCGTCGCGCCACATGTACCAATCCGCCTTTGGATTTGTCCGTGACGATTTCGATTCAATGAACCATGGGTGCTGGTCCGAGGTGTGGTTCAAAACCAGATCGATGATGATGCGGATATTGCGCTTCTTGGCCTCGGCGACCAGCCGGTCGAAGTCCTGCATCGTGCCGTATTGCGGATCGATGCCGCGGTAGTCGGAAATGTCATAGCCGAAGTCGACCTGCGGCGACGGGTAAAAAGGCGTAATCCAAATCCCGTCGACGCCAAGATCCTTCAGATAGTCGAGATGCTGAGTGATGCCGTTGAGATCGCCGATCCCATCGCCGTTGGTATCTCCAAAGCTGCGCGGATAGATCTCGTAAATGACGGCGTTTTCCCACCAGTCACGTGGCGGCTGCGCACTGGCTGTGTGCAACCGCGCAAACGTGATGACGAAAATCGCTAAGACAGGAAGCCCAACGAAGTAGCGCGAACGCATGATGTGGCTCGCCCTTCTGCGCCGGGTTCAGAAGTAGATGCGCGCCGCAAGTTCGATCTGCCGCTCAGTATCGAGCAGCGTGCTATTTATTACGCCGAAGTTACTATCGCCCAACCCGACATCCGGCGGATTGTAGTGGGGATGATTCAGGATGTTATAGAACTCGCCTCGGAACTGCAGCTTCACTCGCTCAGTAATGCTGAAATCCTTGAAGACCGCGAGATCCACGTTATTAAATCCAGGCCCGAAGATGACATCGCGGCCCAGATCGCCCGGACTAACATAGACGCCGCTTGCGTTGACCGGCGGTGCGACGAACGGGCAAGACGGCGACGACGGACAGCCTGCTGTGTTGAACCACATACCTGGGTTTCCAATAACGGTTAGCGGTCCTACTAGATCGGGACGAATGTTACTGCCGGCGAGAGTAATGTTGAGCGGCAAACCGCTTTCCCAACTCCAAATCGCATTCAAATGCCAGCCGCCGAGAATCTCGTCGATCGGCCGTGCCCAGTTGTTGCCGAACGCCCGTCCGCGTCCGAATGGCAGCTCGTAGAGAATATCGAAGACCCACACATATTGCTGATCGAGGGCAGACAATCCTCGCTCGGCGGCGAAATTAAACGAATTCTGTGGTTGCGGCATATCCAACCCGTCTGTGGACCCATCGTCAATGTCCTTTGACCAGGTGAACGAACCTCGGAACTGCAAGCCGTTGCTCATGCGCTTTTCAAATTGCGCTTGAAGCGCGTTATATGACGAATTGCCGCGGTCCGCCTGAACAGTTACAGTGCCAAGAGCGGGGTATAGCTTAGCGCCGGAAGGAGCGTTAAAAAACTGCTGATTGGCGTTGTAATAGAAAGGCAGGTGCTTACCGATATCGCCGACGTACGCGAGGCTGAAAACGGCATCTTTGAAGACCTCCCTCTGGATTTGAAGGTTGTATTCGTAGACGCGAGGTGTCACGTTATTCATCAGGTCGGCGAACAGGCTGACATTTGCCGGTGCAGCCGGATTGAACCCGACAAAGCCAGGAGCCGGCAACGCGGCCGGGTTGCTCAGAAGCCAATCGTTGCTGCCGGCAGGGGCCGCGCCGGCTAGTGTGATCCGATATGCGCTCGTGTAGTTGTATGTCGAATTACCCGCGAATGGCGGATTCTGGCCGAGCTGGTTACTGATGCCGCCGCGCTCCAGGAAGTAAAAGATGCCTCCTCCGCCGCGGATCACAGTTTTTCCATCGTCAGTTAATTGATAAGCGAACCCGGCGCGAGGCGCAAAATTATGCCAGTCGTTGTTGACCAAAGAGTCGCTGTTGCCGTTCTGCCCCGCGAGCAGAACCGTGCCGTTCGCGAGATCGAAGTTGGATTGACGATTGAAGTTTTCGGTCGGCCACGTTAGAATCTCGTAACGCAGGCCTAGGTTCAAGGTGAGACGGTTAGAAACCTTCCAGTCATCTTGCACGAAGATTCCGTCCTCCCAGCTCCTCGTTCCGTAATATCCGCTCTGCACGCCGATCTGGTAGTCACAGACGAAGCCGGCCAGAATGTCGGAGACCTCGTAGCCGGTTGACGCCGCGCCTCCGCAGTTTGCGGGAGTGCCGTTGCCGATCAGGTTAAAAAATCCTTTGCCGGCGATGGGGCGGAAGTAGTTCACCTGACGCTGAACGATATCGGCGCCGAACTTGAATGTGTGCTTTCCCGTGCTCTTCGTCAGACCGTCCTTGATTTGATACGTGTTCTCCGGCACTCCGTAGAGTCCGTAGTCGCCGGTGTATTCAAGCTCGCTTGCGTAGCCGCCGATCAAGGCTCCGCCACCCAGTAGCGGGCTACGATTCGCGTTCGGAATGCCCAGATTGGCTGAAACCGGCGTACTGAAAAACGGCGGCTGGTAGCCCAGATAATCCGTCTGCCACCCAAGCCACAACTGATTCACCAGCGTGGCGCTAAATGCGTAGGTGTCGCTCCACACTGCTCCCCGCGGCTTATTGAAGTTGCTTCCGGTGCCGAAGCCTGCGGGCAAGTTTGGAAATTCGGAGGTTGTGGTGGAAATGTCCTGCCCGAAGCTGTAGCGCGCGAACATCGACTGCCTATCGCTCACAATGTAATCGCCGCGAATGTCGAAATCATCGAACGTTTGTATCTGCCGTTCGCCCGTTACGTAGTTGTGTTCGATCAAGTTCGTAAAGGTTGGAAGAGGGAACGCGTTTAAGTACGCCTGGCCGATTTTGTTGATGTCGCCGGGCGGAATGATGTTGTTTGTGTACGGCAGGCCCGTCATTAGATTGATGATGTGAATGGGCGCGCCTGTAGGCGACAATGCAGGATTTAGCAATTGTGAAAAATCACCGTTACGCATCTGCGCCGTCGGAACAGTGACGAATCCCGGCTCGAGCGGCTGATCCTGCCGCAAACCTTGATAGTCGCCGAATATAAAGAACTTGTTGTGGATGATCGGCAATCCGAGCGTACCGCCAAACTGATTGCGCTGAAACAGCGTCTTCGTCGCTGCATACGTCTGTCGCGCGTCCAGCTCCGAGTTCCTCAGAAATTCGAAGGCGCTGCCATGAACATCATTCGTTCCGGACTTAATGCCGGTATTGACAATCGCTCCGCCGGCACGTCCGAATTCAGCCGGCGCAACACTCGTCGATACCGCGAACTCCTGAATGGCTTCGGCCGGCGGGAAGAAGACGATCGTATTTACCAACGACTCGTTGTTGTCGATGCCGTCCAGCATGAAGTTGTTCGCCTGCGGAGGCAAGCCGTTGACGGCGAGAGCAGCGCCGCCGACGCCGCCGTAGCGGAAGGTCTCGGCGTTCCCGCCTGCGCCGGTCGCGCTACCGTTCGGATTGCCGCGCGTGACACCGGGGCTCAGCAGCGCGACTTGTGTGAAATCGCGCCCGTTCAACGGCAAATCAGTAACCATCTCGGCGTTCATGGTGGCGCTGATGTCCGACGATGCGCTCTGTACTAGACCGGCTTCCTCGGTCACGTTCACCGTTTCAGTCACCTGGCCGGTTTCGAGCGTGATAACTGCATTCGCCACCTGCCCGGGATCGATCCGAACATCTTGCGTGTACTTCTTAAAGCCGGTGACTTCCACCGAAATCGTGTAGTGTCCAATCTCCAGCGCCGGGATTGCAAAGTTGCCGGTCGTCGCATCCGTGGCGACGGTGTTTTCTTTGCCTGTGGCGACGCTTGTGAGAACCACGTTCGCGTTTGGAACGGCGGCGCCCGAGGGGTCCACAACTCGGCCTTCCAGCCGCCCGGTGTTGCCCTGGCCCCACATCGGCCCACTCGAGGCAGCCGCTAAAACCAAAATCGAAAGAACTGCGAAACCGTGTTTTCGGAGCATTTTCCTTCCTCTGAAGCGCATCGCGAGCGAAGGCGCCCGCGGATGTTTAATCTAGTCTGCTCTTTAATTTCGATACTGAGAAGTCTTTTCGAAGTATGATGACGTTAAATGACGTAACGCATTGCGGCTCAATTACGTAACCGTGATGTAAAATCGACGTTTAGTCGAGCAATCCGCCATCTCCATGCTCGCCTCCTCTGCACAGCGCGAAAATGCAATACGTTCAGAGGATGTTCAGAAGCGCGCAATCGTCCAGCGAGTTACGAGTGATCCTCTGTTACATGGATCGGAGGCACTGTGCAACCTGCTGCGGTACCTAGCCGATCACGGGCTTGACGACCCGGCGCACGCCCTGAAGGAATACCAGATCGCGACCGATGTGTTTGGGCGGCCGGCGACGTTCGACCCGCGAGTGGATTCAACCGTGCGCGTACAAACGGGACGGCTGCGCGCAAAATTGGCCGAATACTACACGGGGGCTGGGGCGACAGATCCGTGGCGCATCGAAATTCCCAAAGGAACGTATTCGGTGGTCTTCCACGAGCACCGGAAGCGCGAAGCTCAGGATGAGCAGCAATTACCGCGGAAATCCTGGCGCCCCGCAGTGCCGCGGACCGTCACGCTTGCGGTTCTCGGCGTTGCAATCGCAGTCGGCGCTTTCTTGCTTTTCCGTCAGTCTCGTCCCGCTGCCGCCAATCGCGTGGACGAAGCGGCGCTCGATCGCTTCTGGGCCGCTGCGTTGCCGCATCCCGACCCGCCGCTTGTCGTGTTCAGTAACGCGGAATTCGTCGGACGTCCGGAAACGGGTTTACGCTACCTGCAGCCCCAGCACGATCCCGCGACCGGCATCTTCGATCAATATACGGGAGTCGGCGAGGTGGTCGCAGTACATGATCTCGATTACCTGTTTCAGAAGTTGGGTAGACGATTCGTGCTAAAGCGCGCCCGCCTGTTGAACTGGGATGATACCGAGAATCGCGATTTGATCTTTGTCGGCTCACCATCCGAAAATTTACCGGTGCGTGCGGTTTCGCTCAACCGGCACTTCGTGTTTCGTAGCTTTCCTGGGCCGCCGCGTCCGGGCGATCTTGCAATCGTCAATTTGCAGCCGCAGCCCGGACAGCAATCTGTTTACTTTGGCTCAAAAGACTTACCCATAACCGAGGATTACGCGCTCGTCGAGTTGATGGCGGGGACGGATTCCGGCCAACGCATGCTGTTGGCGGCGGGAACAACGACTTTTGGGACGCAGGCGGCCGTTGATTTCATCTGTCACAACGACAAGCTTGCTAACCTGCTTGCCCGTCTCGGGCAGAACCGCAAGGTGGCTCCCCTTTCAGTGCTTCTCCATGTGAACATTCAGGGTGGAGTGCCGCTCGCGAGCGATGTCGTCGCAATTCGGACCGATTAGTTCAAATTCACATCGTCAGGACGACGCGGAACTCTGCCTTGCCGCTCATCATCCGTTCGTAACCTTCAGCCGCTTTTTCGAGAGGATACGTCTCAATCATCGGCCGCACGCCCGTTAGCTCGGCGAAACGCAGCGTGTCCTCCGAATCCGCCGGCGTTCCGGAGGCCCAGCCCTGAATCATGCGGCTCCCGCTGATCAGTTGTATGGGTGTGACCTCGATCGGCTCCGTTGACGCGCCGATCACCAAAAGTCGCCCATTCGGTCCCAAGCCGTCGATCAGCTCGGACATCGCTTTTGCGTTCGGAGCTGTCGCCAGGATCACCTGCGCCCCGCCCAGCTTTTGCAATTCCTCGGCGGCTTTCGTTTCTCTGCTGTCGATGTACACGCTCGCGCCGAGTTTCTTGGCAAGTGGCGCGTTTTCCGAGCCGCGCCCTATTGCGATCACTCGGTAGCCGAACTTATTAGCGAATTGAATTCCGAGATGGCCGAGCCCGCCGATGCCTTGCACGGCAACAAGATCGCCTGGAACAGCGCCGCTGTGCCGCAGAGCGTTGAAGGTCGTGATTCCGGCGCAGAGTAGCGGCGCGGCTTGCGCATCACTGAGTGTTTCGGGTATCGCGGCGAGCGCTTCGACCGGAGCGATCATGTATTCCTGATATCCGCCGTCGTAGCTAATCCCCGGGACCTTAAGGTTTCGGCAATTCCGGAAATCCCCGCGACGGCACGAGGGACACGTATTGTCCTGCCCACCATGCCAGCCCACGCCGACTCGCTGCCCAACTGTCCACGCGGACACCCCAGGCCCCAGTTCGTCGACCAGACCAGCAACCTCATGTCCCGGAACGCGCGGATATTGAATGCCGGGCCACAATCCCTCTTTTGTGAACACGTCGCTGTGGCAGATACCGCATGCCTGAACCTTGATCCGCACCTCTCCAGCTACAGGCTTCGGAATTTCGCGTTCGACGATTTGAAAATCAGCTCCCGGCTTCGGAATCTGTGCCACTCTCATCGGTGCAGCCGCTGTCCTCGTAGTCGCCATAACTCCTCCTCGTAGGCAGATTTAAAAGTTCAAAAGCAAGCGTGGGGCAGGCGCGCAGCCTGCTGGCGTGTACCAAGCCGCCATTCCGAGTAGTCCAATAGCCTCACTGGATCGGTTTACCGTCATGAAGAACCGTTGTCGGTAACGTCGCCTCAGCTTCTAGCGAACGTGCGGTTTCGAGTGGCGAGTTGCCGGCGAAGACCAGGACCATGTGTGCGGGGTCAAGCGGATTTTTCGCGGCGTACACCAGTGCATCACGCTCGGAGGCGTACGTCTGCCCGTCGACCTTGAATACGCTCGCGCTGTAATCGAGCGCAATCTTATCGCACCACGCGGCGAGCGCCGAATTCGCATCCGGCCGGCCAACAAAGATGACGTCCTTGTGCGCCAGGGGCGCGTCGCTCGCTTCGAAATCCTTTAAGATAGCGACGTCCTGCTGGCCTCTCTCGCGATAGCGTTTCTGCAGTTGTTCAGCAACGTCGCGATCCGTGCCGGCTTCCCGCGCGGTGCCATAAACGATCACGGCCGAACCGAGGCGGCGATTGATGTCGCCGGGCAGATAGGCTGGGCCGTCGCCGGGATCAGGTGCTTCGTACTTCGTACCCGCCACCTCGAGAAACGATTGCGCCGTCACCGTCTTGGTCGTATTTGCGGCGAAGTAGCCTCTCATCAGCTTGAAAAATGAATCATCGCCCATCTTGCGGCGCAGCGAATCGAAGAATAACGCACCCGCCCCGCGCTCGCGCAGAAACCGGTTCGAAGGCGTATCGGGTGCGAGCTGCAGCCCTCGATAACGAACTCTCTCTGCCTCGAGCGCCTCGTCGACATCGGGAGATTGAAGCAGTTTGTAATAAGCCGCGGAACCGGCAACAAACCAGGTATCGGCGTCCGAAGCGGGTAACACCCAACCGTTCCAAAGTTCATTTGTCTTGTCCTTCCACGAGAGCGGCTCTGCTTTCGTGGCTTTAGGCTCGCCGGCTTGGTCCGCTCGCGCGGCGTTGCTCAATGCGGCGGGACGATTCGCGCTGAATAGATAGTAGCCGCCGGGATACATACCGAGGTTTGTGTCGCGCGGCGGCATCACGGTCTCATTCGGACGCCCAATTTCGGCCCACACGATCATCGAGTTCGCCATATCGGCCGTTGCGATTTTTGCGTCCATCGTGCTCGCGGAAACGAGCGGTGGACCATCGAATGCCTTAAACGCGAATTGCTCATCGATCTGGCCTTTATTTGCCGCGTATAGGTTCATCCAGGCGAGATCGCGCACACCAGGCACGTACGGACTAAACGAAGGCGCGCCGTGCGGATCGGGCTCAAGCTCGAGATTGACGCTCAGATCCTTCGCATTGTTGTCGCCCCAGTAGAAGCCGGGAGTTCCGCCGAACCATTCGTTTCGGGAACTGCGCCACAGCTTGGTGTGGTACGTGCCTAGCTCGAACAGGGCGATCTCATTGTTTTTTCCGTCACCGATGATCCATTCGTTTGTGTACAGCCCGTTGTTGTTCGCGCTCAGCTCATGAACAACTTCGTCGATGTTGCCGCCGTATTGAATGGCTCTGCGGGCGCGGAACGCGACGGGCGCGCCATGAATATTAAATGGCGTCTGATCGATCGTGGTTTCCGTGAGCACCACACCGGCATCATTCTGATACCAGTCCGTGCCGCTCTCGATGCCGCCGGGATAGCTCTGGATCAGCATCCTGTGGCCTTGTTCCGGCTTGATGTCGAGCATCACGTTGGTCTGCTCGGCAAGTGTTTGCGACCACCACGTGACGTGACCGATGATCATTTTTCCGTCACGCGTGGCGGGACCTGTTGCCGCAAAGGCGCTGCAGTGATCGAGGGCGTGCGTGTGCCTCCGCGCGTACTCAGGTTCATCCAGCTGTGAATTCTCGAGGCCTGTCGGCGTCACGGGCATCGCTCCTTGGAGCTCGCCCAATTCGACAGTCGTATTCGCGACGACGATATCGACGAGATCCAGCTTGCGGCCCAGGAACTGCGCTCCCGCTGCATTAGCCCCGTCGGCGATGCCGCGCATCTCCTCCAGAATTTCGCGGTCGAACCCGCGAAGAAAGAGCGCGTCCGCGCTGGTCCGAAGCGTATTCCAACTACGCTGTTCGGCTTTGCCCGCTAAGTCAATGGCGCAGCGAGTCAGGTATTCGGGAATCTCCTGCGCCATCAAATAACCGTGCTGATATCCGCGCTCATACGGCTTGCCTTCGATGTGGAGATAAATCCAGCCGGCCGCCGGATATCGGTACGCCGGTCCGAAGGTCCGGATGGCCGCGGCTGCGGGCCAGTTTTGATTTGGTGAAGCTTCGTCGATTGAGACGCCTTCAAACCACGCTTTACCCTCGAGCGAACCCGCGTTCCCGGCCGTCAGCACAATACGGTCTTCCGGGCGCGTTGCGACGAAGCGCAGCGTCAGGCGCGTCCAATCGTGTGTTCCGCCGAGAGAAGGCGAGTGCACATCAAAAGGCATTGACTCCATCGACACGGCGGCGCCGGATGCAATCGGAGTCCGGTCGAGATCTTGCACCCTAAGGTTTTCCGTCCGGACCCAGCCGCTGATTTCATACGTCTTTCCGACGATGAGATGAATAGCGCTCGAGCGAGCGCTCGCATTCGGGCTACCGGCGGTCGATTTAAAGCGAAGCGAGGAACGGTTGTTGTGGCGTACCGAGTCATCCATGACAACGGCTCCACGAACGGGCGTCCAGGCATCAGCCGAGTCATTTCGGAACAGAGATGTGGATGCGGCGACAGTGACGATACCTAGACAATTGACGAGCAGAAGACGGCGGATCACGCGTGACCTCCTTCCTGTTCAGAATACGCGAAGTTGGACCGCGGCTAGGTCCATCAACTCCGCAACGCCTGCACAGGGTCCGTGCGCATCGCGCGCCGGGCCGGAACGAGACACGCCGCGAGTGAGACGCCGATCATCACGACGAGCGCCAAAGTGAACGTCGCAGGGTCGCGCGGGCTGACTTTATACAGTAAGTAGCCCAGCAGCCGCGCTGAGAAGAGCGCCACGACTGTGCCCGCGAGAATGCCCGCCGCGGTCAGCGCGAGTCCCTGGCGAATCACAAAGCGCAATAGATCGCGCCTATCCGCGCCAAGCGCCATGCGCAACCCCAAATCGCGCGTGCTCTGCGACACGCTGTATGACATCAGGCCGTACAATCCGATAGCCGCGAGCATCAGCGCCACTCCGCCGAAAATCATCAGCAGCGTGAGCGATGCGCTTTTGCTCCAGTTCATCCGATTGAGCTGTTCGCGCATCGTGATTACCTCGCCGGGCGCGAGATTCGCGTCCAGAGCTTTCACCTCGCGGGCTAAAGCATTCGCCACAACGCCGGCCGGGAGCGACGTGCGGATTTGAAGCGCCTGCCCCATGATGCTTTGAAGCATCGGAACATAGAAAAACGGCTTGGCCGTTTCCAGCAGGCTTGCATACTTCGCATTGCTCGCGACGCCGACTACGGACATCCACTCCCCGTTCACCTGAAACCGCTTGCCGGTCGCATAGTCATCGCCCCAGAATTCACGCGCCATGGTCTCGTTAATGACCGCAACCCGCCGGGCTGTTTCGTTGTCTGCCGGAGTGAATTCCCGGCCCGAAGTGAGCGGAATGCCCATCGTCGCAAGGAACGCCGGGCCAACTTCGTCGTACTCGATAACGGGCGCCTCTCCGGGCCGCGTGTCATAACCTTCAACCGTGATGGGCGCCGAAGAATACGGCTTGTAGGTGATCGGAGTGACTCGCGCAAACGCGGCGAATTCGACCCCGCCCATGCTCTGCATTCGACCGAGCAACTGCCCTTCGAAATTCTTGATGCGCGGCGTATCATATCCGGCCGCGATTAGATCCACGCTGGTCGTCAGCACTCGATCGGTTGAAAATCCTGGATTCGAGTTCTGCATCGCCTGCATACTTTTGAGCAGCAGCCCCACTGCAATCAGCAAAATGAAGCTAAGCGAAACCTGAACTATCACCAGAGCGGAACGAATCCAGGCTTTCCCTCTGCCGCCGATTGCGCCGCCTGAGTCAGACTTCATCGCGACCGCCAGGTCGATGTTGGTGGCCTGCATAGCGGGCGCAAAAGCAAATAGCAGCGACGAGATCAGGCACACCGCGGTACTCAGAACGAGCACGCGCCAATCGATTTCCGCAGGCAGATTGACAATGACGCCCGGAGCAGCGCGAAATAGCAAGACGATCAAATTGCGCGACGCGTACGCGATCACAAAACCGGCGCACGCGGCAACGCCCGCGAGCAGCACGCCTTCGGTCAGCAACTGCTTCAGCAAGCGGCCCCGCGCCGCGCCGAGCGAGAGCCGGACCGACATCTCGTGCCTTCGTCGAAATGATCGGAACAGCAGTAGATTCCCCACGTTCGCGCATGCGATCAGCAACACCGCGCAGGCGACTACCAGCGAGATCCTTAGCGTTGGGAGCAGCGTGCCCGCTCCATTAAAAGGCGTTTCCCACAACGGGTACAGCTTGATGCCGCACCCGCGGTTTGTCGCCGGATACTCGACTTCCAAGCGTTTGGCAATTGCCGAGACCTCCGACTGCGCCTGAGCGATCGTTGCACCAGGCTTGAGTAGCTCGAAACCTTCGATCCAACGCGCGCCGCGCTTTTCGAGCGTGTATCCACCCGCCTGGAACACCTCCTCCATCGACGCCGGAACCCAAAACTGGAACGAGTAGCCCACGAAGGTTCCATAGAAACCCGGAGGCGCAACACCGATGATCGTGTGCCGCACGCCGTTTAGCAACTGAGTCTTGCCGATGATCTCGGGATCGCTGCCATAACGATCTCTCCAGCACTGATAACTGATCACTGTCACCGCATGTGCCTTCCGGCCGACGTCCTCCGAGGGATCGAAAGCGCGGCCGAGAATAGGACGGACCCCGAGCGCTTGGAAATAATTCGCCGAAACGATGCTCGCGGTCGCGTGCTCGGCGCGTCTTCCGATGCTCAGCGTAGTTCCAAAAATGTGCTCTGCGATGAACGTCTTTGCAAGCGTGCAGTTCTTCCGCAAATCGAGGAAGTCCGGCCACGATAGATCAGTCCGGCCGTTGCGATCCATACCGGTCATGGCAACCAGCCGCTCTTGCCCAGCGACCAGCGGAAATGGCCGCAGAAGAATCCCCTCGACCCAACTGAATACTGCGGTGGTCGCTCCAATCCCCATCGCTAGGCAAAGGATCGCGAGCGCCGAAAACCCCGGCTGACGGCACAACATGCGCCAACCATACTGGAGATCCTTCCGCACTTAGTCGAGAAACGTCACGCGGACATTATTCAACGCGCAGCGCGCGGATGGGATCAATCGTCACCGCGCGGCGTGCCGGCAATATCGTTGCGGTTAGAGCCACGACCGTGACCCCGACAAGCGCAGCAACGGATGCGAGCGGATCGGCGGAAGACAACCCGAAGAGCATCGATCGCAGCATCCGAGCGACGGCAAATGCAACCGGCAGCCCGAGCATGATGCCCACCAGCGCCACTTGCGCGCTTTCGCGTACGACCATTGCAAGGATCTGGGACCGGCGTCCGCCGAGCGCGATGCGCACTCCGATTTCACTCGTCCGGCGGTTAACGCTGTACGAGATGGTTCCATATAGGCCGACCAGCACCAGAAACATTGCCAATGCGCCAAACGCTATCGATAGCCGCGCGACCAAACGCTCCCGCGCGATGGTCTCGTCGAACTGCTCGCGTTGGGTGATCGGCTTTTCGAGCGGCAAATTGGGATCGATCGCGCGGATCGCCTTGACCGCCTCGGGTAAGATCGCTTTCGGATCGCCCGGCGTGTGAAGTTCATCCTGCATCCCGTAAATGCCGGGCGCCTGTGTAAATGGGAAATATGCGATCGGCCGATCCGTCTCTTTGACTTGCGTGTAGCGGCTATTTCGAGCGACTCCCACAATCGTGTATGTCGTTTTCGGTGCCTGGAAAAACGCGATCCGATGACCCAGCGGATTCATGTGCGCGAGATAACGATCCGCGAACGTTTGATTGACGATCGCAACCTTGTTTGTGCCGAACATATCTGCTTCGTCGAAGTCGCGTCCCAGATCAAGCGGAATCCCGAGCGTGCGCAGGAAATCCGAGCCCACCAGGTTCACGCGCATCGGAGCGAACGGCCGCGCCGGCAGCGGATTACGGCCATCGACGAGCGTCCCGTCGTTGTTGCTACCTCCGGAGCCCAGGCGGACGGCTGACACCGTTGCGCTATCGACACCGGGCAGTGCGCGCATCGCCTGCAAGATTCGCTCGTGCAATCGAATGCCTTCGGCGTCGGTTCGCACGTTGGCGGGGGGTGTGATGCCGAACACCAAAAGGCCGGCCGTGCGCATGCCGAGGTTGCTCGATTCGAGATTGCGCAGGGTCGCATAGAGCAGCTCTCCGGCGAACAGTAGGACGACGCACAAAGAAATCTGCAGAGCGATGACCAGCTTGCGGCCCCAGAATCGCTGTCGATCGGAATAAGAGGTCGCGGCCGACGATTTCAAAGTCGCCGCGAGCGGAAGGTTACCCGCAGCGCGCATCGGAATCAATCCGAACACGATGGCGATAACCGCGGAAATCACCACAGTGAACAACAGCACGCGTCTATCCGGATCTATGATCAAATCCATTCCGGACCAGCGAGTAAGCGCTTGCGTTGCGGAGCCGGCGAAAATCCAGGCAATTCCACAACCGGCGGCGACGAGCAGACAGCTCTCCGATATGAGCTGAGTGAACAGCGCACGAGCGTTTGCGCCGAGCGCGCGGCGCATCGCAAACTCGCGTTGCCTCGCGGCGCTACGCAGCAGCAGCAGCATGGCAACGTTCGAGGATGCGATCAACAGAACCAAACCAACCAGCATCATCAACATGGAAAGCGGATGCTCGTAATCTTCGCGCAAGGTTTCGATGCCGCGAACGTCGGAGAACACGAGCTCCGGCGTCTTATCGCGCGGGTGAATGGGCGCAGCTTCAGCCAAACTCCTGCGAAACAGGGGCGTCAGCGCCGCGGCTGCACTGGTCGAGGAGATTCCTGGTTTGAGCCGCCCGATCATGAGCAAGCAGAGCCATTTGGGAGTTTGATATCCGCCGGGATAATCGGATGCGCCATTCGCCCAGGGGTTGAGTGATGGGTTTTTCTGCAGCGGAATCCAGAAGTCCATCTTCGGTTGGCCGGGATCGGCGCCCTCAAAACCCGCCGGGCCTACGCCAACGATGGTGAACGGCAATCCTTTGATGTACAGCGTCCGGCCGAGCACTCCGCGGGAACCATTGAACCGGTAACGCCACCATCGGTAGCTCAGCATCACGACCGGCGCGCTCCGCGATTCATCGTCCGGGGAAAACGTGCGACCCAGCGACGGCCGAACGCCAAGACCAGAGAAGAAGTTGCCGCTCACGAGCTCGCCCGCTACTTCCTCCGGCTCTGCACCGAATCGTACAGGCAGCTTTTGAAAGCTGAGCGGGGCAAACGCCACTACGTCGGTGAAAACGTCATGCCGTGTTCTCATAGCCTGAAAAACCGGAAATGAGATGGATTCGTCGCCGTAGCCCGATTGACCGGTATTCAGCGGTTGGTTTCGCAGGTGAAACAGCATTAATTGCTGCGGATTAGGAACCGGCAGGAAGCGAAGCAGCACGGCGTTCGCCACGCTGAAGACGGCCGTATTCGCTCCAATGCCCAGCGCGATCGTAAGAACGGCCACGATGGTGAAGCCCGGCGATTTCAGGAGCTGTCGCAGCGTATAGCGGAGGTGGTGCAGCATCGAGATTATCAACCGCAGCTTAGATGCCAATTACTCGGCGCTGACAAATAGCGGTTTATTGGCGGATGTCTCTTCGGAATCGCGTCCCTAGTGTTCGGAATCGCGCAGCTATGGTTTGCCGAACGCGCTGCGCACCGGCGGCGGAGGATCGGTGTGCTTAATCGCACGCCAAAGAACCGCGTTCAAAGCTGCATCGTCGACCTTGTCTGCGTCGGAGAAATCCATGCGCGCCGATGCCGTCGCGCCCGCGCCTTTGGCCGGATTTCGCTCCGTCAATGAGACCTTGGGCGAAATCACGGTGTACGGACGCGTATCAGGCTCGCGACTGAAGCCGGCGAACATCGGGCGCCCGCCGGCATCGAAATGGGTCAGCGGACGCAGACCTACTATCAGCTCGATCGTTCGTAGGAGGCCTGCTTGGTTGTACATTGTCGAATCCACAGCGCCACGGCGCGTGAACGGCGAGACGACCCACACCGGCGCGCGATGGGAATCGACGTGGTCGGGACCGTTTTGCGCGTCATCTTCCATGATGAACAGAGCCGTCGAATTCCAGAAGTGGCTGTGGGACACGGCGTCAACGATCATCCCAACCGCGTAATCGTTGTCCGCCACATGGGCAAACGGCGTCAAAGCGCCGGCCTTTAAACCCTCCGTGTGATCGTTTCCGAGCCACAGAATCGATAGCTGCGGAGGCTGGCCCTGCGTTTCGAAATTCTTCCATTCGCGGATGAATTCGCGGGCGCGCTCGATGTCCGGATACTGCACGTCGAAGCTGCGGTAATTCATATCGATGTTGGAGTCGAGCACGGGATCGTTGGTGCGGTCGATCTGGCGAGCGCCCGAAGCGGGATTGAGCGGCAAGTTTTCCGCCCATTCCCCGTAATCGCGTACCGTGATACCGGCTTGGATCGCGTTATCCCAAATGTAGCCGGCAGGCGGCGTGTTGGCCGGCTCGCCGCCTTGATATCCGTATGGCTCTTTGTTGCGATCCCCGTACGTGTTCGGCCAGGTCTTCACCGTGTAATCCGGCGCGATCGCTGCCGAAGCCCAGTTATGCCCCTCCGCGCTCACATCGCCGTTCTCGTAAAAGTTGTCGTAGAGTACGAAATCGCGAGCCAACTGGTGTTGGTTGGGCGTAACCTGCTCCCCGAACAGTACCAGCGATTTGTCGCCGTTGCCTTTATCCATATCTCCCAATACCTGGTCGTAAGTTCGGTTCTCTTTGATGATGTAAATGACGTGCTGAATGGGAGAGGCGTGTGCTGTAGTGTGCGAGAAAAAGGCATCTTGCTCACCTTGCGTTTTTGGGTCGAGCATTTCGTCACTGTACGGCGAATTCGCGAGGACGGTATCGGTGTAATCGGCCAGGCGGTTCTCCGTGATCGCCGGGACGAATGCCGCTGTTCCGGTCTGGATGTGCGCGACGTAGCCGTCAGCAACCTTCCCGCCGCCGGTAGTAGCGCGGGCGCGCATACCGGGATTCGGACCGTCGGGATTCGGGCGGCTGCCCAGCCCTTTACCGCTCAAAATGACGAGCTGGCCATCGCTCAACACGCGCACAGCGGTGGGATACCAGCCTGTCGGAATGAACCCGGCGACGACCGCGTGTGGCCCCGCAATATTCGCCACCGCGACGGCATTTGCGTCTGCGCACACAACGTATAGCTGCGTATTGCTCGGATCGATTCCGAGCGCCGAAGGCGTCATGCCGAGCGGATGCATGGGCGTCGTCGAGACGTTGATGGATTCGAGCATCGACAACTGGCCGTCGCGGGTCACCCCTAGTGAGTACACGTTGTTCGTATTCGCGGCTGCGACAAACAGCCGGGCAGCATAACTGGATGTGCCTTGATCGGCCGGCGGAGGTTGGTTAACCCACAACATGTCGGTCGTGTGCGGGCCGATGCGCGTCTTTCCGATCTGATTGCCGTTGCGGGTGTCGTATTGATAAATCGCGCCGTCCCCCCAACTGCTCACAATCAACTGTGCGCCGCCGGGCGGAACAATAACGCGGTATGGGCGGCGGCAGACTTTCCATTGCCCCAGTAGTTGGCCCGATTGCAGATTGATCACCGCGATCATGTTGTCGTACAGATCCGCTGCGTAAAGGATGTGTTCGTCGGGCGAGAGCGCCACGTCCCCGATGAATGCGACACCTTTCTTGTTGATATCGGGAACCGCTGCGAGCTGGCGTGTGCGCGACAGCGCGCCGGTTTCCGCATCGAGCGACAGTTCGTAAACCATGCCGCTCGATCCGCCCCCGGCGTACACCGTATTGCCCCGCGTCGCGATCGTTAACCCGAGCCAGCAATCAGGCAGCCGCGTTCGACCAACTTCTCCCTTTTTGGCGATGTCGATAACGCTGATCGACGCCGGGTTGTAGCCCGCGTTCATCACGAGTGCGAACTTGCCGTTGCGCGAAATCGCAGTCGCGATCGGAAGCGTATCGACAGGGACCTGCACGCCGGCCGGGCGGATCGTCCAGCCGCTGTTTAAAAGGAAGCCGCCGCCTTTTAGGGGTCCGACTTGCTCGCGCGGAGGGTTCTGAGAGCTGCCCTGTTCGATCACCAGAAGTCCGGCCGCAGTTACGGCGCAGATCACCACGAGTGTTTTCATTCAGTAAACCTGTGAGCTATTGGGAATCGCCGGCCAACACCAAACGCCTTCCGCGTGATGCGCAAGCCCGGCGCAGCTTGCTGCCGTTTGTACTCATTCCGATCGACCTTCCGCACGACGTCGCGAACTAAATCCTCAGGCAAGCCCTCTTTCGCTGCGATCTCGGGTACGGATTCGTAGCACTCGATATAATCGGCGAGAATCGCGTCCAGCACTTCGTATTCGGGCAGAGAGTCGGTATCTTTTTGGTTAGGCCTCAGCTCAGCGGAAGGCGGCTTTAGGAACGTGTTTTCAGGAATGGGCGCCGGCAGACCGCGGCAGGCGAAGCGCCGGTTTGCTACGCGCGCGAGACGATATACCATCGTCTTCGGCACATCGCTGATAACGGCGAGACCACCGACCATATCGCCGTACAGCGTGCAGTAGCCGACCGCGATTTCGCTCTTGTTCCCGGTGGTTAGCACGAGCGATCCGAATTTGTTGGAAAGAGACATGAGGATCATCCCGCGCAGGCGCGATTGCAAGTTCTCCTCCGTTGTGTCCGGGTTGTAACCCTGGAACAGCGGCTCTAAAGTGCGCATCATGCACTGAAAACTGCAGCCGATCGGAACGACTTCAAAGCGGATTCCGAGACTTTGGGCCAATTCTTGTGCGTCCGTCAAGCTGTGCTCCGATGAGTACGGTCCCGGCATCCCGATACCGGTGACGTTCTCTTTTCCGACCGCTTCAACGGCTATGGCGGCTACAAGAGCGGAATCGATGCCGCCGCTGAGGCCGATCAGTACGCTGCGAAAACCGCACTTGCGGATGTAGTCGCGGGTGCCGAGCACGAGCGCTTCGAAAGCGGAGTCATCGACGGCTGGATAGTTCGCGTGATTATCGCCCGCGCCGGTCGTCGAGTCGAACACGACCAAGTCCTCATCGAACGACTTCGCTGCCGCAGCGAGTTCGCCTTCCGCGGTCATCGCGAAGCTTGAGCCATCAAAGACCAGTTGATCGTTGCCGCCGACCATGTGCGCATAGGCAAGCGGCAAGCCGAAGCGCCGCGCCGTCGCCCGGAAAATTCTGTTGCGCAACTTTCTTTTGGCGATGTTCCAAGGCGAGGCGTTGATGGTGATGATTAAATCGGCGCCCTTTGCAACCAGCTCTTCGAGCGGATCGCGCGTATAGCGGCGCCGCTGCCAGAACTGCTTATCGTTCCAGGCGTCTTCGCAAATGGCGAGCGCGATGCGCGTGCCGCGGAGCGTGAAAATGCTCTGCGACTTCGCGGGTTGAAAGTAGCGGACCTCGTCGAAGACGTCGTACGTAGGCAGCAACATTTTGCATTGCCTGAAGCACAATTCGCCGCGCTCGATTACAGCGGCAGCGTTCTGCGCCTTTATCGCGGAATTTTCCGGCGCATGCGCGACGTAACCGACGACCATAGCCGGCGCGAGATGCGCCGATTCGCGGACGAGCTCGGCTAGCACGCCGGCGGTTCGGTTGAGGAAAGATTGTTTTTCGACCAGATCGCGCGGCGGGTAGCCGGTCAGCGCAAGCTCTGGAAACGCGACCAACTCTGCCCCGCGTTCCTCAGCGCGCCGGGTGAATTCGAGGATTTTGGCGGCGTTCGCATCCAGATCTCCAACCGTGTTGTTGATCTGAGCAAGCGCCACCCGCATGGGAAATTTCATTCTAGCGGCGAGAGCAGTTGCGCTTTGCTTGGCCTTGCAGGGTCGTTTGGTCGGCGGTACGCTGGTGGTAGAGGTGCAGTCGCATATGCGCTCGATCGCTCGCGTTCTGTTGGTCACTGTGCCACTGGTTTTTTCGCCCGCCATGTTCGCGCAACGGGGTTCTCATGGAAGTAGCGCCGGCCATGCGTCGCCGGCAGCGCGGTCGTTTTCCGCTCCGCGCAGCTCGCCTGCGCTGGGATCATACTCGTCCGGATTGCGTGCGCCGGCAGCCGGATATTACGGCATTGCTCCCGGCGCTTACTCGCGTCGAGGTTACAACTCAGCGTACGGTGGCTACGGATACGGGTATGGCAGACGGCTGCCCTATTCATACGTGTTTTCGCCGTACTATTGGCCGTTCTACGACACCGACACTTACGCGAGCTACCCTTCGGACGCGCCGCCGCAAGAATATCCCGACCCGGGCATGATGGAGGGCGCCTTGGGACAGCAGATCGCGCGCCTAAGCGACGAGGTTGATCAACTCCGCACAGCCCAGCAGTATTCGAACAACCGATATCCGCAGAATGCGCCGGACGCGCCGCCTGATAAACCTGTCACGCTAATCCTTCGCTCCGGCGAGCGGGTCACGGTGCAAAGCTACGCCGTCATGGGAGAGACGTTCTGGGATTTTTCGACGGACCCGGCGCGGAAGATTCCTGTTTCGAACATCGACCTGCAAGCGTCCGCCCGGGCGACCACGGCGAGCGGCGGAGAATTTCCGCAGATCGATTCCAGCGGTCCCTCTGGAAAGTAGCTTCCTACCCGAGTAGCGTTCGGCGCAACAGATTGAGCGCGCTTTGCGTCGCGAGCATTCGGATTCGATAACGATCGTTGCCATGGCGGACGCGCACTACGCGAGTGCCGCTTGGGCCGGCGATTCCCAGATACACGGTCCCGATCGGATCGTCGGATGTTCCGCCCGTCGGACCTGCGTAACCCGTAACCGACAACGCATGCGTTGCGCCGGTGCGCGATCGAGCGGCATCCGCCATGGCGCATGCAACTTTCTCGGATACGGCGGACTCTCGGCGCAGTAATTCGGCGGAAATGCCTAGCATCGCGATCTTTTGCGCTTCGGAGTACGTTACGAACCCACCGACGAAAAAATCGGAGCTGCCCGCGAGTTCCGTGAGCCGCGACGCAATCATGCCGCCGGTGCAGCTTTCGGCGGTTGCGACGGTGGCTCGATGTAGCCGCAGCAACCTTCCGACGACGCCTTCTAGCGGCTCGGCGGCATTCTCGGTGTAAATGTATTCGCGGAGTCTTTCCGCAATGGGATTTCCTACTTCGATCAGCAGCTCGTCCACTTCTTCTTCGGTCGGGCACTGGGCGCGCAGTTGCACCGTCAGGTCGCCAATAGCCGACAGGACGGTGGTTACGGGATTTGTGTACTTGGTGTAAATGGGCGCGATCGCCTCATCAAGCGCTGACTCGCCGATTCCCGTAATGCGGAACGTTCGGACTTTGATGACCTGCGGAGGCACGACGGCTCGAAGCCGCGGGATTAGCTCGTTCGCGACCATCGGCTCTAGCTCCCGTGGAGGACCGGGCAACAGCGCGAGGGCGCCTCGCGAGGTGGATATGAATTGCCCGGGCGCGGTTCCGTTCGGGTTTTCCATGGCTTCCGCGCCTTCGACGAGCTGCGCCTGGCGCAGATTGTTGTCGGGCATTGGGCGGTTGAGATCGCGAAAGCGGCGGATCAGGATGGTCTCTTGTTCGAGCGAGCGGTCGAGCCGCCGACCGAGCGCAGCGGCTGCGGCTTCGCGCGTGAGGTCATCCTCGGTAGGCCCCAGGCCTCCGCTCGCGATCACGATCTCTGCGCGTTCGAGCGCTTGACGAAACGCGTCGGTCAATCGCTCTCGCTCGTCCCCCACGACGTGCTTCGCGATAACCTCCACGCCAAGCTGATTCAGATGCCCGGTGATCGCAAGCGAGTTCGTGTCCACGCGCTCCGGCGTAAGGAGTTCCGTGCCAACAGCGATGATTTCGGCGCGTTTGCGCATCAAGGCATCGTGCGCCCGGTGATGTCTACATCCACGCGGTAGAGCGCGCTATGGGTGGCAACGACCAGCGCGCGGGACGGAGTAAAAGCCAGGCCCACGATGCCCGGCCCGGACAAGAACTGCTCC
>Ga0213875_10000715_pt1 | contig 25429 bp, 25 predicted proteins | sample BarmaccomBMRX_R8_FD_160105 | JGI IMG/M metagenome (GOLD analysis project Ga0213875, IMG submission 160105) | Root-associated microbial communities from Barbacenia macrantha in rupestrian grasslands, the National Park of Serra do Cipo, Brazil - RX_R8 | ecosystem: Host-associated > Plants > Roots... | reverse complement strand
ATGGCTGAACTCAAGGAACGACTCCGGACCGACCTGACGGCGGCGATGCGGGCCCGCGACCAGGTCCGGACGCGGACGCTGCGCAGCGCGCTGACCGCCATCACCAACGAGGAGGTGGCCGGCCACTCGGCCCGCGAGCTGTCCGACGACGAGGTGCTGAAGGTCCTGACCCGGGAGGCCAAGAAGCGCCGGGAGGCGGCCGAGGCGTTCGGCTCGGCCGGCCGCGGGGACCAGGCGGCGGCCGAACAGGCCGAGGGTGAGGTGCTGGCCGGGTACCTGCCCGCCCAGCTCGGCGACGACGAGCTGGCGCAGCTGGTGGCCGGGGTGATCGCGGAGACCGGGGCGTCCGGGATGGCGTCGATGGGCCCGGTCATGAAGGCGGCCGGCCCTAAGGTGGCGGGCCGGGCCGAGGGGTCCCGGGTCGCGGCCGAGGTCCGCAAGCAGCTGACCAGCAGTTCTTGATCTTGTGTGGTTTGCCCCGGTTGGGGAACACTGAGGCTTGTTTTACGGACGCAGCTGAAAATTCACGAGGGGAGACCCGGTATGGCTGGCAAGTTTGTGCTCAAAAAGGGTTCCAGCGGGAAGTTCCACTTCAACCTGCAGGCGGGGAACGGCCAGGTGATCGCGACCAGCGAGACCTACGAGAGCAAGGCGGCCGCCCTCAACGGGATCAAGTCCGTCCAGACCAACGCGCCCGACGCCAAGATCCAGGACGAGACCGAGGCCTGACCTCGGCTCTGGTCCCTGACTGGCCCGCCATCCCCCGGGGATGACGGGCCAGTTCGCGTCTCAGGCGGGGTCGGGGTTGAGGGTGCGGCTGCGGTGCGGCTGGCCCTTCTCGCCGTAGGGGTAGTCGGGCGTGGCCGGCTCGCTCGCCTCGTCCAGCAGCCGGGTCTCGTCGTCGTCGAGCGGCCGGTCGGCGGCGGCCAGGTTGTCGTCCAGCTGCGCCAGCGTGCGGGCGCCGAGAATGACCGAGCTGACCGCGGGCCGGGCCAGCAGCCAGGCGATGGCGACCTGGCCGAGCGAGCGGCCGCGGGCCTCCGCGATCTTGCGCACCACGTCCAGGACCTGCCAGTTCTGCTCCAGATGGCCGCGCTCGTTCCACTTCTTCATGCCTTCGTCGGGCTCCTCCTTGAGCCGGGTGCCGTCGGCCGGGGCCTCGCCGCGCCGGTATTTGCCGGTCAGCCAGCCGCTGGCCAGCGGTGACCAGGGCAGCAGGCCGAGCCCGGCCGCCTGGCTGGCCGGCACGATCTCCCATTCGATGGCCCGGGCCAGCAGGTTGTACTGCGGCTGGACGGCGACCGGCCGGGAGGCCAGGCCGAACCGCTCGGCCAGGTCGACGTACTTCTGGATCTGCCAGGCGGTGAAGTTGGACAGCCCGACGTAGTTGATCTTGCCGGCCCGGACCGCGTCGTCGAGGAACCGCAGCGTCTCCTCCACGCTGGTCAGCGGGTCCCAGCCGTGCAGCTGGTACAGGTCGATGCGGTCGACGCCCAGCCGCCGCAACGAGCCGTCGAGGGCCCGGGCCAGGTGCTGCCGGGACAGGCCGAGGCCGTTGGGGCCGGGGCCGCTCGGGAAGCGGCCCTTGGTCGCCACCACCACCGAATCGCGGACGCCGGGCCGGGCCGCCAGCCAGCGGCCGATGATCTCCTCCGACCGTCCGCCCCCGTAGACGTCGGCGGTGTCGATCAGCGACCCGCCCACCTCGGTGAACCGGTCGAGCTGGGCGAACGACCCGGCCTCGTCGGTCTCCTGGCCGAACGTGAGTGTGCCCAGGGCCAGGGCCGACACGGCCGCTCCGCTGGTGCCGAGCAGGCGGTACTCCATCGTTTCTCGTTCCTCCACCATTCGGAAAAGACCATTCGGAAAAGGTTTTCTCTCATTATCCGGGGTCCGGGTGCCCAGTAGCATCAGCAGGGCATCGATCCGTGAAATGGAGGAGTTCGTCATGGCGTCCCAGCAGTTCGACCCCCCCTCTGGCACGAGGGACTTCCTCGCGGGCGATCTGCGGGTGCGCGAGCATGTGTTCGCCGCCATTCGCGACGTCTTCCAGCGCTACGGGTTCGAGCCGCTGCAGACCCCGGCCTTCGAACGGCTGGAGACGCTGACCGGCCGCTACGGCGACGAGGGCGACAAGCTCATCTTCAAGATCTTGCGCCGGGGCGAGCACGAGGCCAGCGGCGACGCCGACCTGGCGCTGCGCTACGACATGACCGTGCCGCTGGCCCGGGTGGTGGCCGCCTACGGCTCGCAGCTGCCGATGCCGTACAAGCGGTTCGTGATGGGCCCGGTCTGGCGGGCCGACCGGCCCGGCCGCGGCCGGTTCCGCGAGTTCGCCCAGTGCGACCTGGACGTCGTCGGCTCGACCTCACCGCTGGCGGACGGGGAGGTGGTGTGCGCGATCGCCGACGCGCTGGCCGCCGTCGGCCTCGGTGACTACACGATCCTGATCAACTCGCGGCGGGCCCTGACCGGGCTGCTGCGCGCCTACCAGGTCCCGGCCGAGGTCGGCGGCCAGGTGCTGATCACCCTGGACAAGCTGGACAAGCTCAAGCCCGACGAGGTGGTCGGGGAGCTGGTGGACGAGCGGTCGCTGGACCCGGCCACGGCCGAGGCGCTGGTCGGCGACCTGACCGCCGCCGACGCGGTCGACCGCCTGCGGGCGGCCCTGGCCGACGACGAGGACGGCCGGGCCGGCCTGGCCGAGGTCGACCGGGTCATCGAGTCGGCCGCCCCGGTGGCGGGGGCCGAGCGCCTGGTGTTCACCCCGCGGCTGGTGCGCGGCCTGGGCTACTACACCGGCATCATCTTCGAGGTGGTGGCCGAGGGCATGCCCGGCTCGATCGCCGGCGGCGGCCGCTACGACCACCTGATCGAGTCGCTCGGCGGCCCCGACATCCCCGCCGTCGGCGGCTCGCTGGGGGTCGAGCGGATCATCGGCCTGCTCAGCGCCGAGGCGGTCACCGCCCCCCGCCTGGACGTCGCCATCACCGTCATGTCGGACGAGGACGCGGCGGCCGCGATGGACTTCGCCGCCCGGCTGCGGCACGCGGGCCGGTCGGCCGAGGTCTACCTGGGCTCCAGCCGCAAGCTGGGCCGCCAGCTCCGGTGGGCGGCCGAGCGCCGGGCCCGCTACGCCCTCATCTACGGCCAGCAGGAGCGCGACGCCGGCCTGGTCACCGTGCGCGACATGGACTCCGGCGACCAGCAGCAGGTGGCCCCGGACCAGCTGGCCGTCGTCATCGGCGCCTAGCGGGGCTCCTGGGGCCGCCTAGCGGCCCTGGGGCGCGTGGGGCGGCGGAGAGCGCGTGTGGCCTGTGGGGCGCGTGGGGTGGGGCGTGCGCACGGGGGCCAGGCACTCGGCTGACGGCCGGACCCCGGGCGGTCAGACGCCGCGCCCCGGGTTCGGCCTGCGCCGTGAGCGCCCTTTATTCTTCCCGGGCGAAGAGCACCAGGGGAGACACCGCAGTGCCGGTGCTCGGGGTGATCAACGCGGTCTTGGTGGCGTTGGCGGGGCCGCCGTTGTTGCCGCCGCCGGTGCAGAAGTTGAAGAAGCAGGCGGTGGTGCCGCCGTTGCCGCCGCCGTTCCCGTTACCGCCCTTGCCCTTGCCTTTCCCCTTGCCCTTGCCGCCACCGGCCTGCTTGACGCTCTGGCCGTCGCCCTGGCTGTTGAACGGGCTGTCGGACGGGACGCCGACGAAGCCGGGGCCGCTGCCCAGGTTGGCGTGCTCGAAGCTGAGCTGCCAGGTGTGGCCGGGGGCGTCGGCGCCGAACATTTCCGAGTCGCACTGCTGGCCTTGGCCCGATGTATGCCAGCAGGCGCCGGATCCGACCATCGACTCCGGCGGGTTGGGGTGGTAGACCGACACGTACGCGGCCAGGTCGGGGGTGTAACCGCCGAACGCGGCGTAGTAGGAGTTGTTGGCGGTACCGGTCTTGCCGGCCGCCGGGACGTCCAGGCCGAGCCCGGCTCCGGTCGCGCCGGGGAAGTTCAGCACACCCTGCAGGATGTAGTTGACCGCGTCGGCGATCTGCGGCGAGATCGCCTGGCGGCAGCCGGCCGACGGCACCGGCAGCGAGGCGCCGGTCAGGCTGACGATCTTGCCGATCGCGATCGGCTTGCAGTACTTGCCGCGGGCGGCCATGGTCGCGTAGGCCCCGGCCATCTCCAGCGGGGACGTGACGACCGAGCCCAGCGTGAACGAGGTGATGTTGTCGGCCGACGAGCTGCCTCGGCCGTACGGCTCCGGGGTCAGCAGTGAGGCCCCGTTGGCCCAGGTGATACCCAGGTTGGCCGCCGTCTTGACCACGTTGCAGAGCCCGACCTTCTGCTCCAGCTCACCGTAGAACACGTTGATCGACAGGGCCGTCGCCGTGTAGAGCGAGTACGTCTCCGACCCGTTGGTGGAGTTCTCGTCGTTCTGCACCGGGAAGCCGTTGGGCAGCGGTTCGCCCGCGCAGTTGGTGAAGCCCTGCACGGTGGTGTTGTCCGGCACGGTGGCCGTGTAGCCGAACGGTATGTTCTGCTCCAGCGCCGTGACCAGCGTGAACAGCTTGGACGAGGAACCGGTCTGGATGCCTTGGCCGCCGCCGTAGTTGGTGTCGACGGCGTAGTTGATCGTGGTGCCGTCCGGACCGTAGGGCCGGTTCTCGGCCATCGCCTCGATCTTGCCGGTCCCCGGCTGGACCATGGACTCGGTGTCGGCCTCGTGGTAGGCGTTGTAGGTGTCGCTCTGGTACGGCAGCGTGTAGTTGACCGCCTGGGCGGCGGCGTTCTGGTCCTTCGGGTCCAGCGTGGTGTAGATCTTCAGGCCGCCGGTGGCCAGCAGCTTGGCCCGGTCCTGGGCGGTCTTGGCCACGGTGGTGTCCTGCAGGAAGACCTGCTCCACGTAGTTGCAGAAGAACGCCGCGTCGCCCGCCACGTCCTGGGTGCAGCCGTTCTCGGGGGCCGCGTGGGTGACGCCCAGCGGCGCCTTCTCCGCCGTGGTGGCCTGCGTGCTGGTCAGCACGCCGGTCTGCACCATCCGGGCCAGCACGGTGTTGCGCCGCTCGGTCGCGGTCGCCGGGTGCAGGTACGGGTCGTAGCGGGTCGGGTTCTCGACCATGCCGGCCAGCATCGCTGCCTGCGGCAGGGTCAGCTTGCCGGGGCTGGTGTCGAAGTAGGTCTGGGCGGCGACGTCGATGCCGTAGGCCTGGTTGCCGAAGTAGGCGTCGTTCAGGTAGCCGGACAGGATCGACTGCTTGGACTGCTGGTGGGCCACGCCGATGGCCAGCCGCAGCTCGTGCAGCTTGCGCGACAGCGTGTCCTCGTAGGCCTGCTCGGCCTGCTGGGGGTTGGCGGCGGTCAGGATCAGCATGTTCTTGACGTACTGCTGGGTGATGCTCGAGCCACCCTGCACCGACTTGCCCTGCAGGTCGTTGACCAGCGCGCGCAGCGTGCCCTTGGGGTCGAGGGCGCCCTCGGACCAGTACCGGTTGTCCTCGATCGCGACCACGGCCTTGCGCATCACCGGCGCGATCTGGTCGAAGGTGACCGGCTGGCGATCGATGCCCGACGCGGACGCGGTCTTGCCGCCGTTCACGCTGTAGACGTAGGCCAGCAGGTGCCCGCTGTTGTCGAGGATCTCCGAGCGCTGGGGCAGCGTGCCGAACGTGGCCGAGGTGGGCGCGGCCGCCTTGTTGGCCTGGTCCCGGAGGACCACGCCGGTGGTGGCCACGACCGGCAGGGCCATGGCCGCCGCGATCATGCCGCCCACCGCCGAAACGGCGATGAGGCGCCCGACGATCCCGGTCTTGGTCACGATGTCACCTGAACGCACGGCCCAAGAGTACGTGCCGAACCGCGCACGCACCCCGCAGCTTGCCGAAACGGGATCTTACGGCGTGGCTTCCAGCGGACGAGACCGGATTGGGCCAGGACAGGACAACCGGGATGATTCACTGGATATGGTGCCCAGAGAGGCCCAAACGACGCCGAAGGTGACTAGCTGACCCACCCGGCATGGCCCAAGAGGACTATTCCGTAAATGGGCACTGCGGGGCCTTGGCAGCGACCCCTCATCTTCCGTAGGTTGCTTTATCACGAACCGGTAACCCGGATCCGTGTCTGCGGATCCGGACGCAAGACCCCGCCATCGAGCCATCGACCGTCTATGTACGTCTATGTACGCAGTACGCGACGATCAAAAGGAGTGGGCACATGTGGATCACTGACTGGACCACACGCGCCGCCTGCAAAGGAACCGACCCGGACGAGCTGTTCGTCCAGGGCGCAGCGCAGAACCGAGCCAAGCTGATCTGCCGGGGTTGCCTGGTACGGACCGAGTGCCTGGCCGACGCACTGGACAACGGCATTGAGTTCGGCGTCTGGGGCGGGATGACCGAGCGGGAGCGCCGCGCGCTGCTCCGCCGCCGCCCGGACGTGAAGTCCTGGCGCGAGCTGCTTGAGCAGGCTCGGAACCGCTACGAGGAGCAGGACGTGGACGACCTGGTGGCGAGTTGATCCACTAGCCGAAGCCCGGTTCGCTGGCGAGGCTTGAACCGATCGTGCGCAGACCCTCGAGGTCATGGACGTCCTCGGGCTGCGCCACAACTTGGGTCACGGGAACGGTGGGATGGGCCGCCGTGAAGTGCTCGGCCACCCGCCGTTCCCGGGCCGCCAGTTGCATCCGCTCCGCGTGCAGCCGCAACACCCCGGCCGCCAGCGTGTAACGCGGCGGCTCCCCGGTCACCGAGTCAGTCTCGGGGCCGGCCCCGTTCCCCGTTTCGTGGCTCTCCAGCGTCTCGGCGGCCGCCAGGCTGCGGGCGGCCGAGAGCCGGGTGGCGACCGGGATGTGCACCCGGTTGAGGATCAGCCCGGCCAGCGGCATCCGTTCCCCCGCGAGCCGTTCGACGAAGTACGCCGCCTCCCGCAACGCGTCCGGCTCGGGCGCGGCCACCACGATGAACGCGGTGCCCGGCGTCTGCAGCAGCCGGTAGGTCGTCTCGGCCCGTTCCCGGAACCCCCCGAACATCGTGTCGAAGGCGGTCACGAACGTCTGCATGTCCTTGAGCACCTGAGCGCCGAGGACCTTGGTGAGGGTGCCGGTGACGATCGAGAAGCCGGCGTTGAGCACCTTCATGTAGGCCCGGCCGGGGGAGGCGGGCGCGGTCAGCAGCCGGATGAGCTTGCCGTCCAGGAACCGGCCGAGCCGCTGGGGCGCGTCCAGGAAGTCGAGCGCGGACCGGCTCGGCGGCGTGTCCACCACGATCAGGTCCCACTCGTCGGTCCGGTGCAGCTGGCCCAGCTTCTCCATCGCCATGTACTCCTGGGTGCCGGCGAAGCTGGACGACAGCGACTGGTAGAACGGGTTGGCCAGGATCTGGGCGGCCCGGTCGGGGTCCGCGTGGGCCTCGACGATCTCGTCGAAGGTCCGCTTCATGTCGAGCATCATCGCGTGCAGGCTGCCGCCCGAGGCGAAGTCGGCGTCGACCGGCCGCGGGATGTTGTCCAGGTAGGTCAGGCCCATGGACTGGGCCAGCCGCCGGGCCGGGTCGACGGTGAGCACGACCACGTGCCGGCCCCGTTCGGCCGCCCGCAGGCCGAGCGCGGCCGCGGCCGTGGTCTTGCCGACCCCGCCGGAGCCACAGCAGACGATGATCCGGGTCCGCCGGTCGTCGATCAGCGCGTCGGTGTCCAGCCGGGGTGGCGCCGGGGGCGGGTTCATCAGGCGGCTCCCTCGGCCCGCAGCACCTCGGCCAGCCGGTACAGGCCGCCCAGGTCGATCCCGTCGGTGATGTCGGGCAGTTCGTAGGCCGGCTGCCCGGCCGCCGCCAGCTCCTGCCGTTCGCGCTTCTGCAGCGCCACGTTGCGGGCGTGCGCGCTCAGCTCGGCGCTCAGCTCGGCCGCCAGCGACTGGCTGTCGGGTAGCCCGGCCGCCTTGAGCCCGAGCGCGATCTCGGCCTCGTCCGGATGGCCGGCCGCGGCCGCCGCCAGGTCGGCGGCGGGCACCCCGTCCGGCCGCACCCGGTTGATGAACACCCCGCCCAGCTGCAGGCCGCCCATCGCGCGGAGCTCGGCGATGCCGTCCAGGGTCTCCTGGACCGGCATCTCCTCCAGCGTGGTGACGAAGTGGACCGCGGTCTGCGGCGAGCGGATCACCCGGGCCACGGTGTCGGCGTGGTTGCGCACCGGCCCCACCTTGGCCAGGCCGGACACCTCGACCGAGACGTTCAGGAAGCGGCCGATCCGGCCCGTCGGCGGCGCGTCCATCACCACCGCGTCGTAGACCTCCTGGCCGTTACGGGCCTTGCGCCGGGTCGCCTCGGTCGCCTTGCCGGTCCGCAGCACGTCGGACAGACCAGGGGCGATCGTGGTGGCGAAGTCGACCAGGCCGAACCGGGTCAGCGCCTGCCCGGCGTGCCGCATGCCGTAGAACATCTCCAGGTAGTCCAGCAGCGCGCCCTCGGGGTCGACGGCCAGCGCGTACAGGTCGCCGCCGGGCCGGCCGTCCGCGCCGAGGCCGAGGCCGATCTTGCGTTCGGCGTACGGCAGCGGCGGGCCGTCGAACAGCCGGGCGATGCCCTGGCGGCCCTCGACCTCGATGAGCAGAACCTTGCGGCCGCCCCGAGCGAGGGCCAGGGCCAGGGCGGCGGCCACCGTGGTCTTGCCGGTGCCGCCCTTACCAGTGACGACGTGCAGCCGCACGCCCTCCCAGTCCGTGTCCCTTGCTCTCATCATTGTGAGGCTATCTCCGCTTGGAGATTGTTACGGTCGCCCCCCTTGGTGCCGGCGCACGTAATTCTCACTAGTCTTGTTGTTGGAGAGAGGTGATCTCTGTGGTCGCAGCACTCGTCATCATCATCGTGCTTCTGATCATCGCTGGCCTGACCGCCGTCGGTCGCAGCCTGCGGGTCGTGCAGCAGTACGAAAAAGGCATCATCTATCGCTTCGGGCGCGTCCTGCCCGAGGTAAGGGGGCCCGGCCTGCACGTCATCCGGCCGATCGGCGATCGCATGCAGAAGGTCAACATGCAGATCGTGGCGATGGCGGTGCCCGCCCAGGAGGGCATCACCCGGGACAACGTGAGCGTCCGGGTCGACGCGGTCGTCTACTTCCGGGTCGTGGACCCGATCAAGGCCACGGTGAACGTGCAGGACTACATGTTCGCCATCGCCCAGCAGGCCCAGACCTCGCTGCGGTCGATCATCGGCCAGTCCGAGATGGACCAGCTGCTGGCCGAGCGGGAGTCGGTCAACCGCGAGCTGCGCCGCGTGATCGACGAGCCGACCGAGGCCCCCTGGGGCATCCGGGTGGAGCGCGTCGAGGTCAAGGACGTGTCGCTGCCGGAGGGGATGAAGCGCTCGATGTCCCGCCAGGCCGAGGCCGAGCGGGAACGGCGGGCGCGCATCATCACCGCCGACGGCGAGTACCAGGCCTCCAAGCGCCTGGCCGCGGCCGCCAACGTGATGGCCCGCGACCCCGCCGCCCTCCAGCTGCGGCTGCTGCAGACCGTGGTCGAGGTGGCCGGCGAGCGCAACAGCACCCTGGTCATGCCGGTCCCGGTCGAGCTGCTCCGGTTCTTCGACCGGATGGGCGGCGGTGCCCCGCCGGTACCGGCGGCCGAGCCCGAGGACGTGGGCGACGCCGAGGTGGCGGAGGCCGAGGCGGAGATCTCCAAGACCAGCGTGCCGGAGCTGACCGAGTCCTCGGTGCCGCCGGTGCCCGAGGTCGAGGCCGCGCCGGAGCAGGCGCCCGGGCTGACGTCCGCGCTGTCCGCACTGGGTGCGGTCGTCGCGCCCGACCTGACGCCGGAGCCGGAGCCCGAGGGCCTGCCCAGTTCCGAGGTCCCGGGGGCGGCCACCGCCAGCCCCGCCCCGGAGCCGTCGGCCACCGTGACCCCGGACACCGAGAGCACCGACAGCTTCCCGGTGGTCGATCCGGTCAGCACCAACGGGGCCGGCGATACGGCTGAGGCGAACGGGGCGGCCAAGGTGCCGCCCGCCCGCAAGCCCCGGTCCACTACGCCCCGTAAACCGCGGACCCCGGCCGCCGAGCGCAAGCCGCGCCCCACCGGCGGGGACCGTACGCCGACGGAGCAGGCCGACCGCTAAGGTCAACCCCATGCAGAAGTGGGAGTACGCGACCGTGCCGCTGCTGGTGCACGCGACCAAGCAGATCCTCGACAACTGGGGTGACGACGGGTGGGAGCTCGTCGCGCTGGTCCCCAGCCCCACCAGTGCCGAGCAGCTGGTCGCCTACATGAAGCGGCCGAAAGGATGACGGCGGGCACTTCGCCCGAGGCGGGTGCCTCGCCCGAGCAGCGGCTGGCCGAGCTGGGCCTGACCCTGCCGGCGGTGGCCCCGCCGGGCGGCGCCTACGTGCCGGCGGTGCGGACCGGTTCCTACGTCTACACCGCCGGCCAGCTGCCGTTCGTGGACGGCAAGCTGCCCGCGACCGGCAAAGTCGGGGCCGAGGTGTCGGCCGAGCAGGCCCACGACCTGGCCCGGCTGTGCGCGCTCAACGCGCTGGCGGCGGCGGCCGACGCGGCCGGGGGCCTGGCCGCCATCACCCGGATCGTCAAGGTCGTCGGGTTCGTGGCCAGCGACCCCGGCTTCACCGCCCAGCCGCAGGTCATCAACGGGGCCAGCGAGCTGCTGACCGCGGTCTTCGGCGACGCGGGCAAGCACGCCCGCAGCGCCGTCGGAGTCGCGGTGCTGCCGCTGGACACCCCGGTCGAGGTCGAGCTGATCGCCGAGGTGGCGGCGCCCGCCGGGGCGGCCTCCTGAGCCAGTTCCGCGTCCCGTCCAAGCTGGCCGGCCGGGCCCGCGACATCCAGGAAGGACGGCTCGCGCCGGCCGCGGTGCGCGACGCCGCCACGGTGATCCTGCTCCGGCCGGTGGCCGACGGGCAGACCGAGGTGTACCTGCTGCGGCGGCTGAGCTCGATGGCGTTCGCGCCCGGGGCCTACGTGTTCCCGGGCGGCAAGGTCGACGACCGCGACGCCGAGGGCGGCCACGGCTGGGCCGGTCCGCCGCCGGAGGAAATGGCGGCTGCGCTCGGGGTGCCCGGGTCGGCCGCGGCCACGCTGATCCGGGCCGCGGTCCGGGAGACGTTCGAGGAGTGCGGCGTGCTGCTGGCCGGGCCCACGCCCGGCCGCGTGGTGACCGAGGTGACCGGGCCCGAGTGGGAAGCGGACCAGCAGGCGCTGGTGGCCGGGTCGGTCTCGCTGGCCCAGCTGCTGATCCGGCGGGGCCTGGTGCTGCGCGGCGACCTGCTCCGGCCCTGGTCGAGGTGGGTTACCCCGGAGCCCGAGCCGCGCCGCTACGACACCCGGTTCTTCGTGGCGGCCATGCCCCCACAGCAGCGGGCCGCCGGTGGCACCGGGGAGTCGGACCGGGCCGCCTGGCTGCGGCCGGCCGCAGCGGTCGAGGCGGCCACGGCGGGCGAGCTGACCATGCTGCCGCCGACCCGGATCACGCTGGCCGAACTGGCCGAGTACCCCAGCGTCGCCGCGATCATGGCGGCCGACCGGCCGATCACCCCGCGACGCCCGGTCGTCCGCCTGGACGGCGACCGGGCGTGGCTGAGCATCCCGGATGGAAGCGATGACGACTGACCACCCTGGCTCGGGTATCGACGGCTCCGGGTCGGCGCTGGCCACCTGCGTGCTGGCCCCCAACCCGTCACCGATGACGCTCGACGGCACCAACACCTGGCTGATCGCGGCCCCCGAATCGACGGTGGCGCTGGTGGTCGACCCCGGCCCGGACGACGAGGGGCACCTGCAGCGGGTCGTCCAGCAGGCCGGGCAGGCGGGCCGCCGGATTGCCCAGATCCTGCTCACCCACGGCCACCAGGACCACTCGGCCGGCGCCCGGCGGCTGGCCGAGCTGACCGGGGCGCCGGTCCGGGCGGCCGACCCGGCCCACCGGCTCGGCTCCGAGGGCCTGGCCGACGGGGACGTGATCGAGGTGGCCGGCCGCGAGCTGCGGGTCATCGGCACTCCCGGCCACTCCCGCGACTCGCTCAGCCTGCTGCTGCCGGCCGACGGCGCCTTGCTGACCGGGGACTCGGTGCTCGGCCGGGGCACCACCGTGATCGCCGGCGGCGACGGCTCGCTGGGCGACTACCTGCGCTCGCTGGACGCCATGAAGGCGCTGTCGGACGAGGGCCAGCTGCGGGTGCTGCTGCCCGGTCACGGCCCGGTCCTGCCCGACCCGGCCGCGGTGCTGGAGTACTACATCGCGCACCGGGCCGAACGGCTGGACCAGATCCGGGCCGCGCTGGCGGCCGGTGACCGGACGGCAGCCGAGATCGTGACCCGGGTCTACACCGAGATCACCCCGGCCGTGCGCCCGGCCGCCGAGCTGTCGGTCCAGGCCCAGCTCGACTACCTGGCCAGCCGGGGCGAGCTTCCGCCCAGCTAGCGGGGAGCCCCCCTAAACCGCGGCGGCGGCCCCGTCCCGGGCCTCGCGCAGGCCGCGCAGCGCGCCCGACCAGGCGGTCAGCTGGTCGAGCATGCCGCCGACGGCGGCGTCGAGACCGGCAGGCGGGACGAACACCCCGGTCGAGAACGCGGCCAGCGTGGGGATCGCGGGCTGGGCGCGGACGGTGGCCACCTGCAGCTCGGCCAGCACCAGGCGGAGCGCTTCGGCGGCCCGGACCCCGGCCGCCCAGCCGCCGTAGCTGACGATGCCGGCCGCCTTGTCGTTCCACTCCCGGTAGACGTAGTCGAGGGCGTTCTTGAGCGCGCCCGGGAACGAGTGGTTGTACTCCGGGGTGAGGAACACGAACCCGTCGAACCCGTCGATCAGCGCCGACCAGTCGCGAGTGTGGGGATGCTGGTACTGCCGGAGGTTCGGATTGCCGCCCTCGTCCAGGTTGCCGAGGCCGTGGTGGGCGAGGTCGATCAGCTCGTAGTCGGCGCCGCCGTGGTCGCGGGCGGTGCCGAGCAGCCAGGCGGCGATCTGCTCGCCCCGGCGTCCGGGCCGGGTGCTGCCGAGGATGATTCCGATCCGCAGAGGCATGAGGTTCTCCCTAGGCGCTCGACTGGGAGAAGAGCCGCGTCTCGCACCTGCTGACCCGGATGGAGGGCCGCGGGCTGGTGGCGCGGGCCGGCGAGGGTGGCAGCCGGAGCAGCCACCGCAACCGGACCGGGCTGACGGCTGAGGGCCGCCGCACGGCTGAGCGCGCCATCCAGGTGCACGGCGGCAACATCCGCCGCTGCTTCCTGGACCCGCTCACCCAGGAGCAGGCCACGGCCCTCCGGGCCTGGAGCGAGCAGACGATCGGCCAGTTCGAGCCAGGCTGGATCGCCGCCCGGCCGGCCTAGCGGGCGCGCTTGCGCAGGCGCTCGGAGTCGACGATCAGGACCGACCGGGCCGAGATCTGCAGCCAGCCGCGGGCCGCGAAGTCGGCCAGCGCCTTGTTGACGGTCTCCCGGGACGCGCCCACCAGCTGGGCGAGCTCCTCCTGGGTGAGGTCGTGGTGGACCTGCAGTCCGTCGTCGGTCTGCTGGCCGAACCGATCGGCCAGGTCGAGCAGAGCCTTGGCCACCCGTCCGGGGACATCGGTGAACACCAGGTCGGCGGTCACGTCGTTGGCCCGCCGGAGCCGCTGGACCAGCGCCCGCATCAGGTGCAGGGAGATCTCCGGCCGCTTGCGCAGCAGCGGCAGCAGCGCGTCGTGGGGCAGCACGGCCAGGACGGCCTCGGTCACCGCGCTGGCGCTGGAGGTACGCGGGCGCGGGTCGAACAGCGACAGCTCGCCGAACATCTCGCCCGGCCCGATCACGCTGAGCAGGTTCTCGCGGCCGTCACCGGCCGCCCGGGTCAGCTTCATCTTGCCGTCGAGCACGACGTAAAGGCTGTCGCCGCCGTCGCCTTCTTCGAACAGCCGCTCGCCGCGGTGCAGCTTGAGCTGGCTCATCGTCTGCCGAAGTTCGCGGGTGCCGTCTTCGTCGAGCGCCTCGAACAGCGGTGCCCGCCTGAGTACCTCTCCGGCGTTATCCACCGGTCCCTCCTTGCCTATTTGTGCCCTCTAAGTGTGGCCCATTCCCCGACCAGATGTGTGGCAGGGGACCACACGGCGTCCGATTAGGGCCAAAGGCAGCGTCGCCGGCGCCGACACAAGGCACGCCGCGACGCGATGGTCGCTACTTTTAGCAGTTGTCCGATTACATTAAGTCTCTCACAAGCGAATATCGGGGAAGCACGATCGATTCCGGGGGACGGGATGGCGGACAGGCCGGGCGCTTTCTTCAGCGTGCGCAAAGCGGTGTGGAGCCTGGCGGTTTGCGGCCTGGTGGCTGTGACCGGGGTGACGGCCGGGCCGGTGCGGATGAAACTGGCTGGCCATCCAGTACCCAGCGCGGGCCAGGTCCAAGCCGCGCAGAACCAGGTCAACCAGCGCGCGGCCGCGCTCGGCAAGCAGGAAGAACAGGTCGCGCAGGCCAACGCCAAGCTTACCGACCTGCAGAACCAGGCCGAGATCCTGACCCAGGACTACGACGGCGCGATGGTCGCCGAGCAGCAGGCGCAGACCGCCTACACCACCGCCGTGCACAAGCTCGCCGAGGCCAGGCAGGCCGAGCTCAGCAGTCAGCGGCAGGTGGCCGCGCTGGCCGCCAACGAGTACGAGACCCAGGGCGGCTTCGACCCGATGGCGGCGATGCTGGGCGACGCCCACGGGGTGACCGCCTACCTCAACCAGATGGGGCTCGGCCAGGTCTTCACCACCCGCCGGACCGACATCCTGGCCAAGAACAACGCCGACGACGTGGTGTCGGGGGTGTTCCAGTCCGAGGCGAGCACCGCGCTGGCGCAAAAAAAGGCCGCGGCCGCCAAGGCCGCTCAGCTCAAGACGGCCGTGCAGGCGGCCGTGGCCACCCAGCTGACCGCGGTCAAGCAGAGCCAGGCGGTGGCCGGCCAGCTGTCGGGCGGCCTGCAGAGCGCCAAGGACCACGAGAACCACATCGCCAACCAGCGCGCCCAGGCGCTGGCGGCGGCGGCCGCGGCGGCTGCGGCGGCCGCCGAACGGGCCCGGGCCCGGGAGATCGGGGCCGCGTCGTCGGCCCCGTCCAGCTACACCGGCTCGGCCGCCAGCTCGTCCCAGGGTGACATCGCGGCCGACTTCGCGCTCAGCCAGATCGGCAAGCCGTACCAGTGGGGCGCGGCCGGGCCGAGCACCTACGACTGCTCGGGGCTGGCCATGGTGGCCTGGGCCCACGCGGGCGTGTCGATCCTGCACTACACCGGCGACCAGTGGGACGAGGGCGCGCACGTGCCGGTGGATGACATGCAGCGCGGTGACCTGGTCTTCTACGCCACCAACAACGCCGACCCGGCCACCATCCACCACGTCGGGATCTACATCGGCGACGGCGAGATGGTCGACGCCCCCTACACCGGCGTGGACGTCCGCATCGACAGCATCTACCAGCCGGGCGTGCCGATCGGCGCCGTCCGCCCCTGAGGGCCGGCCCTCAGGACGGGCGCCGGGTCAGGAACCGGACCGGGTGGGCCAGCCAGTAGAAGTTCAGGTCGTAGCCCCAGCCGAACGCCTTGGGGGTGAACAGGCGGCGGTCGTCCGGGTTCCACCAGCGCGCGGCGACCTTCTCGTCGGTCGGCGCACGCCAGTCGTACGGGACCTTCAGGTAACGGCCCTGCTCGGGCGGGACTTTCTCGGAAGGTACTGGTTCGTCGGGCATCTCGTCCTCCTTACGCCTGATCGACCAGGCCGCGGGGCAGGAAGAACAGCCCGGCCACCTCGCCGTCGCGGTCGTAGCTGACCCGCGCCATCCGCTCGCCCGCCGCGAAGAACAGCGGGGTGTCGACCACGGTGAAGTCGCCGGCCTGGTAGACCGACGGCGCCCCGTGCCGTTCGTACTCGCCGACCAGGCCGATGACCGTGGCCCAGGCCGCCGCCAGCCGGGGCGGATCCATCCGGGCCGCCACCGCCGCCCCGAACTGGGCGCCGACGGCGGCCCAGCGGCCGGCCAGCAGGTCGGCCAGCAGCTGCCCGGCCCGGTCGCGGGCATCCGGGAGCGCCGGCTCCATCGGGCGGCCGGTGCGCGGGTCGGCCGGGCGGCCGAAGCGCTGGAACGCGGCCTGGCGGCTGGTGCCGAGCGTCTGGCCGATCTCCGCCCAGGTGTGCCCGGACTCGCGGGCCCTGGTCACGGTCATCGCCAGCTCCTCCTCGGCGTTCCTGGCCTGCACCAGCGCTTGCTCGATGGCGGCCAGCGCGACGGCCGGCTGTTCCGGCACGGTGTCAACTATCCGTTGACGTGAAGCCGATGTCAAGTTTTTATTTACATAAAGGGGCTCTACGGATGCGGCGGAACCGGCTACGGCCGGTTGACCGGTGATGGCGGCTCGGCGACGGCGGGCCGCGCTGCGGCAGGTGGCGTCGCAGTACCGGCGCTTGCGGCCGGAACCCTGCTGGATGACAAGCGCCCGGCCGCAGGCTTGGCAACGGCCGGGCTCGTCGACGTTGGCCACCTGGACTCCCTCGATTTCGTGCTGTCAGCACGAAATAATAGGCCAGATGGGATGGCGGTGGCGCCAAAACGTGCGGCCGGGGTCGATCAGCGGCAGGGCCCGATCAGTGGTAGCCCTCGACCTCGGCACGCTTGCGCGAGGCCTCGATCTCGGCCTCGGCGGCGCTGCGGTCGGTCCAGGCGGCGCCTTCCACCGACTTGCCGGGCTCGAGGTCCTTGTAGACCTCGAAGAAGTGCTGGATCTCCAGCTTGTCGAACTCGGGGACGTGGTAGATGTCGCGCAGGTGCTCCCAGCGCGGGTCGGTGGCCGGGACGCAGAGGACCTTGTCGTCGCCGCCCTTCTCGTCCCGCATGCGGAACATGCCGACGGCCCGGCTCCTGATCACGCAGCCGGGGAAGGTCGGCTCCTCCAGGATGACCAGCGCGTCCAGCGGGTCGCCATCGTCGCCCAGCGTGCCCTCGATGAACCCGTAGTCCGAGGGGTAGCGGGTGGAGGTGAACAGCATCCGGTCCAGCCGGATCCGCCCGGTGGCATGATCCACCTCGTACTTGTTGCGGTTGCCCTTCGGGATCTCGATGATCACGTCGAACTCCACGATGCTGCCCTCACACCTCACGCGGTAGATGGTTGACTCAATTGTCCCCCGTCGCGGCACCTGCGAACGCAACGGGCCTGGTTCTTAACCTTCTTGTACCCGGAAAGGTGGATGTGCCGTGCTGCGCAGCACCCGGCGCGTGGCCTTGCTCACGCTGGCTCTCATCAACGTGTTCACGTTGGCGGCGGGCGTGGTGCTGGTGCGCATGCTGCCGATCCGGCTCGACATGCTCAAGCCGGTGCAGGTGGCCAGCCGGGCCGACGTCCAGGCCCAGCCGGTGCTGAGCAACGCGGCCGGTGGCACGGTGCCGACCAGTTCCGGCCTGGACGGCACCCTCGGCAGCGTGCTGTCCTCGGCCGTGCTCGGCTCCGGGGTGTCGGCGGTGGTCACCGACCAGTCCGGCCAGGTGCTGTGGTCCCGCGATCCCCACCAGCTGGGCGCGCCCGCCTCGACCGAGAAGGTGGCCACCGCGGTGGCCGCGCTCGACGTGCTGGGGCCGTCCGCCCACTTCACGACCAAGGTCGTCAGCGGCCCGGGCAGCAGCATCGTGCTGGTCGGCGGGGGTGATCCCACCCTCGCGGCCGGGGCCCCGCCGCTGTCGGACTACCCGCAGCCCGCGACCCTGCAGGCGCTGGCGGCCAAGACCGCCCAGGCGCTCAAGGCCGTCCACCGGCGCCAGGTCACGCTGACCTACGACGCCTCGCTGTACACCGGCCCGGGGCTGGCGCCCGGGTGGCCGGACACCTACGTGACCATCGGCGACGTCACCTCGATCACCGCGCTCGAGGTCGACCAGGGGCGGCTGACCACCAGCGGCGCCCCGGAGGACGCCGACGACCCGACCAACTACCGGCCGCGCGCCAGCGACCCGGCCGCCGACGCCGCCCAGTCGTTCGCCAGTTTCCTGGCCGCCGACGGCATCACCGTCAGCGGCACGCCGTCCACCGGCCCCGCCCCGGCCCACGTCGGCCCGCTGGCCGCGGTCAGCTCGCCGTCACTGTCGGCCATCGTCGAGCAGATGCTGCTGGAGAGCAACAACGTCATCGCCGAGAACCTGGCCCGGCAGGTGGCCATCGCGACCGGCCACCCGGCCTCGTTCGCGGGCGCGGCCGCGGCCGAAACCCAGGTGCTGAGCCGCCTCGGCGTCTCCAGCGGCATCCAGCTGGTGGACGGCAGCGGCCTGTCCCCGGAAGACAAGATCGCCCCCGCCGCCCTCGCGCAGTTGCTCACGATGGCGGCCTCGGCTCAGCATCCGGCGTTGCGGGCCGCCATCACCGGGCTGCCGGTGGCCGGGTTCGCGGGCACCCTGTCGTCCGGCCAGAGCGTGTTCGGGGGCATCGGCGGCGCCGCCCGCGGGGTGGTGCGAGCCAAGACCGGCAACCTGTCGACGGTCGCCGCGCTGGCCGGACTGGTCTACGACCGCGACGGCCGGGTGCTGGTGTTCTCGATCGACGCCGATCAGGTACCCGCCGCTGACCTGCAGCAAGCGGCCGACACGCTCAACCAGGCGGCCGCCACGCTGGCCGCCTGCGGCTGTCGCTGAGCGCTCGCAGCGGCGGCCGCCGACCGGCCGGAATCGCCGACACGGCCGCGCAAATCGCTACCGGGCTCCGACCACCGCACGCCACAACGTACGGTGGGAGGGTGAGCAACGGGCAGATGATCGACTGGGATCTGGCGGTGTCCACCGGAGTCCGCTTCGCGCGTCCGGGCCCGCAGGTGAGCCTGGCCGAGGCGCGGCAGACGGTGGCCGAGCTACGAGAGCTTTCCATGGCCGTCGAACGGCCGGTGCGCGAGGTCACCAAGCTGCAGAGCAAGGTGGCGCCGGGCAAGGTCGCGGTGGTGGACCGGGCCGGCTGGATCCGGGGCAACGTGGACGGGTTCCGGGTGGTGCTCGACCCGCTGGCCGAGCAGTTGCGCCAGCGCACCCCGGCCGCGTCGGCCGGCAACCTGGCCATGGGCATCGGCTCCCGGGTCAGCGGGGTCCAGGCCGGCATGATCCTGTCCTACCTGTCGTCCCGGGTGCTGGGGCAGTATGAGCTGTTCCTGCCGCCCGGCACCGACGAGAACGGGGCCGAGCCGGTCGGCCGCCTCACCCTGGTGGCGCCCAACATCGTCATGGTCGAGCGCGAGCTGCAGGTCAACCCCAGGGACTTCCGCCGCTGGGTGTGCCTGCACGAGGAGACCCACCGGGTGCAGTTCACCTCGGTGCCGTGGCTCCGGGCCTACGTGCAGGACCAGATGAGCGAGTTCCTGCTCGCCTCTGACCTCGACCCGGGCGCGATCTTGTCGCGGCTCCGGGCGGCCGCCGACGCGGCCGTCAACGCGGTCCGCGGCGGCGACGGCGAGAGCCTGATCGAGGCCGTCCAGACGCCCCGCCAGAAGGAGATCCTGGCTCGCCTGACCGCGCTGATGACGCTGGTCGAGGGGCACGGCGACTACGTCATGGACGCGGTCGGCCCCCAGGTGGTGCCCTCGGTCGCCGAGATCAGGGAGAAGTTCAACACCCGGCGGCGGACGGCCGGGCGGGTGGAGCAGGCGATCCGGCGGCTGCTCGGCATCGACCTGAAGATGAAGCAGTACGCCGATGGCTCCCGGTTCGTCAAGGCGGTCGTGGACGAGATCGGCATGGACGGGTTCAACCAGATCTGGGAGTCGCCGGAGACGATCCCGACGATGGCCGAGATCTCCGACCCGCACGCCTGGATCACCCGCGTGGCCAGCGCTTACGTGAAGCCGGCGGCGCTCACCGCCCCGCCCGTGGAGGCTCCGGCCCCGATCGCCAGCCCCGAGGGGCCGGTCACCGCGCCCGAGGACCCGGCCAGCCCCGGCCCCAGCACTCCGGCCAGCCCGGCCAGCAGCACTCCGGCCACCCCGGCCAGCAGCAACGGCAGCACGGCCGACGGGGCGCCGCGGGCCGAGGACATCTCGCTGGAGGAGTACCTGCCACCCAGCGCGTCCACGCCGGACCCGAGCCCAGCCCCGGGTACACCGGCCGGACCGGCCCCGACGCCGGACCCCGACCCGGCCCCGGCGCCGCCTCCGGGACCGGCTCCTTCCCCGTCAACGGCGTCCGAGCCCTCGCCGGCCAGCGTGTTCACGCCGCGTCCGTGGAAGCCGGGCGACGAGCCACCGTCGACGCCGGACAACCCGTCGACGCCCGACAGCGCGCCCGACAGTGCGCCGGACGGGCCACCGTCGGCGACCGCCGAGCCGTCGACGGTCTGGTCGGAAACGCCCGCCGCCAGCGAGCCGGACCCGGCCACCCCGCCCGCGGACGAGACCGGTTCTGCCGACCCGGACGATCAGCCCCACAGCTGACCGCCCGGCCGTCAGCCACCATGGGCCCGCACCCGGCCGTCGCGACGATCCGCACCGCGGTCCGGGCCGGCCTCAGCGACCTCGCCCCGGGCGATCTGGTGCTGGTCGCCTGCTCGGGCGGGGCCGACTCGCTGGCGCTGGCGGCCGCGCTCGCGTTCACCGCGCCCCGGCTGGGGCTGCGGGCGGGCGGGGTCACCGTCGACCATGGGCTGCAGCCGGGCTCGGCTGACCGGGCGCGGGCCGTGGCCGGCGGCCTGACCGAACTCGGGCTGGACCCGGTCACCGGTGCCACCGTGACCGTGGCCAGCGCTGACGACGGGCTCGAGGCGGCCGCCCGGGCGGCCCGGTACCACGCCCTGGACGCGGCCGCTGCCGAATCCGGCGCGGTCGCCATCCTGCTCGGGCACACCCTGGACGACCAGGCCGAGACCGTCCTGCTCGGGCTGGCGCGCGGGTCCGGCGCCCGCTCGCTGGCGGGCATGGCCGCCCGCCGGGACCGTTACCGGCGGCCACTGCTGGCGGTGCGCCGGGCCACCACCCGGGCCGCCTGCGCCGCGCTGGGCCTGCCGGTGTGGGACGACCCGCACAACGCCGACCCCCGGTTCACCCGGGCCCGGGTCCGGCACGAGCTGCTGCCGGGCCTGGAGGCGGTGCTCGGCCCGGGGGTGGCCGAGGCGCTGGCGCGGACCGCCGGGCAGCTGCGGGACGACGCCGACCTGCTGGACACCCAGGCCGACGGCGCCCGCCCGGCGCTGACCGGCCCGGACGGCGGGCTGGCGGCCGAACCGCTGGCCGGTCTGCCGACGGCCATCCGCACCCGGGTGCTGCACCGGGCGGCGGTCGCGGCGGGCTGCCCGCCGGGCGCGCTAACCGCGGGCCACGTGCAGCAACTCGACGCGCTGGTGACAGGATGGCGCGGACAGCGGTGGGTCGACCTGCCCGGCGGTGTGCGCGGATTCCGGCGGGATGGCCAGGTGCGGTTCGCCCGGGCAGAGCGAGGGCCGGATGAGGAGGGTGACCGTGGACGCGGGCGACCTGGGCACGGACCTGAAGGAAGTACTGATCAGCGAGGAGCGGCTCAAACTGCGGATAGCGGAGCTGGCCGCCCAGATTGACGCCGATTACGCCGGCCGCGATCTGCTCCTGGTCGGCGTGCTCAAGGGCGCCATCATGGTCATGGCCGACCTGGCGCGGGCCATGCACCTGCCGGTCCAGATGGACTGGATGGCGGTTTCCTCCTACGGATCGGGGACCCAGTCGTCCGGCGTGGTCCGCATCCTCAAGGACCTCGACACCGACATCTCCGGCCGCGACGTGCTGATCGTGGAGGACATCATCGACTCCGGCCTGACCCTGTCCTGGCTGGTCGGAAACCTGGAGTCGCGCGGGCCGGCGTCCGTTCGGGTTTGCACCATGCTGCGCAAGCCGGGAGCCGCCCGGGCCCGGGAGGTCGAGGTCACCTATACGGGCTTCGACATCGGCGACGACTTCGTCATCGGATACGGGCTCGACTACGCGGAGCGGTACCGTAACCTGCCCTTTATCGGTACTCTCGCGCCCCACGTCTACGGGGGGAACAGAACCGAACCGCAGAAGCGTTGACCGGGCAAGGTTAAGGCAAGGCGGTCCCGCCGGTGGTCGGCGGGACGTGAGGCTGGTCAGGAGGGAACGGCCCCTCGCCAAGGGGGTCGCTCGTCGATGGATTCAAAGCGTTCATTCAGGATGCTGGGGCTGTTCGCCCTTGCCGTGCTGGTCGTGGTGGTCCTGTTCAACCTGGCCAACTCCGGCAGCTCGTACACGCCGGCCGACACCTCACAGATCGTCCAGCTGATCGACAAGGGTCAGGTCAAGTCGGCCAAGATCACCGACAAGAACCAGACCATCCAGGTCACGACCAACAGTGGCAAGCAACTGCAGGCCGACTGGGTCAGCGGGCAGGGTCTCGTCCTCCAGCAGGAGCTGCAGAAGCAGTACGAGGCGGGCAACCTCCCCCAGGGTTACACGGTCTCCATACCGTCCAGCGACTCGATCTGGAGCGTGCTGCTCTCGTTCATCCCGTACATCATCATCGCGCTGTTCTTCTTCCTGATCCTGAGCCAGATGCAGGGTGGCGGATCGCGGGTGATGAACTTCGGCAAGTCGAAGGCCAAGCTGATCACCAAGGACACCCCGAAGACGACGTTCGCGGACGTGGCCGGGGCCGACGAGGCGATCGAGGAGCTCCAGGAGATCAAGGAGTTCCTCCAGAACCCGGCCAAGTTCCAGGCCATCGGGGCGAAGATCCCCAAGGGCGTGCTGCTCTACGGTCCCCCTGGTACCGGTAAGACGCTGCTGGCCCGGGCCGTCGCCGGTGAAGCGGGCGTGCCGTTCTACTCGATCTCCGGCTCGGACTTCGTGGAGATGTTCGTCGGCGTCGGCGCCTCCCGCGTCCGCGACCTGTTCGAGCAGGCCAAGTCCAACGCCCCCGCCATCGTCTTCGTGGACGAGATCGACGCCGTTGGCCGGCACCGCGGCGCGGGTCTCGGCGGCGGTCACGACGAGCGCGAGCAGACCCTGAACCAGATGCTGGTCGAGCTGGACGGGTTCGACACCAAGGGCGGCGTGATCGTGATCGCGGCCACCAACCGGCCCGACATCCTCGACCCGGCCCTGCTGCGGCCCGGCCGTTTCGACCGCCAGATCATGGTGGCCCAGCCCGACCTGGTCGGCCGCAAGGGCATCCTCCGGGTGCACGCGCGCGGCAAGCCCATCGCCCCCGACGCCGACCTCGACGTCATCGCCCGCCGGACGCCCGGCTTCACCGGCGCCGACCTGGCCAACGTGATCAACGAGGCCGCCCTGCTGACCGCCCGGACCAACGGCAAGCAGATCACCATGGGCGCCATGGAAGAAGCGATCGACCGGGTCATGGCCGGGCCGGAGCGCAAGAGCGCGATCCTGTCCGAACGGGAGCGCAAGCTCATCGCCTACCACGAGGGCGGCCACGCCCTGGTCGGCCACGCGATGCCCAACGCCGACCCGGTGCACAAGATCACGATCATCCCCCGCGGCCGCGCCCTGGGCTACACCCAGGCCCTCCCGACCGAGGACAAGGTGCTGGTCACCCGGGCCGAGATGCGTGACCAGCTGGCGATGCTGCTGGGCGGCCGGACCGCCGAGGAGCTGGTGTTCCACGAGCCCACCACCGGCGCCGCCAACGACATCGAGAAGGCCAGCGAGGTCGCCCGCAACATGGTGACCCAGTACGGCATGAGCGAGCGGCTGGGGGCGCGCAAGTTCGGCTCCGGCGACAGCGAGCCGTTCCTGGGCATGGAGCGCTCGCACGCCCGTGACTACTCCGAGGAGATCGCGTCGGCGATCGACGAGGAGGTCCGCGGGCTGCTGGAGTTCGCCCACGACGAGGCCTGGGAAGTGCTGGTCCAGTACCGCGACGTGCTCGACAACCTGGTGCTCCAGCTGCTGGACAAGGAGACCCTGTCCCGCAAGGAAGTGCTCGAGGTCTTCGCCACCGTCGAGAAGCGGCCGATCGGCGGCAGCTACACCGGCTACGGCAAGCGGCTCCCGTCGGACCGCCCGCCGGTCCTGACCCCCAAGGAGCTGGCCCTGGCGGCCGCCTCCGACAACGGGTCGGCCGCCAACGGCTCGGCCGTCAACGGCGGCACCGGCAACGGCCAGGCGCTCGGCGGCTACAGCCCCAACGGTGGACCCGGCGAGCTGCCCGGCTCGTCCGCCACCGGCGATGAGTAACGGGATTCCGCCGGAGGTCGACCAGCCCCGCATCGAGCGCGCCGTTCGCGAGATCCTGCTCGCGATCGGCGAGGACCCGGAGCGGGACGGGCTGGTCGACACCCCGGCGCGGGTGGCCCGGGCCTACGCCGAGCAGTTCGCCGGGCTGCGGCAGCAGCCCGAGGACGTGCTGACCAAGGTCTTCGACGCCGATCACGACGAGATCGTGCTGGTCCGCGACATCGAGCTGTACTCGACCTGTGAGCACCACCTGGTGCCGTTCTTCGGGGTGGCCCACATCGGCTACATCCCCAACGAAAAAGGCCAGATCACCGGGCTGTCCAAGCTGGCCCGGCTGGTCGACCTGTACGCCCGCCGCCCCCAGGTGCAGGAGCGGATGACCAGCCAGATCGCCAACGCGCTGGAGGCGGTGCTGGAGCCGCGCGGGGTGATCGTGGTCATCGAAGCCGAGCACCTCTGCATGTCCATGCGCGGGGTCCGCAAGCCGGGCGCGCGCACCGTCACCTCGGCCGTGCGCGGCGTTTTCCGGGACAGCGCCCGCACCCGGGCGGAGGCCATGAGCCTCGTCCAGGGTCACCGCTGACCAGCCGGTTCGCAGCGAGTCGGGATACGGCGGAACCAAATCCGGTTAACCATCGTCTACAGAGGTACGGTGGTCAAGTGGCCGGATGGGAACTTGAACGGTACATCCAGGCATAGGCAGACAATTAACTCCGTACGAACCAATTTCTTGTACGAGGTTTGTACGCGAAGGGCGATCGTCCTGACTAACCTCCAATTACGTGACACCGGGGCCTGGAAAACTTTCCCATGAGCAATAGCGACACGGCCGCAGCCGTACCGCCGACGGCGGAGGGCGACGACCTCTCCGAGCATCCCTGGCTGGCTGCCCGCCAGGGCCAGCGGCGCTGGGTGCCGCTCATCGCCAGCCTGCTCTGCCTGCTGATCGGCCTGTCCGACGTGCTCGCGATCTTCTCGCCCGGGTTCCACGCCCGGCTGCACCGGATCAACTCCTACGTACCGGGGACGCTGTACAACGTCACCCGCAGCGCTGACGTCATCGTCGGCCTGCTGCTGCTGATGCTGTCGCACGGGCTGCGGCGGCGGAAGCGGCGGGCCTGGCAGGCGGTGCTGGCCCTGCTGGTGCTGGACATCGTCATCCATTTCGTGCACCCGCGGGCCTGGACCGCGCACCTGCCGACCACGGTGGTGGCGGCCGTGCTGTTCGTGTCGCTGCTGGCCTTCCACCGCGACTTCTACGCGGTCGGTGACCGGCGCACCCGCTGG